>Ga0182232_1000299_pt1 | contig 13315 bp, 13 predicted proteins | sample G6R1MG_30_FD_155484 | JGI IMG/M metagenome (GOLD analysis project Ga0182232, IMG submission 155484) | Phyllosphere microbial comminities from miscanthus, Michigan, USA - G6R3_NF_07NOV2016_LD2 MG | ecosystem: Host-associated > Plants > Phyllosphere > Phylloplane/Leaf | place: USA: Michigan... | reverse complement strand
GTCGAGATCGAAGATAATGCCCGGTCGCACCTCCTCGCTCTCCACGATGGGTTCGTCGGAGAAGCCGAGATAGAGGGCATCCGCGTTCGAATCATAGCGTGTCTTCATCGCGTTTGCCTCCGGGTTCGAGCACGATCGAGAAAAGCGGTGATGACGCGCAGAACGTCGCCGTCCTGCTCGTATATCACGCGAAGGACGCGACCGTCGCGCTCGGGTACTTCGCCGAATGCGCGTATCCGATGTGGATGGACCGGGTCCGGCTCCTCGGCCTCGGGAGCCATGAGCGTCCGCGCGATCCAAGCCGGATCGAGATTGCGTCGCAGGAGGCGCTCGTCCGCGTGGTCGATGAAGACGATCCGCTTCAACGGATGCCGTCCCGCACCGCCGCCAGCACGAAGACCCGGATGGCGGAGGAGAGGTTCTGCCCGTCGCGGCCCGCGTCGATCTCGCCGATGAGCGCCTGCACCGACAGGCCGCGCGCCTCCGCGATGCCGCGCAGGGCGTCCCAGAACGGGTCCTCCAGGGAGACGCTGGTGCGGTGGCCGGCGATCATCACCGAGCGTTTGGTGATGCCGCCGGTCACAGGGGGCGATGCCTCACCCGTCCGAAGCCGGGCCCACGAGCTTGTGGCCCTCGTGCCGCGCAAACTCGATGGCCTTCTTGGCCTCGGCCAGGGTCTTGGCCTTCTTCGGCCGGCCGAAGGCGATCCGGTTCTCGGCCGCCTTCGCCTCCTTCTCGCCGCGCGCCTTCGCCTTGCGGGCCTCGCGCAGGTTGATGATTTCCGCCATACGCTGGACCCCTCTCTCAGTCGGCGCTGGGCGCCAGCATGGTCTCGGGACGCACCACGCGCTCGAACTCGGCTTCCGTCACGTAGCCGAGCCGCAGGGCCTCTTCCTTCAGGGTGGTGCCGTTCTTGTGCGCGGTCTTGGCGATCTCGGCGGCCTTGTCGTAGCCGATGGAAGGGGCCAGCGCCGTCACCAGCATGAGCGAACGGCTCATGAGGTCGGCGATCCGGTCCTCGTTGGCCTTGATGCCCACCACGCAATTGTCGGCGAAGCTGACCGCCGCGTCGGCGAGCAGGCGCACCGATTGCAGCACCGCGTTGGCGATGACCGGCTTGAACACGTTGAGCTCGAAATGGCCCTGAGAGCCGGCGAAGCTCACCGTGGTACCGTTGCCGATCACCTGGGCGCAGACCATGGTGAGGGCCTCGCACTGGGTCGGGTTGACCTTGCCGGGCATGATCGACGAGCCAGGCTCGTTCTCGGGCAGCGACAGTTCCCCGAGGCCCGAGCGCGGGCCGGACGCGAGGAGGCGGATGTCCTGGGCGATCTTGAACAGGCCGGCGGCCAGCGCCGAGAGCGCGCCTTGCGTGAACACCAGGGCGTCGTGGGTGGCGAGCGCCTCGAACTTGTTCGCCGCCGAGGTGAACGGCAGGCCCGTCAGTTCGGCGACCTTGGCGGCGAACTTGTCCGCGAAGTCGGGGTGCGCGTTGAGCCCGGTGCCCACCGCCGTGCCACCCTGGGCCAGCGCCAGCACGCCCGGCAGGGTCGCCTTCACGCGCTCGCTGCCCAGCGCGACCTGCGCCACGTAGCCGGAAAATTCCTGGCCCAGGGACACGGGGGTCGCGTCCTGCAGGTGGGTGCGGCCGATCTTGACGATGTCGGCGAACGCCATGGCCTTGGCGTCGAGGGCGTCGTGCAGGTGCTTGAGGGCCGGCATCAGCCGGTCGTTGATCTCCCGCGAGACCGCGATGTGCATGGCGGTGGGAAACACGTCGTTGGAGGACTGGCCCCGGTTGACGTGATCGTTGGGGTGGACCGGCGACTTGCCGCCGCGCTTGCCCCCGAGGAGCTCGTTGGCGAGGCTCGCGATGACCTCGTTGGCGTTCATGTTGGATTGGGTGCCCGAGCCCGTCTGCCAGACCACGAGGGGGAATTCCTGGTCGTGCTGACCCGCCACGACCTCGGCGGCGGAGGCCGCGATGGCCTGGGCCACCTTCGGGTCGAGGCCGCCGAGATCCTGGTTCACCAGAGCCGCCGCCTGCTTGACGAGGCCGAGCGCGTGGACGAGGGGCGCCGGCATCCGCTCCGTGCCGATCTTGAAGTTCTGGATCGAGCGCTGCGTCTGCGCACCCCAATAGCGATGCGCCGGAACCTCGATCGGTCCGAAGGTGTCGGATTCCGTGCGGGTGGCGGGCGTCTCGGTGGGCGACATCGTGGCCTCTTCGTGTAGCTGCGGCGCACCCTACTTAAACCGGGTGGGTCGAAACCGCGATGGCACCGAGTGACGGTGCCGGAGAAGTCTCAGCGCTTTTCGGCGCCCGTCCCGGACCCTGGAGTGATGACACGCCGATGATGGATGCCGCCACCCCGTGCCCGCCCGAAGCGCCGACGCGGTTCCGTCCGTCCGTGCCGCGCCCCCTGCGCCAGGCCCCCGGGCTCCTCGCCTTCCTCAAGGCGGCACGGTCCAACCCCATCACCACCTGGCTCGACGACCACTTCGAGAAACCCGTGATGGCGGGGGACGGCGCCTTGGGCCGCGTCACCGTGGTGAGCGACCCGGCCCTCATCCGCTACCTCTACGTCGAGAACGCCGCCAACTACCGCAAGGACGATCTCCAACGCCGCGTCCTCGCGCCGGGGCTGGGCAACGGCCTGCTCACGGCGGAGGACGAGGAGTGGAAGCTGCAGCGCCGCACCCTGGCGCCGATCTTCTCGGCCCGCCACGTCCTCGGCTTCGCCGAGCCGATGAACGCCGCCGGTGCACGCATCGCCCGGCGCCTCGCGCGCCGGGACGGAGCCACCGTCGACGCCGCCCTCGAGATGACCCGCGTCACCCTCGACGTCCTGGAACGGACGATCTTCACGCAAGGGTTGGCGAGCGACCCGGATGCCCTGGGCCGCGCCATCACGCGCTTCCTGGAGGCGGTAGGCCCCGTCGATCCCCTCGACGTGTTCGGCGTGCCGGGCTTCGTGCCGCGCATCGGACGCCTGCGGGCGCGCCCCGCCGTGCGCTTCTTCGCCGAGGTGGTGGATGCCTTGATCGACAAGCGTCGCGCCCTGATCGCATCCGGCACGGCGCCGACGGACCTCCTCACCCTTCTCCTCCAAGCCCAGGACCCCGAGACCGGAAAGGGCCTGACCGACCTCGAAGTGAAGGCCAACATCGTCACCTTCATCGCCGCCGGACACGAAACCACGGCCAACGCCCTGACCTGGGCGCTCTACTGTCTGTCGCAGGATGCGGGTGCGCGGGCGCGAATCGAGGCGGAGGTCGATGCCGTGTCGGAGGGCGAAGGGTTCGATGCCGAACGTCTCCCCTTCACCAAGGCCGTGATGGAGGAAACCATGCGGCTGTTCCCGCCGGTGCCGTTCCTCAGCCGGCAGGCCATCGCGGAGGATCGGATCGGGCGGATCAAGATCCCGCGCGGCTCCCTGGTGATGGTGGCGCCCTACGTGCTCCATCGCCACCGCACCCTCTGGGACGATCCCGCCGCCTTCGTGCCGGAGCGGTTCCTCGGGGAGGCGCGCAAGGCGATCCCGCGCTTCGCCTATCTGCCGTTCGGCGCGGGACCGCGCATCTGCATCGGCCAGAGTTTCTCTGTGCAGGAAGCCGTGATCGTCCTCGCCCACATCGTGCGGGCCGTGCGCCTGTCCGTGCCGGCGGGTCACCCGCCGGTCACGCCCCTGCAGCGGGTGACCCTACGGCCGGAGAACGGCCTTCGCCTCGACGTCGTGCGACGCGGTTGACGCTCAACGCTTCGGCTGACGCTCAGCGCATCGGCTGACGCTCAGCTCTTCTTGCGGAACGCGTCGAGGCTCACGACCTCGGCGCCGGCCTCGCTGCCCTCGCCCTCGGCCTTCTTCACGGGGGCGGGCTTGCCGACGGGTAGCTTCGCCGCCGCGGCCTTGTCCCCCTCGTCCGACGCCTTCTCGGCGGTCGCGGCGGGGCCGATCTTCGACAGGCCGGAGCCGATGGCTGCGAGACCCGTGCCCTTCGGCTTCATCTCGCTCGGCTCGGACGCGGCGCCCCGCGGGGCGGTCTTGCCCGTGGGAAGCGGCGTGACCTCGTCGTCCATGGCCTCGACGGCCTCCTCCATGCCTTCCGTCAGGTCGAACTTGAGGCCGAACTGCACGGAGGGATCGAAGAAGCCCGAGAGGGCGTCGAACGGCACCAGCAGGCGCTCGGGCACGCCGGAGAACGAAAGGCCGACCTCGAAGGTGTGCTCGTTGACGCTGAGGTCCCAGAACTGGTGCTGGAGCACGATGGTCATGTCCTGCGGGTACTTTTCCCGCAGGCGCTGCGACATCCGCACGCCGGGCGCCTCCGTCCGGAACGACACGTAAAAGTGATGCTCGCCGGCCAGCCCGTCGCGGGCGGCGTCGGTGAGGACCTTGCGCACGACACCCCGCAGGGCGTCCTGAACCAGTAGATCGTAGCGGATCAGATCGTCTGCCATCTGCGGTCGCTTATACCCGGTGCCTGGCCGCCGTCGCGCGCCCAAGGGCGCACCGGGGTCGGATGAGAATCGAGGGGAACCGCGTCGCGGGCGGCTCCGGTAGTCTGCCCGATCGGCCGCGGGCCTGTCTCCGAACCAAGTGCCCGTTCAGACCGCATCCGATGCGTCCAAAAGCCCGTGGTTCTGATGAAAGGCGCCGCGTACCGTCTCGGGGTCGGAGCGCTCCTCCGGCATGGGGAGCGCTCGTCGCCGTCGTCGGCGCTTCGGGCAGCGTATCCAACATAGAGAGAGTCCGGCCGCTTTTGAAGCCCGATCCGCGCCTCCCGCCCGAACGTGAACACCCGAGCGCGGCCGGACGGTGGCGCACGATCGTGCGGGCCGGCCTCGCCGTGGTCGACATGGCCTTTCGCACCGCTCTTCTCCTCGGGTTCGCGAGCATCCTGGCTCTGGTCATCGTCCGAGTCGGGGCCGATTGGCTCGACGGGCTCGATCCGTTCTCCGCCGCCGGGCGCAGTCCTCTGCGACCGCGCCAGTTCGCCGCCCGCAGCCTCGTTCTCGACGTGATCCGCCAGGCACTCCTCGCGCTTCTCGTGCTCGCCGCCGCCCGCGTCCTGACGGGGCCGGATGTACGCCGCACCCTGGCCCTGTCCGCCCCGGAGGGCTCGGGCCTTCGGTCCAGAACCCTCGCGTGGCTCCTCGTCGCCTGGCCCGTCGCGCATATCGCCTGGGTCACGGGAACGGGCGAGGCGTTCGGTGTCCCCGTCGCACGCAACGCCACCCTGTCGCCGACCCTGCACGAGGCCGGGACAATCCTGTGGCTCGTCAACGTCGTCCTGCTGGCGCCGGTGGCCGAGGAGTTGCTCATGCGCGGCCTCGTCTTCGCCCGGGGGCTGCGCGGCGCCGGCCCCGGCCTCACCGTCGCGACGACGGCCCTTCTGTTCAGCGCGGCCCACGTCTCGGAGTTCGGCCTCGCCCGGCCGGTCTCGCTCCTGCCCCTCGCCCTCGTCCTCGGCTGGCTGCGCTGGCGCACGGCCCGCCTGTGGCCCTGCATCGTGCTCCACGCCTGGAGCAATCTCGGCATGGTCGCCTGGATGCTCTCCCCGGTGGGATAGGGATCGTTAGGGACAAGCCCGCGGGACATCGCGCGCCACCTCGCCTCGCCCCCGCGAACGCGGTATCCCGGAGCATCAGCCGGAGCCGCGATGCACGCCTATCATCAGCTACTCGAACGCATCCTGCAGGACGGCGTCCATAAGGACGACCGAACGGGCACGGGTACCCTATCGGTGTTCGGCCACCAGATGCGGTTCGACCTGTCGGCCGGCTTCCCCCTGGTGACGACGAAGCAGCTGCACCTGCGCTCCATCATTCACGAATTGCTGTGGTTCCTGACCGGCGACACCAACGTACGGGCGCTGCAGGCCAACGGCGTCACCATCTGGGACGAATGGGCGGACGCGAACGGCGACCTCGGCCCCGTCTACGGCCGGCAATGGCGCTCCTGGGCCAAGCCCGACGGCGGCTGCGTCGACCAGATCGCCTGGGTGCTCGACGAGATCAGCCGCAACCCGGATTCGCGCCGCCTCGTGGTCTCGGCCTGGAACCCGGCCGACCTCGACCGGATGGCGTTGGCGCCCTGCCACTGCCTGTTCCAGTTCTACGTTGCGAACGGGCGCCTGTCGTGCCAGCTCTACCAGCGCTCCGCCGACGTGTTCCTCGGCGTGCCGTTCAACATCGCGAGCTACGCCCTGCTGACGGCGATGATCGCGCAGGTCACGGGTCTTCAGCCCGGCGACTTCATCCACACCCTGGGCGACGCCCATCTCTACGTGAACCACCTCGACCAGGCCCGGCTGCAGCTGACGCGGGACGAGCGACCCCTGCCGCGCCTCGTCCTCAACCCCACCGTCATCTCCCTGTTCGACTTCCGGTTCGAGGACATCGCCATCGAGGGCTACGCGCCGCACCCGGCCATTCGCGCCCCGGTGGCCGTCTGATGGCCGATCCCCGCATCACCCTCGTGGCGGCCGTGGCGCGGAACGGCGTCATCGGCCGCGACAACGGCCTCATCTGGCGCCTGCGCAGCGATCTTCAGCGGTTCAAGGCCCTGACCCTCGGCAAGCCCGTGCTGATGGGACGCAAGACCTTCGATTCCATCGGCCGCCCCCTGCCGGGCCGGCGCATCCTCGTGCTGACCCGCGATCCCGCCTTCGCCGTTCCCGGTGTCGAGGTCGTGCACGATTGGGCGAGCGCCGTCGCGGCGGCGGAGCCTGCCGGGGAGCTGATGGTCGCGGGCGGGGCCGAGATCTACCGGCTCGCCCTGCCGCAGGCCGACCGAATCCATCTCACCGAAGTCGCCCTGGCGCCGGAGGGCGACACGGTGTTTCCGCCCCTGGACCGCACCGCCTTCCGCGAGACCCTGCGCGAGGCCCACCCGGCGGGCGAGCACGACGCGTGCGCCTTCAGCTTCGTCGATCTCGAACGGATCCCGTGAGGCGGGGGGCCGCCCGCGACCGATGGTGCAAAGGTTCCCTGGACCGGTTGTCTTTCGCCGGGGCGATGCCCAAATCCGCACCACGTCCGGGATCGGACACTTCGGGCGCCCGCGGCCCAACCTTGACAGGATGGCGGGTGGCCTCGCAGGTAAGCCAGATCGAGCGAGACCGTAGAACGCTTCTGTCCACGGGGTGAGGGACGGCCGGTTGACCCCTCGGGTGTCCGGCCGGACGGCGCGAGTGGGCTTCGTGCCAACGAGACTTTGCGCGGCGAACACGCTGCTGGAACGGGAGATATCGGCGAGCATGCCTTGGAGCAATCAGAGCGGCGGCGGTGGCGGCAACGGGGGAGGGCCCTGGGGCCGGGGCGGCGGCGGCAATGGCGGCGGGGGTGGCCCGTGGGGGAGCGGCGGCGGTGGCGGCGGTAAGACGCCCCAGGATCTCGAAGAGCTTCTCCGGCGCGGCCAGGACCGCCTGCGCGGCGTCATGCCGGGCGGCTCCATGGGCGGCGGACGCGGCATCCTCATCGCGGGCGGATTGTTGGTCGCCGGCTGGCTTCTGACCGGCATCTATTCCGTGGCGCCGCAACAGGTCGGCATCGAGACGATCTTCGGCCGCTATCACGGCACCACGGGCCAGGGCCCGCATTACAACTTCCCCTATCCGATCGGGGCGGTGACGAAGCCGAATGTCGGTCAGGTCAACAGCATCCAGATCGGCTACCGCGCCGGCCCGCAGGGTCGCACGTCCGACAAGGCCGACGAGAGCCTGATGCTCACGGGCGACGAGAACATCGTCGATCTCGATTTCGAAGTGCAGTGGCGCGTCAACCCGCTCAAGGCCTCTGACTACGTGTTCAACCTCGAGAATCCCGAGGGCACGATCAAGTCCATCGCCGAGAGCGCCATGCGCGAGGTGGTGGGCCGCCGCAACATCCAGGCAATCCTCACCAACGAGCAGTCGAGCGTCGCCCAGGAGGTCAAGGAGATCACCCAGAAGGCGCTCGACGAATACGGCGCCGGTGTCCGTGTCGAGGTGGTGCAGCTCGTGGCGGTGAATCCGCCCCCCGAGGTTCGTCCCGCCTTCATCGACGTGAACGCCGCCCAGCAGGATGCCGAGCGCGCCCAGAACGAGGCCCGCACCTATGCGAGCCGCGAGGTGCCGCAGGCCAAGGGTAAGGCCGCGCAGATCGTGCAGGCGGCCGAGGCCTACAAGACGCAGGCGACGGCCGAGGCGACCGGTCAGGCCGCGCGCTTCCAACAGGTCTACGAATCCTACAAGGTCGCCCCGGTGATCAGCCGCGAGCGCATCTTCCTCGAAACGATGGAGCGGGTCCTGGGCTCGGTCAACAAGGTGATCATCGACCAGAACGGAACCGGCGTGAACGCCGGCGCCGCCGGCGTCGTCCCCGTCCTGCCGCTCACGGAATTCGGCGCCCGCAGCACCGGTGGAGCCGCCAAATGAACAATCCCGCCCTGCGCACCGGCGCCCTCATCGCGGCAGCGGCCGTCGTGATCCTGCTCTACGCCTCGGTCTTCACCGTGGGTCAGATGCAGCAGGCTCTGGTCCTTCAGTTCGGCCGCGTGCGCGCCGTGCTGAACCAGACCGGCACCGACAGGCCCGGCCTGTACTTCAAGGTTCCGTTCATCGACAACGTCGTGCTGTTCGACAAGCGCGTGCTCGACCTCGACCTGCCGGTGCAGACCCTGCTCACGGCCGATCGGCAGAACCTCGAAGTCGACGCCTTCGCCCGCTACCGGATCATCGATCCCCTGAAGTTCTATCAGTCGGCCAACAACATCCTGCGGGCCAACACCCTACTCGCCAGCTTCACAAACTCGTCCCTGCGCAACGTCCTGGCTCGCTCCACGCGGGACGCCATCGTGCGGACCCAGCGCTCGGACCTAATGAACCAGATACAGGGCGACGTGAACCGGCAGGCCAAGGAACTCGGCATCGAGATCGTCGACCTGCGCATGACCCGCGTCGATCTGCCGGCGCAGAACAGCACGGCCGTCTATCGGCGCATGACGACGGAGCGCAACCGCGAGGCCGCCGACATCCGCGCCAACGGCGATCAGATCGCCGCGACGATCAAGGCCAAGGCCGACCGCGACGTGACCGTGCTGCTCTCCGAGGCGAACCAGACGGCCGAGACCCTGCGCGGCCAGGGCGACGCCGACAAGAACCGCATTCTCGCCGTCGCGTACGGCAAGGACGCCGACTTCTTCAGCTTCTACCGCTCGATGCAGGCCTACGAGACCGGGCTGAAGGGCTCCGACACCCGCCTCGTCATCTCACCCTCGTCGGACTTCTTCCGCTACTTCAGCGATCCGCAGGGCCGCACGCCCGCCACCACGGGGCGGACCGGGGCGGATGCGGGAGCGACGGGTTCGGTCGGTCGCTGAGCAGGACCACCTGACCTGCGACACCAAATCCACGGCCGGCACACCAGTGCCGGCCGTTCTCATGTGGGCCGTCTCCTCTTGATCGCCGCCGCCGGGGGACGATCTAATCACAACGTTTCAGCCAAGAGGTCGATCATGGATTCCGTCGTGCGCGCCGATTCGGCGCTCCGCCTGCGAGCGCTGCGCCGCACCCTGTCCTCGGTCCTCATCGCAGCCACCGTCGCTACGTCCGTGAGCGTGACCGGCCTGTCGCAGCCGGCCTTCGCCAAGGGACCGGAATCCCTGGCGGACCTCGCCGATCAGGTGACGGATGCCGTGGTGAACATCTCGGCCTCCACCACCGTCGAGGCCCGGCCCAGCGCCCGTGGCGGTCCGCAGCTTCCGCCCGGCACCCCGTTCGAGGATCTGTTCGAGGAGTTCTTCAACAAGCGCGGCGGACGCGGTGGCGGTGGCGGCGACGGTGAATCGCCGCGCCAACAGTCACGCAAATCGAACTCGCTGGGCTCCGGCTTCATCATCGACGCCTCGGGCATCGTCGTGACGAACAACCACGTCATCGGCGACGCCAACGACATTCAGGTCATTCTCCACAACGGCACCAAGCTGAAGGCCGAAATCATCGGCAAGGACCCGAAGATCGACCTCGCCGTGCTCCGGGTGAAGCCCGAAGCCGACAAGCCCCTCAAGGCCGTGCCGTTCGGCGATTCCGAAAAAATGCGGCCGGGCGACTGGGTCATCGCCATCGGCAACCCGTTCGGTCTCGGCGGCTCGGTCTCGGCCGGCATCGTCTCGGCACGCGGGCGCAACATCGAGTCGGGTCCCTACGACAACTACATCCAGACGGATGCGGCCATCAACAAGGGCAATTCCGGCGGTCCGCTGTTCAACATGAACGGTGAGGTCATCGGCATCAACACGGCGATCCTGTCGCCGACCGGCGGCTCCGTCGGCATCGGGTTCGCCGTGCCCTCAGCCACCGCCTCGCAGGTCATCGACCAGCTGCGCGAGTTCGGCGAGGTCCGGCGCGGCTGGCTCGGCGTGCGCATTCAGAACGTCGACGACGCCACGGCGGAGGCGCTCGGCCTTAAGGGCGGTGCGCGTGGCGCCCTCATCGCTGGCGTCGACGAGAAGGGTCCGGCCAAGGTGTCGGGTCTCGAGGTCGGCGACGTGATCGTGAAGTTCAACGGCACGCCGGTGAAGTCGTCGAGCGACCTGCCGCGCATCGTCGCCGCTACCCCCGTCGGCAAGGTCGTCGAGGTGCTGGTGGTGCGCAAGGGCGCCGAGACCACGAAGTCCGTGACTCTCGGGCGCCTCGAGGACAACGAGAAGCCGCAGCTCGCCAATGCTCGCCAGCCGGAGGCCGAGAGCAGCGTGCGTCAGGCGCTCGGCCTCAACCTCTCGAACCTCAACGACGAGCTGCGCCGGCGTTACGGCATCAAGGACGGGCTCAAGGGCGTCGTCGTCATGCGGGTCGATCCGAACTCCACGGCGGCCGACAAGCAGATCAAGCCGGGCGAACTCATCGTCGAAGTCGGACAGGAGCCGGTCAGCACCCCGGCCGAGGTGACGAAGCGCGTGGAGCAGCTGCGCAAGGAGAACCGCAAGTCGGTGCTCCTCATGGTGGCGAGCGCCTCGGGCGACGTCCGCTTCGTGGCGCTCGGCCTCGACTGACCCGCACCACGCCGAACCGTCGAACCATAGGCCGTCGCCCCTCCGGGGAGGCGGCCTTGCCGTTTCAATTGACGAACTCGCTCGCGGCATATCCTTGAAGGTAGAGGAGCGCGGTAAGGTCGCCATGGTCGATGCGGACCTGCGCGGCGGCGGCCACGGCGGGCTTTGCCCGGAAGGCGACGCCGAGACCAGCCTCACCGATCATGTCGAGGTCGTTGGCCCCGTCTCCCACCGCCAGGGTCTCGGCCCGATCGAGGCCGAAGCGGCTGCGCAGGGTCGTCAGGGTCGCGCGCTTCATCGCCTTGTCGACGATGGGCTCGCGGACGGCACCGGTGAGACACCCCTCGGCCACCTCAAGGGTCGTCGCGTGGGCCTCGTCGAACCCGATCCGCTCGGCTACCGGCCCCGTGAACAGGGTGAACCCGCCCGACACGAGGCAGGTGTGGGTTCCGTGGGCCTTGAGCGTCTGCACGAGGGTACGGGCGCCCGGCATCAGGCTGATGCGCTCGGCGATCAGGGTGTCGACAACGCTCACGGGCATGCCGCGCAGGAGGGCGACGCGCTCGCGCAAGGCGGGCCCGAAGGCGATGTCACCCCGCATGGCACGCTCGGTGATGGCCGAGACTTCCGCCCTGAGGCCGATGGTGTCGGCGAGCTCGTCGATGCATTCCTGCTCGATCATCGTCGAGTCCATGTCGGCGAGGAACAGGCGCTTGCGCCGGTGCGGGCTGGCCGGCAGCACGGCGACGTCGAAGGGCTCGGCCGCGAAGGCCGCCCGCAGGCGCCGGGACAGGGCGGGGGCATCGGCGGGGTCGCCCGGCACGAGCAGCTCGGCGGCGACCTCTCCGTGCAGGGTCCGCGGCTGATGATCGGTGCGCAGGACCCGGCGGGTCTCGGCCAGGACCGCATCGGTGATGGCGGGGCGCGCGGGGTTTGCTATCAGGATCGCGACGAGGGACATCCGGGAGCTTCCACGCCTTGCCGCCGGTCACGGACATAGCACAGGGGGAGGGCCGGCCGGCGGCCATCCTCATCGCAGGGCCGACCGCCTCGGGCAAGTCGGGCCTCGCCGCCGCCCTGGCGCGGCAGTTTCAAGGCGTGGTGATCAACACCGATTCGATGCAGGTCTACGCCGACCTGCGTCGCCTCTCCGCCCGCCCGAGCGCGGCGGAGGAAGCTACTGCCCCGCACCGCCTCTACGGGCACGTTGACGGCGCGATCAACTATTCGGCCGGGCACTTCGCTCGGGAGGCCACGGGCCTGCTCGCCGAGGTCACGCGCGAAGGATTTCTGCCGATCTTCGTCGGCGGCACCGGCCTCTACTTCCGCGCCCTGGAGGAGGGGCTGTCGGACCTGCCACCCGTTCCCGATGCCGTGCGGGCCGCGGTCCGAACGGGCGCCGAGGGGCGTGCGACGGAGGCCCTGCATGCCGATCTCGAGGCCCGCGATCCCCAGGGCGCCGAAACCCTGCGGCCGAGCGACCGCGCCCGGATCCTGCGCGCCCTGGAGATCTTCGAGGCGACGGGCCGGCCCATCGCGGCCTTCCAGGGGCATCGGATCCCCGGCCCCCTGGCGGGCCTGCCGCTCCTGAAACTGTTCCTCGCCCCCGAGCGCGACACCTTGCGGGCCGCCATCGACGCCCGGTTCGAGGCGATGATCGCCGACGGCGCCCTCGACGAGGTCGCGGCCCTGCGCGAGCGCCGCCTCGACCCGCTGCTGCCGATCATGCGCGCCCACGGCGTGCCCGGCCTCATAGCCCATCTCGACGGGACACTCGACCGCGCGGAAGCGATCCGGCGCGGCCAGGCCGACACGCGCCGCTACGCCAAACGCCAGTTCACGTGGTTCCGCCACCAGATGGGGCCGGACTGGACCTGGACCGCCCCGGAGGCGGCCCTCGACGTCGCGAATGCAGCGTTGGAGATTCGAGGACACGCGGATCCACAAACCTCGATCTTCAACTCAAGCCAGCAAAGCTGAAGCGCCACTCTTCTCCTTCGAATTCTTTCCGAGACCTCGACAGATCGGCACAGAGCACAACGAACTCCCTCTCCTGGAAGGAGAGGGTTGGGGTGAGGTGTGCGACCTATTCGGAAAGGGACCACACCTCACCCTGTCCCTCTCCTTCCAGGAGAGGGGACCCGCGCTTCGCGGAAAACGGCGAAGGCTACTTTTCAAGACGAGCGATGAGGCTCGACGTGTCCCAACGCCGGCCGCCCATGCCCTGCACATCGGCGTAGAACTGATCGACGAGGGCCGTTACGGGGAGCCGCGCACCG
>Ga0182232_1000298_pt1 | contig 13342 bp, 9 predicted proteins | sample G6R1MG_30_FD_155484 | JGI IMG/M metagenome (GOLD analysis project Ga0182232, IMG submission 155484) | Phyllosphere microbial comminities from miscanthus, Michigan, USA - G6R3_NF_07NOV2016_LD2 MG | ecosystem: Host-associated > Plants > Phyllosphere > Phylloplane/Leaf | place: USA: Michigan... | reverse complement strand
GATGCTGCCAGCTCCCGCGCCCTCGTCCCCGCTGACGTGAACAATGAAATTTTTGTAGGGCGCGAAGTCGCCCCGCGTGCTGTTGGTGGCGTAGGCCGGCGGCCCCGGCGGCAGCGGGTTGCCCTGCTGGTTGGTCTGCCCTGCTACGTGGCGCAGCAAGCCCAGCGGATTGTAGGCCTTCCACTTGAAAACAGCCTTGCCCTTGTAAAATTCGCAGTTGGCCCCGGTGAATAAGTTATCGCCGACAGCTTGGTAGTAGCTGCCCGAGTAGTGGGTGCCGTTGGCATCCTCGTACTTGTCATCTTCCGGGAACTTGCCTTCGTACCAGTCGCGCAGGGTGGAGGGGCTGAACCGCCCGCGCAGCTCCTGCTCGCCCTCGCCGAGGATGCCCGTATGGTAGTAGCCGCCCCGCGAGCCCTTGGGCTTGTTGTAGGTAACATCGATGCTGTACGTCATGTACACGCCGCTGTCGGTGCGCGTGTTGCGCACGAGCCCACCGCCCTCGGTGATAGGGTCTTCCAGCCTTACGCGAATTGGCCCCCAGGCTACTTGGCGCGGGCCGAACTGCGGCACGCCGTTGGCGTTGTAGCCGACCTTGGGGCGCTTCCACATCGTGAGCAGCGCGCCCACCCTCCCCGTATCAGGTAGTACGTTGCCATTGTCGTCCGTCGATTCGTAGTAGGTGAGGCTCTGGTCTTTATTAATGCAATAGCCAATCGGAAATTTCTGGTCGGTGTAAACTACCTGCGTGGCCGTTTTCTCCACGAGCAGCAGGTGGAAATCAACCGGAGCCGTGGGGTCGGCCGGCCGCTGGTGCTGCAAAAAGGCGAAGGTGCGGCCGTTGTCGAACTTAGTGGGCTGCGCCAGGCGGTTGTACTTGTCGTCGTACTCTGCCCGACGGAACAGGGCGAAATTATGCGTAGCCCGGTAGGCTCCGTTGGTGGCGGTAATTCCCTGGGTGGTAATGATTTCAGGGTCAAGTTCGAACTGCTTGTAATCTTGCAGCTTCTTCCACCGGTCATTGGCTATCAGCGCCGCCGCGTAGCAGAAGCCGCGCCAGCCGATGCGGGTTATAATCTGGCGGGTGGTGATGCTGACCAGCTTGTTGTCGTCGTTGCCACAATCGCCCACCCACAGGTGGGTATCATCCTGCCATGCTACGAAGCCTGTCGAGTTGATTTTGGGCGTCTGCTCAAAGGTTTTTGTATTGATAGGCAGCAGCTTATCATCTTCAATTGTGGCATCGTCGCCGTAGCTCACGGCGCGGCCGTAGGTAAATACCTGCTCCAGACTGGCTACGTCGTACACGCGGGCGGCGTAGGTCGTGAGCTTGCGCGTGTCATTGAGGCGGTTGCCATCCAAAACGGCCAGCTTCGTGCGGTTGGGCGACGTGTCGAGGTCGGCGGCTTCGTTGATGCCCGAGAGCACGCGGCCGGTCCGCGTGGCCGTGGTGCCCTCGCCCAGCGCATACTCAGCCACCGTGTTGCTGGTGCTACTGCTAACCCACAGGGTAGTACTCCCCACCAGCGTAATGCGGTGCGGGCCAGCAATGGAGAGCGTGGCCGCCAGCTGGTGGTTGTTGGCTTTGTCCAGTACCTCAATGCGGTCGAGTCCCTCGCGGGCCACGTAGATATAACGGTCGCTTACGTCGAGGTCCGAGATAACCTCGACCTGATTCCAGGCGGTCCCGTCGGGAATGCTGGGGCTGTCAAGCTGGGCCAGCATGTAATACGGCTGTTCTAACCCCGACTCCACGCGCACCATGCCGGGCAGCTCCACGTACTCATTGCTGCCGCCTGGCAACTGCCGCAGTACCACGATACCCGTGCGGTATTTGTTGCTACTGCCATCGTAGACAATCCGCGTTGCGGCTCCGTAGAGGTAGTTCGCATCCTTCGCCACCCGGTTGATGCCAACCGTATCCTTTTTGATTACCTCAATTTTCTCATTCGGCCGGGCCAGGTCGATTTTCAGGCCCGGCGAGCCCTCGCCTTCCTCGTAGCCGGTAAAAATGAAGGTGAAGCCCCAGGCCGGAATCATGGCCGCAGGCTGGTGCGAGTTGGTGAACTTCTTGGCCCCGGTTTTTTCGGTGCTGGTATTGTTGATGGTGCCCGCCCAGGTGCTGGTGATGTTGTTGCCCTCTACCTCAACGGTGAGGCCCGTGAGGTCGGTGACGAGATTGCCCGCGTTGTCGAGTCGGTCCCACACGATGGGCGCGTTGCCCATGCGCAGCTCCCACGAGTAGAGCGTGCGAATCAGGTACTTGCCGTTACGGAAGACGCTGGCGCTTTCGTAGGACGCGTAGGGGCGGGTTGGAAAGGCGGCGAGGTGAGTAGATGCCATAAATTAAGCGTCTTGCAGCGCCGGATTGACGAGGTACACGCCGCTGGTGCCGTCGCCGGCGTAGCTGCTGCCCGTGGTATTGTCCCAGATTTTGGGGAAGAGGAAGAAGTCGTTGCCGTTGGCCGTGAAGTCCAGCTGCACGCGGTAGTAGCCACCAGCCAGTGGCACGCTGGCCACGGCCGTGCCGGAGGGGTTGTTCACCACGTTGCCGGTTTGCAGGTCGAAAAGGGCCATGGCTATCGAGGCGCTGTTGTTGGCCTGCACCACCCACAGCGTCACGAAGCGGTAGCCGCCCGGCTTGCCTTCCAGCACGTAGCTCATGGCCCGGCCGGCCGCGTAGCCACTGAATGGCTGCGCGCTGCGCAGGTTGTGGTTGTCTGTGTTAGTCGTATTCGGCACGGCCAGCACGGCGGTAGTGCCGCCGGCCGGGTCGAGCTGGCCGGCTACCACGCCGAGGTCGCCGGGCGTCCAGGCGCTGGCATCGGCCAGGTTGGTGTTGGTGAGCAGATTCGGCTTGCCCGGCGCGGTCGTGGCGGTAAAGGCGGCGCTCGGCACGGTCACGCTGGCGGCCCGGCCGGTGGCAGCATCGGCGGCGGTGCGTAGCGTGAAGTAGCCGGCGGGGCGGGCCACGTTGCCCACGTCGATTTTGCCGGTGCTCGCGTTGTAGCCCGGAATGGCGGTGTAGGCGAGCCAGGTGCTGCTGAAGTTCACCTGCGCCTCCGTAGCGCTCATGCCGTAGGGGTGCGTTACGGTGAGCGTATTGGCGGTGTCGTCGGGCTCGACGCCCGGCGGCGTGGTGGCGGGCGTGGGCGTAGTGCCCGCCAGCGGCACCAGCAGCTCTTCAATTACCGCATCCGTGGTAACGGCCGGGCCGAGCAGCAGCGGCACCTGCAGCGCGCCGCCGGCGGTGAGGCGCAGCTCGCCGTACTGGATGATATGGGCATCCCGTACGGCCTCCGTATCTACCAGCCCGGCGGCCACGTCCACGCTGACCCACTGCTGCACGCCTTGGGTATCGAGCACGTAGCCGACCGGCGCGAAGGTGCTGGGGTTCAGGCCGTGTACGTGCACGGTGGTTGTCACCGTGCCGCCATTCCAGCCGCTGCCCTCCACCGCGTACAGGATATTACTGACTACTTGCGCCGCCGGCGGGGCGTTGAGTCGCAGCTGCTGAGCGCCGGCCAGGGAGATAGGCTGCGAAATGACGGCGGGGCCGCCGGGGCTGCCCGGCAGGATGGTCGCCAGATACTCGGCATACTGCTCAGCGGTGCCACGGAACGTTTTGTAGGCACCACCCACCGGCCCGAGCGGCACGTCCCACACGGTATAAGCGCCCGAAAGCGAGGTTTTGGGCGTAACCAGGCTGGGTAGCTGGTGAATGCGTCGTAGTTGCGGCGGTAGCATGCCCCGAAGTTCCGCCCGCCCCCTACCCGCCTGCTAGGCCAGGCGGGGGCAAAGCGGGGCAAGCGGCTAGTCCCAGCTTAGCAAGCTGCCATCGTCCGCGCCCAGCGCGTGCGGCGTAAACTGGCCGGGCAACCACTGGTATAACGTGTCGGCAATCAGTACCTTGCCCGTGATGCCGCCGTAGGGGTGGTTAGCGCTGGCACCTACGCCGTTCTGCACCAGTGAGACCTCGGTATGGGCCAGCTTCGTGTCCCAGGCGCTCGCGCACACGGCAAAGCGGCGGCCGGGCACGTCGGAGGGCGCGTCCAGCGTATCGAGCAGCAGCGGCGGCGGGGTGCCACGGTGGTTGAGTACGCCCAGCAGCAGCCGGCTCGCGCCGTCGCGCAGGGCCAGGCCGTCGTACACGTTCGATTCAAGAAGCGGGCTGGCGTCCTTGTCGATGCTGCGCCGCCAGCTGGTGCTCATCGTGCCGTCGAGCAGCGCCACGCCGCGGCTAAACGCGTAGAGGTTGCCACCGAACAGCCCCGCCGCCAGCGGTACGTCGGGGTGAAAGACCTCCAGCGGGTCACTGGGTCGGATATGCCCGGCGGGGCCATCAGCCCGGAAGTTGTCTTCGCCCTCCCAGGTGGCGCCTTGGGGCGTGAGCTGAATGCCAGCGCTGCTCAGGTAAAACGTGCCCAGGCCTACATCGGTGGCCGTGAGCTGGGTGAGTACGTCGGGGTTGGTGGCGGTGGCGGTGAACGCGCCATCGAAGCGCACCACGTAGAGGCGCACGTCGCCGCCGCCGAAATCGTGCTTTACCACGTCACCTTTCTTGTAGCGCTGCAAGCCGACCAGCGTGGCGGCATGGGTAAAGGCACCCGTGTCGGCCGCGTACCAGGCGTAGATACGCAGCTCGGCACCGGGGGCGGCGCTGGGCAGGGCCTTGAGCGGGATGCTGACCACCGTATCCTTCGCCGCATTGGTGGCGGCCAGCTCAAACTCAGCCAGCTGAATGCCCGCCGGCCGGCCGCCAATCACCAGCTCGTAAGCCAGCACGCATTTCTGCGCGTTGGTTGGCGCGGCCACCTGATTGCCATCGCCGTCGAGGTAGTACTCGGCTGGCACGAAGCGGCCGGTAAGCTGCAGTGCGGCCGGCACGGCCTCGCCGCCGGGGGCCAGCGGCAGCGGCGGGCCTTGCAGGTAGCGCTTGTCGAGCATGTCGCCGGGCACCGCGCGGGGCCACAGGGTGGTGTAGTCCGCACCTTTCTCGCCGGTGCGGCTCAGGATGAGCGGAAAGCTAACGCCCGGCCCCGGCCGCCAGCCGCTTACGGCCTGCAAGCGGCTGGCGTCTTCGAGCCAGGCATTTTTATCGGAAAAGACCGCGCCCTGCGGGTAGGCGTTTTTGAGGTAGCCCACATCGGTTTTGCCAGTGAGGCTTTTCCAGCCGGCCCGCACCTGCTTGACCTGGTCCGCATCAAGCCAGTGCAGCAACCCCTGCGTGGGCGGTAGAATCGTGGCCGTGGGGGCGGCCACGGTAAGCGTGCCAACCGGAGTGCCGGCCGGGCGGTAGGCCCGGCCCTCGGTATCGCCGGCGGCTTCCAAAATATTACGAATCTCCCAGCGGCCCTCGCGCTGCATAAGCGTGCCGCCCAGCGCCTGGGCCACGGCCTCAAGTGTTGGGCGCTGAAAAATGGGTTCGTTTTCCGACTCTTTCCAGTAGCCCGTGCGGTCGGTAGTGGCTTCCTGCTCCGGCGCGGCGGTCGTGGCCATGCTCACCTCGCGGCGGTTGGTGAACAGGCGCACGGGTAGGGCCACGTCGGTGCGGCTCAGGCAGTGCAGCAGCGTGTTGAGCCAGGGCCGGCGGCCGTACAGCCGCTGGTTCAGGTGCCCGCTCATAAACACCTCTTTCAGGCCGGCCAGCCCATCGGTGGCGGTCAGAGACACGTTTTGCAGGCCCGGTAACATCGGTGCGTCGTAGGTACTAGGCTCCACGAAGCCCCGGAAGTGCAGCTGGTTGTCGTAGTAGAAATCCACGCGGCAATAGCGGTCACGGCCGATAATTTCCTCAAACGTATCGGCCGTGACCTGAAGGTTGAGCTCGGCCGTGGTGGTCACCACCGGGCCGATGTCGCCCTGCCCGCCGATGGCGCCATTGAGCCCGTCCGTTTTGAGAATAACCGGACTGGCCTGGCCGAAAATCTTCTCCACCGCGCCCGTGTAGCCCGCCGCCCACATTTCCAGCCGGCACGGCACGCCCGCCACGTCACTGTAGGCCAGTAGCCAGCGCGGGCCGTAGCGGGCAAGGAGCTCCACGGGCACGGTGAGCGACTTGCCCAAGCGGTCCACGACCTCCACCGTGTAGCTCAGCGCGCGCAGGCCGTCGAAGTGGCCCGTTTGGTTGGTAGCCACCACCGCCCGGCTGGCCCGCAGCGTGAAGGTGAGCGGCGGGTGGCTGGCGCGCATTTCCAGCAGCAGCCCGCCGTTCTGCTCAGCCGGCGTGTCGGGGTGAAATAAAATCAGGTTGTCGAGCTCGAGCTCGCTGGTTTCGGTGGTGGGGCTGTCCTCGAAATACACCAGCGTAGTCGGGTCGGTGCCGCCGTTGACATTAATGCCGGCGCTGTACACGCGCCGCCAGAGGCCGCTGGGCAGCAGGTAGCCGTCGAGCAGCGTGGCGCGCGGGGCGATGTAGAAGCCGCCGGGGCTTTTGCCGCCGTACTGGTAAAATACTACCGCGTGGTCGTTGTAGCTCCACTGGTAGGTGTTGGTGACGTTCGAAAACGCCTCTTCGTAAATGAGTGCCGCCCGGCCGTAGCCCACGCCCACGCCCACGTCGAAAACGCGGCTGGCCGCGAGGCCCGTTGCGTCGGTGATGCCCACCAGGTAAGTGCCGGCGGGCAGGTTGTAAAACCGCACCGGGTAGAGCTCCGAAACAGAGGTGCCGGTGCGGTTGACGGCCCCGCCCGCGCCGGTCAAGGTAATCTGGTAGGGCGGCAGGCCCAGCTCACCCGTGATGTCGACCACACCGTCGCTGCGGCTGCTGTCGTAGGTGTAGGCGGGCAACAGGCCCATTTTTACCGCTACCGGGTTTTGGCCCGTGCCGGGCGCCAGCGGCACAGGCTTCGTGTACACGCTGCCGTTGCCGTTGTAGTACACGCCCAGGGCCTTGCCCGGCCGCACCTGATAGGTGTCGACCAGCGCATCTTTGGCCAACTCGGCCGGGTCGTTCAGCGCCGAATCGAGCTGCGTGCGGTAGAGCGTGCGCACGGCCGGGTCGGTGTCGTAGTAAATGACCTGCGCAATATACTGACTTCCGGTTCCTGTATTGTTGGGGAAAATCTTGCGCCGCAGTTGTATCAGAGCCATGCCCCGAAGTTCCGCCCGGGCCGGGGCAGGCTACCGGGGCGGGCGGGGGCAAAGCGGGGCAGGACTTTGAAAATTACCTATATATTCGTGGCTCACTAATCCTTCATTGCTATGCGCAAGCTTTTCCTTTTGCTAACCATCGCCTCCCTCGCCGCCTGTAGCGGCAGCGGCGACCCCACCCCAAGCACTTCAAAATGTGGGTGCAGCAAGTATAATAAATCCGACTGCGGCCTAAATGGCTGCACTTGGACCACTGGTAAAGGCTGCGGCTGCTAAGAAAGACAAAAGCCCCGACCTTGCGGTCGGGGCTTTTGTCTTTCTTGGTTATTTTGGCGCCATGAAAAAAGCTTTACCTATAGCGGCTGCATTAGCACTAATTCTGCTACTAACCAATCCAGGCATACGAGTCCATAGAATTGCTGTAGGCGAAAGGCTGTACAATGACTTCTATCTTGATAATTCAAATCCTAATAAGATGGATGTTTCACCCTATGCGAGGCTTACTGCTGACTCCAAGGCAGCAGAGGGGGTAATTCGCAAAAACTGGGGAATCTTTTCTCTAACAGAGTGGAATTTAATTATTAATGGTCACAACTACGGGCATAAAGTTATTGGCATCGGCTTTCTGGGCCAAGTGTATTTGTGGGGTAGTTTTAGTCTGTAACCTTTGAGCGATAATTCTTCTGCTGGCCAATCGCCACGAAATCTTGCCCGCGTAGCTTAAATTCAGCCAGTACCTTGATGGTGGTCTGGTTGCTTCGCTGGCCGTAGTTGGTGATGGTTGGATTACTTGTGTTGCCACTAGATACACTAGCGAGATTACCTGCTGCGCCCTTGCCAACGGCTGATACGATGCCACCCAAAGCCACCAATCCAAGTCCTGCAGCAATGGCAATCGGGCCCGTTCCAATGCCTTTAAACAAGGTGTCAAGCGCCTGTTTGCCAATACCAATTACAATTAATTGGGCCCCAAAATCCGACATGAAGGCGCCTATTGATTGAAGAATACCACCGAATAGACCTTGCAAAGCATCTGACACGGAGGCGGTGCCGGATGCAATACTACCAAACGCATCACCAAATTGAACAGCAAAACCAGCGAGCAATGGCCCAATTGAATTATTTAACTGCTCGCCAAGGGCTTCAATATTAGTATTAAATGCACGCTGCTTATCAAGCGCAAATAGTTGCGACTCTGACAATTTCTGACTTCCTAGCAATACCGCTAGCGCTGCATCACTGAAAATCTGCTCATAATCTGGCAGTAAGCCAACCACCTGGGGTTTCTCAAGCTCGGGTAGTTTGGGCAACTCAAAATCCGGCGTCTCAAACAGTTTCTCGGTGCCCTTTACCGTGCGGCCCGCCAGCAGGGCGTTATCGCCGAGCGTCGTATTTAGGTTGCGCAGGTCGGCCACCAACCGCTGCACTGCTTTAGAAGCCGGGCTGTAACCCGCTTCGACCAGCTTTTTAATACCCGACTCAGTAGCCGACTGGCGATTTTTCAGGTACTCGTACTGGTCGCCCAGCGCCGTGGAGAGACGACCCACGTCGGCCAGGCTTTTCTGCACTTCTGCGTACACGTCGCGCAGCTTACTGCCTGCTTTGGCCAGGCCTTCGAGGCGTGCAATTTCTGCCTCTAGCGCCGCTATTACTTTATCGTCGGCAAAAATAGCTTTTTCAGTAGCCTCATTTTCACGAGCTTTCCGCACGGCATCCAACTGCTCGCGCAGGCTGGCCAGCAACCCAATTTGCGCGCTTACACCACCGCCCCCACTGCCGAAAAACTTGAGGGCGATGTCAGCATCCGTCAGGGCCTGCGTGAGCTTGCCGCCGATGGTAGTGGCCAGCACGCCCGCCGCCGCCTCAAAGTCCTTGACCTGTTTGCGTTGCTTGTCCAGCTCTTCGCCCACTTTGGCAATGTCATCGCGCAGATAGCCTAGGTTTTCAGCCGCGCCTTTGTCGCCTAAGCTGCTGAGCGCAACGCCGTTTAACTTGCCCGTGTCGTTTACCTGCTCGGCTGCTTTTTGCAAGCTGGCGAAGCTGCCTTCCAGTTCTTTCAGTCGAGCCTTGGCGGCCGGCAAGCTAGCGAGCGCGAAGCTTTTATCTATGCCCTCGAACGTGGCGATTGACTTGCGAGCCTTCTGGGCAGCAATATCGATAAAGTTGCCATACTCGTCAATTCTGGTGCCCGCCTCGGGCATGATGTCCGTCACTCGTTGCACTACGCTACGCAGCTCTTCCTGCTCGGCAGCGCTCAGATTGGTTTTGCTCTTGAGTTGGTCGTAGCGGTCAAGCAGCGGAGTCAGGCTGCTATCAAGTTTGCGCGTGGCTTCTACCTGCTTTTGAAAGGTTGCGTAGGCGCGCTCACCCTCTGTATTGGCTGCGTAGATAACGGCCCCCAAGGTCACTAGGGCAGCCACAATAGCGCCCGTGGGGCTCAGTACGGCCGCCAGCGCACCGCGCAGCAGCACCATGTTGTTTTGCAGCAGCAGCGTAGCCGCCCGCACCTCAAGAATACCCGCCCGGATTGCGGGCAGCGCCGCCCCCAGCGTGCCGAGTGCCAGGGCCGCCGGCCCAATAGCGGCAGCCATGCCGGCCAGTACCGTGGCCGTACCCAACACAGCCGGGTTTAGCTGTGCTAGGCCAGCGGCCAGGGAGGCGGCCCGCCGCAGCAGGCCATCGGCAAAAGCCAACACGCCACTATCAGCAATGGCCTGTCCGAGCCCCTCCGCAGCTGACTTGAACGCTTCCAGGCCACCCGTAAAGCCTTGATTTAGGATAGCACCCTGACTGGCAGCGTTCACCTTGCCAATGCTCTCGGCCATGCGGTCAAACCCCTCCGCACCATCCTTAGCCAGCAACAGGGCCGTGCGGATGCTGTCTGCGCCAAAAATCTGGGTGCCAAAGGTGTTTTTAGCTTGGTCGGAAAGGCCAGCAAACGCCCGCTGCAACTGACCAGCCACGTCGCGCAGGGGTAGCAGCTTACCTTGGGCATCGAAAAAATTGAGGCCCAGTGTTTTCATGGCGGCCTCAGCCTCTTTGCTCTGAGGTACTAGCCGCTGCAAAAACGTTTTGAAGCTGGTGCCTGCATCCGAGCCAGATGAAAAGCCCGAGCTGGTGAGGCTGAGCGCCGTGTTGAAGTCCTCAAAGCTTGCCCCGAGCTGGCCTGCCACAGCGCCGGCCTGGCCAAGTGCTTGACGGTAGTCGTCGATGCTGAATTTGCTGGCAATCGTGGCCCCGGTGATGTTGCTTACCAGGCCCGCCGCCTGCTCGGCCGACTTGCCAAAGTTGTTCATCACATCGGTCGTGATGTCGGCCGCCGTGGCCAGCTGCGAGCCCGTAGCCGTAGCCAGGGCCGTGGTGGCGTCCACGGCCCCGCCCAGAATATCCGCCGTGCTGGCGCCGTTCTTGGCTAGGTTTTCCAGCGCCTGCGCCGCCTGCACGCTGGTGAATTGCAAGTTGGGGTCGAGGGCAATGCCCTGCGCCTTTTTGCGGAGGGCTTCCAGCTCTGAGCCGCTGGCCTGGGTAGCCGCCTGTACCCGATTGAAGGCCGACTCAAAATCACCGCCGATTTTCAGCGCGCCCACGCCCATCGCGGCGATGGGCAGCGAGACGTATTTGGTGAGACTTTCGCCGACATCCTTTAAGCCCTCGCTGAACTTCACGAGTCCGCTCAGTTCCCGGCGGGCCTGGGCCATTGCCGCCCGAAACCCGCTTATCTCGGCTCCGAGAACTACGGATACGCTTGCAAGAATATCAGCCATAATAACTTATAGTTTATCAAATTCAGCCAGGCGGGCCATTGTTTCATCAAACTCCTGCTCATCCATTGGCGGCGGGGGTGGGGTGTCGCCGTACAGGGGCATCCATTCCTCGGGCACAAAGGGTAGCGCGTGCGCCGGACGGTGGGCGTTTAGTTGAAGCGTCGCCAGCAGCCGGGTTTGTCGCCACTGGTTTGCGTTGCGCCGATGGTAGCCCCGGCACATGCGGTCGAACTCGGAAAGCGTGAGCTTCCAGAATTTTTTAGGGGTTAAGCCTAGCTCGCCGTAAGCAAAGTCGAGGTGCTGTCCCCAGTCGTCGACTCCTGTTGTTTCGGCGCTGGAGTCGGAGCTTGAGCTATCAGCGCTTTGAGCAAAGGGTTTTGGTCGATTTTAAGCGCCAACCAAATGGCAGAGGCCATGGCGTTGCCTTGCTCTTGGGTCAACTCCTGCGAAAGCTCCAGTGCATCGGCGGTTGTAAAGTCGGGCTTACCCGCCCGGCGCACCGCAATGGCAAGCAAATCGGCCATGGTGCCCAACGTGTCTTCAGCCATGTCTTGCAGCACCTGGGGTATTTTGCAGCGCTTAGCAGTGGTGTAGTCGTGGAGCACGGCTAGGCTAAAACGCAAGGCTACCGGCTGGCCGGCGATGGTAACGGTAACCTCGCCACGGGCAGCGTTGGGGGTGGTATTGACGTTCATGTTTGCAGAGAAAAAGGGAATGGGTTTCGCCCAAAAAGCCCGCCCGGAAGCCGAGCGGGTTTTTGAGCAAACACTTGAAAATGATGCGGCTTAGGGGGCGAACGACTTCACCAGCGGGCCCGAGCCCTGCACACTCAGCGCGTAGGTGGCGATGCCCTTGAGCTGGCCCTTGAAGCTGGACTTCGTGATGATGCCCTCGCCCGTGTACCAAGCGTTGCCCGTCTTCGACCCGAGGCGGTAGCGAATTTTAATCTTGTTGTTGACACTCAATTGAATGTCGAGCAGGTCTTCGGCCGTCACGTTGTCGTCCTTGTCGGCACCGGTAGCTTGGCGCACGTTGAGCGTACCGCCCATCGTCCAGCCGGTTTGCCCGCCGATGAACTCCCTGAATTGCCCGCTGGCAATGCAGGTCGCTTCCTCGGTTTCAGTATCCACGTCGAAGGTGGAGTCGGTGATGCACCCAACGAGCACATCGGTAAGCGCGCCCTGCACATCCTTTTCGATGGAAACGCCAATATCGCGGCCGGGAATTTTGTCTAAAGCCATTGTTTTGCAGAAAAGAGGTGAGAGAAAAATTAGGGTAATTCCACGCGGTAGTCGAGGCTGCGGTACAGGCAGAGCGCGGCTTTGTCGTGGTGGTCCTGCTGGTTATCGGGCTCCAGATACACGCCGGGCTCCGGTTCAGCGTAATCAAGCACGGTGCGCGCGGCGGCCGTGAGGGCGGTCAGCGTGGGGTAGTCCTTGCTGAAAAAGCTGAGCTGCACCCGTGCCACGTCGCCCAGCCGGCAGTTGGCCGAACTACCAGCCTCAGGCACCCGACTCACTAAGAAGTAGGTGAGGTAGGGCAGCGGCGTCTTTTCTGGCGCTACTACCGGGTAAATGCGCGCCTTGCTGCCCGCGCCGAGCAGGGCCACCACGGGGGCGGCCTTGCTGAGCAGGTCGAAGAGGATGGCGCCGGGCTCCATTACTAATCAGTGATTTTAGTGCGGTAGTCCCGAGTGATAGCGACCAAATCAGCAGCGCGCTGCGTGAATTGAACTGTCGCGGCATCAGTTTTTACAACCTGTGCTTGCAGTTCTTTTAAGGCGGCTAGCGCCTTTTTTGTATCTGCTTTCACCTCAATGCAGATTTCTTGAACAGGCCCAGCCTTGCGCGCCCGGCGGCTGCCCAGCAGAAAACCAGCGGCCAGAAAGGCGGTGAATGCGAGTAGATTTTTCATTTTAAAACTTCCTTGAAACCGTCCAGAATAATTGCTTTGCACTCATCTTTGATGATGCCAATGGCCTCATCCTTTTTGCTGTCGAAGGCTGGGCGCATGAATGGATGAGGCGCCGCGCCGGGGTGGTGCACCTCTTCGGCGAAGACGTTGCCGTGCAGGCGCAGCTGCCCGCCAGCGGCCTTGGCCCGAATGATGTGCGGGGCTGTGCCGTATTCCACCAAGTGGCCCGCGTAGCCCTTGAAGCGCCCGCCGCGCCGGGGGCCGACGTATACCTGCTCGCCTTTACCCTGGCCCCGGCCGGGAATGGTGCCGATAGCTTTTTGCAGGTCGCCATCGTCTTTCGGTACCAGCTCCTGCGCCTTTTGAATAATGGGCTTGGCAGCCTTATTAAGGATGCCGCGAACTACTTTGTTGCTGAGCTTATTATCGCCCGAAAGCGCGTCAAGTACCTGCGACAGTTCTTCGATGCCTACAAAGGATAGGTTCTTAGCCACGGCTGTACACGGTTAGAATGAGTCCCACGCGCCGGCCAAACTGCTGCACGTCGGTAATCGAATAGGTGCGGCCCTCAA
>Ga0182232_1000297_pt1 | contig 13351 bp, 11 predicted proteins | sample G6R1MG_30_FD_155484 | JGI IMG/M metagenome (GOLD analysis project Ga0182232, IMG submission 155484) | Phyllosphere microbial comminities from miscanthus, Michigan, USA - G6R3_NF_07NOV2016_LD2 MG | ecosystem: Host-associated > Plants > Phyllosphere > Phylloplane/Leaf | place: USA: Michigan... | reverse complement strand
TACCTCGACGTCGAAGCTGCGATCCGCACGGCCGCACCCGAACTCGTCCTCGGCACCCAGATGGAGCGCCACGTCGCCAAGCGGCTGGGCATCCCCTGCGCGGTGATCTCCGCCCCGGTCCACGTCCAGGACTTCCCGGCCCGCTACGCCCCGCAGATGGGTTTCGAGGGCGCCAACGTCCTGTTCGATACCCTCGTCCATCCGCTGATGATGGGCCTCGAAGAGCACCTGCTGGGCATGTTCCGGGAGGATCCCGAATTCCACGACGGCGTCGGGCCGTCGCATCTCGGCGGCACGCCGTTCAAGGCGCCGCAGGCCGCGGCGTCCCTGGAGTCGGTCCCGGCCGCGGCTGCGCCGAGCCTGGCCGTGGCGCCGATCCTGTTGGACGAAGCCGTCACGATCACGGCCGCTTCCTGGGCCCCAGAGGCCGAGCGGGAACTGAAGAAAATCCCATTCTTCGTGCGCGGCAAAGCGCGCAGCAACACGGAGAAGTTCGCCCGTGAGCGGCAGCTGCCGCTCATCACCGTCGAAACCCTCTACGACGCCAAGGCGCATTATGGCCGCTAGAGCGCTCTCCCCCGGACGCGAGGCTGGTTCGGCGCAGAGGCCGCCGATCCGCGTGGTCATCGTCACGCTCGACAACCATCTCGCGAGCGCGGTGGAGCGGGCTCGGCTGCGCCTGCGGTCCGAGATGCCGGGTCTGGTGCTCGGCTTCCACGCCGCGGCCGAGTGGGACACGGACCCCGCGGCCCTCGACGCCTGCCGCAGCGACATCGCGCAGGCCGACATCGTGCTCTCGGCCATGCTGTTCATGGACGAGCATGTCCGGGCGATCCTGCCGGCGCTCGCGGCCCGACGCGACGGCTGCGACGCGATGGTCGGCTGCATGTCGGCGAGCGAGGTGGTGAAGACGACCAAGCTCGGCCGCTTCGACATGAGCGGCACCAAGCGCAGCGCCCTGGATTTCCTGAAGAAGCTGCGCGGCAAGCCCGGCCAGCAGGGCAATGCCGGCCGGCAGATGGCGCTGGTGCGCAAGCTGCCGAAGATCCTGCGCTTCATCCCGGGCTCCGCGCAGGACGTCCGCGCCTACTTCCTGACCCTGCAATACTGGCTCGCCGGCTCGGACGAGAACGTCGCCGCCCTGGTCCGCTTCCTGGTGCACCGCTACGCCGCCGGCGCGCGCGCCGTCTGGCGCGAGGGCCCGGCCGCGCCGGCCCCGCTCGACTATCCCGAGACCGGCCTCTATCACCCGCGCATGGCCGGCCGGATCGGCCAGGATCCGGCCAGCCTGCCGCGCTCAGCGGTCACGCGGGGCCGCGTCGGCCTGCTGCTGATGCGCAGCTACGTGCTCGCCGGCAACACCGCCCATTACGACGGGGTGATCGCAGCCCTGGAGGCCAAGGGCCTCGAGGTGGTGCCGGCCTTCGCCAGCGGCCTCGACAACCGCCCGGCCGTGGACGCCTTCTTCATGCGCGACGGCCTGGCGCGGATCGATGCCCTGGTGTCGCTCACCGGCTTCTCGCTGGTCGGCGGCCCGGCCTACAACGACGCCGCCGCCGCAGAAGCGATGCTGGCGCAGCTCGATGTGCCCTACCTCGCCGCCCAGGCGCTGGAATTCCAGACGATCGAGCAATGGGAGACGGGCGAGCGCGGCCTGTCGCCGGTCGAGGCGACCATGATGGTCGCGATCCCCGAGCTCGACGGGGCCACCGCCCCGATGGTGTTCGGCGGCCGCTCCTCGGCGTCGGGCAGCGACAACGCCAGGGACATGCGCGCCCATCCCGAGCGGGTCGCGCGGCTGGCCGAGCGGGTCGAGAGCCTGGTCTCCCTCCGCCGGACGCCGAAGGCCGAGCGCAAGCTCGCGGTGGTGCTGTTCAACTTCCCGCCCAATGCCGGCGCGACCGGCACGGCCGCGTTCCTGTCGGTCTACGCCTCGCTGCTCAACACCCTGAAGGGCTTGGCGGCCGACGGCTACGCCGTGGAGATCCCGGAGAGCGTCGACGCCCTGCGCGAAACAATCCTGGAGGGCAACGCCAAGCGCTACGGGACCCAGGCCAACGTCCATGCCCGCATCCGGGCCGAGGACCATGTCCGGCGCGAACGGTACCTCGCCGAGATCGAGACCCAGTGGGGCCCGGCGCCCGGCCGTCACCAGACCAACGGCTCCGACCTGTTCGTGCTCGGGGCGCAATTCGGGAACGTGTTCGTGGGCGTCCAGCCGGCCTTCGGCTACGAGGGCGATCCGATGCGGCTGCTGTTCGAGCGCGGCTTCGCGCCGACGCACGCGTTCTCAGCCTTCTACCGCTACCTGCGCGAGGATTTCGGTGCCGACGCCGTGCTGCATTTCGGCACCCACGGGGCGCTCGAATTCATGCCCGGCAAGCAGACCGGCCTGTCCGAGGCGTGCTGGCCGGAGCGGATGATCGGGGCGCTGCCCAACATCTACCTCTACGCCGCCAACAACCCGTCCGAGGGGACGCTCGCGAAGCGCCGCTCCGCCGCGACGCTGGTGAGCTACCTGACCCCGAGTCTCGCCACCGCCGGACTCTATCGCGGCCTGCTCGACCTGAAGAGCTCCATGGAGCGCTGGCGCGGGCTCGATCTCGAAGCGGTCACCGAGCGCGAAACCCTCGCCCGGCTGATCCAGGAGCAGGGCGCGGCCGTCGATCTCGTCCCGGCCGAGCCGGCCTGGACCGGCGATCTCGGCGCCCAAGTCGCAAACCTCTGGTCGGCCGTGCAGGAGCTGGAGCAGACCCTGATCCCGCACGGGCTGCACGTGGTCGGCGAAGGCGTTCCGGAGGACGAGCGGGTCGACCTGCTCCTCGCCCTTGCGGAAGCCTCACACGGGCTGAAGCCTGATCGCGCCGCCATCGCCGCGCTCATCGCGGGGAAGGGCGCCGAGGCGGCCTTTGCGGTCTCCGGCCTGACCGGCGATCCCGAGACGCGCGCCGCCTTCGCGGTCCTTGCCCAGACCGACGCCCTGCTGGCACGGGACCATGAGCTTCCGGCCTTGCTGCGGGCTCTCGACGGCCGGTTCATTCCGCCGGTGGCCGGCGGCGACCTGTTGCGCAACCCGGCGATCCTGCCGACCGGACGCAACATCCACGGTTTCGATCCGTACCGCCTGCCCTCCGCCTTCGCGGTGGCCGACGGTACCCGGCAGGTCGAGCGCATCCTGGAGCGCTTCGCCGCGGATGGAAAACCCTGTCCCGAGAGCGTCGCCCTGGTCCTGTGGGGCACCGACAACCTGAAGAGCGAGGGCGGCCCGATCGCCCAGGCTCTGGCCCTGATCGGCGCCGCCCCGCGCTTCGATGGCTACGGCCGGCTCAGCGGCGCCGAGCTGATCCCGCTGGAGACCCTCGGCCGCCCGCGGATCGACGCGGTCGTCACCCTGTCCGGCATTTTCCGGGATCTGCTGCCGCTCCAGACCAAGCTCCTCGCGGAAGCATCCTTCCTCGCCGCCACAGCCGACGAGCCGCTGGAAAAAAACTTCGTCCGGAAGCACGCTCTGGCGATCCAGGCCGAGCAGGGCTGCGATCTGGAAACCGCGGCGCTGCGGGTCTTCTCCAATGCCGAGGGGGCCTACGGCGCCAACGTCAACCAGTTGGTCGATTCCGGGGCCTGGGACGACGATGCCGAGCTGTGCGAGACCTTCTCGCGCCGCAAGAGCTTCGCCTATGGCCGCTCGGGCAAGCCCGCGCCGCAGCGCGCCCTGATGCAGGCGGTGCTCGCCTCCGTCGACATGGCCTACCAGAACCTCGACTCGGTCGAGGTCGGCGTCACCTCGGTCGACCATTACTTCGACGGGCTCGGCGGTATGGGCCGGGCGGTGGCGAAGGCCCGCGGCGCGGCGGTGCCGATCTACATCAGCGACCAGACCCGCGGGGAGGGGCGCGTGCGCTCCCTGGAGGAGCAGGTGGCGCTGGAGACGCGCACCCGCATGCTCAACCCGAAATGGTACGAGGGCCTGCTCGGCCACGGCTACGAGGGCGTGCGCCAGATCGAATCCCACCTGACCAACACAGTCGGCTGGTCGGCCACCGCCAATGCGGTCCAGCCCTGGATCTACGAGCGGATCACCGAGACCTACGTGCTCGACCCGGCCATGCGCGAGCGCATGGCCACCCTCAACCCCACCGCCTCCGCCAAGGTCGCCCAACGGCTGATCGAGGCTCACAAGCGCGGCTTCTGGACCCCCGACGCAGCGATGCGGGACGCCCTCGACCGGGCCGAGGAGGAACTGGAAGATCGTCTCGAAGGCGTCACCACAGGAGTCGCCGCATGAACATCGCCATCCGCAATCCGGTCATCGCCCGGAAGGAAGAAGGCAGCGTCCAGGTCGCCCTCGACCCGGACCTGAAGATCGAGACCGCAAAGGTCTTCGCGGTCTACGGCAAGGGCGGCATCGGCAAGTCGACGACCTCGTCGAACCTGTCCGTGGCGTTCTCCAAGCTCGGCAAGCGGGTGCTGCAGATCGGCTGCGATCCCAAGCACGACTCGACCTTCACCCTGACCAAGCGCCTCGCCCCCACGGTGATCGACGCCCTCGAGGCGGTGAACTTCCACTCGGAAGAGCTGCGCGTCGAGGACTTCGTGGTCGAGGGCTACAACGGCGTGATGTGCGTCGAGGCCGGCGGGCCGCCGGCAGGCACGGGCTGCGGCGGCTATGTGGTCGGCCAGACCGTGAAACTCCTCAAGGAGCACCACCTCCTGGAAGACACCGACGTCGTCGTGTTCGACGTACTGGGCGACGTGGTCTGCGGCGGCTTCGCTTCGCCGCTCCAGCACGCCGATCGGGCGCTGATCGTCACCGCCAACGACTTCGATTCGATCTTCGCGATGAACCGGATCGTGGCGGCGATCCACGCCAAGTCCAAGAACTACCCGGTGCGGCTCGGCGGCGTCATCGCGAACCGCTCGGCCAAGACCGACGAGATCGACCGGTTCAACGACGCGGTCGGCCTGAAGCGGCTGGCCCACTTCCCCGACCTCGATGTGGTCCGCCGCTCGCGGCTGAAGAAGTCGACCCTGTTCGAGATGGATTCCTCCCCCGAACTCGACGCCGTCACCGCCGAGTACATGCGACTGGCCGAGACGCTCTGGGCCGGTGGGGAGCCCTGCGAGGCCCTGCCGATGAAGGATCGCGACCTGTTCGAGTTCCTCGGGTTCGATTGAGAGTGGGGTTCGACTGATGGCCGGCGCCAGCTACGATACCCGCAGGGGTGAACTGACCACCTATTTCGACCGCACCGCGGTCGAGGCCTGGTCGCGCCTGACCTCCGACGCGCCGGTGAGCCGCATCCGCGCCACCGTGCGGGCCGGCCGGGACGCGATGCGCGGGACGCTGCTTTCCTGGCTGCCCGCCGACATGACCGGCTTGCGCCTGCTCGATGCCGGCTGCGGCACCGGGGCGCTCAGCGTCGAGGCCGCAAGGCGCGGGGCCGAGGTAGTCGCCATCGACGTGTCGCCGACGCTGGTCGGTCTCGCCCGGGACCGGCTCCCGGCGATCCCCGGCCCCGGCCGGATCGAGTTTCGCGTCGGCGACATGCTCGATCCCGGCCTCGGCCGGTTCGACCACGTCGTCGCGATGGATTCGCTGATCCATTACCGCGCCGCCGACATCGTCCGGGCGCTGGCGGTCCTGGGCGCCCGCACGGATGGGTCCGTCCTGTTCACCGTGGCGCCCCGCACGGCCTTGCTGACCCTGATGCATGCGGCCGGGAAGCTGTTTCCCCGCGGCGACCGCTCGCCGGCGATCGTGCCGGTGACCGAGGGCGGCTTGCGCCGGCGGATCTCCTCGGAGCCGGCGCTCGACGGATTCACCTGGGTACAGAGCCATCGGGTCAACAGCGGCTTCTACCTGTCGAACGCGATCACGCTGGGTCGTTCGCGATGAGCAGCGCCGCCTCCCAAAAACTCACCCGCGCCCTGATGCGCCTCGGCCCGGCGATCCTGCCCTTCGCGGATGCCGCCACCGTCGAGCTGCCGCTCGGCCGGCTGCTGCGGCTCGCCCTGTTCCAGGTCACGGTCGGCATGGCCGCGGTGCTGCTGATCGGCACCCTGAACCGGGTGATGATCGTCGAGCTCGGTGTGCCGGCCTGGATCGTCGCGGTGATGCTGGCCCTGCCGCTGATCTTCGCGCCCCTGCGAGCCCTGGTCGGGTTCCGGTCGGACACGCACCGCTCGGTGCTGGGCTGGCGGCGGGTGCCGTATATCTGGTTCGGCACCCTGCTCCAGTTCGGCGGGCTGGCGATCATGCCGTTTTCCCTGCTGATCCTGTCGGGCGACACGACCGGCCCGCTCTGGGTCGGCGACGTGGCGGCAGCGTTCGCGTTCCTGCTGGTCGGGGCCGGGCTGCACACCACCCAGACCGTCGGTCTGGCGCTCGCCACCGACCTCGCCCCCGCACATGCCCGGCCGAAGGTGGTGGCGCTGCTCTGCGTCGCGCTGCTGTTCGGGATGATGGCGAGCGCCCTGCTGTTCGGGCTGTTTTTGGCGCATTTCTCGCCCGTACGGCTGATCCAGGTGATCCAGGGCGCGGCGCTCGTCACCATCGTGCTGAACGGGGTCGCCCTGTGGAAGCAGGAGCCGCGCGCGCCGCACCGCACACAGACCGCGCCGGCGCGGGATTTCCGCACCTCCTGGCACGCTTATGCGGGGCAAGGGACCGCCCGCCGCCGGCTCGTGGCGATCGGGCTCGGCACCGCGGGGTTCTCGATGCAGGACATCCTGCTGGAGCCCTATGGCGGCCAGATCCTGCACCTCTCGGTCGGGGCCACCACCGCACTGACCGCCCTGCTTGCCGCCGGCGGCGGGCTCGGCCTGCTCGTCGCCGCCCGCTGGCTCGGGCGCGGCGGCGACCCGTTCCGGGTCTCCGCGGTCGGCGTCGGGATCGGCATCCTGGCCTTCTCCGCGGTGGTCTTCGCCGCGCCGCTCGCCTCGGCCGACCTGTTCGCGGCGGGCGTCAGCCTGATCGGGTTGGGCGGCGGCCTGTTCGCCCACGGCACGCTCACCGCCTCGATGAACCGGGCCGGTCCCGAGGATACCGGGCTGGCGCTCGGCGCCTGGGGTGCCGTCCAGGCCAGCGCCGCGGGGATCTCGATCGCCGCAAGCGGCGTGGTGCGCGACATCGGCGGCGCCATCGCCCAATCGGGCGTGCTCGGCGAGGGCATGAACGAGCCCGCGATCGGCTACCTGATCGTCTACCACATCGAGATCGCCCTCCTGTTCGCGGCCCTGATCGCCCTGGGACCGCTGGTGCGGGAGGACGCGCGTGCAGCAGGGAAAAATCGGCTCGGCGGCGCCCTCGCCGAACGGGCGGCCTGAGACTCGGGGAGGACAGCCATGCCAACCGGCGCCATTACAGGGTACGTCGACGTCGCCCAGGTCGTGCTCTACGCCTTCTTCATCTTCTTCTTCGGGCTGGTGTTCTGGCTCCGCCGGGAGGACCGGCGCGAGGGCTACCCACTGGAGAATGAGATCGTCGGCCGCCGCAAGGCGCCGGACCCGGTCCTGATCCCGCGCTCCAAGGCGTTCCACCTGCCGGGCGGCGAGACCACCTACGCCCCCCAGGCGGTGCAGGGCCGCGACGACATCGAGACCGGGATCCCGGCCCGCAAGGTCGAGCCCTGGCCCGGCGCGCCCTACGAGCGGACCGACGCGTCGCTGCAGGCCGGCGTCGGCCCCGGCTCCTGGGTCGTCCGGCACGACGTGCACGACAAGACCTGGGACGACGAGTACCGGATCGTGCCCCTGCGGGTGGCCACGGCTTTCGTCATCCACGAAGCCGGCCCGAACCCGATCGGCATGACCGTGTTCGGCACCGATAACGCGGTGGCGGGCGTCGTCAGCGACGTCTGGATCGACCGCGGCGAGTCGCTCATCCGCTACTACGAGGTCGAGTTGCCCACCGGTGGCCGCCGGCTGATGCCGACCACGTTCTGCCGGGCCGGCGGCTTCACCAAGACGGTGAAGTCCGAGGCCCTGCTCGCCGCCCAGTTCGCCGATATCCCGGTCACCCGGGATCCCGACAGCATCACCTTCCTCGAGGAGGAGCGGATCATGGCCTATTTCGGCGCCGGCACGCTCTACGCCACTCCGGCCCGGGCGGAGCCCCTGCTATGAGCGGCGATTTCCTTCCCGAGGGCACCCTGCGGGGCCTGCCCGGCCCGCTGCCGGCGAACGAGCGCATCCTGTGGCAGGGGGCGCCGACCACGGGGGGCCTCTGGGTCCGCGCCTATCATGCCCGCCTGGTCGCCGCCTGGTTCGTTGCCTGCGCTCTGGCCTTCGGGCTCACGGCCGGATCGCCCGTCTCGGCGCTCACCACCGTCGGCCTGACCCTGCTGGTCGGCGCGGTCGGCCTCGCCCTGCTCTGGCTGTTCGCGTGGCTCAACCACCGCACCACGGTCTACACGATCACCGACCGCCGAATCGTGCTGCACGTCGGCATCGCCCTGCCGGTGACGCACAATGTGCCCTTCGCGCAGGTCGAGGGTGCGGCGTTGCGTGCCTTCACGGACAGGAGCGGAGATCTGCCGCTCCGGTTGCGGCCGGGCCTGCGTATCGCCTACCTTCAGCTGTGGCCGCATGCCCGGCCCTGGCGCATCGCCCGGACCGAGCCCATGCTGCGTTCCGTGCCCGATGCGGACGCGGTGGCGAGGCTGCTGGCGCGGGCCATCGAGGCCCATGCCGAGCTGTCTCAGACGGTGCGGCCCATGATCGTGCCGCGTCCGCGGGCGGTCCAAGACAATCCCGGCCGCCTCGTCGCGGCCGAGTAGGGAGAGGCGCGATGGGCGAGCGGGCGGAGAGCATCGGCCAAGCCAAAGGATCGGCTGCCGGACCGGCACCGGCCCTGCTGATGATCGGCGCCGGTGCGCTGATGGGCTTCACCATGCTGGCCGTCCTGGTCGGGCGCAGCGAGGGTATCGGCATGATCGCCCTGCCGCCGGCCAAGCCGGTCACGCGGCTCGAATTCCGCGCCGAGGATCAGGTCGACGGCTCGATCGCCCTGCGCAACGCCGCCGACCGGCAGATCGTCGCCTGGATCCGCCCCGGCGAGGACGGCTTTCTGCGCGGGACATTGCGGGGCTTGGCCCAGGCCCGCCAGCGCGACGGCCTCGGCCAGGAACAGCCGTTCAGCCTGACCCGCTACGACGACGGTCGCCTCTCCCTCGCCGACGATGCGACCGGCCGCCGGGTGCCCCTGGAGGCGTTCGGCCCGACCAATGCCGGGGCTTTCGCCCGGCTGCTGGCCGCCGCCAGCACGGAGACGCGCTGATGGGCCTGTTCGGAAGCCGCACCGTCACCGTGCCCTGCACGGTCGAGATCGAGCAGACGCCCGAGAGCCTGCACGCGCACGTCACCCTCGATTCCGGCTTCGAGATCGAGCCCGGCGACGAGGTCCAGGTCCACGACGCCCCGACCTCCGTACCCTACGGCGAGCGGCTCACCGTGCGCCGTACCGCCACCGTCACCCGGGCCGGCCCGCTCGAGCGGGCCTGGACCAAGCTCGTCGCCCATCTCGAGCTGACCGAGCTCTACGAAGTCAGTTTTTCCGAGAGGAGGAAGCTGTGAACGCTCCCGTCCCGCCGCTCTCCGGCCAGCCGGTCCCGAAGACGCCGGTCAACGAATCGACCAAGGCCGCCCAGGAGACGACCTTCCTGAGCCCGCGCTTCTACACCACCGACTTCGACGAGCTCGACCGCACCGATGTCGAGCCGGTGCGCCAGGACTGGGACCTGCTCATCGCCGAGCTGCGCGCCGACCCGAACAAGCGCCACTTCACCCGCAACGCCGATTTCGACTGCGACCTGTCGCAGATGGAGCCCGAGCTGCGGAAGGAGTTTTTAGATTTTCTGGTCTCGTCGATCACCGCCGAGTTCTCCGGCTGCGTGCTCTACGCCGAGATGAGAAAACGCGCCAAGAACAAGGATATCAAAGAATTGTTCGGCTTCATGAGCCGCGACGAGGCGCGCCACGCCGGCTTCATCAACGACACGCTCAAGGATTTCGGCATCGGCGTGGACCTGGGCTTCCTGACCAAGTCCAAGAAGTACACGTTCTTCCGGCCGAAATTCATCTTCTACGCGACGTATCTGTCGGAGAAGATCGGCTACGCCCGCTACATCACCATCTTCCGCGAGCTGGAGAAGCACCCGGAGCGGCGCATCCACCCGATCTTCAAGTGGTTCGAGCTGTGGTGCAACGACGAGTTCCGCCACGGCGAAGCCTTCGCGCTGCTGATGCGGGCCAACCCGAAGCTGACCAGCGGCGTCAATCGCTACTGGATCCGGTTCTTCCTGCTGGCGGTGTTCGCCACGATGTATGTGCGGGACCATCACCGGCCGGCCTTCCACGCCGCGCTCGGGGTCGATCCGACCGACTACGATTACACGGTGTTCCGCATCACCTCCGAAATCTCGCGGCAGACCTTCCCGCTGGAACTCGACCTCGACAACCCGAAGTTCCACGCCGGGCTGGAGACGCTGCTCGCCTGCTCCCGGGCGATCGCCGAGGCCCGGGCCCAGGGGGGCGTCCTGGGCAAGCTCAAGCACGGCATCCAGGTGCTGCGCGCGGCCGCCACCTTCGTCCGGCTCTACCTCCTGCCGGTGAAAGCGAACGCCCTGCCGGCCGATATCCGCCTCCAGCCGGTCTGGTAGGATGGCGACCTACGCCGCCCCTATCGTCTATGCCCTGGTACTCTGGTGGTTCTCCACCGGGCTGATCCTGCTGCTCGACCACGCCCCGCGGCGCACGCATCCGTGGAGCATGGCCGGCGCGACCCTGCTGCTGGCCGGCGCCTTGGTGGCGATCCGCACCAGCGCCCAGGACACCAGCGCCGCCGGGGCCTACACCGCCTTCACGGCGGCCCTGGTGGTCTGGGGCTGGCAGGAGATGAGCTACTATATGGGCTTCCTGTCGGGCCCGAAGCCGGCCGCCTGCGCACCAGGCCTGCGCGGGCTGGACCGGTTCCTGGCGGCGCTCGCCACCAGCCTGTGGCACGAATTCGCCATCGTGATCGGCGGCCTGGCGATCCTGGCGCTGGTCTGGGGCGGGGCGAACACGATCGCCCTGTGGACCTACGGCGCCCTGGTGGTGATGAACCTGTCGGCCCGGCTCAACCTGTTCCTCGGGGTGCGCAACCTGCACGCCGAGTTCCTGCCCGAGCATCTGGGCTATCTGGCCTGCTATCTGTCGCGCAAGCCGATGAACCTGCTGTTCCCGGTTTCGGTGAGCCTCGGGACCATCGCGGCGGGCCTGCTCGGGCGGGCGGCCCTCGGGCCGGACCTGCTGGCGCATGAGCTGATCGGCTTCACAATCCTGGCGACGCTGATGGCATTGGCGACCCTGGAACATTGGTTCCTGATGCTGCCGCTGCCCTCGGCCGAGCTGTGGCGGTGGAGCCTGCCGACGCGCAATCCGGACGGCGCGGCGCGGCCGGGGGACAACGGGTAGGTCCGACCATCACAACGGGATTTCGCGTGCGCACCAATTTGGAATTGGTTTCGTGCGAAATCCGACCTCACAGGCGGGAGCAACCCGCGAACCAATCGGGGAGAGGCGACATGGACTACGAGACCTTCTTCGGAGCCGAGATCGCCGGTCTCCACCGCGAGGGACGCTATCGGGTCTTCACCGATCTGGAGCGCCATTCCGGCAATTTCCCGCACGCCACGCATCACCATCCGTCCGGCACGCGCCCGGTCACGGTCTGGTGCTCCAACGACTATCTCGGCATGGGCCAGCACCCCACGGTCACCGGGGCGATGCACGAGGCCATCGACCGCTGCGGCGCCGGGGCCGGCGGCACCCGCAACATCTCCGGCACCAATCACTACCACGTGCTTCTGGAGCAGGAGCTCGCCGACCTCCACCGCAAGGAAGCGGCGCTGCTGTTCACCTCCGGCTACGTCTCGAACTGGGCGGCGCTCGGCACCCTGGCCTCGCGCCTGCCGAACTGCGCGGTCTTCTCCGATTCCGAGAACCACGCCTCGATGATCGAGGGCATCCGGTTCTCCCGCGCCGAGCGCCACATCTTCCGCCACAACGATCCGGAGGATCTGAACCGGAAGCTCGCCCTGGTGGATCCGGCCCGGCCGAAGCTGGTCGCCTTCGAGTCGGTCTATTCCATGGACGGCGACATCGCCCCGATCGGCGAGATCTGCGACGTGGCCGAGGCCCACGGGGCGCTCACCTATCTCGACGAGGTCCACGCGGTCGGCCTCTACGGCGCCCGCGGCGGCGGCATCTCGGAGCGCGACGGCGTCGCCCACCGCCTCGACGTGATCGAGGGGACGCTGGGCAAGGCGTTCGGCGTGCACGGCGGCTACATCACAGCCTCGGAAAAGCTCTGCGACTTCGTGCGCAGCTTCGCCTCCGGCTTCATCTTCACCACCTCGCTGCCCCCCGCGGTCGCGGCCGGCGCGGCGGCCTCGATCCGCCATCTCAAGGCCAGCGCCACCGAGCGGGCGCGCCATCAGGAGCGCTGCGCCAAGGTCCGGACCGCCCTGGAGGCCGCCGACATCCCGGTCCTGCCCAACGACAGCCACATCGTGCCGGTGATGGTCTGCGACCCGGTGCTGTGCAAGGCGATCTCCGACACCCTGCTCGACGAGTTCGGCATCTACGTGCAGCCGATCAACTATCCGACGGTCGCCCGCGGCACCGAGCGCCTGCGGATCACCCCCTCGCCGCTGCACACGGACCAGGACATCGCGCATCTGGTCGGAGCGCTCTCCACGATCTGGGCGCGGATCGGGCTCCGGCAGAAGGCGGCGGAGTAGGGCGCTCTTTCCTCCCCCCTTATGGGGAAGGGTCGGGGTCGGGGTGGTGCAAACGGCACCGCTCTGGTCCATCCTGCACCACCCCCACCTCCGGCTCCTCCCCGCAAGGGGGAGGAGAGGTGCGAGAGCCAGAGCCACGTGCCAACCTTCCCCTTCTCGGCCATCGTCGCGCAGGACGAGATGCGCCAGGCGCTGCTGATCGCCGCCGTGGATCCGTCCATCGGCGGCGTGCTGGTGTTCGGCGACCGCGGTACGGGGAAATCCACGGCGATCCGGGCGCTCGCCGCCCTGCTGCCGCCGATGCGGGCGGTGGTCGGCTGCCCGTACAATTGCGATCCCGACAGCCCGGCCGAGAGCTGCCCGCACTGCGCGAGCCTGCCGGGCGCACGGAGGAAGTCCGAGAAAAAACCGGTGCCGGTGGTGGATCTGCCGCTCGGCGCCACCGAGGACCGGGTGGTCGGCACCCTCGATCTGGAGCGGGCGCTCGGCGCCGGCGTGAAGGCGTTCGAGCCGGGGCTGCTCGCCCGGGCCAATCGCGGGTTTCTGTATATCGACGAGGTGAACCTGCT
>Ga0182232_1000296_pt1 | contig 13355 bp, 21 predicted proteins | sample G6R1MG_30_FD_155484 | JGI IMG/M metagenome (GOLD analysis project Ga0182232, IMG submission 155484) | Phyllosphere microbial comminities from miscanthus, Michigan, USA - G6R3_NF_07NOV2016_LD2 MG | ecosystem: Host-associated > Plants > Phyllosphere > Phylloplane/Leaf | place: USA: Michigan... | reverse complement strand
TTTCCTGGTGCTTGTGTCTGTTCAAGGACGACGCACTCATGCTGTTCCGGATGGCACAGCATACACACAACCGCCACGATAGAAATATTTCGTCAGTATCTTGTAATTGTTTTAATTCAATCCACCTGTCGAGCCGCAGATTCATTGATATAGGACGCTGAAGATAATTACTTACGCCCTAAGCTAGAACGCGGGAGTTTTATGCTACGAGTTCCAGCGCCTAGACCTAGAGTCTGACCTCGCGAAGTGAAGCCGTGCCCCTGCGCGATCCTGCTCTCGATCCGGACTGCACTCAGATCCGCGTCGCTGCCGGGTGGGTGCGGGGCGGCATCGCCGGGGTCACCGCGCATCCCGGGCCATCGATACGGAAGACGCAGCGGAGCCGATTAGCTGCCGCCGATACCCGCGGTCATCTTGCCGGTGCCCTCGCAGTCCAGGTAGGCGTCGGCGTTTTTGGTGGCCTGCTCCCAGGTGCCCAGGAAATCGACCATGTCGGCGGCATGGGCGGGTAGGCCATGGCAAAAGCCAAAGACATCGTGAAGCCGAGCGCCTTTCGAAGGAATCTCGTTAGCTGTAGCGTGACTATGCGGCTCGACACAGCTTCTCGGAGATCATCAGTCATGTCTCGCACCATCCTTGCCGCTGCACTTCTCTCCCTTGGCGCCGGCATGCTCGCCACGCCCGCCGCGGCCCTGTCCACTAAGGACTGTTCTGTGAAGTACCAGGCGGCGAAGCAGGCCGGGACGCTCAACGGGCAGAAGTGGAACGACTTCCGCAAGGCCGAGTGCGGCGTAGCTCCGGATGCGGCGACGAACACCGTGCCGAACCCCGTCGCGCCGGGCGCCACCAAGACCGCGGCACCCGCCCCAGCGCCGACAACGTCAGCTTCTCGGGCGGCGCCATCTCCGGGATCTGCTGCGTACCCCCGAGCGATCGATCCGAAGTACGCCAAGGAATCAGCGGGCAAGGCCCGGATGCATACCTGCCTGGACAGCTACAACGCCGCTAAAGCCGCTGGCACGCTCGGCGATGCGAAGTGGATCCAAAAGGGCGGCGGCTACTACTCGGTGTGCAACAAGCAGCTCAAGGGCTGAGCCGTCGAGGCCTAGCAGCAACCGTAGCTCGCCGCCGGCCCGGCCAGTTCTAAGCTGCAACTTCGAGTTCGACGATGGGCTCCACGTCTTCACAGAAGGGGACGTAGGCGCACCACCCGCACACGCCCGTGTCGGCAGCCTTCGGGGCGTTCCGTTGAGAACATTCCGGGCAGACCTTCATCACGATGTGGGAGCCGTGGACGAACGCCAATCCGCGACCGCGAAAGGTGGCCGCGCCTTGAGGAAGCTTTTTTAACATAGGTAATCCCTGCGTACTACCGCAGGTTGATGTCAATGAGAGCTCATGGCTTCCAGCCCTGCTCAATCAGCGTGGCTGTCCAGTGAGAACGGTCGGTAAGCGGCGGCCGCACAGGATGACGAGGCGCAACCGCTACTGCCCGCACCGAGCCTGCCGATGCTGACCTATTGCCGAAAGCCGCTGGGGGTCGGCCCACAATAGGCCTCCGACTCTGCTGTCGTCAGGCAACGCGGCTCCAGCGCTATTGGCTTCCTCGGTGGCCTAGTCATGCTCCCTTACCGCGTTTTTGCAGGCAGCGGCTTGGGTGTGGCCTACAGGATAATAAGTTGGCCCTAATCGAAGCGAGGATCGCCGTCCGGCTCTGAGCCGTCATTCTTCGGGGCAGCTTCGACGATGATCGAACCATCTTTGAAGACGACACGCACGTTCGGGTAGCTGGCAGCACGCATGGCCCGGACCGCCCGCGCGATGTCAGCTTGGGTCACACGTGCTGGAGTGCGGGGCATCGGCCATCCCTTTAGGAGGATCCTATGCCCGAAACTGACCTCCTCACAGCCGATGAGGCAGCCAGATCGCTCCGGATCAGCCGCCGGACCTTCGACGGCCATATAGCCAGAGGTGATATCACCTACAATGTGGTCGGGCTGGGCCTTGAGCGCATCCGCAAGCGGTTCGCCCTCGAGGACATCGACAGGTTCCGTGATAGGCAACGCCGGGTAGAGCAGACGCCTGATGCCGGCCACGGACGCACCGTGAAGGTCGGAGAGAGCACGACGATCGACTTCGCGGCGTTGCTGGACGAGCGGCGCGCCCGAAGGCGGAAGCTGCGGGAGGCAGATGACGGGGGCCCGGCTCGGCCCCGCCGCCCGATCTGATCACGCGCTGGCGGGGGAGGTCGTCGATCTAACCGGCGTCACTACAGGATGCGGCTTCCGAGCGCCTCTGTGCTCAGGCAGAAATACCCGGTACTGTTACTGGCGGCTGGTTCGTAGCCGATGCATGAGCGTCACGGATAGCAAGGATGGTTTCAAACTCCTCCTGAACCAGCCGGGCCAAGAACTGCGGAAAGCGCTCCTCGATCCGACGAGCCCCGAGGGGGATCGCCTTTAGTACGTACCAGCCGTCGCCAACTTGGACCCAATTAGCGGGAAAACCATTCGGACCTGGATCCAACGTGCGCTCGTCGCAGCCGACTGCGACGAAAGCATGCTCTTGATCAGATAGCGCCGGCTTCGTTGTGGCTAGCTCTCCAGTAACCGGAGCGAAGTAGACGCCGTAAGCGACATACAATTTTCCGGCACCCTGAAAGTACGTCCACCCCCAAAACCGGCTATGCTCGTGTTGAATTTCGAGGCTTTGCCCGCGAGCAATCAGCTGATGCGGATTATGTTGTAAAATTTCGGCACCAATCTCTGCAAATACCGCCTCCAATTTTCGCAGAGGCGACATCGCGACATTAATTGCAGAAATATCTACCGAGCTTAGGTCGGACGAGTCCATAGCGTACCTCTCCAATAGAACGCACAATTCCTGCCCGACAAACTTCCAAGCGGGTACGCTTGGTTGCTCGTCATTTGGCCCAACTAGCCTGCGTAAACGGGCATGGACGTTTCTCCAGTGAATGATGTGAGGGACAACGCTGTAGTGGCTGACGTTTGAGGCAATGAAATCAAGTGGTGCTCGGGCTGCATGTGTGAGAACCACAAGCACGCCCGGCCAGTCGACGGGCATCATGGTGCCTGCGAGCCAACGACCATACGTCACTAGCTGGTGGTCGTATTCGGCCGCTGGCTGCTCTTTCGCATCCGCTTTCTCTCGTCCATTGTTCGCATCCGTTGGCCCATCCCGCTCACCCGAGGCTGGTCGTTTATGCATCTGGAACGCAGCCCAGGTCTTGTTTTCGATCACAATGATCGGACGACCCGCCACTTCAAGCAGTAGGTCTAAGCGGCGACCATCCGGAAGGCGGACCTGCGTCCGTGCGTCAATGCGTTGATTGCTCAGCATGAGCCGGAAGGCATTCCGCATCTCTGCCGGTACGAAGCAGTCCAAGATGAACTGCTCAACTTCAGCGCTCGGTGCTCGATTGATAAAATCAGCGAGCACCTCAGATAAAAAATCTTCCAAAGGTGTCCGTTTTTCTGTCGCGCGGTAGCGAAAAAGCCGCTGTAGGAATGGCTCTAGGGCCATCAGACTTGTCCCTTCCGCTCCCGAAACCGGATCCCGGCCCCGCCGCCGTTCTCGGGAATGAACTCAAGGCCGGCGGCTTCGAAAGCCTCAACGGCGGCCTTGTTATTCATGGTCGTCAATCGGGCATCCTCGTCCTTCGCCTCGAAGGCGCCGATCGTGGACTTCGATAGCCCGGAGGCGGCAGCGAACTCGCCTTGACCCCAGCCGAGCAGCGAGCGCGCGGCCTTGCACATGCGGGGGCTCAATCGGGGTGGCATACGCGCTCCAAGCTGTATTTTTATTGCAGGTCTGTTGACACGATGCAGATGAAGTGAAATTGTAGCCCTGCATCAGGGATACAGCAATGCCCCGCCGCACCGTCTCTTGGAACACCCTCACCCGCAGCCTGCACGACAGCCGCCCGGCGATCCCCGCTGGCCTGCTTACCGCCCGCGCGCAGGTCCAGGGCTTCGCCCGGTTTCAGCGCCGCCCCCTCGTCGTCGCCGGCAAGTTCGACCGCTCCGCGATCATGGCCGCTGCTTCGGTCGCTGCGACCAACCTGCAGGAGTGCCAAGGCCTCACCCGAGCCGCCGCCCGGTCCACCGCTCTCAAGGCTGCCTGGCAGGCCGCCAAGATGGCCCGCACCGCCGCCGCGCACTGAGGAGCCGCGCTCATGCCCCGCAAGCAGCCCGATCCGATCTTCGCCGCCATCGCCGACCATCGCGGAGCGCCCGACGAGTTCCGCGCCGAGGCGCATTATCTCTGGGCGAAGCGCCTTCTGTCCTTTTACGCGGGCGAGCTTACCGCCGTGCGGAAAGCTTACGAGGCCGCCACCGAAAAGCTGGTTGTGACGGAAGTTCGGACGCTGGCCGGTGTGCAGGCTTTCGCGGCCTACCTCGCCAACCTGCAGTGCTGCGGCACCAGCGATGTCGCTCCGGGCCTCTACGCGATCGAGGCTTGGGACCTGTCCGCCGGCATGGACCGGATCGCCGAATGCCTCGCGCACCTCGCCGTGAAGCCCGCCCGCGCTCTCCCGGCCAGCACTGTGGCCGAGCTGCCGCGCATAGCCGCCTGACGACGCCGCCGGCCTGACCGGCGCCCGCACCCCTTCACCACCACCGACCCACCGCCACGAGCCCCTTGAGGAGCGCGATCCATGACGCACGTCCGGACCATCCCCGACTTCAGCCAACCTGTTTCGGTCAGCTGCCAGGCCGTCGTTGTAACCGGTCGCCGCCGGCTATCGGCCGACGGCCGGTTCCTGAACCTGCCGAACGAGCCGGTGCCCGGCACGGTCGAAGCCTGGGAGGTGGTGACGCCGGTTCGACCCGACACGGCACACAGCCGGTCCCTGCGTTTCCTTGACATCGCCGGCGAGACGCTGGCCGCCGTCTCGATCATCGCCGGCGGCATGGTCCTGACCGGCCTCGCCACCCTGATCTGACCCGTCTCGCAATCCAATGCGAGCCGCCGGCTCGCGCTTCACCAGGAGAACCAGCCATGGCTCAGACCCCTAAGAAGGCGAAGATCGAGGCCGCCCCAACCCTGCGCGACCGCGCCGCTAACCTGCGAGCCCGCGTGCCAGAGCAGGCCCCGGATCCTGTGCTCGCCGTGATCCGAGAGGGGCGGGCACTGATGCCGGCCTATCAGAAGGCCCGGCGCTTGCCGGAGGGGCTCATCGAGCCAGGGTGCTACGGTCGCCCCAAGGCTGAGGAGGATGCGTCCAACGCCCTGTTCGATCACTTCCGGGACCGCCTGCTCCAGACCGCGCCCACCACACCGGTCGGCGGGATCGCGCTGGCGAAATACGCGATCGAGTTCAGCCGGACGGTCGGCTTGCGTCTGGATGAGGATGGTCCGGAGATCCTCGCCCTCATCGCCAAGGTGCGTCTCGCCTGATCCGTTAGCAGCTTCCCCTGTCTCGCCCAGTTCAATCAGTGGCCACCGGGTCTCCCGCGAGACCCTGCAGGTGGCGGAGATCCCTCAATGGGTGACGTGTTCCGATTTCCTCTCCCCGCGGATCTCGGGGGCCCCGCGGTCGCTCAGCCCCTCAGTCGGTCAGAGCTCCGCGCGCAGCTCGAGGAGGCGGCCCAGGTCGCCTTGGACGCCGCCGATCGCATCATCGCCGCCCTCGACCGCATGGACGGCGATCCCGATCTTGAGGACGGCGGCGACGCCGAGCCCACCCTCGGCGCTCCCGAAGCGCTCGGCAGCCAGATCATCTGGCTGCGGGGTACCGATCGGGACCTCGAGGCGACCTCTCCGGAACCGGACCTCACCGACGAAAGGGCGATCGCGCAAATGCCCGGCGCGGGCCGCGTCTAGCGAACTCGTAAGAGGCAACGAGACGGCAAGGATGTGGGTCGCCCTCGGAGGCACTGCGGCGAAGACGACGGCCTGCTTTTTCAGGCTTGACGGTGAGGAAGCGGCGCGCGGCGGGTGCTACTCGTCCGGGTCGTTCTGTAAACTTGTGTGGAGCCGCGGCCCGGCCGACGTGGCGGCGGATCGCGCGACCTACGCAGCTTGGCACGCCGCCTTAGCTTGGCTCGCCGAGCGACTTTCCAGCCCCGGCGAGACCGGACAGCCCAGCCTGACCTCGCGCCGCCCGAAGCCACCCACGGCCCCGATGTCGCCTTGGCTCGGGGAGGCGGTCCGACCGCGCGTGCTGCGAGTGATCAGCGCGTCCGACACCGGATCCGTGCCGATTGAGCGGAGCGCCCGCACCCCAAGAAGCACCGTTCCGCTCCGGCAGCTCCCATTCGGAGGCCGTCCCCTCGCTGCGTGATGCTGGCGAGAGGCGGACATGCTGTCGGCTTACCGGACGTCATCCGGCACGACAGCCGTCCCCATCTCTGCCGACCACTGCCAGAGCGCTCTGTCCAGCGTCCGCAGCGAGACGTGCGCCTCGGCTGCGAGCGTCCGGCAAAAGGTGAGGTATGGCAGGTAGAGCTGTAGGTCGACGTAGCTCTTGCTCGCGTTAAGCGCTTCCAGCGCCCGAAAATCGATGATCGTAAAGCGCTCCGGATCTATGGCGGTCAGGATCGCAGACGCGACCGGAAGCTGCACGCCGACGAGGCCGCATAGCACCGAAGCCGCCGCACGGTCCGTCTTCGCCGAAACGGCCAGAGCCAAAGCGTCGCAAATCTCCGCATCGGTGTTGCGGGCCAATCGCGTCGCGCCGCGCCCTTTTGTCTTCCAGCGCTGGATCGTCATGAGATGAGCGCGGCTGTAATCGCCGGATGCAATGGCCCGCCCAGCCGCCATTGCTTCGGTGTCATCGCGGTAGGCGTAACGTGTCGCCCATGTGCGAACCTCCGATATTGGGAACTGGAGCGCGAAGGCAGCGTCAGGGCGAGGCATCGCGGGACGATAGCACGCCGCCGGCGGCGTCGAGACCCTGTCCGTTCCGATCGGCGGGGCCTACTCATCTTGCGAAGAGCGTGTCCCAGCATAGGCAGGGACGCCGTCTTCGGCGAGCTCTCGGTATAGGGACGAAAATCTGTCGATGATGAGGTCGCAGGCGGAGAGGTGCCAGCCGCCCGCCCGATACGCGAGGAAGAAAGTATCGGGCGGGGAAGGTATGCCATGATGTATTCTAGTCCAAAGCGTGCGGCCGAGCCTCCGCCTCAAGGCGCGTCTTGGAGCGCCAAGGAAGTGATTTCATATAATACGTCTCGAAGTAGGCGATCGTTCCTGTATTGCATCGGCTGATTTCGATCATCAAATCCCAAATCATCGATCAGTACGCGAGCTTTCGCCGCAAGGTCTAGCATATCAGCGCTGGCGTGATCCAATATGCGCTCATAATCGGCTCGCTCAAGGTCGCATGCGGCATCCAATGTCGCGTCGTCCCAATCATAACGAAGGGATGAGTTGTTTATGACGTGTCGACGATCCAGGATTGATATACTGGTGGCTTGCACGCACGATGACAGAACTACGCCGTAAGCATTAAACGGGGTGCGTTCGATGTTGTTTGTGGTGGGGCGCGACTTCCGCGCGCGTCGCTTAAATCCTGTCGAACTCGGATTGATGGCAGCGTGACGATTGTATGTATTCCGAGGCATGACGATCTCCGCTCAACACTCAACTCCTCTATGATCTTCAATCGGTAAGCTTTTGACAACCAAATATTGGCGTCCAGCGCAGAAACGTTACGCATCGCCGCTGATGCTTAGCTCAAGTATACAGCGAAATTGTAGACTGCGATCATGATCCTTCGATATGTTATTGTCTGGCCAAGGATTTTTGTCCGAAGGCTCTACAAGGATAATGCTGGTTTGAGCTATGTTAACTGTGGGGATTGGCTGGTTTCGGTACGTCCGCCCATCCCTGCAACGCTTGCAGCGAACGAGGGGTGGCTTTTCGTGTTCTAAGCGCCCCAACGCTGCGAGCGGCTCAACGCGTGAGGGTGGCGTCGTCTACGCAGAAGAACGCGACAGAAATCTCGTCTGCCCCCCTTGACCGTGAGGAAGCGGCGCATCGACGCCGAGACCGTCGGCATGGCGACGATGCGCTTCGGGGGCTTTCGTGACCGCGTTTACCTGTCTCGCCTGGGTCCCGTCTTCGGCAAATCCGGAGATGTGATGGTGCGTAGCTTAAGTATGCTCATGCGCGACTGCCGCCCGTACCGGACCGGGGGCTCGCAAGGAATGGTAACTGGCCTGGACCGGACGCGCGCTGTCAGGCTGCACGAGCGGGGAGGGGGCGATGCCGGCTGAAGCACAGCGTCGCCGCGGCATGGTCATGGTGCCGCTGGCCTACCGAGTTGAGGACGCCGCCGCCGCGATTGGTATCAGCCGCTCGACCCTGTTTGAGTACATCAAGCACGGCCGGATCCCGTCGCGGAAGATCGGCAACAGTACGGTCATCCGTCACTGCGACTTGGAGGCTTTCCTTGACGCTGCGCCGCTCTCGGCCGCGACGAAGGACGCCCAGAGGTCCATGAGTTGACGACGCTTCTCCAGGGCGTCTCCACGGCGATAGGCGAGTTCGACCTCGTCGCCGACCAGATGGGCCAGCGCCGCCTCGATCACCTCTCGAGGATAGTCGGTCTCGTCACCGGCCCAGTCCCGGAAGCTGGATCGAAAACCGTGCGTGGTGATCCCCTCGACCTTTGCTCGCTGGTACAGCGCCTCAAAGACCATGTCCGAGAGCATCCCCCCCTTGGTGTTCGTGAAGACGAAGTCGTCGCGTTCGATGGCGGCCAGACGCGGCGCAAGCAGATCGAGCGCCGGGCGCGACAGCGGCACCCTGTGCAGCCGGCCGCTTTTCATGCGCTCCGCCGGCACCGTCCAGAGGGCGGCCTTCAGATCGACTTCGCTCGCCCGCATGCCCCGGACCTCGCCGGACCGAGCAGCCGTCAGGATGATGAATTCCAGGGCTCGCGCGGAATCGGCCACGCGGGCGCGCAGTGCGGTCACGAACGCCGGCACCTCGGCATAGGGCAGGGCGGGGTGGTGGCCGCGGGAGAGCTTCCCGGCCTTCGGCAGCGTATGCTCCAGGTGACCGCGCCAGCGCGCCGGGTTCTCGCCCTCTCGGTGCCCCTCGACCTTTGCAGCATCGAGGATGCGCTCGATCCGCCCCCGGACGCGGCTCGCTGTCTCGGGCTTCTCGCGCCAGATCGGACGCAATGCGGCGAGCACGTCCGGCGTGCCGATCTCGGAAACCGGCTTCTCCCACAGATCCGCGGCGTAGGTCGTCAGCGTGTTGCGCCATTGCTGCCGATGCTTGGCGTTGCGCCACTCGTCGGCGCGGGCATCCATGAAGTCGTCGGCCACGCGGGCGAAGGTTGGCACGGCCTGCTCTGGCTCCGGGGCGGGCGCGGGCGCAGCAGCCTGGCGGGCTTCGACCGGGTCGAGCCCCTGCGATGCCATCGTTCGGGCCCGGCTCGCCTGCTCCCTGGCCTGGGCGAGCGATACGGTGCGCAACGGCCCGAGCCCCATCTCCCGGCGGCGCCCGGCGAGGCGGTAGAGATAGACCCAGCGCTTGCCGCCGCCCTCGTCGACCACGAGGTAGAGCCCATCGCCATCCGCGTGGCGGCCCGGCTCGGTGAGCGTCTGGACCGTCCGTGCCGACAGCCGGTTGATCGCGCGAGCCATCTACCCCACCATTCACCCCACCAACCCCACCAGGATCGGGGCGGACCACACTGGACCAGCGTGGACCGATCCGCCTAGATCGACCGGCAAGTGCCGGGGAGGCAAGAGGCTTTCGTGGACGGCGTCGGACCTACTCGGACCGCCGTGGACCTAGGTACGGCGGACCCCCTCTCCGCCATTCCTTCCTTAAGCCTTTGATCCGGAAGAAACTTCAAGCAAATCAATTGCTTGCGGCCGTCGCGGTGGTACACAAAGGTGGTACACACCATGCCGATGCCGTTCGCACGCCCATGGCGTCATCCAAAGACTGGCATGTACTGGTTCCGGCGCCGCGTGCCGAAGGAACTGCGGTCTCTGCTCGGAAGGTGCGAGGAGCGCAGGACGCTCGGAACGAAGGAGCCGGCTCTCGCCAGGACGCGGTACCTTCAGGCCGCCGTCGAGATCGACGAGCGCTGGGGGCTTCTGAGGCGATCGGCGGCCGCCCTGGCCTCTCTCGCGTCGCCCCCCAGAGGCGCGCCCAGAGGCGGGACGGAGCCTCCTTCCGATCAGCATTCGTTTGATTGTCGTTCCTTCGGAAGCGACCCCGATCGGGTCGCGCCCACTCCTTCGAGCCCTCCGGCCGTTCCGTCCGCGCCGACAAGATCCGTTCCTTGGCGTCCGGCCTTCGAGACCTACGCTGCCGAGGCGAAGCTCGCGCCGTCCACCATCAAGCGCTGGGCCGGCGTCCTGACGGCGCTCGAGGAAGCGCTCGGCACCGACGACCTCGCTCTCGTGACGCGCGGAGACTTGATCGCCTGGAAGCGCGATCTGCTAGCCGCCGGCCGCGACCCGCGAACCGTCCGCGACGCCTACATCGCTGCGACGAAGGCCCTCATGAACTGGGCGGTGGCGAACGGCCGTCTCGACACGAATCCCGCAGCAGGAGTCGTGGTGACGGTGCCCAACAAGCCGCAGCTCCGCGAGCGGGATTTCACCGACTGCGAGGCCGGAGTGATTCTGCGGGCTTCGTTCGGTCCCCACGATGCGAGACTGTCGCGGGAGCACGCTGCGGCACGGCGTTGGATTCCCTGGCTTTGCGCGTATGGCGGGGCACGCGTCAACGAAATGACGCAGCTTCGCGCCCACGACGTGCGTCGGGACGGTGCCGCATGGGTGATCCGCATCACGCCGGAAGCGGGAAGCGTGAAGACCGGCAGGTGGCGCGACGTGCCGCTTCACCCGCACCTCGTCGAGCAAGGCTTCGTCGACTTCGTCCTCGGCTGTGGATCCGGAGCACTCTTCTACGACCCTGCCCGCGGCCGGAACGGGCAGGCCGCGCATCCGATTTACAAGAAGGTCGGCGAGCGCCTTGCCGCCTGGGTCCGCGCGATCGGGGTCGTCGACCCCGGCGTCGATCCGAATCACGGCTGGCGCCATCGTTTCAAGACGATGGGCCGCCGCGCTGGAATCGACCCCGCATTGCTCGACGCAATCCAAGGACATGCTCCGCGCACCGAGGGCGAGCACTACGGTCGCTATCCGGTGGACGTGATGTTCGAAGCAATCTGCCGGATGCCGAGATACGAGGTCGGAGTCAGCTGCGGACCTTCGGCCCCGACGACGGCCTATCCATCGAATCGGGAGCATTCCGAATGCGCGAGCTGAGGATCCAAGAGCGGAGCGATTTTACCGACGTCGGCCGGCAGGCGCCCGTAATGCGCCGCCTCTACGAGCAGGAGGACGTGATTCGGCATAGCTGTGGATTGGCGTCGAAGCGTCACCTCTCAGTTTCGGAAGAAATGACCTGTGGATCGGCGTCGAAGCATGGCCCTGGAATAAATGTAGCTAAATATTTGTTCGGACTACAAAACTAAAATCGAGCTGGGGTCGCGATCGGCGCCAATCGCGACCCCAGCTCGCCATCCAATTCAGTCGCCATCTCAATGATTTAAGCCTGCTTGCCAGACGGGTGACGCTTCGACGCCGATCCACATCTCCAGCTCCGCGACCTGACGGAGTGCGCTGCCGGCCGGCATCCCATCGTGCTCAGCCATCGCAAAGATGAGGTCGCGCTGGTGAGCTTTAAGGCGTTCGAGGAGGGCGTTGAGCTTGTCGGGCATGTGTGACCTGTAGCATGCTGCCACAAGCAATTTTTGCTTGCAACGCTTCGGGCGCGAGCGCATTATGCTTGCATGAACAACCGGCACCGCAAGACGCTGAGGAAGGTATTTACCGATCCAGTATCGGGAACGATCGAGTGGGATGCCGTGGAGGCGTTGCTGATCGCCGCGGGCTGTGTGGTCGTCGAGGGGGCTGGCTCGCGGGTGCGGTTCGCGTTCGGCCTAGAGGGTGAGCACGTCGAGACGTTCCACCGCCCACATCCGGAGAAGGAAGCCAAGCGGTACCAGATCAAGGCGGCACGGGCGTTCCTGTTGAAGATAGGGGCGGCCCCGGCCGAGGAGCTCGAGAGCGAGGAAGGATCGGACGAATGAGCAACGTGCTTCGATACAAGGGCTACGCCGCGCGCGTCGAGTTCGATGCCGACGATCATATTTTCGTTGGCGCGATCGCCGGTATCAGCGACGGCGTGGGCTTTCATGGCGACAACGTCACGGACCTAGAAGCGGCGTTCCGCGAGGCGGTAGACGACTATGTCGAGACCTGCGCCAAAGTCGGCAAGGCACCACAGCGCCCGTATTCCGGTAGCCTCCAGTTCCGTGTCTCGCCGGAGCTACATGCCAACGTGGCCATCGCAGCCGAACTCTCAGGCAAGAGTCTCAACCAGTGGGGCGAGGAGGTACTTCGAAGAGCAGCCGAACCGGTAGCCGCCTGATCACATTGAATGCGTCCCGTGATGGTCGCGGCGACGCGTCAGACCGGCGGCGAGCATCTGTTCCTTCAACTCGCGGGATCGCTCCACACCGAGGGTCTGCCTGAACAAGGCCCGGTCCTCGCCCGGCTTGGCGTCAAGGAGTTCGGCCAGCACCTTGGCGGTGTAGCCGTGCCGGGTCAGGGTCGGTTCCAGGTCGTCGATCTGCCTGGACAGGACCGCGTCCACGGTCGCCTCGCCGACGGGCTTCTCGCTCGCCTGATATCCCGTCTCCAGGGCCAGGTGCTGCTCGATCTGCAGCGGCGTGCGCAGCCGACTGGCCACAGGTCCAGGTTCTGGTCGTCAGTCGAAACCTGCGCGTAGCCGATCAGCATGATACCTTCGCCGGTCAGGGAACCCGTTCAGCCTCGACGATCTTGGCCTAAAAAACTCTTACCGGGTTCTATGCCTGCCAACATGGCCTGCCAAGCCAATTTGCCGACAGGGTGTCAAACAGCGTTGAACATTGACCCTGGATCGGCGTCGAACTTTGGGTCTGGCGCAATCTCGATGCAGGTTGGCTTATTGTGTGCCGATCAGCCGAGCTTCAAGCAGGTCGAGTTTGGCCCGGCCGAACATCTGCCGCTTCACAAGCTTCAGGCGGGTGATCTGCCCCTCCGTCTGGCCGTTCGACCATGATTGAGTGAGGGCCGCAGCGACAGCAGCCTTGTCCTTCAGCAGGCCGCTGGCAAAGGATGCGAGGAGGCTGCGTGCTGCAGCCTCGATCCATACGTCGAGATCGTGTCGGCGCCGTTCGCGGATCATGGTTTGGAAGCGCGACAGCAGGGACCTTGCCTCGTCGAGAGTCGGCACCTCCGTCTCGATCGTCGCCACGATGACGGCGTCCGCCTTCGTCAGGCTGTCCCGCCTCGTCGTCATCAGTC
>Ga0182232_1000295_pt1 | contig 13378 bp, 11 predicted proteins | sample G6R1MG_30_FD_155484 | JGI IMG/M metagenome (GOLD analysis project Ga0182232, IMG submission 155484) | Phyllosphere microbial comminities from miscanthus, Michigan, USA - G6R3_NF_07NOV2016_LD2 MG | ecosystem: Host-associated > Plants > Phyllosphere > Phylloplane/Leaf | place: USA: Michigan... | reverse complement strand
ATGGTGGAAGGCTGGGCCGTGTACGCCGAGCGCATGATGCTGGAAGCCGGCTACGGCGAAAACAGCGACGAGCTGTGGCTGCTCTGGGGCAAGTGGAACATGCGCGCGACCCTCAACGCGGTGGTCGATAACCTCATCCAGACCCAAAATGCCAGCGAAAAAGACGTGGTGGCGCTGCTTACCGGGGCGGGCTTTCAGGAGGAGGCCGAGGCGCGCAACAAGTGGCACCGTGCCACGCTGAGCCAGGTGCAGCTCAGCTCGTACTTCACGGGCTATACCGAAATAGTGGCCCTGCGCGATGAAATAAAGCAAAAGCAGGGCGCGCAATTCAGCGTCAAGAACTTCAACGAGCAGTTTCTGAGCTACGGCAGCGCGCCCGTCAAATACATCCGCGAGCTGATGCTGCGGCGTTAGGCGGTATTTTTGCCCTTCGAACCTTTGCCCGCACTGCCGGGTTTAGCCGCCAATAGTTCCCACTCCCGCCTTATGAACGAAGAAGCCCGCCAGCACGTGGTCGATGCCGACGACGAGCACCTGCGCCGCCTCATCCACGAGCACCTGAAGGTGTTTGCCAAGTTTACCTCCGAAAATTGCGCCATCTGCGAAAGCCTCGCGCCGCCGTTCAACAAGTTTGTGGACGCGCCTGAAAACGTGGGCATTCTCTTCATTCGCCTCAACGTGGACCAAAACCCGGTGGCCAAAAAGATGATGGAGCAGAAGGCCGCGCCCTTTTTCGTGAGCTACTGCCAGGGCCGCCTGCTCGAGTGCGACGCCCTCACCGAAGAGCCCCAGGTGGTGGCGCAGCTAGAGCGCCTGCGGGCGTTTATGCCAGTGAAGTAGGCACTGTAGCGTAAACGGAAACTGCGTTGGGCATGCTGAGCGTAGCGAAGCAGCGCTACCGCTTCGTCCAAAGGTGCGGCAGAGCTGCTTCGCTGCGCTCAGCATGACCAACGTAGTTTTGCTTTTTTGACCGCGCCGCGCCTTGTTTTTTCTCCTCTCCAAAACCCTCGATTTTGTGCTGCTGCCGGCCGTGTGGCTGGTGGCCCTGCTGCTGGGGGCGCTGGCCGCCCGGCCCGGCGGCCGGGCCCAGCGCCGCTGGCTGCGCGGGGCCTGCCTGCTGGTGCTGCTGGGCACCAATAATGCCCTGGTAAATGAGGCGCTGCTAGCCTGGGAGCGCCCGCCCGTGCCGCTGAGCGCCGTGGCCCCAGCCGATGCCGTGGTGCTGCTTACGGGCATCACGAGCGGCCAAAAGTCGCCGCACGACCGAGTGTATTTGCAGCACGGCGCCGACCGCCTCACCAACGCCTTGTGGCTCTACCGGGCGGGGCGGGCGCGGCGCATCATCATCACGGGCGGCTCGGGCGCGGTGCTGAGCGTGGCCAACACAGAGGCCAAAGACCTGGCCACGCTGCTGCGCCTGGCGGCCGTGCCGGCGGCCGATATTTTGCTCGAAGAGCGCAGCCGCAACACTCGCGAAAACGCCAAGTTCACCAAAGAGCTGCTGGCGAAGCACCTTGATATCAAGTCGCTGGTGCTGGTTACGTCGGCCTTTCACCAGCGGCGGGCCATTGGCTGCTTCGCCAAAGTGGGCCTGCACCCGCAGCCTTTTGCGGCCGATTTCTACACCAGCAATCGTAGCTGGACGCCCGATTACTGGCTGGTGCCCAACATCGACGCGCTAAGCCGCTGGAGCCTGCTGCTGCACGAAATGGCTGGGTACGTGGTGTATAAGGCGGCGGGGTATTGCTGATTTTTTTCAGGCTGTTAGCTACTGGCTTTTGGCTGTTAGCTCCCTCAACAGAGCGAGAAAGCTAACAGCCAAAAGCCAGTGGCTAACAGCCAACTAAATGGTTCGCAAAATCATTCACCTCGATATGGATGCGTTTTACGCCTCCGTGGAGCAGCGCGACGACCCCGCCCTGCGCGGCCGCCCCGTGGCCGTGGGCGGCGCCCGCGACCGGGGTGTGGTGGCGGCCGCCAGCTACGAGGCGCGGCAGTTTGGCGTGCGCTCGGCCATGCCGTCGAGCACCGCCCGCCGCCGCTGCCCCGAGCTTATTTTCGTGAAGCCGCGCTTCGAAGTTTACCGCGCCGTGTCGCAGCAGGTGCGCGCCATCATGGCCGATTATACGCCGCTCATCGAGCCGCTGTCGCTGGATGAGGCGTATTTGGACGTGACCGAGCAGCTGCCGCCCCACGCCACCGCTACGCAGTGGGCCCGCGAAATGCGCGCCCGCATCAAGGCCGAAACCGGCCTCACGGCCTCGGCGGGCATTTCCTACAATAAATTTCTGGCCAAGCTGGCCTCCGACTACCGCAAGCCCGACGGGCAGTTCGTGATTCGGCCGCACGAGGGCGCGGCCTTCGTGGAGGGGCTGGCGGTGGGGCAGTTTCACGGCATCGGGCCGGCCACGGCGGCGCGGATGCAGGCGCTGGGCATCTTCACGGGCCACGATTTGCGCCAGCAAACGGAGGCCTTTCTAAGGCAGCATTTTGGCAAGGCCGGCGGCTACTACTACGCCATCGCCCGCGCCGAAGACCACCGCCCCGTGCAGCCCGACCGCGTGCGCAAGTCCATCGGCTCCGAAACTACCTTTTTTGAAAGCCTCACCGAGCCGGCCGAGTTTTACGAGCGCCTTGCGCCGCTGCTGGCCGGCGTGTGGGCCAGCGCCGAGCGCCTCGGCGTGGCGGCCCGCAGCGTGACGCTGAAACTGAAATACGACGACTTCCGGCAAATCACGCGCAGCCGCTCGGCCTTGGCGCCCCTGCGCACGCTGGCGCAGTTCACGCAGGTAAGCCACGAGCTATTAGCCCCGCTGCTGCCGCCCGCGCAGGGCGTGCGGCTACTGGGCGTGGCGCTGTCGGGGCTGGAGGGCGCGGCTGGGGGCGGCGCGGGGCAGCAGTTGGGGCTGGGGCTTTGATAGCAGCTGGCACGGGCCGCAGGCCCGCGCCAGCTATTATTCCGTCTTTTCTTCCGCCACCTTCTCCTCCCCAATCCACACTGATTTCTGATTTACAAACTCCCGAATACCCAGGTGCGAAAGCTCGCGCCCGTAGCCCGACTTCTTCACGCCCCCAAAGGGCAGCTCGTTCATCGACTTCACCAGGCCGTTGATGAATACCGCCCCGCTTTCCAGCTGCCGGGCCATAGCCTCGGCTTTAGCCACGTTTTTGGTCCACACCGCTGCGCCCAGGCCAAAGCGCGAGTCGTTGGCGAGGCGCACGGCCTCGTCGGCATTTTGGGCGCTAAACACGAGGGCCACGGGGCCAAACAACTCCTCGGTATAAGCCCGCTGGCCGGGCTGGATGTTGGTCAATATCATTGGGTCGAAGCGGGGCGAGGCCGGGTCGGGCTGGCCGCCAGCGAGCGCTATTTTGGCCCCTTGCGCCACGCTGTCGTTTACTTGCTGGGTTAGCGTTTCGGCTAGGTCGAGGCGGGCCAGCGGGCCGTAGTCGGTGGTTTCTTCGAGCGGGTCGCCGTAGTGCAGGGCTTGTAAATTTTCCTTTAGCAAGCGCACAAACTCGTCGTGCATCGGTGCTTCAATGATGAAGCGCTTGGCCGCGATGCAGCTCTGGCCGGCGTTAATCATCCGGGCCTGGGCGGCGGTTTTGGCGGCCGCTGCCAGGTCGGCATCGGCCAGCACGATGAACGGGTCGGAGCCACCCAGCTCCAGCACGGTTTTCTTGATGTGCTGCCCGGCGGCGGCGGCCACGGCCGCGCCGGCCCGCTCCGAGCCGGTGAGGGTGGCGGCGGCCACGCGGTCGTCGGCGAGCAGGCCGGCTACCGGCTCGGTTTCGATGAGCAGCGTGCGGAAGGCGGCGAGCGGCAGGCCCGCGTCGTGAAGAATCTTTTCGAGCGCCAGGGCGCACTGCGGCACGTTGGGCGCGTGCTTGAGCAGGCCCACGTTGCCAGCCATGAGGGCGGGCGCGGCAAAGCGCACCACCTGCCAGAGCGGAAAATTCCAGGGCATAATGGCTAGCACCACGCCCAGCGGCGCGTAGCTGAGGTAGCCGCGCCCACCCTCAACCTGGATTTCCTCATCGGCCAAAAAACCTTCGGCGTGGGCGGCGTAGTAGTCGCAGCAGGCGGCGCACTTCTGGGCCTCGGCACGGCCGTCGCGCACGGGCTTGCCCATTTCGATGGCCATGAGGTGGGCCAGCTCGTGCTGGCGGCGGCGCAGCAGCTCGGCCGCGCGGCGCAGCACGGCGGCCCGCTCGGCAAACGTGGTGGTGCGCCAAGTGGCGGCGGCTTGGTGCGCTTCGGCTAAGATTCGTTCGATTTCGACGGCCGAAAAAGCCGGGAACTGGTGCAGGATTTCGCCCGTGTAAGGGTTGTGCGATTCGATAGGCATAGCGGCAAAGGGAGCGCTGGTGAAAAACCTTTTCTCCTTAAAACCCTATACTCAGCCATTGGGTTGTGCTGGCGAAAGCCGGGGCGGCGGCCATACCTTAGCAACCTGCTATTTTCGCCCGTAGTTGCCGAACGATTAGGCGCATCCCACCCGTTATGTTTAAACCCGCTATCACCCGTGCCTGACGAACCACTTATTTCAACGCCCACCGCGGCCGAGGCGGCGCTGGTCCGCCGATTACGTGCCCGCGACGAAACGGCCATGACCGAGTTCTACGACCGGTATTCGGCCGCGCTCTACGGGGTAATAAATCGCATTGTAAAGGCTGAGGACGAGACCGAAGACGTGCTGCAAGAGGCGCTGGTCAAAATCTGGCACGCCATCGAGAGCTACGATGCCAGCAAGGGGCGCTTATTCACGTGGGTCGTGAATATTAGCCGGAATTTAGCGATTGATAAAATCCGCTCGCGCCAGCACCGCGTAAGTTCTCGCACCCAGGGCCTCGACGATAGCCTGACCGCCCAGCGGCAGGCGGCCCCGGACACCTTCCGCCCCGAGCACCTTGGCTTGCAAGAAATTACCAAGCAGTTAGTGCCCGAGCAGCGCCAGGTTATCGACCTGCTCTATTTCGGCGGCTTCACCCAAAGCGAAGCGGCCGAAGAACTCAACCTGCCGCTAGGCACCGTGAAAACCCGAGCCCGGACCGCCCTCAAGGTTCTCGCCAAACTTATGCGCTAGCCGCACCTTCTTTCCGTGGAAAATTATCAAGAAATTATAGAATCCGGCCGCCTCGAGCAATACGCTTTGGGCGAACTCGACCCCGCCGCCCAGGCCGAGGTAGAGGCGCTTGCCCGCCGCTACCCCGAGGTGCGGCAGGAGCTCGACGACCTCCTCGCCGGCCTCGGCGTGTACGCCCAGGCCCACGCCCTCACGCCCCCCGCCGGGATGCGCGAGCGGGTGCTCGGCCGCGTGCTGGCCGACATTAAGCAGACGGGCGCGCCCGTGGCCGCTGCCCCGGTGGCCCCCACCGCCGAGGTGCCCACCATGCGCGTATCGGCCTCTAACCCGCACGTAGCCAGCACCGCGGCCCCCGTAGCCGCGCCAGCTGTTCGTCGCAATGGCTGGGCCATCGCGGCTTCTGTCGCGCTGCTGCTAAGCTTGCTTGGGAATGCTATTCTGTACACCAACTGGCAGAAAACCAGTAATGAGCTTACGGTGGCCCTCAACGAGCAAACGCGTTTTGCCAATGCCACGCAAGTGATGGAGCGCCGCCTTGGCTCGACCCAGGAGCAGTTGCACATTCTGCGCTCGCCCAACGAGTATAAGATGGTGGCCCTGGCCGGCACGCCCGCGCACCCCACGGCCCAGGCCCGCGTGCTCTACAACAAAGTCTCGCACCGCGTGTATCTCGACGTGGCCCAGCTGCCCCCACTGCCCGCTGGCAAGCAATACCAGCTCTGGGCGCTCGACCAGGGCAAGCCCGTCGATGCTGGCGTGCTCACCGCCGCCACCACGGCCGGCGAGGACATGCAGCAGATGAAGGACATTGCCAGCGCCCAGGCCTTCGCCATGACGGTAGAGCCCACCGGCGGCAGCGCCGGCCCCACGCTGAATACGATGACCGTAATTGGCAATATTTAGGCGCTAAGCGAAGGTTTATTGCTTGGTGAATAGCTGTTAACTAATAAGTTAAAAGCGGCGTGCAACTTTCCTTGCGGAAAGCAGCGCGCCGCTTTTAACATTTTGTCCGTCTTTTGCTTAAACTCTTGACTTAATCGAAAGAATACCAGCCAGTCTATGCACGGTACCATTTTTACGCTACTCAAGCGCTACGTCCAAACCCAGTACGACCACAGCACCTGGGTGCGCCTGCTGGAAGCCTCGGGCCTGAGCGCCGCCGACTTCAACCACAAATCAGTGTATCCCGACGAGCACATGTATGCCCTCATCGGCCAGGCCGCCGAAATGACGGGTATTCCGGCCGGCGAGCTGCACGAGAAGTTTGGCGAGTACCTGGTGCCCGACCTCATGTACATGTACCAGAAGTATCTTGACCCCAACTGGCGCACCCTCGACATGCTGGAGCACACCGAGGCCCGGATGCACACGCAGGTGCGCCGCGAGCACGTCGAAAATGCACCGCCCGTGCTCGACATCAAGCGCCTGAATGAGAACGAGGTGCTAATCAATTACGTGTCGCAGCGCCGCATGGGCGGCCTGGCCGTGGGCATCGTGCGCGGCGTGGCCGCTTACTACGACGAGGCCGACCGCATCGACGTGATGCCTACCACCACCGAAGACGGCGAACGCGTACAAATCCACGTCCGAAAGAAGTAGCTTGGACTTTGTAGTCCAAGCACTCGCGCAGCGAGCATCCGCGCCCGGCTAAGCCAAGCAGACGTTTGCTTATGCAGATGCGAGCTACGCTCGCGCTCGGACTACAAAGTCCAAGCTACTGCTAAAACAGCCGCGGTTGCACCGGCCGGCCGGGCCGATAATTATCGGTATCCTGGTCGTCGTCTTCCTCATCGTTGAAATCCTCTTCTTCGGGTTCCTCGGCCTCTTCCGGCTCGTCGGTTTCCTCCTCGTCGAGCGAGTCGAAGACGCGGTCGAGCGAGGCTTCGGCGTGGCGCAGCTTGTGGCGGCAGAGACGGATGAGCTCGGCCGAGCGCTCGGCGCGGGCCGTGAGGTCGTCCACGTCCACTTGGTCGGTTTCGAGGCTGCGGAGGATGGTTTCTAATTCTTGAATGGCTTCGTTGTATGTCACCTTTTTAGAGTTTTGAGTGCTGAGTTTTGAGTTATGAGTTGGCGGAGCGGATGCTTGGATTAGGAGTAATCTGCTGCCGGAGCAGCCGGTTTTCCTGCCGCAGCGCGGCCGCTTCCAAGCTACTAACTCTCAGTTCATAACTCTTAATTTTTTTCGCCAGTCCGAGCTGAATAGAAAATTGCTGGCGCAGCAGCGCTTCGCGCTTGCGCTGGTGGTGGCGCACAAAGCGGCGCAGCACCGTGCGCGAGCGGCGGCGCAGCCGCTGCTCTTCGTGGCGCAGGGCCTGGCGGGCGGCCTGGGGCAGGGTGTAGCGAAACGTTTCGAGGTGCTGGCCCAGTTGGCGCAGCTGCTGGCGCGGGGCCTGGGTGGCTTGGCGGCTGCGGTAGGCCAGCTCGTTTTGGGCGCGGCGCAGCTGCTGGCGGGCAGCCTCGTGAGTGTGGTCGGCCAGGCGCTGGAGGCGCTGGTGGTGGCGGCCCAGGTGCTCGCGGCTGCGCTCGGCCACGCGCTCGGCCAGCTCTAGTATCAGGGCTTCGAGGCGGGCTAGGCGCTCGACCAAAAAAGCAGCTACGGCGGTGGGCGTTTTGAGCGAGCGGTGGGCTACGAGGTCTACCACGGCTTCGTCGCGCTCGTGGCCGATGCCCGTGAGCACGGGCAGCAGAAACGAGGCCACGGCCGCCGCCAGCCCGTATTCATCAAAGGCCAGCAAATCCGTCTTCGAGCCACCCCCGCGAATCAATACTACCACATCAAATTGCCCCCGGCGCGGCCGCACCTGGTCGAGCGCCGCCCGGATGCTGGCCGGCGCGCTCTCGCCCTGCATAACGGCCGGAAAGAGCGTCACGGCAAAGTCGTAGGGTGCTTCTTCGAGCTGGCGCACAAAGTCTTGCAAACCCGCCGCGGTGGGGGAGGAGATGACTGCCAGCCGCTGCGGCCCCAGCGGCAGTGTGAGCCGCTGCTGGCGCTCCAGCAAGTCCTTTTCCTTGAGCTGGCGTAGCGTGGCCAGGCGTTGCCGGGCCAGCTCGCCCACGGTGTAGCTGGGGTCGAGGGCCAGCACGTCGAGCGAGAAGCCGTACTGCTCGTGAAACGTGACCTTCACGCGCAGCAGCAGGCGCAGGCCGGGGCGCAGCTCCTGGCCGGTGGCCTCGGCAAAGGCGGGCGCGAGCTGCTGGTAGCGGCTGCCCCAGAGTGTGGCCCGCGCCTGGGCGGCGAGGCCGGGGCCGTCGGCCCCGGCGGGCTCGGTGAGGGTGAGGTAGCAGTGGCCGCCCTGCTGGCGGGGACGCGTCATTTCGGCCACTTCGGCCACGACCCAGTAGCTATCGGGAAAGCGGTGCGTGAGGGCGGCGCGCACCTGCACGAGCAGCGCGCCCAGGCTGAGCGGGGCGTCGGGCTCGGCGGGTTTGGCGGTGCGGCGGGGGTAGAGGGGCATGGAAAGGCAGTAACGCGAAGCTCTGCTTCGCGTGGAGGCAAAGGTACGGCTGGCTAAAAAAGTTGGTTAGCACTGGCGCGAGTTACGGCTGCGCCTAAACTCGCGCCAGCGCAGGCCAGCGCAGGGAAAAACAAGGTAGCTCCGGCACTACCAGCACTTGCAACCGCCGCCCCGCGCGCTCGTCTTTCGCGCCCGCCCGTACCTTGCGGCGTCAATCCTACTCTCCCCTTTTTTCCCCACATTCAAATGACGACCTCTTCCCGGCACCTGAAGGGCGCGGCCCTAGTGGCTGCCCTGCTCGGTTTCGGCGCCAGCCCCGCGCTGGCCCAAAAAGCGCCCGCCAAGCCCGCGGCCAAGCCGATGGCTTCGGCCACTACCACCGGCCCGCGCGGCATCAACCCGGCCAACATCGACCCCTCGGTGTCGCCCTGCCAGGATTTCTTCCACTACGCCTCGGGCACCTGGCTGAAAAAGAATACCATTCCGGCCGCCGAGAGCAGCTACGGCGCGTTTAACGAGCTGATTGACCGCAACCAGGCCACCCAAAAGGCCATTCTGGAAGAGCTGGCGCGCACCTCGCGCACCGCCAAGCCCGGCACCAATGCCCAGAAAGTGGGCGACTACTTCGCCTCGGCCATGGATACGATGGCCATCGACGCGGCCGGCCTCAAGTACCTCAAGCCGCACCTCGACCGCATCGCCGCCATCCAGACCCTGCCGCAGATGCAGCAGTTTCTGGCCGACCCCAAGGCGGTGACCGGCAGCGTGTGGTTCGGCATGGGCGTGGGCCAGGATGAGAAAATCAGCTCGCAGTACTCGGTGCAAATGGGCCAGGGCGGCCTCTCGCTGCCCGACCGCGACTACTACCTGAGCGACAACGCGCGCATGAAAAACATCCGCGCCGCCTACCAGACCTACCAGACCAATATCTTCAAGATGCTGGGCGACGACGCGGCCACGGCTGCCAAAAACGCGGCTACCGTCACGCGCATCGAAACCAAGCTGGCCCAGGCCAGCCGCAGCCGCGTAGACCTGCGCGACCCGCAGAAAAACTACAATAAGCTGACCGTTACGCAGCTTAACACCGATTATCCCAACCTGGCGCTGCCGCTCATGCTCAAAAACGAGGGCCTGGGCGCGGCCAAGGAAATCATCGTGGGCCAGCCCGAATTCCTGAAAGAAGTGAATGCGATGCTGGCCGCCGAGCCCATCGCCGACCAGAAGCAGTACCTGCGTTTTCACCTGGTAACAAGCCTGATTCCGGCCCTGCCCAAGAGCTTCGGCGACGAGTCGTTCCGCTTTACGCAGGTGCTGAGCGGCGCTAAAAAGCAGCAGCCCCGCTGGAAGCGCAGCCTGCGCGCCACCGATGGCGCGCTCGGCGAGGCCTTCGGCCAGCTCTACGTGGACAAAGCCTTTACGCCCGCCGCCAAGGCTAAGGCCAAGGAAATGATTGAGAACCTGCGCAAAGCCTACGCCGAGCGCATCATGGCGACCGACTGGATGAGCGCCGCCACCAAAAAGGAGGCCATCACCAAGCTCAACGCCTTCGTGGTGAAAATCGGCTATCCCGACAAGTGGAAGGACTACTCGAAGCTGAACGTGAGCCGCGAGAGCTACCTCAACAATATCGTGGCCGCCCGCTATTGGGCCAACCAGCAGGAAATCGGCCACTTCGGCAAGCCCATCGACCGGGGCGAGTGGGGCATGACGCCGCCCACCGTGAACGCCTACTACAACCCGCCGATGAACGAAATCGTGTTCCCGGCCGGCATTTTGCAGCCACCCTTCTACGACCCTAACGCCGATGAGGCCGTGAACTACGGCGGCATCGGGGCGGTAATCGGCCACGAAATGACCCACGGCTTCGACGACCAGGGCCGGCAGTACGACGCCCAGGGCAACCTGCGCGACTGGTGGACCAAGGAGGACGCCGACAAGTTCAACGCCAAGGCCAAGATGGTAGGCCAGCAGTACAGCAAGTTCTCGCCCCTCGACTCGGTGTATGTCAACGGCGACCTGACGATGGGCGAAAACCTGGCCGACCTCGGCGGCCTCACCATCGCCTACCAGGCCTACCAAAAAACGGCCGAAGCCAAAGCTGGTAAGAAAATCGACGGCTTCACGCCCAACCAGCGCTTCTTCCTGGGCTACGCCCAAATCTGGCGCGCCAACGCCCGCCCCGAGTACCTGCGCCAGCAGGTGCAAAATGACCCGCACTCACCCGCCATTTTCCGCACCAACGGCCCGCTCATGAACATGCCCGAGTTCTACGAGGCCTTCGGCTGCAAGCCCGGCGACAAGATGGCGCGGCCCACGGCCGAGCAAGCGCGCATCTGGTAAGCGGTTGCGCGGACTTTGTATTGGTAAATAATTCAAACGCTCCCTAACATTCGCGGAATACAAAGTCCGCGCAACATAAAACCCGCCCTTTATTTGGGGCGGGTTTTTTGCTTCTAAGGCTTATGAGCAGTCGGTTGACTACTAGCTTCTAGTGTTGCAGCTGCTCCTGGGGCTCGTTCCAGGCCAGGAAATTGATGGTCGGGTTGCCCTGCTTGAGGGCGTTCACGGTCCACTGGCTGTCGGCCAGCAGCACGGGGCGTTGGTCGCGGTCGTAGGCCACGCTGTTGGTGCGGCGGGCCACAAACTGGCGCAGGTCGGCGGGGTTTTCGGATTCCAGCCAGTAGGCCTTGAATACGGATAGCGGCCGGAACGAGCAGCGCGCCCCGTACTCGTGCTCCAGGCGGAATGCCAGTACCTCAAACTGCAACTCGCCCACCGTGCCGATGATTTTGCGGTTGCCGGGCTGCTGCGTAAAGAGCTGGGCCACGCCCTCTTCCGTCAGCTCGCGGATGCCTTTGTCGAGCTGCTTGGTTTTCATGGGGTCCAGGTTCACCACCTCGCGCAAAATCTCGGGCGCGAAGCGCGGGATGCCCTGAAATACCAGCGGCTCGCCCTCGGTGAGCGTGTCGCCGATGGCAAACTGGCCGCTGTCGTAGAGGCCCACCACGTCGCCGGGCCAGGCCTCGTCCACCACGCTCTTGTCGTTGGCCAAAAAGGTAGTAGGGTTGGCAAAGCGCAGCTTGCGCCCCAGCCGCGTGTGCAGATAAAAGGCGTGGCGCTCGAAGCGTCCCGACACGATGCGCACGAAGGCAATACGGTCGCGGTGCCGCGGGTCAAGGTTGGCGTGAATCTTAAAGACGAAGCCCGTGAAAGCTGGCTCCTCGGCCTTTACGAAGCGCGACACGGCCGGCTGCCCGCTGGGTGCCGGGGCCAGCTCCACAAACGTATCGAGCAGCTCCTGCACCCCGAAGTTGTTGCTGGCGCTGCCGAAAAACACGGGGGCCAGCTCGCCGCGGCGGTAGGCGGCCTCATCGAGCGGGTCGTAGATGCCTTCCACCAGCTCCACGTCGTCGCGCAGCTGGCGCACGTCGGCGGCGGGCAGGTTGGCTTCCAGCTCGGGCGCGTGCAGGTCGCTGATGGCCACCACGTGCTCGGCGCGGGTGGTTTTGGTGGCCCGAAACAGGTTCAATTCCTTGCTGTACAGGTTGTACACGCCCTGGAATGTGCGCCCCTGGTTGATGGGCCACGTGAGGGGCCGCACCCGGATTTTCAGGCTTTCTTCCAACTCGTCCAGCAGGTCAAACGGCGGCTTGCCGTCGCGGTCGAGCTTGTTCACGAATATCATCACCGGCGTGTTGCGCAGGCGGCACACCTCCATCAGGCGGCGCGTCTGGTCTTCCACGCCCTTCACGCTGTCCACCACCAGAATTACGCTGTCCACGGCCGACAGCGTGCGGTAGGTGTCCTCGGCAAAGTCGCGGTGGCCGGGCGTGTCGAGGATGGTGACGCGGTGGTCTTTGTAGTCGAAGCCCATCACCGAGGTAGCCACCGAAATGCCGCGCTGGCGCTCAATCTCCATAAAGTCGGAGGTGGCCGTCTTCTGGACTTTGTTCGATTTTACGGCCCCGGCCGTCTGGATGGCCCCGCCGAAAAGCAGGAACTTCTCGGTCAGCGTGGTCTTGCCCGCGTCGGGGTGGGAGATGATGGCAAAGGTGCGGCGGCGGCTAATTTCGGCAGAAACGGACATAAGCGGGGTAAATACACCTGCAAAGAACGGACCTGCCGGGCAGTCGGGCCCGGCCGGCGGCCAGGCGGGCGCCGCACGGGTAGCGCGCCCTGGGGCACCTATCCGGTGCGGGAGCTGTTCAACCTCAATCCAAATTCCGGGCTTTGGTAATGCAACCGTAACGCTGAATTTGCATCCATAGCCTTCCCATCTTCCCACTTTTCCACATGACCTCGACTACCATTTCGCGCCTGGCGCTCGCAGCCCTGGGCCTCGGCGGCCTGGCGGCTACCACGGCTTTTGGGCCGCCCGCCAAACCTAACCCGCCCCAGAAGGGCGTGGGCATCAACCTGGCCAACCTCGATACGTCGGTGCAGCCGTGCGAGGATTTTTACCACTACGCCAACGGCACTTGGCTGAAAAACAACCCTGTGCCCGCCGCCGAAACCCGCTGGGGCAGCTTCAACGAGCTGCAAAACAACAACCAGGCCGTGGAGCGCCGCATTCTGGAGAAGGCGGCCGTGGCCGCCCGCACCGCCAAGGCCGGCTCGAATGAGCAGAAAGTAGGCGACTTCTACGCCGCGTCGATGGACTCGGTGGGCATCGAAAAAGCCGGCCTTACCTACTTGCAGCCGCGCCTCGATGAGATTAAAAACCTCAAGAGCCTGGCCGATGTGCAGCGCTACATAGCTAGCCCCCACTACGCGGGCGGCTGGTACGGCATGGGCGTGGGCCAGGACAGCAAGAACAGCACCGCCTACGCCGTGCAG
>Ga0182232_1000294_pt1 | contig 13399 bp, 9 predicted proteins | sample G6R1MG_30_FD_155484 | JGI IMG/M metagenome (GOLD analysis project Ga0182232, IMG submission 155484) | Phyllosphere microbial comminities from miscanthus, Michigan, USA - G6R3_NF_07NOV2016_LD2 MG | ecosystem: Host-associated > Plants > Phyllosphere > Phylloplane/Leaf | place: USA: Michigan... | reverse complement strand
TATAACCCTGATCATGGTAAGATCACTAGGCTTCGGGTCTAATACCAGATACTTATTCATTAATTAATAATTGGTTTATCTAGGATTATCCTCCTAGAAGGAAGATTATCTCGCATCTGATACTAACTTGCTGACCCATTATGCAAAAGGTACGCTCTCATTCATGGTTTAACATAAACTTGAGCTGCTTATAAAACTACTATTTCAAAAATTTCCCTTACGCTACTTATTCACTGTCGCTTGTATATCATATTTAGTCTTAGAGAAAGGTTTCCCTATGTTCAAACAGATTTGCTCCATTTTACTTTAAAGACTGTTTCTGCCTCACTCTTACATGAGGACAGAATCTCGTTTGATTTTTATTCCTGAAGTTACTAAGATATTTCAATTCACTTCGTTTAAAAATTGGATTTCTCCTGGAATTAGTCTAATTGTTATACACTTTCAACTTTACCTGTGTTCCTTGATATACAGCTATTTATCCATAATAGTTTCTTTATATACTTAACATCGTTATGATGAAATTTCACATTACATATAAAATACATTATTAATTTTTATGTACATAATAAAACTTTTTCGGTGAATAAAACCGAAAAATCGGTACTACTGTACCGTTTATTCCTTATTTCTCTTTTTTCGGGTTATTATGATTCGAACATAACAATTCCTCAACCCAAATGAGGCGCCTAACCAACCTGGCTCTAACCCGTTTAATGCTTTTTTTATCAGAGAATATCCGATTCGAACGGATGCGGTTTTTTAAACCAAATAAGTTTCAAGCTTACCGCTATAAACCACTCAGCCAATTCTCTTGTAATAATATAGATGCCATTGTCTGCATATTACTTAAATTAATTTAAGGTAATAGCTGATTCCTCGATGACTTGAACATCGAACATACTCTTATCAAAAGTACACTTTACCTATTAAGTTAAGGAACCCAAGAATTATTTGCTAATTTTTAAAATATTTTCTTTATAAAAAAAACTAAGTAAGCAAGAGCACTCAGACTTGAACTGAGAATTTGAAGTTTGAAGCTTCCTATTTTGCCAATTAAACTATACTCTTTTAATGTGTTAAATGTTTGTTTTTATCATATTATAAAAAGCCGCAGGTATTCATTATAAACAATACGGAAAAGAGATGAATCGAACATCCAAGTGTACAAACACAATATTTAGCAAATATCTTGCCCTACCAATAGCAACTTTTCCATTATATCCTTACTCTACTAGATATATACGAGTTAGGCCGGCTACGATCCGACATCTTTTTTCTTGACAAGAAAACACTTTACCAATTAAGTTAATAACTCTTTGCGGTTTTTATTTTGTAAAATTGCATAAAACCTGATATTACATAGTACTACGGCCAATCGAACTCGAATCGATACACATCGTTTGGAAGACGAACGGTCTACCATTAACCTATGGCCGTATTTCACTTACTCGTGCTATTAATGTAAGTACTACAACTTACTAGTAATAAGCATCATTATAGTAGCTATATATTCTATTATGTCGTTTTATGTCCTAAATAACAGATAAATATATAATACCATATTATATTATATAATTTAATATCATAACGATAGGTATCACAACCAACCGTGATATCGTGCCACGTCACAATAGAAATAGAATGTATTTAACACTTAAAGGTAATTTACTACAGCTACAAGGTTACCTATTATGTTTTTTTATTAAAAGCTAAGATGACAACTGCATGATTAACCTTTAGTTGTTTATGTGGCAATTACACGATAACCGTATGCGTGGTCTACTACCTTATTTCATTTGTTAATCTTTAAATATGTTATCCTTTATAACTATTACATTTAATTACGTTACACTCCTAAATATACTAAAGGGGTAATTAAACATTATTATTTTAAAATGCCACAATTAGTACCATTTTTTTTCATAAATCAAGTAGTATTTGCATTCGTTATATTTGTAGTGTTAATATACGTTTTCTCTAAATATATATTACCTAGATTCGTTCGTTTATTTGCAGCACGTTTATTTATAAGTAAATTATAAGGCAGGGAACAGGTTACTCTAATCGCTATAAGGTATCTTGATTTTTACTCTTCTAATGATACAGTAATTATTATATAGCGGTGCCTACTATAGTGACGATTAACCATTGCTTACGTGATCTTCTTATATGATAATTAAATAGTTAATTAATTAATTAATGTTTCTGTATATCAGTATTATTAATGTTATTAATGCGTCCATAAATTTATTTTATAGATGTTAATAATGTTTTTGTAAATTAATGCACCTATATCCTAATCAAATGAACTTCTTTCAACACGTGATAAGTCCATTGGACCAGTTCGAAATAAGAAACTTATTAAGCATACACGCACCTGTGATAGGTAACATTTCGCTGTCAATAACTAACATAGCACTATACTTAACAATAGGTGGTTACCTAATTGTTATGATAAGTGTTTTAAGTACAAACAATAACAAATTAGTGCCTAACGCCTGATCTATATCTCAGGAATCAATGTACGCCACTGTACATAGTATAGTAGTAGGACAAATAAACGGAAAAGGTGGTCAAGTCTACTTCCCTTTCATGTACGTACTATTCGTATTTATTTTGTTCAATAATCTAGTGGGTATGGTGCCTTACAGTTTTGCATCTACAAGTCACTTTATTTTAACTTTCTCACTTAGTTTCACTGTGGTGCTAGGTGCAACTATATTAGGTCTAAGCAAACACGGACTTAAATTCTTTTCTTTATTTGTACCTGCAGGTTGTCCATTAGCCTTATTACCTTTATTAGTTTTAATAGAATTTATCTCTTACTTAGCTAGAAATGTGTCATTAGGTTTAAGATTAGCAGCTAACGTACTTAGTGGTCACATGTTATTAAACATTTTAAGCGGTTTCACTTACAACATTATGACAAGTGGGTTTGTTTTCTTCTTCTTAGGATTATTCCCACTTGCCTTCATCATGGCATTTTCAGGTCTTGAACTAGCAATTGCTCTAATACAAGCACAAGTTTTTGTTGTATTATCATGTTCTTACATAAAAGATGGTCTTGACTTACACTAAAAAAAAAATTGACATTAATTACTAATTAAAGCTAAAATAGAACATGCCAGTTGGCAATTTATCAAGCTTGACATTACCTAAGGGCATAGGACAAATAGTTTTTAATAAACAAATTCTAAAGACTAATATTATAAAAAATTCAAGACATGAAGGGACTAATTTAAATAATACACATAATTGAAAAGACATAAACAATATAAGGCTACATACTATAGAGATAAAAATAATCTAGCTATTTATTAGTAGAATAAGCATGCAAATCGGCTGTATGATTATATTGCTATATTACTATGAAAATTTACGGTACAAAGACGATACTTTATGGCATCGTACAATGAATAATGGTAATTTAGTCTAATACATAATATATATAAATATTTCTTTTCTGTCCAAGAACGTGTACATAATAAGTTGTACATATTTATTATATAAGTAACAACACGAATATATCAGGTTGTGCATATTTATTATATAAGTAACAACATAAATGTAATAAGTTGCACATATTTCTTGTAAATATGTTATATAAATATTTGAGTTTGATGATGGCTCTGATTGAACGCTGTCCAAAGGCTTGACACATGCTAATCATACATTACTTTGTAGCAATTTTAGGTTTTATATCTAGCTTGATACGAAGTAAGGTGGTGTAAAGGTGAGTATTAATACATTATTATTACCTTGAAGCAAGGAAATGATTCCTTATAAAGATAAGTATATATTATTTTACAGTATATATTTAATTAAAGAATAATTATTCGCTTTAAGATAGCTTTAATGTTTCCAAGTAAGTAGTAGTTAAGGTAATAGCTTAACTAGCTTAAACTTGTAGCCAGAACTGAGAGGTTAACTGGCCACATTGGGTCTGAAAAAACCCCAATATGTATAGTACAGCAGTGAGGAATATTGGTCAATGGCCTAACGGCTGAACCAGCAATTTGGGGGAATGTAAGCATATATGATTGTGTTATATGCGTATCGACTATGTCGAATAAAGTTCTAAATAGATAATTGATGATGACAAACGTCTATTTACATGTCTCGACCAATTCTTGTGCCAGCAGTCGCGGCAACACAAGTGAGACTAGTGTTATTCATCTTTATTAGGTTTAAAGGGTACCTAGACGGTAAATTTAGCCCCTAAAGGGTACAGATATACTAGAGTTTTATACGGGAGGTAAATATTAGGACTATTGGTGGAGAGATAAAATTTTTTTATACTAATGGGATGTATAACGGCGAAGGCAACCCTCTATGTAAAAACTGACGTTAAGGGACGAAGGCTTGGGGAGCAAATAGGATTAGATACCCTAGTAGTCCAGGCAGAAAATTATGAGTGTTATAGATCAAATATATAATTGGTGTATAAATGAAAGTGTAAGCATTCCACCTCAAGAGTAATGTGGCAACGCAGGAACTGAAATCATTAGACCGTTTCCGAAACCAGTAGTGAAGTATGTTATTTAATTCGATAATCCGCGATAAACCTTACCACAATTTGAATATTTTCTAAAACATCTTCTTCCTCCGATGGTCTTTAATAATTGTAGGTAACACTACAAGTAAAGAAGAAATTAAATACAAGCGTTGCACGGCTGTCTTCAGTTAATGTCGTGAGATTTTGGTTAGATCCATAAAATTGACGTAAACCCTTGCTGGATTAATAATAATTCAGTAGTTCGCCGCTAGATTGGTAACGATAACAGGGACCAAGACAAGTCATCATGACCTTAATATTGTGGGCTATAGACGTGCCACATAAATTTGTACAAAGAGAAGCGAATATGCGAGTATGAGCTAACCTCTAAAACAGAATAAAAAATGGATTGTAGCCTGAAATTCGGCTGGATGAAATAGGAATTACTAGTAATCGTGAATCATTACATCACGGTGGATTTAATCTCGGATAGGTACTAACTACTCGTCAGGCGCTGAAAGGAGTATGTGCAATAAGTTTGGTTCATGGAGATCTTCCCTTTAAACAATAAGGTTTAAATATTTCTTCTAATAATCTTCGTATGCGTGACTCTGATTGGTGTTAAGTCGAAATATGGTTCGTGTAGTGGAAATTGCACGGGTTTAATAAACATTAACAACAAAAAAAAAAGGAATTAGCTTAATTGGTAGAGCAACCGTTTTACACACGGTAGGTTAGGTGTTCAAATCACCTATTCCTTAAAGCCATATATATAAACATTAAATTAGTAGCCTTAATTTTTTGTAATTCCATACATGTTATATTAAGTATGACATATATAGTTATTTATAGGCTAATACTACAAGTGTAAGTATGAAAAAGAAAATACACATAAAATAGAAATATTTCATAATTAATATGATAGACGTGTTCAATAACCTGGGCACCTTGTAAATATTTATACATATTTAATCTAATGTTATGTAAAATTTAAATGAATTAAATATAGAATAAACACATAAGTTATGAGAATTTGAAAGAGTCACCCTTTATTTAGTTTGGTTAATGGTTACCTTATAGATTCACCACAACCAAGTAATTTAAGTTACCTATGAAATTTCGGTTCATTATTAGGATTTTGTCTTATAATACAAATCGTTACAGGTGTTACACTTGCTATGCATTATAACCCTAGCGTGTCAGAAGCTTTTAACTCAGTTGAACACATAATGAGAGACGTTAACAATGGATGACTTATACGTTATCTTCATGCTAATACTGCTTCTGCTTTTTTCTTTTTAGTTTACCTACACGTAGGTAGAGGATTATACTATGGATCTTATAAAGCCCCTAGAACATTGGTATGAGCTATAGGTACTATAATACTTGTATTAATGATGGCAACTGCATTTTTAGGGTACGTATTACCTTACGGTCAAATGTCTTTATGAGGAGCTACAGTTATAACTAACTTGATGAGTGCAATACCTTGAGTAGGACAAGACATTGTTGAATTTATATGAGGTGGATTTTCTGTTAATAATGCAACATTGAACAGATTCTTTGCTCTGCACTTCGTTTTACCGTTTGTGTTAGCCGCATTAGTTCTAATGCATCTAATAGCTTTACACGATACTGCCGGGTCAGGAAATCCTTTAGGTGTTTCAGGTAACTATGACAGGTTACCATTTGCTCCTTACTTCATATTTAAAGATTTAATAACAATATTCTTATTCATTATAGTGCTGTCAATTTTTGTTTTCTTTATGCCAAATGTTTTAGGTGACAGTGAAAATTATGTAATGGCCAACCCTATGCAAACTCCACCTGCTATAGTGCCTGAATGATATTTATTACCTTTCTACGCTATATTAAGATCAATACCTAATAAATTATTAGGTGTAATTGCAATGTTTTCAGCTATATTAATCATAATGATAATGCCGATAGCCGATTTAGGTAGAAGCAGAGGATTACAATTCAGACCTTTAAGTAAAATTACATTTTATATATTTGTTGCCAACTTCTTAGTGTTGATGCAATTAGGTGCTAAACACGTTGAATCACCATTTATAGAGTTTGGTCAAATAAGTACAGTATTATACTTTTCACACTTCTTAATAATAGTGCCTCTAGTAAGTTTAATTGAAAATACTTTAATAGACATGCACTTACATAATAACTCAAATAACGTAAAATAAATTAATTAAAATTAATAAAAAAAAAAATACAGCTACCATCTTATATTGTTAAAACGCAATGACTGTACGATATTACTTGGTTCGTATTAAAATATGGTTACATCTTACACTTGTCTTAAAACCGGTTAATATTCGAAATATAATTACTTTTTTTATATAAAATGAACTTATTTAACAACTTAACTATTTCATGTGATGCACCTCAACCTTGAGGTCTCTACTTCCAAGACAGTGCTAGTCCTCAAATGGAGGCACTTATAGAACTACATGATAACATCATGTTCTACCTAGTTATAATCCTATTTGGGGTTGCCTGAATTATGGTTTCAATAATTAGAAATTACATTAGTACTAAATCTCCTATAAGTAATAAATACCTTAACCACGGAACATTAATAGAACTTATATGAACTATTACACCTGCTTTAATATTGATATTAATCGCATTTCCCTCATTTAAACTATTGTACTTAATGGATGAAGTTACAGACCCTTCTTTAACAGTATTTGTGGAGGGACATCAATGATACTGAAGCTATCAGTACCCTGATTTCCTTAATAACGACGACGAAGAAGTAGAATTTGACTCATACTTAGTGCCTGAATCTGATTTAGAAGAAGGAGCCTTAAGAATGTTAGAAGTTGATAACAGAGTAATACTTCCTGAATTAACTCATGTAAGATTTATAATCTCTTCTGGTGATGTTATACACTCATACGCTTGCCCTTCATTAGGTATTAAATGTGACGCGTACCCAGGAAGATTAAATCAAATATCAGTTATGATAAACAGAGAAGGTTCATTCTTTGGACAATGTTCTGAGATATGTGGTATATTACACAGTTCTATGCCTATTGTGATAGAATCTATTTCTCTAGAGAAGTTCTTGTCTTGATTACACGAACAGTAGTGTTCAAAAATAGCATACCCTTATAGTATGTTTGGCGTGACATATAGTGTTTTTAATAGTAAAGTCTAATACTGTGCAATATATTGTTGTACTATTATTAATGGGGCCAAAACCTTGGTATTATACAGAAAATATCTTAAATTACATGTATATACATGTTAAATAAAAAGCCAATATTCAGTATTTTTTTAGTAATATAAACACCCACATAAACTAGCTTACATATGTCCGTCAAAAAAAGCGATTTATGTATCCTTATACCATATAACATCTCTGTTTAATATGTTTTAACTGTACTGCTATCTTTTTTTTTGTTTCTTTTTTATTATATATAATCAGGTTTAGTAAAACACGCCTAAGCAAATTATAATTATATAACATTTTTATTGTTATAATGCCTGGTTAGCATAAAAGTAATGCAACCGTTTTGTAATCGGTAGAAGTAAGTGCGATACTTTCACTGGGCTAATGTTTTCTTACGTTAACTTCCGCTTTTATTTTCACTTAGCGAAAGTTATAAGTTAAACAATGCGGATTGATGTAATAGTAACATAACTGGCTCATGACCAGTCGATATAGGTGCGAATCCTATGTCCGCACAAAGCTACAAATGTAATATAACGCTTTAATCAGAATGTTTGTTCTGATTTTTTTATTACTTACAAATAAATCAAATATGATTGACAATAATATAAAGGATCGCCTTTGAAAAACTTTAGAAATTTATATTAATTAAGATATGATACAAGCAGCAAAAATAATTGGAACAGGTTTAGCAACAACAGGTTTAATAGGTGCAGGTGTAGGGATTGGTGTAGTATTCGGTGCACTTATATTAGGTGTTGCTAGAAACCCATCTCTGAGAGGGCAACTATTCTCATACGCGATACTAGGTTTTGCTTTTGCAGAAGCCACAGGATTATTCGCACTTATGATGGCCTTTTTACTGTTATACGTTGCGTAATTTAAACCGCTTATAACTCTAAAAAAGCAACAAAAAAAAATAAAGTACAAGACCTCAATGCTAATCTTTTTATTAATATTTTTATTAGTTTCAAATGCCCTTACTACGAGACGTGATAAATCCATACTATTCTCTAGAATAGTAATAAAGAGCCTTATAATGATCAGCTTTATAGCGTATAATAACATGTACTTAAACCCTCTAGGTAAAGGTATAGGTATATATGGTGGTCTATTTAATGTTACAACATTCACTCAGACCTTCAGTATATTTATATTACTTGTAAGTGCGGTAATACTTACCTTGACTGCATTCTACCCCAGAAAGGTGTACGTAAACAAACATTCCTCAGTATTTAAACTGTTAGGTCAGGACCTTCTATATAATAAAAGTTCCATCTCAAATAAGACCGGAGAACAATTCCGTATAATAGAATATCCATTAATAATTGTATTCATTATATCGGGAGCTCTATTCCTTATAAGTACAGCAGACTTAGTGTCTATTTTCCTAAGTATAGAGCTACAAAGTTATGGTTTATACATACTTTCAACTCTTTATAGGAACTCAGAAACTGCCACTGCCAGTGGTCTTACGTATTTCTTACTAGGTGGTTTATCATCTTGTTTCATACTGCTAGGTTCTGCCTTACTTTATGCTAACTCTGGTACTACTAACTTAGAAAACATGTATGTGATAACAAGTATAAGCGAAATTAAAGGTATATCTACTTTTATGTACTTGTATCAACCACATTACTTTCATCTGTCATTAATAATAATGTCAGTGGGTTTCTTATTTAAGGTAAGTGCAGCCCCATTCCACTTCTGATCTCCAGATGTATATGATGGTATTCCAACTATAGTTACTACATATGTTGCAATAGTGGCAAAAATATCTATTTTTGCGTTCTTATTAGAATTAATATACTACACTGAACACAATTACTTTGACTTTTCTTGAAAAAGTATATTCATATATAGTAGTTTATTCTCTCTAATTATAGGGTCAGTATTAGGTTTAACACAATTTAGGATAAAAAGATTATTTGCCTATAGTACTATAAGCCATGTTGGGTTTATACTCCTTGCCTTGGCAATAAACAGTACAGAATCTATACAGTCTTATATATTCTATATATTACAATACAGCATATCTAATTTAAATGCTTTCATAATACTTGTTACTATGGGTTTCTCTTTCTATCTTTATGTGAACAAAGAAGAATCTAAAGAAGATCTATATAATATTGTAGCTACAGAAAAAAACAACTCACCAATACAGCTAATAAGTCAAATAAAGGGTTACTTCTATATTAACCCTTACCTAGCAATTAGCCTGGCAATAACATTATTTTCATTTGTAGGTATACCACCTATAATAGGATTTTTTGCAAAACAGATGATATTAAGCGCTGCCTTGGATAGCGGTTATGTATTTATGGCGTTAGTAGCCATACTTACTAGCGTTATAGGTGCTGCGTACTACCTAAATCTAATAAAACAAATATTCTTCTTCAAGAATGATCATGAAATCAATCCAGCGATTAACAATATGGACCTAACTGCTTACATATCGTCAAAACACGGTAATGTTAGTTCTTCATATTCAGATAACAATATAGGTACTTCTAACGTCGAAAAAATTAAGTTCACAAGCAGTAACATTGTAATAAGTAGCTCATTTACTTCAATAATAGCAATACTTACTTTATTACTCCTACTCTTTATTTATATACCTGGTGAATGATTCAATATAGTTAGTATATTAACTGTGATAATATTTAGAGCGTAATGACAAGTATGACATTCTTTTTTATCTTTGTACCTATACTGGCTATAGTTCTGCTGGCTTTGAATCTTATCCTTGCTCCTCACAATCCATATGAAGAGAAAGATAGTGCATTTGAATGTGGTTTCCATTCATTTTTAGGTCAAAACAGGAGTGAGTTCAGTATATCGTTTTTTATATTTGCTTTATTATTCCTATTGTTTGACCTAGAAATATTATTGGTATACCCATTCGTAGTAAGTGCCTATGTAAACGGTATATTTGGTTTAATCATTATGCTAATATTCTTCCTAGTCCTTACCTTAGGTTTCGCGTTTGAACTAGGTAAGAATGCTCTATCTATTGAAAGCAGACAGAGTTATTATAGTTAATAAATATAACACCATATATAACAAACAAAAAAAAAATTCATGATATATCGTATGTTTACCATTAATACTTTCAGCCTTTTAAACCTTTAAATTAAGTAGTCGGTGTATTAATTTGCATCTATAAAAATACATCTCCCAAGTTATAAGAATATATTGCTTTAAGTTCGATATTTTATTTTTTTATCTAATAGGTGAAAAAAATTGATATTATTCGAGATAAGTTTAAATTAATAACAACAAATAATGTCAAATCTGTTTATATTGAATGAAACATTTACTAACGGTTTAAACTACAACCTGCTAAATGTAATTACATTTTCATCAATAGTATGTGGTATACTTGTTATAATTAGCAAGAACCCTGTTGTGTCAGTACTATTTTTAATTGGTCTATTTCTTAACATAGCTGGTTACTTAATGATGTTAGGAATTAACTTTATAGGTCTATCCTATCTACTGGTATACGTAGGGGCAGTATCGATACTATTCCTGTTTATCTTAATGCTTATTAATGTGAGAATTAGTGAACTTGTTACAGATAACAACAACAGCCTACCATTGGCTATAATGATAGGTACTATATTTAACCTTACATTATACAAACTATTACCTAACAATTTATCAAGTAGTGAATACAGTTTCGTGCCTCACAAGTTGGGTAGTGACAAATCTGTTTCAGAGACACAAATACTAGCAGGTGATAACATGACAAGTGACCTGTACAACGTTTACAGTACTCACAATGACAACTTATCATTTGTTAGTTCTCAGATATGAGACGGTGTTCTATCAGAAACAAGTCACATAACAAGCATAGGTAACATACTTTACACTGCTTATCCACTATGATTGATACTAACTTCTATAATTCTTCTATTAGCGATGGTAGGAGCTATAGTAATTACAATAAAATAGTTTTATTTTATTACGTAAAAAGTGACATTGTATGTGTCATATGTCTACAACGTCCTACAAAAAAAAGTTAAGTAAATACATACATATACATGTATTGTGAAAACATACTTCTTACTCTTGTTTAGTATAACGAATATTGTAACAAGGATTATAATGCTGTAACTATAATTCAACCGTTTAAACAAATTAACTAAACAACTACAAGAAGATGACAAGAGGAATATTAATTATAATTATAAACTATCTAATGTTGCTTATTACTTTATTACTTATACCTTTAATAGGTATATTTATTATATCTACCATATCTTATTCAGAGAATGGTAATGTATCCAGTTTACACCAATCAAAACAAATTAAGGTTATAGCGTTGAGCACTTCAATTATTAATCTGTTTGTATCTTTAATTGTTTTCATATTATTCAATTTCAGCTCTAACCAGTTTCAGTTCGTACAAGAATATCATAGCATGAGTAGCTTTGACTTCTATCTGGGTGTTGATGGTATAAGCATATACTTTGTACTTCTTACAACTATTATAATGCCCATATCACTATTAAGTAATTGAAGCTCGATATCAGAGAATATAAAATCCTATGTGATAATCATATTACTACTCGAAACTTTACTGCTTGCAGTATTTTTAGTACTAGATATATTACTATTTTACATATTTTTTGAGAGTATACTACCGCCCTTGTTTATATTAATAGGTCTATTTGGATCTAGTAATAGAGTTAGGGCTAGTTTCTATCTCTTCTTATATACGCTATTGGGTTCTTTATTCTTATTATTATCTATACTTACGATGTCATCTATAATGGGTACTACAGATTTTGACGCACTATATAAAACTAACTTTAACTTCGTAACTCAATTATTCCTGTTTTATGGTATATTTATAGCTTTTGCTGTCAAAACACCTACAATCTTCTTAAATACTTGACTGTTGAAGGCCCATGTTGAATCTCCACTAGGTGGTAGTATAATATTAGCAGGTATAGTATTGAAACTTAGCCTATATGGTATACTTAGATTAATACTTCCTCTGTTACCTAAGGCCTACTTCTACTTTACGAGTGTGATCTATGTTATCGGTGTAATAACTATAATATACGCAAGTTTCAGTACTTTAAGAACTATAGACGTTAAAGAATTAATTGCTTACAGTTCTGTGTCACACGCAGCAGTTTACCTATTAGGTGTATTCAGTAACACTATACAGGGAATAGAAGGTGGAATCGTACTAGGGTTAGCTCATGGTTTTGTTTCTTCGGGATTGTTTATATGTGCAGGTGGTGTATTATATGACAGATCATCTACTAGATTAATAACTTTCTATAGAGGTGTTACACAAATAATGCCTCTATTTTCTATACTATTCTTTATACTTTGTTTAGGTAACGCTGGTACACCATTATCTCTTAATTTTATAGGAGAATTTATGAGTTTATACGGTACTTTCGAAAGATTTCCTTTATTAGGTGCATTTGCCAGTTCTTCAATTGTATTTAGTGCAGCTTACACAATGTACATGTTCAATAGAATTGCTTTTGCAGGATCATTATCTAGATTCTTCAAGTTTAATATACCTGATTTAAACAAACGAGAATTCTACATATTGTTTACATTAGTTTCTTTAACAGTGATACTGGGTATATACCCTACTCCTATATTGGATGGTTTACATTATTCTGTTTCTTCATTAATATACTATGCCGCTGTATAATTACCTTAATGTTTGAAAT
>Ga0182232_1000293_pt1 | contig 13418 bp, 11 predicted proteins | sample G6R1MG_30_FD_155484 | JGI IMG/M metagenome (GOLD analysis project Ga0182232, IMG submission 155484) | Phyllosphere microbial comminities from miscanthus, Michigan, USA - G6R3_NF_07NOV2016_LD2 MG | ecosystem: Host-associated > Plants > Phyllosphere > Phylloplane/Leaf | place: USA: Michigan... | reverse complement strand
GGCGGATGCGGTTGGGCGGCATAGCGCGGGAGCACGGCCGATACATGGCGAGTGGGCAGTTGGCAGCCCGCACCCGGCGCGCTACTCATTTTCCATCCCGGCCGGCGGGGGCGCGGGCAGCCGGGCCGCCCGCCGGGCGCGGCGGTGCTGGCGGTACTGCCGCCAGTCATGCCAGAGGTTGCCCACAAATAAATTGAGCCGGTAGCTGTAGTACCAGCCATCAAAATCCTCTTTATAATCAATCTCTTTCAGCGACACGCGGTAGCCCACCGCCCCACTAAGGCCCACCCAGCGCGTGGGCTTGAGCAGCACGCCCAGCCCGATTTCGGCCGGGATAAACAAGCCTTTTTCGTCGGCCGTCACGCGGCCGTTTTCGTCGGTGATGGTGTAGTGGCTGCGCCCCAGCCCCGCATCGACGGGCACGCTGAACTCGATAAAGCGGCGGCTGAAAAACGTGTAGCTGAAATTGGGCGTGAAGTACGTGAGCTGCAGGGCCGGCGTGAGCGTGTCTTTGAGCTTGCGGTTTTTGCCTTTGCCCGAGTAGGTGTAGAGGTCGGCATAGCTGCGCCGCAGCGTGTAGGCGCCCAGCCCCAGGCGGTAGGGCTTGCCGCGCGGCACCACGCCCACGTTGAGCCCAATAATGCGCACCGCCGAGGCCTGCACGAACGAGTTGCGGTTGTCGAGCACGAGGCTGAACCCCAGGCGCGGCGGCCGAGGCGCCCGGCTGCTGTCGGTGGCGGGTGCTTGGGCGCGGGCCGCGCCGGCGGCCAGCCAACCGCCGGCCAGCGCCAGCCAGCAGGCCTTTTGGGGCCGAAGCCAAACGGGTAAAACGGGCATCACCGCGCTAGGAATAAGAAGCTGACCGAAGGTTTAATGCGCAAGATAAAGGCGCGGCGAGCGGCTTCCGCCCGGCGGCAGGTGCCGCCGCTCGCCCGGCTTTTTTTACCGTTCGCCGGGCTACCATACTGCTGGCCGGGCAGGCGCTTCGGGAGGCTAAAAGGGGCTGGTAGGTTTGCCTTATCCTTACACCAACGCCCCTTACAAGCCATGTTTTGCTCGCCTTTTTCCCGCGCTGCTTTCGCCCTCGCTGTGCTGCTGGCCGGGCCGGCCACTCAGCCCGCCGCCGCCCAAACTACTGCTACCCGCGCTGCTGCCGCGCACCCGGCCTTCACGGTGCGGGTGGTGGGCCAGGGCCGGCCGGTTATCCTCATTCCGGGCCTCACCTGCCCCGGCGCGGTGTGGGACGAAACAGTGGCCCGCTACCAGCGCCAGTACCAATGCCACGTGGTGTCGCTGGCCGGCTTTGGCGGGGTGGCCGCCCAGCAGCCCGTGCCGGCGCACCTGCTGCAAGGCGTGCGCGACCAGCTCCTGGCCTACGTGCAGGCCCAAAAGCTGACTAAACCCGCCGTTGTCGGCCACAGCCTGGGCGGCTTTCTGGCCCTCTGGATGGCCAGCACCGCCCCCGCTGCCCTCGGCCCGCTCGAAATCGTGGATGCGCTGCCCTTCTTTTCAGCCATTCAAAACCCCGCCACCACCGCCGAAACCGCCCGCCCCATGGCCGAGCAAATGCGCCAGCAAGTGGCCCAGGGCCGCCTCACGATGGCCGCCGAGCGCCAGCAGGTAGCCCCGCTGGTTTCCGATACGGCCCGCCTTACGCAGGTGGCGCGCTGGGGGCTGGCCTCCGACCCCGGCACGGTGGCCCAGGCCATGTACGATATGTATACCACCGACTTGCGCGCCGATGTGGCCCGCATTCAGCAGCCGGTGCTCGTGCTCAGCTCGTGGGCCGGCTACAAGGCCTACGGCGCTACCAAGGAGAGCACCCGCGCCATTTATACGCAGCAGTACGCCGAGCTGCCCCAGGCCCGCATCGAGCTATCGGAGGCTGGCCGCCACTTCCTCATGTACGACGACCCGCAGTGTTTTTTTGCCCAAACTGATGCTTTTTTGCAGCAGGCGGCGGCGGCCAAGCGCTAGTGGGGCGGGCGTCCACTGTGCTGCGTACATCGCCCACGGGCATCGGTCATGCTGAGCGGAGTCGAAGCATCTCTATCGCTTCGTTGCCAGCGTTAGAAATTACTTCTCCGGTAGAGATGCTTCGGCTGCGCTCAGCATGACAGCCTTGACTCATTCCTGATACAATATTCCCCATGCCCCCAACCCTACCCCGCCAGCGGCTCTACTGGCTGATTCAGGGAGTGTCCTGGCTGCTGTACGCCACGCTGGGGCTGCTGCTAATCAGCCTATTTGCCCCCAAAATGCGGATAGGCGCGCACATCGTGGCCATTCAGGCGGCGCTGGGGGTCGTGATGCTGCTCACGACCCACGGGCTGCGCGCCTACTGGCGGTGGCGCGGCTGGTGGCAGCGCCCGGCGGGCGCGCTGCTGTGGCGGCTGCTGCTGAGTAATGCCGTGGCGGCGCTGGCCAGCCAACTGGTACTGGGCAGTATTATTGCCTTCATCATCCGGCCGCCGGCCAGCCTGGGCGGCTTGTCCGGCGGCGGGCGGTTTTTGGGCTACGTGCTCCAAACGTATTTCGTGCTGGGCCTCTGGACGGCCTGCTACGCGGGCCTGCACTACCTGCGCCGCTACCAGCAGGCCGAAGTGGCCAAGTGGCAGCTGCAAGCCGCCGCCCGCGAGGCCGAAATGCGCACCCTGCAAGCCCAGCTCAACCCGCACTTTCTGTTCAACGGCCTCAACAACATCCGGGCCTTGGTGATGGAAGACCCCGCCCGCGCCCGCCTCATGATGACGCACCTGGCCGAGCTGCTGCGCTACACCATGCAGCGCAATGGGGCCGAGCGGGTGCCGCTGGCCACCGAGCTCGAAATCGTGGAAAACTACCTCCAACTCGAAGCCCTGCAACTAGAAGAGCGCCTGCACTATGCCCTCGACGTAGCTCCCGAGGCGCTGGCCGTGCCCGTGCCGCCCATGACCTTGCAGCTGCTCATCGAGAACGCCATCAAGCACGGCCTGGCCCCGCGCCCGGCGGGCGGCCGCCTCAGCCTGGTGGCCTGCCTCGACGCGGTCGGCCCCACCCTGCGCGTGGCCGTGCGCAACACCGGCACCTACCAGCCCCGCCCCGGCCACCCCGGCGTGGGCGTGCGCAACGTGCGGGAGCGCCTGGCCCTGCTTTTTGGCCCCGCCGCGCACTTTTATATCGGACCCGACCCGCTGCTGCCCGATACCGTGCTGGCCGAAATCAGCCTGCCGATTTAGGGCGCAAGTAAACTCGCTATGCTGAGCGCGGAGCAGCATTTCTACCGCTTCGTTGCCTATGTTTGAAGTTACTACACCGCGCGCGATGCTTCCCCGCGCTCAGCGTGACAAGTCTAGAAATTCATCCAACCAGTCACCAAATCACCTCCTTTGACCGCGCTGCTTATTGACGACTCGCGCCTGGCCCGCACCGAGCTGCGGCACTTGCTGCGCGCCTTTCCCGAGGTGGCCGTGGTAGGCGAAGCCCGCCACGCCGACGAAGCCCGCACGCTGGTGCAGGAGCTGCGGCCCGACGTGCTGTTTCTCGACATTCACATGCCCGGCCAGTCGGGCTTCGACCTGCTAGCCTCGCTAGCAGGGCCGCTGCCGCACGTCATTTTCACGACCGCCTACGACCAGTACGCGCTCAAGGCCTTCGAGGTCAACGCCCTTGATTACCTACTCAAGCCCGTGAGCGAGCCCCGGCTGGCGGCGGCGCTGGCCAAAATTAAGCCTGTAGCCCCAGCATCAGCGGCCCCACCGCCCGCGCCAGAGCCGGCCATGCCGCCGCTTTCGGCTTATGACCAGGTATTTGTCAAGGAGGGGGAGCGCTGCTGGTTTGTGAAGCTGGCTGATATCAAGCTGTTTGAAATCAGCGGCGGGGCCACGCGGGTGTATTTCGAGCAGCACCAGCCACTTATTCCGCGCACCTTGCAGCAGCTGGAGGCGCGGCTCGACCCCAAGGTATTTTTCCGGGCCAACCGCCAGCAAATTATCAATTTGCACTGGATAGCCAGCATCGAGCCCTGGTTCAGCAACACGCTCAAAATCAAGCTGCGCGAAGGCCCTGAGGTAGAGGTGTCGCGCAACCAGTCAGGCTTATTTCGGGAATTGATGAGCTTGTAATTCAGCTGTAGCGTAAGCTTTAGCTTACGCTACAGCTGAATTACTTCGCGCTGGCTGGCAGCCGCTCCACGATGCGGGCCACTACCTGCTCGGGCGTCTCGTCTTTCGCCAGTTCGAGGCGCAGGCCGTAGGTCGGCTTTTCCAGGGTAGCCAGCTGCGAATCGAGCATATCGGCTTTCATGTAGTGGTCGTGGCGGCCTTCGAGGCGGCTGTGCAGCAGCTCGTAGCTGCCATCCAAAAATACCCAGCGCAGGTGCTCCTTAGCCCCGCCTTGCAGGGTTTGGCGGTAGGTTTCCTTGAGGGCCGAGCAGGCGAGCACCGCGCCTTGGTCTTGCTCCCACGCGCCGAGGTGCTGGGCTAGGGTGGCCAGCCAGTCGTGGCGGTCGGCATCGGTAAGGGGGTGGCCGGCGGCCATTTTGGCCACGTTGGCGGCCGGGTGGTAGTCGTCGCCGTCGAAGAAAGGCAGGTGCAGGTGCTGGGCCAGGAGCTCGCCGATGGTGGTCTTGCCGCTGCCCGACACGCCCATGACGATGATAAGAGGATGGTTCATATAGCTTTGAAGAAGAGCAAGTAGCTTGGACTTTGTAGTCCGAGCGCTCGCGTAGCGAGCATCTACGTAAAGCAAGCGTCTGCTAGCGAAGGTGCGAGCTGCGCTCGCGCTCGCGCTACAAAGTCCAAGCTACTGCCTTGGTTGCAGCAGCTTCGCAATCAGCCCCGTCCAGCCCGTCTGGTGGCTGGCACCGAGGCCGTGGCCGGTGTCACCGTTGAAGTACTCGTGAAAGAGCAGATAGTCCTGAAAATGCGGGTCGTGCTGCAAGGTGTCGCGCTCGCCGAAGCAGGCGCGCTGCCCGGTGTCGGCATCGCGTAGGAAGAGCTTGGTGAGGCGCGCCGTGAGGGCGTCGGCCACGGCCAGCAGGGTCACGTACTGGCCCGAGTGAGTGGGGTACTCTACCTTGAAATCGTCGCCGTAGTAGTGGTGAAAGCGCTGCAACGACTCGATGAGCAGGAAGTTGATGGGCATCCAGATGGGGCCGCGCCAGTTGCTGTTGCCGCCGTAGAGGTCGGTTTGCGACTCGGCGGGCTCGTAGCGCACGGTGATGCCGGTTTCGCGGAACTCGTAGGGATTCTCCAAATATACCCGCGAGAGGCTGCGCACGCCGTAGTCGGAGAGAAATTCGCCCGCGTCCAGCATTCTGAACAGCAGGCGCTTGAGGCGGTGGCCGCGCAAGAGGCTCAGCAGGCGCGTGGCCCCTTTGCCGGGCTCCTGCCAGTGGCTGACGAGCGCCGCCAGCCGGGGCCGGTTGGTGAGCAGCCAGTTCATGCGGGCCACGAACTGGGGCGCGCTGGTGAGCAGGTCCTCGTCGAGCACTTCTACGGCAAACATTGGGATGAGGCCCACTATCGTGCGCAGCTTCAGCAGCTCGTGGCCACCGTCGGGCGTGTTGAGGGCGTCGTAGTAAAACTCGTCCTCGCCGTCCCAGAGGTCGAGCGCCGTGTTGCCCACGTTGGTCATGGCCTCGGCGATGTACAGGAAATGCTCGAAAAACTTGCTCGCCAGGTCCTGGTACACCGGGTTGGTGCGGCTCAATTCCAGCGCGATACGCATCATGTTGAGCGCAAACATGGCCACCCACGACGTGCCATCGGCCTGCTCGAGGTAGCCGCCAAATGGCAGCGGCGCCGAGCGGTCAAACACCCCGATGTTATCAAGGCCCAAAAAGCCGCCCTCGAAGATGTTGCGCCCGTCGCGGTCCTTGCGGTTGACCCACCACGTAAAATTGAGCAGCAGGCGGTGAAACACGGTTTGCAAAAAAGCCAGGTCGCCGGCATCGCCGCGCCGCTTTTGCTCCATTTTGAATACCCGAAACGCGGCCCAGGCGTGCACCGGCGGGTTCACGTCGTCGAAGCGCCACTCGTAGGCCGGCAGCTGGCCGTTGGGGTGCATGTACCAGTCCTGGCACAACAGGCGCAGCTGGTTTTTGGCAAACCACGGGTCAATCTGCGCCAGCGGAATGGCGTGAAAAGCCAAATCCCAGGCCGCAAACCAGGGGTATTCCCAGGTGTCGGGCATCGAGATGATGTCGTTGGCATCGAAGCTTTTCCACTCGGCATTGCGGCCTGCTAGGCGCTCGGGCGGCGGGGCAGGCTGGGCGGGGTCGCCCACCAGCCAGCGGGGCACGTTGTAGTTGTAGTATTGCTTGCACCAGAGCATTCCGGCCCAGGCCTGGCGCTGCACGTTGCGCGCGTCGGCGTCAGGAATGTCGTGCTGAATTTCGGCGTAAAACGCATCGGCTTCGGCCCGCCGCCGCGTCATAATCGCTTCGAAGTCGGCAAACGGCGCGGCCAGCCCGGCCGGCCCCAGCCGCAGGCGCACCTGCTGCGTGGCCCCGGCGGCTAGCATGAGCACGTAGTGCGCGGCGGCCTTGGTGCCGGTGCGGGCCGGGTTCACGGCATCGGTGTTGTTGTGAACCAGGTAGTCGTGGAAGCCATCCTTGAAAAAGCGCTCCGCCGCAGGCTCGCCAAACAGGCGCGGCCGGTTGGTTTCGTTGTCGCAGAACAGCAGCTCCGGCCCACCCTCGGCGTACCAACCAAACTCGCCCAAGTCTTGGTGCGCAACCAGCACCGCGCCATCGGGCTGGGCAGTGAGCGCGGGGCGCTGGTCTTCGTTTTCGTAGCCCCAGCTCCAGGTGTTGCGAAACCAGAGCTGCGGCAGCAGGTGCAGCGGGGCCTCGGCCGGCCCGCGGTTCACTACCGTGAATAGGATGAGCTGGTCATCCACATCGGCTTTGGCGTACTCGGCGAACACGTCGAAGTAGCGGTTCTCGGCAAAAATACCGGTATCGAGCAGCTCAAACTCCGGGTCCTGGCGGGTGCGCCGGGTGTTCTCTTCTACTAGCTGCGGGTACGGAAAAGCGCCCTGCGGGTACTTGTAGAGCAGCTTTTGGTAGGCGTGCGTAGGCGTGTTGTCGAGGTAGTAGTACAGTTCCTTCACGTCCTCGCCGTGGTTGCCCTGCGGGCCACTGAGGCCAAAAAGCTGGTCTTTCAGAATCGCATCCTGCCCGTTCCAAAGCGCCAGGCTAAAGCAGAGCTGCTGCTGGTCGTCGCAGAAGCCGCCCAGGCCCTCCTCACCCCAGCGGTAGGCGCGGCTGCGCGCCTGCTCGAAGGGCAGGTAGTGCCAGGCGTCGCCGCCGGCCGAGTAGTCTTCGCGCACGGTACCCCACTGCCGCTCGGCCAGGTAGGGGCCGAAGCGCCGCCAGGGTTTTTCGTCGGCATCGGCTTCGTGCAGGCGTTGGTGTTCAGGAGTCAAGGCTCTGATAAGTAAGAAGGATAAAGCAATTTATGATTAGTCATGCAGCGCGCAGCGCAGCGTTTCGCGTGGCACAGTAATCAACAACGTTAAGAATACTGCACCACGCGAGATGCTGCGCTGCGCGCTGCATGACAGAATTATGTCTTATCCATTATCCGCAAAGCCGGGATACAGGGTCATGCCGCCGTCCATGAAAATCGTCTGGCCCGTGATGTAGTCGGCTTCGTCGGAGGCCAGCCAAGCGGCGAGGTTGCCGATGTCGGCGGGGTCGCCTACGCGGTTGTATGGGATGAGCGTGAGCAGGGCTTTTTCCTCCTCGGGGGTGTCGCGGGCCGAGAGGTTGATGGGCGTGGCGATGGCACCGGGGGCGATGCTGTTGACCCGGATTTTGTGCGGGGCCAGTTCCTGGGCGGTGCTTTTCATAAGCTGCATGATGCCGCCCTTGCTGCTGGCGTAGTTGACGTGCCCGGCCCACGGAATGACTTCGTGCACGCTGCTCATGCAGATGAGCTTGCCCAGCGCGCGGCTGAGGTCGGGCTGCGGGCCGCGCCGCACAAACTCGCGGGCGGCTTCGCGCAGGGTCAGAAACTGGCCGGTCAGGTTCACGTCAATCACTTTTTGCCACTGCTCCAGCGTCATGTCCAGAAACGGCGCATCGACCTGGATGCCCGCGTTGGCCACTACGATGTGCAGGGTACCCCAGCGCTCAATGGCCTGCTTGAACATCTTCTGCACCTCGGCTTCCTGGCTCACGTCGGCCTGCGTGGCGTAGGCCTGCCCACCGGCATCGGCAATGGTTTTGACGGTGGCGTTGGCTCCATCTTCATCGTGGCTGTAGTTGACGACTACGGCGGCCCCGTGGGCAGCCAGCGCCACGGCCACGGCCGCCCCGATGCCGGAGCTGGCCCCGGTCACGAGGGCAAATTGCCCATTCAGGCGGGTGGAAGTGTTAGTTGGCATAAGGTGGTTTAAGAATGAATGGCTGCATCGGTGCGAAAAGCCCGTCGCCCGCCCGTGGTTCGGTCCTAAAGACGCAGGCCGAGCGGCTGGGGTTTTGCTGCGGGCACGCCCTCATTTGGCCTTCATGCCCGGCCGGGGCGATGGAAGTGCAGGGTTGGTCGGCGGAGTAGGCGGCGCGGCCGACTACGGCGCGCCGCGCCCGCGGGCGGCCGGTAGCTTTGGCTGCATCGCCGCACTGCCCGCCCGGTGGGTGGCGGAGTTTCACATTTTCAGCCCTTTCCCCATGCGTATGCACTCGCTACGGCTGGCCCTGGTGGCCGCCGCTTTTGCCGCTACCGGCCTCGCGGCCCAGGCCGCCCCACTTCAGGAAGCGCCCGCCCAGGGCCGCCCGCGCGGCGGCGCCGACCGCTTCAAAGACCTTAACCTCAGCGAAGACCAAAAGGCCAAAATCGACGCCCTTCTGAAGGAAACCCGCGAGCAGCGCGGCAGCCAGCAAGGCCCGCCCTCCGACGCCGACCGCCAAGCCATGCAAGCCCGCCGCGCCGAGATGGATACCAAAATCAAGGGCATCCTCACCCCCGAGCAATACACCAAGTACCAGGCCATGCGCCCGCAGGGCGGCCGTGGCGGCCAGCGCCCGGCTGGTGGCGAGTAGGGTATGACTGAATAGAAAAGCCCCCGGCAGCGCGTGCGGCCGGGGGCTTGTTTGGGGGCTGCTAAACGCCATGCAGCGCGCAGCGCAGCATGACGGCCTTGGCATCATCCGCCTAGCTCCACCTGCTCAAAAACTGCCCAAACGCCTCCTTGTATTGCTCGCCCACCGGAATGGTCTCGGCGCCAATCTGCACGGTGAGGCGGCGCACGGACTCGATTTTATCCAAGGCCACGATGAAGGAGCGGTGGATGCGCATGAAGCGGCGAGCGGGCAGCTTTTCCTCCATCGAGCGCAGGCTCATGAGCGAGAGCAGGGCGCGGGGCGTGCTTTTGAGGTGCACTTTTACGTAGTCTTTCAGGCCCTCTACGTAGAGGATATCGCTGAGCGCCACCCGGATGAGCTGGTACTCTACTTTGAGGAAAATGTGGTCTTCCTCGGGCGCGGGGGCCGGGGCGGGCTCGGCGTGATTTTGCGTTAGCTCGGCGTAGGCTTTGGCCTTATTGGCGGCGCGCAGAAACTCCTCGTAGTTGAAGGGCTTTACCAGGTAGTCGAGGGCATCGACCTTGTAGCTTTCCAGCGCGTACTGCGGGAAGGCGGTGGTGAAGATGATGCGCGGCGGGCTGCCCGCCTGCCCCAGCACCCGCGCCAGCTCCAGGCCAGTGAGCTCCTGCATCTGGATGTCGAGAAAGGCCACGTCCACCTTTTCGGTGAGCTCGTGCAGGCCTTGCAGTGCCTCCACGCCGCTGCCGTAGCGGCCCACGAGGTTAAGAAAAGGCGTTTGCTCGATAAAGGCGCAAACCAGGGCCAGCGCCAGTGGCTCGTCGTCGACGGCGATGCAGTTGATGGGCATATAGTTTTGATGGTTAATTTAATAGGTCATGCTGAGCGCAGCGAAGCATCTCGCTCGCTTCGTTGTCAGCACCTTGATTACTGCACCACGCGAGATGCTTCGCTGCGCTCAGCATGACAGAATTATCCTACGCGCCCACTTGCAAGGCAAGTTGCACGTCGAACTCGTTGTCGGGCGTGCGCTCGGTCACGTGCAGGGCGTAGCGGCCGGGATACAGCAGGTCTAGGCGGCGGCGGGTGTTTACGAGGCCGATGCCATTAGAGCCGGCCAGGTCGGTGCTGGCGCGGGGCACCAGGGTGTTGCGCACTTCGATTTCGAGGCGGTCGGCGGCGGGCTGCCGCAGGCGGATGATGATGCGGCTGGCCTGGGTGGCAGCCACGCCGTGCTTGAAGGCATTCTCCACGAAGGGCAGCAAAATCATGGGCGCGATGAGCACCTCGCGCACCGGCTCAGGGTGCTCAAACACTACCTGCACGCGGTCGGTGAGGCGCAGCTGCATGAGCGTGATATAGTCTTGAATGAACGCTACTTCCTGGCTGAGCTGGGCGTGGCCGGCGGCCGTGTCGTAGAGCACGTAGCGCATCATGCGCGAGAGGCGGTGCAGGGCCGTCCGCGCCCGCTCGCCGTCGATGAGCGTGAGCGAGTAGATGTTGTTGAGCGTGTTGAAAAAGAAGTGCGGGTTTATCTGGGCTTTCAGCAAGCTCAGCTCGGCCTCGGTGCGCTGCTGGTCTAGCTGCACGCGCAGCTGGGCCTCGCGCTGCCAGTGCTGTACCACCGTGAAAGCCGTGGCGATGCCCAGCACGAGCAGCGTAATGAGCATGGTGACCAAGTCGAAACGCCCGCCCCGGCCGCCGCGCGGGTGCGGGGGCAGCGGCGGGCCGGCCCGGTGGTGGTGCGCCTGGCTGGGCACTACGCCGCCCGCCGCCCGAAAGGCTTCGCGCAGCAGCTCGGGCAGGTGCAGCATATTTTCGAGCCCCCGGCTCAGCAATTGGATAGCCGCCGCCGTGCCAAGCAGGGCCAGAATAAACCAGCCGGTGTGCCCGCGCAGCAGCAGCCGCGGCACGCTCACGTAGGCCGTGAGGTAAAACGCGGCCATCCACAGCACCAGCAGCACGCCCTGCTTCACCCAAAACTGGGGCGGCAAGGTAATGTGCCCCGACATGGGCTGAAAAACCAGCAGCGTCAGGGCCAGCAGCCCCCAGGCCAGCACGTGAATCAGGGGCGTGAGGTAGCGCCGAAAAGTGAAAGCAGCCATAGCAAAACTCAGTACCTCTCAAAAGTAGCGGGCTCCTCCCGGCCCCCGCCCCTACTCCCGACTACCGGGCCGATTGTGCCGACTGCGCCCCGCGTTTCTTCGGCCGGGGCCAGTGTTGCGCGGACTTTGTAGTCCGCGTTCGGCCGGTCGCGGTCGCGGACTACAAAGTCCGCGCAACCCCGGCCCCGGAATTATCTTGCGCTACGCTTCTTCCCACCTCCACTGCTCACTCTGTGTTTCCTGGTTTTTCACTCGCTCGCTGGCTGGTGCGGCCAGCCGGTTTTTGCCGCCTTTTGGGCGGCTGGGCCGCCCTGCTCGTGCTGCTGCTGCTGGCCTACCGCGCCGCTGCCGCCCCCGAAGACACGCTCTTCATCGAGCCCGCCCGCCCTACCCAGTTTCTCGACGAGCGCTTTTACAGCGTACTCGAAGACCCTACCGGCCGCCTGCCGCTGCGCGTGGTGAGCAGCCCAGCCTGGGCGGGGCGCTTTGCTACCCTGGCCGGCACTAAAACTCCGCCCAACATTCAGCACCCCGGCAGTGTGTACTGGCTGCGCTTTACCGTGGGGCCCCAGCTCCGACTTGGGCACGACTGGTACCTGGAGCTCTACGACCCGCACATCGGGGCGGCCACGCTGTTTCGGCCCCAGCTGTTTGAAATCGACGGCACGCCTGCGGAGTACGACAGCGTGGTAACTGGCGCCAACCAGCCGTTTGCCAGCCGGCCGCTGGCATACAAAAATTTTTTATTCGACCTGCCGCAGCTGACTGGGCAGCCGGCCACATACTACCTGCGCCTGCATTCCGACACCCGCACCAGCTTTCGGGGCATGTTGCACAGCGGGCCGCAGCTCGTGCCTGAACTCAGCCTGCAATACTGGCTGCTGGGCGGGTTTTACGGCGTGCTGTTTATCATGCTGCTGTACAATCTATTCCTGTACTTCTTTCTCAAGGAAGAGTCGTACCTCTACTACGTGCTGTACGTGCTGAGCGGGGCGCTGCTCTTCCTGTCGGAAGACGGGCTGGGCTTTCAGTACCTGTGGCCCGGCAGCCCACCGCTCAACCACCTGGTCGAGGCGCTGGCGCCGGTGCTGCTGCTCGTCACGTTTGCGCAGTACGCTCGCACGTTTCTGGATATTGCGGCCCGGCTGCCCAGGCTCGACCGGGCCATCCGGTGGGTGGTGGCGCTCAGCGTGGTGCTGCTGGTGCTCGATGTGGCGGTGGTGCATTCGGGGTTCAGCTTTTGGCTGTATCTGTTGCCCTATGGGCTACTCTACTACGCGGCGTGGCGGGTGTACCGGGGTGGGCTGCGGCCGGCACGCTACCTGCTGCTGGCCCAGGCGCTGGTAGCGGGCAGCCTGGCCTTTCTCATCAGCCGCAAGCTGGGTATCTACTTCTACAACAACGCCTATACCGTGTACAGCCTCAACGTGGCCTTCGTAATCGAAGTGGCCGTGCTGAGCTACGCCCTGGCCGACAAAATCAAGGGCATCATGGACACTACGCTGCTTACGCAGCGCAGCCTGCTCAAGCAGCTTCGCAAAAAGCACCACGCCCAGGACCAGCTGGTGGTGCAGCTGCGCGAAAACCAGGTTCTTAAAGACCAGCTCAACACCGAGCTCGAAGCCCTGGTGGCCCGCCGCACCGACGAGCTGCGCCAGCAAAACGACACCATCGCGGCCCAAAACCGCGAGCTGTTGGAGCGCAACAGCCTGCTGGCCTTGCAGTCGGCCGCCATCGAGCAGCTCAACCGCGACCTCAGCCGCGATTTGCAAGACCAGAAAGCCGCCCGCATCCAGGCCCGCGAGGTCGATTTTGGCGAGTTCAGCCAGCTTTTTCCCGATAAGGATGCCTGCCTGCGCTACCTCGCCGACCTCAAGTGGACCGCTGGCTACCGCTGCCGCAAGTGCGGCCACGAGAAAAGCTGCGCCGCCCGCGAGCCCCACGCCCGCCGCTGCACCCGCTGCCGCTACGTAGAGTCGGCCACTACCGGCACCCTGCTTCAGAAGTGCAAGTTCGCGCCCGAAAAGGCGCTCTACGCGGTATTTCTGCTGCACACCCACCGCGGCAATTATGCCCCCGCCGAGCTGGCGCGCGTGCTGGAACTGCGCCCCGCCACCAGCTGGGCCTTCGCCCAAAAAGTGCTGGCGGCCTTGCAGCGCCGCCGCCAGGCCGCCGACTACGAAGAAGCCGAGCCTTGGGCGCACGTGCTACTAGAAGTAGAGGTGGAAATGGAAGCGCAGGAAATCGGCGCTGAATAGCGCACTTTCGCAGGCTGCGTGCGGGGC
>Ga0182232_1000292_pt1 | contig 13439 bp, 9 predicted proteins | sample G6R1MG_30_FD_155484 | JGI IMG/M metagenome (GOLD analysis project Ga0182232, IMG submission 155484) | Phyllosphere microbial comminities from miscanthus, Michigan, USA - G6R3_NF_07NOV2016_LD2 MG | ecosystem: Host-associated > Plants > Phyllosphere > Phylloplane/Leaf | place: USA: Michigan... | reverse complement strand
TCGAAGCTTGGCGTCGGCATTTCCGACCCCATCGGCACGTTGGCCATGGCGGCTGCGGTCGACACGGCGCGCTTCGATGGTTGGCGCGCCGCCGCCCAGGGTGCATGCCCCTACGGATTGGACGATGATCGCACGGACCTGCGAACGCGGCAGGCTTGACGACGTTATGAGGAGGCACGCCGCTCCTCGCCCGGCTGCGAGGAGTTTTAGCGTATGCCCACAGCCATGACGGACACTCCTAAGCCGCCCGCCCAAGTGCCACCGCCGCTCGTGCCGGGCTTGCGCGGATTGCTGACCCTCGCGGTGGGCGTCGTGCTGATCGCAGCGCTGTACTTCGGACGCGAGGTGTTCATCCCGCTCGTCCTGGCGGTGCTCCTCAGCTTCGTCCTGGCCCCGGTGGTCAACCTGTTGCGGCGGATCAAGCTCGGACGCGTGCCCTCGGTCATCGTCGCCGTCCTGCTCGCGCTGACCGTCATCGGCGGCATCGGGGCTCTAATCGGCACGCAGGTGGCCGGGCTCGCCGGCAACCTACCGCAGTACCAGGCCACCGTGCAGAAGAAATTCGCCGGCCTGCAGCAGGGCTGGCTTGGTGACGCCAACCGGGTCATCGCCAAGTTCAGCCATCAGGTTCACGATGCCACCCAGAAGGCCGACGCCGCCGGCACCACCGCGGCCACTGGTCCCGGCGGCGACACCCCGAAGGCGCAGCTCGTCCGGGTACAGGAACCCGAGATTTCGCCGCTCGCGCTGGCTGAGAAGGTGCTGGGCCCGATCTTCGAGCCGCTGACTACGGTGGGCATCGTCCTTGTGGTGGTGGTGTTTCTGCTCCTGCAACGCGAGGATCTGCGCAACCGCATGATCCGTCTGTTCGGGTCGAGCGACCTGCACCGCACGACGGTGGCGATGGACGACGCGGCCGGACGGCTCGGGACCTACTTCCTGGCCCAGCTCGGCATGAACGCCGCCTTCGGCATCATCGTCGGAGTCGGCTTGTGGTTCATCGGCGTACCCAACCCACTGCTGTGGGGCGTATTCTCCGCGCTGATGCGGTTCGTACCATACATCGGCGCATTCATTTCCGGCATCCTTCCGGTCGCGCTCGCCGCCGCAGTCGATCCAGGATGGAACATGGTCATCGCCACCGCGGCGCTGTTCCTGATCGCCGAACCTCTGTTCGGGCAGGTCATCGAGCCGTTGCTCTACGGGCACTCCACGGGTCTCTCGCCCTTTGCGGTCATCGTCTCGACCCTATTTTGGGGCTTCCTGTGGGGACCCATCGGCCTGATCCTGGCCACGCCCTTCACGGTCTGCCTCGTGGTGCTCGGCCGCCACGTTGACAGCCTGGAGTTCCTCGACATCCTGCTCGGGGACCGGCCGCCGCTGACGCCGGTCGAGAACTTCTACCAACGCATGTTGGCCGGCGACCCGGACGAGGCGCGCGACCTGGGCGAGGCAATGCTGAAGGAGCGCTCGTTATCCTCGTACTACGACGAGGTCGCGCTCAAGGGCCTGCAGCTTGCCGCCAACGACTACGCCCGCGGGGTCGTCACGCCTGCGCAGCTTGAGAACATCCGCGCCTCGGCGCGGTCCCTTGTCGAGGACTTCGAGGACCACCCCGACGTCGAGCCGGCCGGGACGGACGCGACAGTCAACCCGAACGACACCCCTACGCTCGCCGAGCGCGCTCATCCAAAGAACGAGGCTGTACCTGGCCAGGCCCCGTCCCGTGAGGCGCTGCCCGAGGCGTGGCGCGGTGAGGCGCCAGTGCTGTGCTTGGCCGGACGAGGGCCCCTCGACGAGGCCTCCTCGGCGATGCTGGCGCAACTCCTGCGCAAGCATGGGCTTGGCGCGCGTGTGACGGCCTACCAGTCCGCCTCGCGCGAGGGCATCCGCGACCTCGATCTCTCGGGCGTGGCGATGGTGTGCATCTCCTACCTCGACATCACCGGCAATCCCTCGCACCTGCGTTACCTGCTGGAACGACTGAAGCCGCGCGCGCCGGGTATCCCGATACTGGTCGGCCTTTCTCACCGACGCCGCGCTCGGCCGGCAAGTCGGCGCCGACGTTTATGTGTCGTCGTTACGCGGGGCGGTCGAGGCATGCCTCAAGGCAGCGGATGGATCGTCAACAGGTGGTGGGACGTCTATCGCGGCGAACGCGGCATAGCGGTGGAACCGTGCAGTAGCTTGACCGTTGTTGGGCCAGCATACAGTCAAGCCTTGGACCGCCGCCGTGAAGACAGTCCTCGCCGCCCTCGCAATCTCTCTGCTCACCGCCGCCCCGGCTTTCGCGTCCGGGACGCCTGACCTCATTCGCGGTGCTGAGAAACCCGTGACGGTACAGATGACTGCCGCCGCGAACATGGCCCCGGAGTCCGTTGCTCAAGCTGCTCCGACCAAGAAGATCCGCGTCGTCCTCGCTTCGCCCTACGGCAACTGAGGCGGGCTGGGCTACTCTCGATGTCGAATGGTCATGGGTGGCGATTATGGGGCATCCCGTCCGTTGCCCGCCGCAATCGCCCCATAGGTATCCCCGGCCTCGACGGAGCGTGAACCAGTCACCCGTCCAGGCCATAGTTCGGGGGCACGGGTGTTTCGACAATTTACATGTATCACCCGGTCGTTAGCCATCACCGCGGAATTTGCTGTGCTCTTGGGCCTTGGGGCCTGCGCCGGGCGCCCGTCCGGCGTGCTGCTTCCCATCGCCAACGCCGTCCCCGTCGCGGGCACGTCGCGCGTCGAGATGCTGGTCGCTACCACCCGCAAGTCTGCCGCCGACCGTGGGGTGTTGTTCTCCGGCGAGCGCGGTGAGGTCGTCACCTATACTGACCTCGCGGTGTTGATCCCGCCGGACGCCACCCGCCAGCCGGGAACCGTGCAGTGGCCGGAACGCCTGCCCGGCAACCCCGCCACCGACTTCGTGGCGCTGCGCGCCGACCCCGTCGACCGCTCGAAGGTCGCGGCCTGGACTGGCAACGCGGTCCGGGGGCGCGGCAAGCGCCACGTCCTGGTGTTCGTGCACGGGTTCAACAACAAGTTCGAGGACGCCGTCTTCCGTTTCGCGCAGATCGTGCACGACTCCGGCGCAGAGGTCGCGCCGGTGCTGTTCACCTGGCCGTCCCGCGGTTCGGTGCTCGCCTACGGCTACGACCGGGAAAGCACCAACTTCTCGCGCAACGGACTGGAGACGCTGCTGCGCGACCTTGCCAAGGACCCGAACGTCGTCGAGGTCACGGTGCTCGCCCATTCCATGGGCAACTCGCTGACCCTGGAGAGCCTTCGGCAGATGGCCATCCGCGACAAGCGCGTGGCGCCCAAGATCAAGAACGTCATCCTGGCTGCGCCTGACGTCGACATGGACCTCGCCCGGGGCGCCTTCCACGACATGGGCAAGGACCGGCCGCGTCTAACACTGATGGTCTCGGGCGACGACCAGGCGCTGGCCGTCTCGCGGCTCGTTTGGGGCGACAGCGTCCGGCTCGGCGCCATCGACCCGAACGCCGAACCCTACAAGTCAGAGCTGGAGCGCGAGAACATCGGCGTGCTCAACCTGTCTTCGGTGAAGTCCGACGACGCCCTCAATCACGGCAAGTTCGCCTCCGGCGACGTCGTCGCCCTGTTGGGTAAGCGGCTTGCCGACGGCCAGCCGATCTCTGACGGCAAGGTCGGGATCGGAGACAAGCTCGTGAGCACGGCGGCAGGCGCAGCCTCTACGGTGGCCACGGGCGCCGCGTTGGCGGTGGCAGCGCCCGTAGCCCTCGTCGACCCGCAGACCCGCGAAAGCTACGGCGAGCACCTCTCGAACGTCGGCTCGGGCTTTAGGGATACCCTCGGATCGACTGTCGACCTCGCGGGCGCACCGGTGCGTGCGGTCACCGGCGCGAGCCGCTGACGCTTAGACACCCTGTGGCTCGCGAGCCGCCCCCGTTTCCTCTGCATCGGCCTGACGGTTGTCGAGTTTGCGCAGCTCGGTGGCGATGTCCTGCAGGCTCGCATCGCCCTTCCGGAATACGCCGTCGGCCTCGGACAGCCTTCCGCGATCCTCGGCCGTGAGGTCCCTGGCGCTGAGCACGACCACCGGGATATCGGCGCAACCCGGCAATGTCCGAAGCCGGTCGAGGAAGGAGAACCCGTCCATCACCGGCATCGTCAGATCAAGCAGGATGAGGCGGGGCAGACCGTGGCGGACCTGGTCGAGGGCCTCGCAGCCGTCGCCGGCCTCGCGGACGGTCCAGCCGTTCCGCTCCAGGGTGCTCCGGAGGCGATGCCGCATGTCGGGGTCATCGTCGACGACGAGGACATCGCCGTCGGCCGCCCGGAACTGGTCCAGGATTGTCTTCAGCCTCGTCCAATCGACCGGCTTGGGCACGGACTCGACCGCACCGAGCGAGGCGCTCAGGGCCGCGTCGGCGACGAAGCTCACCATGACGACGGGGATGTCGGCAAGGTCCGGATCGGCCTTGAGGGCGGCAAGCACGGACCACCCGTCCATCTCCGGCATCATCACATCGAGCAAGATGGCCCGGGGCTTCAACGACCGCGCGAGGTCGAGACCGGTCCGCCCGTCACCGGCCGTTCGCACGGCGAAGCGCTGGCGTTCGAGGAAGCGGGTCATCAACTCCCGCTGGGAGGCCTCGTCGTCGATGACGAGCACGAGGTCCCCCGAGACCTCGTCCGTCACCGGCATTGCAGCCGGTGCTTCCACCACGGGTTCGTCGGGGACAATCGCCGGAACGCGAAGGGTGAAGCTCGTGCCCTGGCCCTCGACGCTCGCGACCGTGATGTCGCCGCCAAGCAGATTGGCGAAGGCACGGCTCAGCGCGAGGCCGAGGCCAGTCCCGCCGAACTTGCGCGTGGTGGTCTCGTCGGCCTGGGAGAAGCGCTCGAACAGACGCCCGACCTGCTCCGGGCTCATACCGATGCCGGTATCCTCAACCGTGAACCGAAGCCACTCGACGCCGAAGCTCGTCTCGCGATTAGCCCGCAAGGTGATGGTGCCCGCCTCGGTGAACTTGGCCGCATTCGAGAGCAGGTTGAACAGGCACTGGCGCAGCTTGACCGCGTCCGTACGCGCCTTGCCGATGTCGTCAGCGACATCGAGCGCGAGGACGTTGCCCTTCTTCCCGACCAGGGCCTCCACGGTGCCGGCGGCGTCGGTGACGAAGGCCGCGACGTCGATGTCCTCAAGGTAGAGGTCCATCTTCTCGGCTTCAACCTTGGAGAGGTCGAGCACGTCGTTGATCAGCCCGAGCAGGTGCTGGGCGTTCGACTTGATCTTGCCGAGGTCGCTGAGCAGGCTTTCCTGGCCGAGCTCCTCGGCCTCCTCCTCCAGCATCTCGGAATAGCCGATGACCGCGGAAAGCGGCGTCCGGAGTTCGTGGCTCATGTTCGCGAGGAAGCGGCTCTTTGCGCGGCTATGCTCCTCCGCGGCGTCCCGAGCCTCCTTGAGCGCCACCTCGTAATCGTGCCGTTCCGTGATGTCCTCGTGCACGCCCACCCACTCGCGGATCGTCCCATCGGGATTGCGGACCGGGCGGCCCTTGACCGCGAACAGGCGATACTCGCCAGCCCGGTTCTTGACGCGATGCCGGACCTCGTACCCACGGTCCGCGGCGACGGCGTCGCGCCACGCCAGCTTCGTCGCCTCGACGTCGTCGGGATGTACGGCGCCCGCCCAGCCGGTGCCTTGGCATTCGGCCTCGGTCTGGCCGGTGAAGGCTTGCCAGTCCAACTGCGGGCCGACCATCGCGCCGCGTGGATCGGCGGTCCAGATGATGTCGCCGACCGCTTCCGCGGCAGCCCGGAAGCGTCCCTCGCTGGCATACAGGTGCCTCTGGACCCGCTGCTGGTCGAACGAGACAGCGAGCATTCCCATGAACAGGATCATGAAGGTCGCCCCGGCGACGCAGAGGGCGAGGTATTGCTGGCTCAGGCCGACGCCCGTGGCATGGGCGGCGTGCGCTCCCGCTTCCTCGGCGGTGAAGGTCGCCGCGGCCATGCCGGTGTAGTGCATGCCCGCAACCGCCAATCCCATGATCGCGGCGGCAGCGAGCTTCTGCCAGACGCTGTTCTGCCGGAAAGTCAGCCACAGCGCAGCGGTCGCTGCGACGACGGCGATGGCAACGGACGCGGCGACGACAGGAAGGCTATAGGCCAAGTTGCCTGGGACGTGCATCGCGGCCATGCCGGTGTAGTGCATACCGGCGACGCCGATACCCATCAGGGGGCCGCTGACCGCGATATCGCGCGGCTTGGCATTGCTGCGGCTCACCCAGGCGAAGGCGGCACCCGTGGCCCCGATGGCGATGAGCAGGGACAGGACGGTGATGCCAAGGTCGTAGGCGGCGGGCATGCCCATCTCGAAGGCGAGCATCCCGACGAAGTGCATCGACCAGATGCCGCCGCCCATGGCGAACGAGGCGATGGCGACCCAAGCCCAGCGCATGCCGGAGGTGGCCCCGCGGACGCGACCGCCGAGGTCGAGGGCCGTATAGGAGGCGAACACCGCGATTGCGGTGGAGAGCGCGACGAGGGCGGGATCGTACCCGGTGGCAACCATGGAAAGTCCGTGAGGGAGGTAAAGCGTTCGTGCCCATCTCGTCCGGGCGGACCGGATCCTGCGGGAAGATCCAAGACAACGTTCGACATGGCTAACCGGTCAACGGCGCCAGGGCCGTTCACGAAGCCGTGCGATGCATTACTCTACGGCCCCGGATATCGGCCGAGCGTATCGGCGCACGCATCGTCGGGATCATAGACAGGACGTCCATGGCGTCGGATTGAGGAGTTGGCCATCGTTCGCTCGACGTCCGCTTTGAAGCGTTGCGCACGCAAGACTTTTACGGCGTGGCTGGATCGCAAGCGGGATGGCTGCTCGGGGTGGAGAGCAGTCCGGCTGCTTTCGGATCATCGCGCGGCGAAGGCCGCCATTCAACCGTTGCACGGTGCGCGGGTCCTCGCCTTAAGACCCCGGGTGCCCGTTTCCAGGACGAAGCCTCATCTCACGGTGATCAGGTCCTTGATGCGGGTGGCGAGCGTCTCCAGTACGAACGGCTTGGTCAGGACCTGCATGCCGGGGCGCAGGTAGCCGTTCCCGAGCACGGCGTTCTCTGCGTAACCGGTGATGAACAGCACCTTGAGGTCGGGACGCCTTTCGCGGCCGGCATCCGCCATCTGGCGACCGTTCATGCCCCCCGGCAGGCCGACGTCTGTCACCAGCAGACCTATGCGCACGTCAGACTGCAGGACCTTCAAGCCCGCGACGCTGTCGGCGGCCTCGATGGCCGTGTAGCCAAGATCCTCTAGCACCTCGGTGACGAGCATGCGCACGGAGGGCTCATCGTCGACGATCAACACCGTCTCGCCTTGGCCCGCCTGCTCGACCTCCTCAAGCCGTCGCGCGATCTCATTCTCGTCGGCCTCGCCATAGTGGCGTGGCAGGTAAAGGCAGACGGTCGTGCCCTCGCCGACCTCGGAGTAGATCCGCACCTGCCCGCCGGACTGCTTGGCGAAGCCGTAGACCATCGACAGCCCGAGGCCGGTGCCCTCACCTGTCGGCTTGGTGGTGAAGAACGGCTCGAACACCTTCTCGATCAGGTCCGGCGCCATGCCAGTGCCCGTGTCGGTCACACAGACGCTCAGGTACTGGCCGGGGACGAGATCGTGCCGTCTGCCACCGGCCTCGTCGATCCACCGGTTGGCCGTCTCGATGGTGATGCGGCCGCCCTCGGGCATCGCGTCCCGGGCGTTGATGCACAGGTTCAGAAGGGCGTTCTCAAGCTGGCCCGGGTCGATCAGGGCCGGCCATAGCCCCGCGAGGCCGACTACCTCCAGGTGGATGGCCGGACCGACGGTGCGCCTAACCAACTCTTCCATGTCGTTGACGAGGCGGTTCACGTTGGTGGGCTTCGGGTCGAGGGTCTGGCGGCGGGAGAAGGCGAGCAGGCGGTGCGTCAGCGCGGCGGCGCGCTTGGCCGCCTCCTGCGCCACCGTCATGTAGCGGTCGATGTCACCCAGCCGTCCCTGCGACATCCGCGTCTGCATCAACTCCAGCGAGCCGGAGATGCCGGCGAGCAGGTTGTTGAAGTCGTGCGCCAGGCCCCCGGTCAATTGCCCGACCGCCTCCATCTTCTGGGACTGCCGCAGTGCCTCCTCGGCCTGCGCGAGGGCCTCGGCTTGGTCCTTGATCGCCGTGACGTCGCGCACGGATGCGTAGATCAGCCCGTCGCGCGGCACCGCGTTCCAGGAGAGCCAGAGATAGTGGCCGTCCCGATGCCGGTAGCGGTTCTCGAAGGTGATCTGGGCCTCGCCCCGTGCCAGGCCGCCCGCCGCCGCCACGGTGGCCTCGACGTCGTCGGGATGTACGAAATCGAGGAACGGGCGAGCCCGCATCTCGTCGTCGGTCCATCCGAGCATGGTCGTCCAGGCCGGGTTGAGGCTGACGAAGTAGCCGTCGAGGTTGGCCACGCAGAGCATGTCGGAGGACGCCTGCCAGATCTGATCCCGCTCGGCCGTGCGGGCGGCGACCTGGCGGGCGAGCTCCGCCTCCGTCCGCTTGCGGTCGCTCACGTCCTGCACGAACACGTGGAATCCGTCGACGTGGCCATCCGCGGCCCGGCGCGGCAGGTAGCGGATCTCCGCGACCCGGTGGCGGCCGTCGCGATGCGGCCAGTCCAATTCGAAGGTGACCGCCTCGCCCGCCAGCGCCCGGTCCAGGAAGGGCTTGCGCGCGGCGTAGCCCTCCGGCCCGAGGAGAATCCGAACGTTTTGGCCGACGACCTCCTCCGCGGGGATCGAGAACCAGTCGTCGTAGGCCCGATTGGCGAAGCGGTAGACGTGGTCCGCGTCGATGAAGGAGATCAGGACCGGCAGGGCGTCCGTGATCAGGCGCAGCTCGCGTTCGCCGGCTTCCACGCGGCTTTCGACCTTCCTGCGCTCGGTGATGTCCGAGAAGAAGATCGCGACGCGGTTCGCGGCCGGATCGCCGGTCCGCAGGGCACGCACGTCGAACCAGCGGCCGAACACGTCGGCGTAGTGCTCGAAATGCGCGGGCTCGCCGGTCAGGGCGACGCGGCCGTAGGTCTCGAACCAATGCCGCTCCAGGTTCGGCGCGAACTCGCTCACCCACCGGCCCGTCACGTCCGCCCCCGTCTGGCGCACGAAGGCGGGGTTCGCCTCGGCGACCTTGTAGTCGACGGCGACGCCGTCCTCGAACTTCATCTCGACGATGCAGAAGCCGACCTCGATGCTCTCGAACAGGCTCCGGTAGCGCTCCTCGCTCTCCCTGAGCTGGGCCTCGGCGAGCTTGCGGTCGTGGATGTCCTCGACGACGCCGTACCACTGGACGACGTCGCCCCCGCCGTCCCGGCGCGGATAGGCCCGCGCCCGCATCCAGCGGTGCGCGCCGACCGCTGCCACGTAAATGCGGTAATCGACGTCGACGGGCTCGCCGCCAGCGAGGCTCGCCCCGAAGGCCGCCATCGTGTGCGGGACGTCGTCCGGATGGATCGCCTTGGCCCAGCCGGCACCGAGCGGCTCGCCCGGGGCCTGGCCGGTGAGTTCGAGCCAGCGGTTCGAGTACGACGTGATGTTGCCCTGCGGATCGGCGGTCCACGGCACCTGGGGGTTCAGGTCCACGGTGTGCTGGTAGTGGTCCTCGCTCTCCCGCAGGCGGGTGGTCGTCTCGCGAAGTTCCTGGCCGGCGCGGTGCTCGGTCGTGCGGTCGCGCAGGACCTTCACGAAGCCGAGGTCCTCGCCGGCCTCCCCGCGCAACGGCATCATCTCGCCGGAAGCCCAGAAGCGCGAGCCGTCCTTGCGCAGGTGCCAGCGCTCGTCGTCCGCGCGGCCGCGTTCGAGGGACAGGCGCATCTCCGTGCCGGCGCGGTCGATGGCTTTGTCCTCGGGGGTGAAGATGCACCCCAGGTCGTGCCCGCGCATCTCCTCCGCCGACCAACCCAGGATGCGCTCGGCCCCGACGTTCCAGTCCGTGACGAGCCCCTCCCGATCCGTCAGGACGACGGCGAAGCTGGTGATGCTGTCGAGGACGGCCGTCTGCCCGAGGCCGTGGCTTCCGCGGCTCGGTGGTCCCGGATCGTGGGGTATCGTCGTGCGTATCGTCATATGGCCGGCGGTCTGGGTTCGGAACGTCCGGAACACAGCGCCGGGGTCGTCCCCGTGGTTCCGAACCTCATCATGAAGTGAGGGATTCCGGCCCTCGACGGAAGCGGACAACGGGAAGCACCGTCCGTGGCCGGCGACGATTGCCCACGGTCCGCGAACCGGAACCGACCCGACCGGGGAAGGATTTCAATTGGGTCCGGGCATGTCCGAGACGTGCCCGCCGCGGCCCTTTCCGGTTCAGGTCGCCTACCCAGGATCCACGAATGACAGATGCCGTCGACCATCGCCTCGCGATGCAGGACCCGCGCACGCAGTATCCGCAGCCGCCGTTCAAGCGGCAGCCGCAGGAGGCGCCGGGTCTCGCCGGGGCCATGGACCCGAAGCCCGACCACGGTGAGACGAGCTACCGGGGACATGGGCGCCTCACCGGTCGTAAGGCCCTCGTGACCGGGGCGGACAGCGGCGTCGGTCGAGCCGCCGCCATCGCCTTCGCCCGGGAGGGTGCGGACGTTGCCCTAAGCTTCGTCGAGGCCGAGATGCCGGACGCACGGGAGGTCGCCGCGCTGATCGAGGCGGAAGGCCGCAAGGCCGTCCTGCTGCCGGGCGACATCACCGACAAGGCGTTCTGCGACACCCTGGTCCACAAGGCCGTGGTGGAACTCGGAGGGCTCGACATCCTGGTGAACAACGCCGGCAAGCAGACGAACCAGAAGGACATCGGCGACATCACGGACGAGCAGTTCGACCTGACGCTGAAGACCAACCTCTACGCGATGTTCTGGATCACCAAGGCGGCGATGCCGTTGCTCCCTGCCGGTGCGTCCATCATCAACACGGCGTCCGTCGTCGCCTACAACCCGCCGAAAATCCTGGTGGACTACGCGACCACGAAGGCCGGCATCATCGCGTTCACGAAGGCGTTGGCAAAGCAGGCCATCGAGAGGGGCATCCGCGTGAACGCGGTCGCGCCCGGTCCGTTCTGGACCGCGCTGCAACCCTCGGGCGGCCAGCCCCAGGAGGCGGTTGAGAAGTTCGGGTCCGAGGTCCCGTTGGGCCGACCGGGCCAGCCGGTCGAGCTCGCCCCGATCTACGTGTTCCTGGCCTCCCAGGAGGCCAGTTTCGTGACCGGCGAGGTCTATGGCGCCACCGGCGGCAACGGCACCGCTTGAGATCGTATTTGTTCGGTCGGGGATAGGAGAACGCAGCGACCGACGACAGAGACCCGCCGGCGGAGCCACCGGTGACCGAGGACATCGGCCTGCAGACGTTGCCCGGTCCGGGACGTCTGCCCCCGCCGCACCTGCCGCCGGTACCCCAGAGGGCGGATGCCCCCCGTGCGACGGGAAGTCGCCGGATCGCTCCGATGCCTGAGACTTGCGGTACCGTCCACGAGCGCGCCGGCACCGTCCAGGCCCTGGGACGTTTTTCGGAAACGGAGACCTTCGGAAGGATAGGCGGGATGTCGAAGCTGACCGGCGAGGACCGCAAGGATATCCCGGAGGGCAAGTACGCCCTCCCGGAAGAGAGGAAATACCCCGTCGAGGACAAGGCCCACGCCCGCAACGCCAAGGCGCGCGCCGCACAGCAGGAGAAGGCTGGCAACCTCTCGGCCGCCGACCGCAAGCGAGTTGACGCCAAGGCCGACAAGGTGCTCGGCAAGCGATAGGCGCTTGGGCCGGGGTGATTGGCGAAAGGTCCGAGCCGACGGGAAGCTGGACCAAGGAGGAGCGGGTGCCGGTCGAGGTTTGGCCGCTGGACGAGCGTTCCGACTACGGTGGCCATGTCATCGCCTGGGGCTACATCGACGACGGGCCGGCCGCGGCCGTCCTGCACGTCACGCCGTTCACGTCGGTTAAGTGGCATCAGGAAGCCGCCATGGTGCGACGGGTCCTTCCTTAAGCCTGGTCCGGCGTCACCAGAGCGAGAACTCCGTTCCGAAGTCGGTCATCTTCAGCCGTTCGCAGCGAGCGGCCTCGGTCCGGCAGTCCGCGGTCGGGCTAAGGGTCAAGACACCTTTGGCGTTCGCCTCCAAGCGCAGCCTGACCGGCAAATCGCCGTCCTTCGTGTAGGCGAGCCCGACCTCGAACCGCACGAGGTCGTACCGGGTCCGATCCGCGTAGACGATCAGGTCCCGTGAGACGGCCTCGCCCGGGTTGAGGTTGGAGGGCTCCGCGTCGTCGTCCCCCGCTCCGGCGAACAGCGTACCCTGGTGCAGGATCACCGTTCCCGGTTCGTCGAACGTGTAGTCGCGTGCCACCGCAACGCGGTCCGCACGCCCGCGTTCGCCGCCGGTGATCTCGGTCGGGCTATCGTTGAACTGCGCGCGGACGCCGATCACGTTGTACACCAACCCCAGGACGCGCACGCCCGTCTGGCCCACGTTCTTGCGCGTCACCGTGGACCGGATCGCGATGCGGTTGTCACGCTCTCCGGCCTTCTCCAGACGCGTCGAGACAGAGACTGCAGGCGGCTCCAGGCTAGGCTGGATACGCGCCTCGTAGATGAACGTATAGACGCCCCAGGCTCCGGCACCGATGATGGCCAGGGTCTGGACGAGACTGTTGAGACGCTCTGCATCGAAGCCGCGAGGAGAGGACGGTGTCTTGGGTTCCGCCTTGGGCATGCGGCCCTCCGTTGTCTTGTCGGCACGCCGACGGACCACCATGTCTATCGCTCGGCGGCGTCATGGTTGGCGTCGCCCCTTAGCGTGGCGAGGTTGCCCCGGTCTTCCATGCCGCGGATACGGTGGTGGTGGCACAGGCGGAGCATGGCTTCCGCGGAGGCGTGGTGGCCATCGCGCCTGAGCGACTTCAAAACCTCGGCCAGCTCGCGCGCGAAGCCTTCCTGGGTGGCGATCCCGCGTGCGAGGATGTCCGCCAGACGCTCGGTGGTCTCGCTCATATGGTCACCGTCGGGTCGCACCTACCCATCGCATCTCCTCCGTGACCATTCGCATGGGGTCGGCCGGGCGATAGGGCTCGCCGAGGAAGCGGCCTGGATCCGACACCCCACCGTCGACCGCTCGCTAAGGGGCGTTCGCCCGACCTGCAGCCCTGGCCGCCCTCTCCTCCGCCCGCTCCGCGGCCTCGTCCGCGGCGTCCATCGCGTCGTCCAGCCGTTCGGCGCGCCCGCGGGTCTCGCAGCGCAGGCGAAGCGCATCGAGTTCCTCCTCGGTGAGATGCTCGATGCCGATGTAGCGGTTCTGGGCGGCTCTCGCGCGGATGAGCTCGTCGAGCTTGTCCTGGATGGCGGCCCCGTCGCGGTTCTGTGAGTTCTGGATCAGGAACACCATCAGGAAGGTCACGATGGTGGTGCCGGTG
>Ga0182232_1000291_pt1 | contig 13480 bp, 9 predicted proteins | sample G6R1MG_30_FD_155484 | JGI IMG/M metagenome (GOLD analysis project Ga0182232, IMG submission 155484) | Phyllosphere microbial comminities from miscanthus, Michigan, USA - G6R3_NF_07NOV2016_LD2 MG | ecosystem: Host-associated > Plants > Phyllosphere > Phylloplane/Leaf | place: USA: Michigan... | reverse complement strand
GGGCGAAGGTGGCCCAAAGCTATGCCACCAAGCTGCGCGGGCCGCAGTCGCCGCTGGCGCGGCTGCGCGGCCAGGGCTACCAAACGGTCGTCATCAGCCTCAGCAATTTAGCCCTGCTGCAAGGGGCCGGCGACGTGGCCGGCTACCAGCAATTTTACCAGCAAGTTTACCAATAAAGACTACGAGGTATTAAGCAGGCAGCCGGCGGAATGGTCTTCGTACACGACCCCGCCAGCTGCCTGCTTCCTTTTGCCTTCCCCCGCTTTTTAGCTATGGCTTCTTCTTCCGCTACCCCCTCCCGCTCGGCACACCGCCCCGCTGGCCGCAAGCCACCAGTGGCGCGGCCGGGACGCTTTCAAGCGTTTATCCGCACCATGTGGGCGCTATTTTGGGGCGGGCTGGTGGGACTGCTGCTGTACGTGGCGGCTGTGAACTACAACTTTCTGAACCTGTTTGGGCGCATGCCTAACCTGCGCACCCTCGAAAACCCCAAGAGCGCGCTGGCCTCCGAAATCTACTCCGCCGATGGCGTACTGCTGGGCAAGTACTTCCGCGAAAACCGCACGCCCGCCGACTACCGCGACCTGCCCCAAAACCTGGTCGATGCGCTGGTAGCCACCGAGGACGTGCGCTTCGAGCAGCATTCGGGCATCGATTTTAAGAGCATCATGCGGGCCGTGGCGGGCTTGGGGCGGGCCGGTGGCGGCTCCACGCTGAGCCAGCAGGTGGCCAAGGTGCTGTTTCGTACCCGCCCCGGCGAGGCCAGCAACCTCAACGATGGCAAGCTTAATGGCGAAGGCAAGCTGGGCTTGCTCATCACCAAAACCAAGGAATGGCTGCTCGCCATCCGCCTGGAGCGCAACTACACGAAGCGCGAAATCATGCGGATGTACCTGAATACCGTCGATTTTGGCTCTAATGCCTACGGTATCAACACGGCCGCCAAGACGTTTTTCAACAAGAAGCCCAAGGAGCTGACCACGCCCGAGGCCGCCACGCTGGTGGGCATCGTGAACGCGCCCTCGCGCTTTAGCCCGGCCCTGCACCCGGTGCGCTCGAAGCGGCGGCGCAACTGGGTATTGCAGCAGATGAGCAAATACGGCTACCTGCCGGCCGACGAGCTGCAAAAAGATACCGCGAAGGCCATCGTGCTGCACTACAGCGTCGAAAACCCGACGCAGGGCCTGGCGCCCTATTTTCGCACCGAGGTGGCCAAGTACCTGCAAGCCTGGGCCAAAGAAACCGACCACGACCTGTACGCCGACGGCCTGAAAATCTACACCACCATCGACTCGCGCATGCAAGCCGCCGCCGAGCAGGCCGTGAGCGAGCATTTGGCCTTGCAGCAAAAGGCGTTTTCGGCGCAGTGGAAGGGCCAGTTGCCCTGGCGCGACGAGAACGGCCGGGTCATTCCCAACTTCCTGGCCACGGCCATGCGCCGCACCCAGCGCTACAAGTCGCTGATGACGCAGTACGAGGGCAACAAAGACTCGGTGAACTACTACCTGCGCAAGAAGTACCGGATGCCCGTCTTCACCTGGCAGGGCGAGAAGGAGATGCTGATGTCGCCGATGGACTCGCTCGACTACTACAAGCGCTACCTGCGGGCCGGCTTTATGGCCGTGAACCCGCTGAACGGGCAGGTGAAAGCCTGGGTGGGCGGCCCCAATTTCAAGTTCTTCAAGTTTGACCACGTGCGGCAGGGCAAGCGCCAGCCGGGCTCCACGTTCAAGCCCATCGTGTACACGGCGGCCATCGACGCAGGCTACGTGCCCTGCTTCCCGCGCCCCGATGTGGCGACCACTTTCCCGGCCGTAGCCGGCCGGCCAGCCTACACGCCCAAGAACTTTGAGGGCGGCTTTTCGGGGCGCGTCTTCACGCTACGGCAGGCGCTGGCGCGCTCCATGAACTCGATTACGGCGTGGCTGGTGCTCCAGCTCACGCCCAAGACCATCGCCGACTACGCCAAAAACCTGGGTATTACCTCCCCCATCGACCCCGTGCCGGCGGTGGGCTTCGGGGCTTCCGACTGCAGCATTTTTGAGCTGTGCGGCGCCTATGGCACGTTTGTGAACAAGGGCGTCTGGACTTCGCCCATTATGGTGATGCGCATTGAGGACAAAAACCGCAACGTGCTGCGCGAGTTCGTGCCCCGCACCCGCGAGGTACTGAGCGAGGAAACGGCCTACGTGATGACCAACATGCTGCAAGCCAGCACCACCGAGCGCGGCGGCACCAGCACCATTCTGCACACGGGCTTCAAGTTTCCGTTTGAGATTGGCGCCAAAACGGGCACTACCTCTAACTACTCCGACGCCTGGTTTATGGGCATTACGCCCAACTTGGTGTGCGGCATGTGGGTGGGCGGCGAAGACCGCAGCATCCACTTCCGCTCGGGCTACTACGGGCAGGGCGCGCGCCTGGCGCTGCCGCTCTACGGTATCTTTATCAAGAAGGTCTATGCCAATAAAAGCATCGACTTCGATACGCATCCCTTCCCGCTGCCCAGCAAGCCGCTCACCATCGAGCTCGACTGCTCGAAATACTACGGCGGCCAGCGCGATACCATTCCGGCCGACCAGAAAATGGCCCAGCCGACGCTCGACGCCCTAGACGACAAGGACATCTAGACCGCAGATTCAAACGGATTAAACGGATTTCGCAGATACGCCCGCTGAAGCGGGCTGACTAAGCAGGTTTTGGGACAGGCAGTGCGAAGGGCTCCGGCTACTTTTGCCAGCCGTTGTGCGTTCTACCCACGTACCACCCCCAAAAGCCAGTCAGCCCGCTTCAGCGGGCGTATCTGCGAAATCCGTTTAATCCGTTTGAATCTGCGGTCTATGGCAGCTAAGCCTGAAATACAAGAACAAATAAACCGCCTGCCGCATCAGCCCGGCGTGTATCGGTACTTCGACGACGAGGGCATCATCTACGTGGGCAAGGCCGTAGACTTGCGCAAGCGCGTGTCGTCGTACTTCACCAAGCAAGACCACAATAAGAAGACGCAGCAGTTGGTCAAAAACATTAAGCGCATCGAGTTTACCATCGTGAACTCGGAGTCGGATGCGTTTTTGCTGGAGAACAACCTCATCAAGCAGTACCAGCCCAAGTACAACATTCTGCTCAAGGACGGCAAAACGTACCCGTATCTGCTGCTGACCAAAGAGCGGTTTCCGCGCCTTATCCCGACGCGCAACAAGCAGCCCGGCGATGGCCAGTATTTTGGCCCCTATGCCCACCAGGGCGCGCTCAACGTGCTGCTGGAGCTTATCCGGGCCTTGTACCCGCTACGCACCTGCAACTACAACCTGAGCCCCGAAAACGTGGCTGCTGGCAAGTTTAAGGTTTGCCTCGAATACCACATCGGCAACTGCAAAGGCCCCTGCGAGGCCAAGGAGGACGAGGCTACCTATAACCAGTACATCCAGCAAATCCGGCAGATACTGGGCGGCGACCTGCGCCTGCCTAAGCAGTACTTCCGCGAGAAGATGACCGCCGCTGCCCAGGAAATGCAATACGAACTGGCCCACCAGTTTAAGCAGAAGCTCGATAAACTCGACGACTTCCAGGCCAAGAGCACTATCGTGAGCGCCACACTCACCAACATCGACGTATTCAGCATCGCCTCCAACGAAAAGGCGGCCTTCGTTAACTACTTCAAGGTGATGAACGGCAGCATCATCCTGACCCAAAACCTGGAGCTGACCAAGAAGCTGGACGAGACGGACGGCGAGATTTTGGCTCCGCTCATCATGCAATTGCGCCAGGAGTTTGAGAGCGAGGCTAAGGAAATCCTCACCAACGTGCCCGTGGGCGACCTACCGCTGCCCGGCGTGGCCATCACGCAGCCCCAAATCGGCGACAAGCGCAAGCTCTTGGAGCTGAGCATCAAGAACGTGCTGTATCTGCGCAAAGAAAAGGAAAGCATGAACGAGAAGAGCAAGGATGTGAACGAGGTGCGCATCATGGAGCAAATCAAGAAAGACCTGCGCCTGACCGAGTTGCCTAAGCACATCGAATGCTTCGACAATTCCAACTTTCAGGGCGATAACCCGGTGTCGGCCATGGTGTGCTTCCGCAATGCCAAGCCCAGCAAGAAAGACTATCGCCACTACCACGTAAAAACAGTGGTCGGCCCCAATGACTTCGACACGATGTACGAGGTTGTGACGAGGCGCTACCGCCGCCTCGTGGACGAGGGCGCCAGCCTGCCCCAGCTTATCATCGTGGACGGTGGCAAGGGCCAGCTCAGCATGGCCGTAAAGGCCATCAAAGACCTCAACCTGTGGGGCCAGATGGCTATTATTGGCATCGCCAAGCGCCTCGAAGAAATCTACGTCCCCAACGACCCTCTGCCGCTCTACATCGATAAGAAGAGCGAAAGCCTGCGCCTGTTCCAGCGAATGCGCGACGAGGTACACCGCTTCGGTATCACCTTCCACCGCAACACCCGCGACGCCGCCACCCTAAAAACCGAACTCACCGACGTGAAGGGCCTCGGTCCTGTAACAGCTGACAAGCTCTTGAGCAAATTCAAATCTGTCAAAAAAATAAAGGAGCTTACGCAACTCCAACTGGAAGCTGAAGTAGGCAAAGCCAAGGCGAAAGTGCTCCTCACTTACTTCAGCCAGCAGGAAGACGCGCAGGAAGCTCTGACAAAGGATTAAACTCTAGCATCAAGAACGTTAAACCAACCCAAAATAAAAAGCCCCAACCAGCAGGTTGGGGCTTTCTTGTAATCACAGTCAGGAGCGAAACTCCGTATCCGTTAAATCCTAAAAATCCGTTTGAATCTGCGGTCTAGAAAGACCATAGGTTGTACTCGTACTCCACCAAGTCAGCCGCAATCTGCTGGGAAGCCAGCAGGCCTTCGCGCTCGCCACCGTAGGTGCTGGCGAGGTCGTCGCCGGCTGGGTTCGACACCTTGGTTATGTAAGAGTTAAACAACCAAAGCTCAAACGCATCGGCAAGGTTCTTGTGCTGCGCATCGTTTTGCGCGTTGAACCAGATGGCCGTTTGCGGATTGTTGCGGAACACCTTCACTAAGTCAGCATACTTGAAGCTTGCAATATTCTTCTCCAGACCCGACACGTTATCCTTCAAAGTAGAAGGCAATTTCAGCGAAATAGTCTTAATCTGGTGATACATCCGCGAGCGCTTCTTGTCGAATATCATCTCCTCAGTCAGCTCCATCTGGTAGATGTCCTTGGCACGATACTCGTCCGTCGTCTTGGGTTCGGGCTTGGGCGTAGCGGCTACCGAAGAAATTGGCACCGTTTTGTAAACGGTTTTGCCATTTTTCTTCACGGGCTTACCGTTAGCATCCAGCACGGCTACGCGCTTGGTAGTCGGCTTTTTGGGCGTTGAAATCGGAGCACCCCAGCCGTCGTCGACTGGCTTGGCTTTCGACGTGCTTTTGGGCGTTGCCGCGCCCCCCCAGTCGTCGCCCGCGTCTACCGATATCGGCGCTTCGATGGGATACGACATGTTTGCCGACATTTCCTTTGCATTGAGCGTCGTGGTTACGGAGTCATTCCGGTACGCTTGCAGTTCACCACGCTTCACGGCCTCAATGATGACCTTGCTGATTTCCTTACCATCCGAGAACATCGGCTTGTTTTGCTTTTCACGCAGGTCGATAGCCCGCCAGATGGTTTTGCGAAACATCTGGTCAGACACCGGAATGGGCCGAACGGCACCCGTAGTAGCGGTAGCAGCAGCCTGTTCCTGCGCGTGGGCAGCTAATGATACGGTCAAGGCCGATAGCACCAGCGGAAATTTAAGATAGCGGGTCATAAAGAAATAGGTTTGATAGCGTAACGGCTAGGTTTGCTTACTTATTGCACCGAAACGGTGAAGGTGCGGCTAACGTTCACGGGCGATACTTTACCCTGGAAATTTTGCCGCTGCACGCCTTTCACTTCCACGAAGAGGCGGTCATCCGCACGAGCGGCGTTGGCCAGCGCGCTGATATCACCCTGCGGACCGTTGATGGACACCGGAGGCAATACGGGGCGCTTGCCACGAGCCAGCGTCACTTCGAAGCCCGATACCCGGAAACGGGCGTCTTCGGGCAGGAAAGTAGCAAAGCCGGGGTCAGCGATAGCGCGCATCGTCATGGTACGCAGCTGGCTGGCCGAAATACCACGCTTGTCTTCGATGTCGGTGCTACCCACGTAGCCCTTGATGGTGGGCAGCGGGATAGGACGTACTTTGAAAGTTTGCGAACCGATGGGGTTGCCACCGCTGCTCACGTTCAGAGTTACCTCACGAGCGCTGGGCACGATGGTTACCTCGCCTTTTTGGCCCGTGATAAACGAAGCACCCGAGCCACCGAAGCTCGGCTGGTACTGAGCACCCAGCGCGGGCACCTGTACGCTCAGCTTGTTGCCGCACTCGTAGTAGAGTGCCTGTACCGAAGCCGACTGAATCTGCATTACCGGCTTGGTTACCACGTAGGGTACCGTTACCTTGAAAGTGGTGTCGCGGCCAGCTTGGTTGAGGCGGATAGTACCCGTCCACGAAGCTTTGGCGTTACCAGCCTGGTCGAAGTTACCGGGGCGCGCCGTGAACTCTACCTTACCGTGGCCGTCGGGGCCAACCGACAGCGGCGAGCCGTTGTAGGTCATAGTCGGGCGGATGTTCGAGGCCGAAGCCGTCAGGAACAGCTCAGCCTTGTACTTAGTACCAGCAGCTACTGTCTGCGACTCAGCCGAGGCAAAAGCGCCAAGTTTATCGAATACAAGAGTTTTAGCACCTACTTTCTGAGCCTGGGCCGACAAAGCGTCAGCTTCCAGCTTCAGTACCTCCGTCTCTTTCTGCGAAAGCGTAGCCAAAGCGGCAGCCAACGGAGTAGATTCGAAGTTCAGTTGAGCAAAATCCTTCGATTTCTGCTCTTTGGTAGTTTGGTCTTTGGCGGTGGTTACGCGAACATCATCCCTACCGTCAAGGGCCAGTTGCTTAGCGTCCGGAACGAACTCCTTAATGTAGTTCGAGTATTCATTCAGCTTCGCTTTCAGCGGATAGCCCAACCCGTTTTTCTTGTCGCCTGAGCCAATCATGGTCGTGGCAACAATGTCTTCGGCGTTGATGTCCTTGTATTCGGTAGCGCCTTTGGGGTTGCCACCGGCTACCACAAGCTTGTCGCGTACTTCACGCAGGTAGGCAATAGTTTCCTTGGTTTTTTGGCGAATCTCTTCGCTCTTCGCCAAAACAGCTTTGTCAACTGCCTGGTTGTTGTTTTTGGCAACTGCTGCCTCGATACCTTTAATGGTACCATCTGCCGTAGTCGAAGTTTTGTCATTGACGCTCAGCAAGCTGTCATCAATGAACTTGAACTTCAGAATTACAGCCGACTGGACTTGAAGCGCCAGAAGAGCGGTCAGCACGAGGTACATCATGCCAATCATCTTCTGCCGCGGTGTTTCTTTTCCGCCTGCCATTATATAAGTGTTGCTATAGTTAAGAAGAAACGCTAGTCAACGAATACTAAGCGGCGCTGCCAGCGCGCATAGCGTTGAGCATGTTGCCGTACACACGGTTGAGCGACGACAGGTTGGTGGTCAGGTCGGCCACCTGATGCTGCATGTTCTCAGTGTCTTTGCCAGCCTGAATCATGTTCTCCATGGCTTTGCCGAGCGTACCGTAGAACTGGTTCATCGACTTCAGGTGCGTGTTGGCATCCTGCAACTCCATCTCGTACACTGCGTTCAGCGCGCCAAGGTTTTTGGTCACGTTCTGCACTTGCAGATGATATTCTTTGGCATCGTTAGTAGCATTCGACATAGCCGAAACTGCTTCCACGGTGTTCGAGTACGACTCATTGATGCGCTCCAGCGACTGAGCAGCGGCGCGCACTTTCTTGGTGTACTCGTCGGTTACGTTGGTAGCCTCGCCGAGCTGGCCCAGTTGGGCAGTGGTAGCGCTAAGGCGATTCAGGCCCTGGCCCAGGTTTGTGAGGGCTTCGGGCGTAACGTTAGCGTTTTTCAGCATATCGTCCAGCTTGCCGGTCAGGCCGTTGGGGGCCGGAGTCTTTTCGCGGAAACGATTATCATTGGTCGAGGGGTCGTAACCCTCACTCAATTCAGGATAAACCAGTGCCCAGTCGGTTTCGGCCTGGTGGGGCTGGAAGGCACTCAGGAAGAAGATTACTGCCTCGGTCAGCAGACCTACAGTAAGCATCGGACCGGCACCGGGTAAGTGTTGGATTTTGAATAGTGCACCTACGATTACAACTGCAGCGCCGATACCGTAGATTTTCGGCATTAAGGTATCGTACAGGAAATTCTTCTTGACAGCCATCTTGAATTAGAAGTACTTAGGGTTGGTGTGAAAAATGAGGAATTGGGCTATTGAAGATTGTTAGCGGTTGAGGCCGCGGTTGGTACCCATGCCAATCTGAATCATGGAGCAGCGGAAGCCGATGTAAGACCGGGAAGAATCCTGATATTCGAAGTTGCGGGTGCCGGTTTCGAGGAAGTACTGGATATCTTTCCACGAGCCGCCACGCACTACTTTGCGGGGTTCGTTATCGTCAGGGTTGGTGGGGTTCAGGTCCCACACAATCGGCACGGAAGCTTCCATGTAAGCATCATCACACCATTCCGACACATTGCCGGCCATGTCGTACAGCCCAAAATCGTTGGGGAAATAAGAGCCCACTTCCGAAGTGTAGGCAAAGCCATCAGCAGCGTAGTCGCCACGACCAGGCTTGAAGTTGGCCAGCATACAGCCACGGGTATTGCGAACGTAAGGACCACCCCAAGGGAACGTAACCCCCTCACGGCCACCACGGGCAGCGTACTCCCACTCAGCCTCGGAGGGCAGGCGGAAATTTGGCAGGGGAGCTTCGCCTTTCTCCTCATTATTTGCATTTTTGAGCTTGCTGCGCCAGTTGCAGAAGTACTTGGCAGCAAACCAGTCGACACCTACTACCGGATAGTCGTCAAACGCTGGGTGCGAATAGTAGTATTCGAGCAGCGGGTCACCCATGTGGTAGGTGAAATCGCGCACCCATACCGTAGTGTCGGGGTAGAGTTCAGTCTTGATGTAATCTTCACCCAGTGCCTCTACCGAGTCCTGCGTGATGGCATTCACAAACTGCCGGTATTCGTTATTCGTGATTTCGGTTTCATCCATGTAAAAGCCGGCAATCGTTACCTGCTTGTTCATGTTTACCATGGAAGCCGCAATATCTTGGTCGGTTTGGCCCATGTGGAACGTGCCGCCGGGGCAAGGTACCATTCCGAAGGGAACATCCTGCGGATTAAATATTGGCCGGTCCTCCGCGCCCACCAGGTCGCCCTGATAGTCTTTGGTAAAACAGCCCCCCATAAATAACCCGGAAAGGGCTAAAAGAGGCAAGGCTAGAAACTTTTTCATAATAGAGAGAAGACTAATTGTATATCCAGGAGTTAGCTAAGCACGTTTTATCGCTTGGCAAATCTACACTATTTCAAGTCGCTTTGCAATATCCGACGAGCACGCGAGCTTCATTATTTGCGTTACAAAATAACAAAAGTGCCTCAGCAGGCCTAAAACAAGGCTTTTTCAGCGAAAGATTATTTCCTCACAATTTTCCGTATCCCGCTTAGCTCAGCTTAAAAATAGGATTAAAAGCTGTAACGAGGAGTACGAATTGCCGGACGAGTAATTGGGCCAGCCTTAGGCAGGCGCAAGGAGAGCATGATTTCGTGCGAGCTGAACGCCCGAGCTGACTGGTTGAAGGCGATGAAATCGAAAGCGTAGCCGATGCGGTAGCGGTTGTCGGCCCCAAACCCGTAACCCAGCAATCCCGCGAAGGATTCCTGGTAGCGGTAATTTACGCCAGCCCAAAACTGGTCGTTGAAAGTAGCCCGTACTCCCGCTTCGTAAGAATAGTTCTTTTCGTTGTCGTATTTGCTCACCGCATCGTAGTTGCCCGGCAGTACGGCTTTTACGAGCACAGTGGGCGTAATGGTAACGCTAGCGGAGGGCTCAATATTGTAACCTGCTGTGAAATAGGCATGGTTTTCCCCGAGCGAGCGCGACGTATTCTGGTAACCAATAATGTTGCCATTATTATCGCGGCGAGCGCTTTGCAGGGCGTAGGTGCTCCGGAAAAGGTTGTTGGCGCTCAGGCCCGCGTAGAACTTGGGCGATTCGTACCACAGGCCGGCACCGGCGTCAAATTTCCGGTCGGAGCCGTTTTCGGGCACATAAGGGTCGTTAGCGTCGATGTACTTGTAGGAGCCCTTGCTGAGGTACGTGTAGGTACCCTGAATGCCGATGCCCAAGCGGCCATTGCCCAAGTTGATGTGCTGCGAGTACGACAGCGCCGCATTCGTCACTTTAGACTCGGCAATCTTATCATAATATACGACCGCGCCTAAACCACCGCTCAGCGCCCGAATCGGAATAGATACCGAGGCCATGCCGGTGCGGGGCGAGCCAGTGGCATCGCCTTGGGTATTGCCCAAGTTCAAGTACTGGTAGCGGCCAAGTAGCGTAACCTCTGTCTGGCCCTTAATCCCGGCGTAGGCCGGGTTGAGGTACATACCGTTGAAGCCGTAATGTGTAAACTGCGGTTGTTGTTGCGCCGAAGCATTGCCGGCAGCTGCCAACAGCAGCAAAGGAACAAGTACATTTCCCTTCATATGAGGTGCAAGAAAGAGCTGAGAAGATGGTAAAGCAAGCCAGAGAATATCCAAAAATAGGATGAATCCTGCTTCCAAATGTAAGTACTAAATAGTAGCTGCGCGAAGCGCTATCTACTATTTAGGCTTATTTTTCTTGCTTCAGTACCTCAGCAAGCACCTTTTTAGCTAGCTCCTTTCGCCTTGTCTGCCCCAGCTTTGTCGGTCAGGGCGTGCTGGCGAATATACGCCTCGATAGCACCCGTCATGGACGGCGCGTTAGGCATAGGTGCTTCAATATCAAGGATGAGTCCGGCGTCCCGTACAGCTTTGGCCGTGGTAGGGCCAAAGGCCGCGATGCGGGTGCCACCCTGCACGAAATCAGGAAAATTGACGAACAGCGAGCTGATTCCGGAAGGGCTAAAAAAAGCGAGGCAATCGTACTTCACATCCGACAAATCGGATAGGTCGCTGGCCACGGTGCGGTAGATAACTGCCTCGGTGAACTTGAGGTTGTTAGCGCGCATAAACTCGGGCAGGTCGTCCTTTCGAATGTCGGAGCACGGATAGAGAAACTTCTCGCCTTTGTGCTTCTTGATGACTTCGAACAGGTCGGCGGCCGTGCGCAAGCCGACGAATAGCTTGCGCTTGCGCAGCACGATGTATTTCTGCAAGTAGTTGGCCGTTTGGTCTGAAATGCAGAAATACTTCATTTCGGCCGGCATTTCGAGCTTGGCTTCCTGGCAAACGCGGAAGAAGTGGTCGACGGCGTTGCGGCTGGTGAAGATAACGGCGGTGTACTCCAGAATATTGATTTTCTCCTTACGGAATTCCTTGTAAGGAACCCCTTGAACATCAATAAATTCCCGAAAATCAACTCGGATACCGTACTTCTCGGCCAGGGGCGAGTAGGGCGATACGTCGGTGGCGGGCTTGGGCTGGGTAACCAGGATGCTGCGGATGGGCTGGGCGTGCCGGTCCAAACCCGGCTGTGCTGCGCTCTCGGCCATAAGTAGAGATAAGGGGTAACGCTGGGGCGATAGACTAAGTGAGCTGAGCCGCCCCCGCTATAGAGGGGACGTAAAGACAATGAGCTTAAGTAATACTGCCAAAGGCAGTATTTCGGTAGCACAAAGGTACGCGAACAAATGAAGATTAAGCAGGGAGGCGCGCTGATGCAGGGTTTGGGCCACCCGCAGCACCGTCACAGTTAGCATAATGAGCACAAAGCCGTTGGCTACTCCAACGATGGGCGGCCAATAAGCGTTCAGGCTCAGAAATAAGAACAAGGCTATGGGTACTAGCAGCCCCATTACTAGGGTAGTACGCAAAAATTCGCGGTAGTGCACCGTGGCCAGCGGCCGTAGGTCAAACACGTAGCTTAGGCCTTCGACCAGCAGCAACTTACTGATAATGAAGCCAATAATAAGCCCCGTGTATAAGCCGATTTTGGAGAGCGTGGCCGACTCGGGCACTTTTAGTAGCTGCTTGACTAGCGGCAGGCTGCTAAAGTCGGTGTGCAACGCCGTGAGCAGCAGTGCCAGCGAGAGGGAAAACAGCACAACCAGCACTAGGTTGAGAAGCGTAAAAGCCGGGCGCACTAAAAAGGTCTGCGGATTGCTGGTGGCGCCAAATACATCACTGACTTGCAGCACGTTGGTCAGGCCAGCGGGGTAGGCACTGCGCACGGTGCCATACAGCAGCCCCACCAGCAACAGCCCCAGTAGCAGCGACTGGCTTTGCAGCGCCCCGAGCTGGCGGCGGGCGGGCGTGGGCTGAGCTACCGGTAGCTCAGCCCGCGCGGGGGCCTTGCCGACTGGCCCGGCGGTGGGCGCCACCACCGTGAAAGAGCCCAGCGCGGGATAGCCCTCGGGCTGCCACACGGCCAGCAAGTGCGTCTTCACTGCCGGGCCCGACAGCTCTTTGGCTAGGTCGATGATGTACGAATTGGCTTTGCCGGCCCTGAATAGCAGCTTATTATCGATAAAAACGCTGAGGCCCGGCTGCGCCGCAAACGACACGCGCAAGGGCTGGCCGGCCCGCAGGCGCACCCATTGGTAGTAGACGTGCGCCGGCGCGTGGTAGCCGGGCAGGTACAGAATCAGCCGGTTGCGCGCCGCATCGTGCAGCAGCCAGTTGTCGGGGGCTAGGCCGGGGGCTGGGGCGGGCGACAGCGGGTGGTACTCGGCGGCGCTGGCTGGCCAGGCCGTAGCCAGGCAAGCCAGCAGGCAAATGAGCCGCACCCACCAAGCACTATGTAACGCTAACGCCTTCACTGCTAAGACGAAGCTACTTGGCGCCGGGCCAGGCGGCTTTGGTAAACGCCCAGAAAAATGCTGAGCAGCACTCCAAAGCTCAGCAAAGCGCCAATCAGTATCAAGTTGCCCAAGTAGGCAAAGTTGATGACAAACAAAATCACCACCGTATTGAGCAGGCCCAGCAGCAGCACGGTGCTGATTTGCGAGAAGCCCAAGGCCATGATGCGGTGGTGCACGTGGTTTTTGTCGGGGATGAAGGGCGACTTGCCGGCCAGCATCCGGAGCGTGAAAACCCGCAGGGTGTCAAAAAGCGGCACAAACAGGATGCCCAGCGTAACGGCCGGGGCGGTGTTGCCGAACGGCTGCCCGGTGCTGTTGCCCATCTCGATAAACTGAATGGCCAGTATCGACACGATAAAGCCGCAGACGAGCGAGCCGGTATCGCCCATAAACACGCTGGCTTTATGAAAGTTATAACGTAGAAAGCCCAGCATCCCGCCAATCAGGCACACGGCCACGAAGGAATAATTGCTGAATGCGGTGCCGCCGTAGCGGAAAAAGTAGTAGCCAAACGTGCCGCTGATGATGAGCACTATAGTGCCCGACAGG
>Ga0182232_1000290_pt1 | contig 13569 bp, 7 predicted proteins | sample G6R1MG_30_FD_155484 | JGI IMG/M metagenome (GOLD analysis project Ga0182232, IMG submission 155484) | Phyllosphere microbial comminities from miscanthus, Michigan, USA - G6R3_NF_07NOV2016_LD2 MG | ecosystem: Host-associated > Plants > Phyllosphere > Phylloplane/Leaf | place: USA: Michigan... | reverse complement strand
TGGAGGGCGCGCCGGTGGCCGGCCCCGAAACGCTGCTGCGCACCGTGTGGGAGCGCTACGGCCTGCCGCTGGCCATCACGGAGGCCCACCTGGGCTGCACCCGCGAGGAGCAGATGCGCTGGCTCTACCAGCTCTGGCAGGTAGCTAACCGCCTGCGCGACAGCGGCGTCGATTTGCGGGGCTTCACGGTCTGGTCGCTGCTGGGGGCCTTTGACTGGGACAACCTGCTCACCCAGGACGGGGCTTCCTACGAGCCCGGCGTGTTCGACGTGCGCGGGGGGCAGCCCCGGCCCACGGCCCTGCACGCGTTGGTGCAAGGGTTGGCGCAACGCGGCGACTACGCGCACCCCGTGCTGGCGGCCCCCGGCTGGTGGCAGCGGCCCATTCGCTTCGACTACTCAGTTAAAGCGGCTTAAAGCCAGCGAGTTGTTGAAATTTAGCTCGGGCTCGCAGCGCCCGAGCTACAACTTACCCTACCTCTTCCAGTATCTTTTCCACCCAGCCTTTGCCCCAGTCTTCAAGCTCCTGCGCGCTCCACAGCTGGGGGTAGAAAATGCGGCGCTGAAACTTGGGCGGCAGGTACTTGCGCCAGTTGGTGCCGCCGGTGGCGGGCACGTCATTAGGGTCGCGCTGGAGGTAGCGCACGGCCGACTTATAGTGCATGAGCGGCCAGTTCACGTTCACGTTCACGTCGAGCTGCTTGAGGGCGCGTAGCAGGCGCGGGTGCTGGCGCTCGGCCGCGGGCAGGCGCTGCACCACGGCCCAGGCGTTGCGGTGCTGGTAGTGGCGGGCGTGGGCCACCAGCTGGCCGGTGTACTTGCGCTCAAACTCGGTTAAAGTCAGGGCTTTGGCCCCGGTTTCCTCCACCGTGGCGCCCGCCTGCCAGTAGATGCAGCCCATAAATTCCTCGTGGGTGGGCGCGTCGCCGAGCAGGCGGCGCTTCTCGGCGGGCACTAGGTTTTCGAGGGCCGTGCTGGCTATTTCGATAAAGCGGTACTGCACGCTCTGGAAGCCCGAGGCGGGCATCAAACTCATGCGGAATTGCAAAAACTGCGCCTTGTCCATGCCGTCCACCATCACGTCGAACGAGCTTATCAGCGCCTCGAAGTAGCGATTCACGCGGCCCAGGCGCAGCAGTACTTCGCTTAGCGTGGGCGCTTGCAGCTCGCCCAGCTGCTCGTACTCGCGCAGGCACAGCTTGAAGTACAACTCCGTGATTTGGTGGTAGATGATGAAGATTTCCTCGTCGGGAAACTTGGTGAGCGGGCGCTGCAAACTCAGTAGCGTATCCAGCCCGATGTAGTCCCAGTAGTTGATGTAGTCGGCGTGGTAGAGCCCTTCGAGGTAGGCGGCCAAATCCTGGCCATCGGCGGCGTAACGCGCCTGCAAGCGCCGCAGCTGGGCCAGCACGGCGGGCGAAAACTCTTCGGAAACAGGCAGCGGCGTAGCAGAATCGGACATGAGCAGTAGGAGGGTGGCCGCCGCAAATATCGGCCCGCCGGCCCGCCCTCCCGCGCCGGATGGGCCGCGCCCCCTACTTTTGAGGAATTATGAATTAAAAATTATGAATTAGAAATTGCTGCCTAGCCTCAGCAGTTAAAAACTCATAATTCATAATTCATAACTCATAATTCCATTTCCCGTGGCCGAGAAATCCAGCATTTTTGACATGATAGGGCCGGTGATGATAGGCCCGAGCTCGTCGCACACGGCCGGCGTGGTCCGCATTGCGCGGGCGGCCATCCGCATTTTGGGCGCGCTGCCCACCGAGGCCGTTATCACGTTTTATAATTCCTTCGCCCGCACCTACGAGGGCCACGGCTCGGACCGCGCCATCGTGGCCGGGCTGCTGGGCTACGCCACTGACGATGAGCGCATTCGCACGGCCTTCGACCACGCCGCCGAAGCGGGCTTTCGCTACACGTTTCAGAGCGTGGGCAACGCCTCGACTTTGCACCCCAACACGATAAAGCTCAACCTGACCGGCCCCGACGGGCACCGCGTGGAGGTAGTGGGCCAGAGCCGGGGCGGCGGCGTTATTCGCATTGTGGAGGTCGATGGCTTCGGCTGCGACTTCTCGGGCAGCCTGCACACGCTCATCGTCGATGCCGACGACGTGCCGGGCTCCATCGCCTTTATCGCCTCCGTTATCGCCCACGACGACTGCAACATCGCCACCATGTTCGTGTCGCGCAAAGGCAAAAACGAGGCCGCCCGGCAGTTTATCGAAATGGATAGCCCCATCAACGACATCACCCTGGCTTACCTGCGGCAGCTGCGCTGGGTACACCGCATTACCTACATCCCGACGCTGGAGTAGCGCGCCCGCGGCGCGTGTAATGCCCGGCCCCGGCGCGCGATGCAGGCGGCCGGGGCTGCCCGCCCAAAAATATTGGGTGGCCGGCCGCGTTGAGGTAGCCGCGCTGCGTCCCATTTTTGTGCCCACCTTCCTTTCCGTATGACTGCAAAAACTACTTGCCTACCTGCCGCCCTGGGGCTGGCCGCGCTGCTGGCGGCCGGGCCGCTCGCGGCCCAAACGGCCCCGCAGCCCGCCCGCCCGGCCACCGCGCCCGGCGCGGCGCTGGGCGCGCCAGCCGCTGCTGCTACCGGCCCCTGGAGCCTCCAGCGGGCCGTAGACTACGCCCTGGAGCATAACCTGAACGTGCGCCTCAGCCAACTCCAGGCCCAGAGCAACGCCCAGGTGCTGCGCCAAAGCAAGGCCGCCCTGCTGCCCACGGCCAACCTCAACGGCAGCCAGAACTGGCAGTTCGGCACCAGCGTCAACCCGCTCACGTTTGAGTTTCAGAGCCAGACGGTGCGGGCCAACAATTTCTCGGCGGCCTCGCAGCTCGTTATTTTTCAGGGTTTTCAGCTGCGCAATACCATCCGGCGCAACGAGCTCGACTACCAGGCCAGCGTGGCCGACATTGAAAAGGCGCGCAACGATTTGAGCCTCAACGTAGCCGGCCAGTTCTTACAGCTCGTGCTGGCCCAGGAGCTGGTGCGCGCCAACCAGACGCGCGTGGCCAGCGACCAGGAGCAGATTGCGCGCACCAAGATTTTACTCAAGGCCGGCAGCATCCCCGAAAGCACGCTGCTCGACAGCCAGAGCCAGCTCGCTACCGACGAGCTGAACGTGATTACGGCCCAAAACCAGGCCGATTTGGCCCGCCTGGCGCTGCTCCAATTGCTGAACATCGACCCGGCCACGGCCCAGGATTTTGCCATCGAGGTGCCCAACCTGCCCGACCCCGATGAGGAAGCACCCTATGTTATCGACCTCAACCAGACGTATGTAGATGCCGCCGCCCGCCTGCCCGAAATAAAGGCCGCCGAGCTGCGCGTCATTAGCGCCCGGCGCAGCCTCGACATTGCGCGTGGCGGCTACTACCCGCGCCTGGCCCTCACGGGCTCGCTGTTCACGGGCTACTCGTCGTCGGCGGTGTCGCGGGTGCTCACGGGCACGTCGCAGGGCACCAGCTTCCCGCTCAACGTCCGGGATGCGAATGGTAACCCCGTGCCGGGCACGACGGGCTTCACCGTAGAGCTGCCGGGCCAGCCCACCTACGACGCGCTGCCGGTGCGCTTTTTCGACCAGCTGAGCAACAACTACGGTAAGTCCGTTCAGTTTGGCCTTAGCGTGCCCATTCTCAACGGCTTGCAGGTGCGCACGGCCGTGCAGCGCTCCATCATCAACGAGCAGGCCCAGGCCGTGCGCGCCGAGCAGGCTCGCCTCACCCTGCGCCAAAGCATCGAGCAGGCCTACGCCGATGCCCGCGCCGCCCAGCGCCAGTACGCCGCCGCCAGCCGCCAGGTCGAGGCCCTCACGCTCACGCAGCGCAACTCGGAAATCCGCTTCAACAACGGCCTGCTCAACGGCACCGAGTTCAATATCTCCAAAAACAACCTCAACTTCGCCGTCTCCAACCGCATTCAGGCCAAGTACACCTTCATCTTCCGGCGCAAGGTGCTGGACTTTTACCAGGGCAAGCCGCTGGCGCTGTAGGGGTTGAGCTGTTAGCTACTAGCTGTTGGCTGTTAGCTTCTGCTCAACGATAAAATTATTACTTCAAAAAGCTAATAGCTAGCAGCTAAAAGCTAACAGCTTAAAAATGAAAAACAACCGACTCCTTTTTATTCTGCTGGGCCTCATTGTGGTGCTGATTGGTGGCTTTATGGTGGCCAAAAAGCAGGGCTGGGTGGGCCAGCCCGCCGGCACCGAAGTAACGGCGGCCAAGGCCGGGCCGACCACCATCGTGGAGAAAGTCAGCGCCTCGGGCAAGGTGCAGCCCGAAACGGAGGTGAAAATCTCGCCCGACGTGTCGGGCGAAATCACTGAGCTTTACGTGCACGAGGGCGACTCGGTGAAGAAAGGCCAGCTGCTGCTGCGCATCCGGCCCGATAACTACCAGGCCATGGTGAGCCAGCAAAGCGCCGCCGTGGGCACCCAGCGCGCCAACGTGAGCCAGGCCCAGGCCCAGCTGGAGCAGCAAACCGCCAACGCCCGCCAGACCGAGCTTACCTACCGCCGCCAGGCCTCGCTGTATAAGCAAAAGGTGATTTCGCAGGCCGACTACGAGGCCGCGCAGGCCGCCTACAACGCCTCGCAGGAGCAGCTCAAGGCCATCCGGGCGCAGATAACGGCCGCCCAGAGCACCGTGCGCTCGGCCCAGGCTGGCTTGCAGGAAGCTCAGAAAAACCTCAATAAAACGACCATTTACGCCCCGGTGAGCGGCACGGTGTCGAAGCTCAACGTGAAAAAAGGTGAGCGCGTGGTGGGCACCAGCCAGATGGCGGGCACCGAAATCATGCGCATCGCCAACCTCAACAACATGGAGGTGCGGGTGAGCGTGAACGAGAACGACATCATCCGGGTGCAGCTCGGCGACTCGGCCGACATCGAGGTGGACTCGTACACGACTCAAAATGAGAAGTTTCGGGGCATCGTGACGGCCATTGCCAACACGGCCAAGGACGCCCTCACGGCCGAGGCCGTGACCGAGTTTGAGGTGCGCGTGCGGTTGCTGCCCGACAGCTACCGCCACCTCATCCGCACCGGCCCCGGCGGGCGCACCACGGTGCCGTTCCGGCCGGGCATGACAGCCTCGGTCGACATCATCGCCGAGCGCAAGGCCGGCGTGCTGAGTGTGCCGCTGGCCGCCGTGACTACCCGCTCTGACTCGGCCAAGGTGGCCAAGCAGGAGGGTAGCGGCGTGCGCATCGGCCCCAACCGCGGCACGGCCACCAAGGAAGAAGGCCCCGTGCAGAAAGCTAAAATCGAGGAAGTAGTGTTCGTGATTAAAGACGGCAAAGCCGTGCTGACGCCGGTGAAAACGGGCATCAGCGACTTCCAGAACATTGAGATTAAGAGTGGCTTGCCGGCCGGTACGGAGGTGGTCAGCGGCCCATTCCGGGCCGTGTCGAAGACCCTTAAGGACGGCGAGCGCGTGCTGGTAAAAGATGCCGCCAGCCTCAGCAAGGCCAGCACCGACGACGCGGGCAAATAACTTTGCGCCGCGCCAGCCGGTATAGGTTGGGCCGCCCTGCGCCGAGAGGCGCGGGGCGGCTTCGTTTTTTGAGAAAGCTATGATGATACCCTTTTTACCTTCTATGGGCCGTGGGGCGGGTGCGGCGGCCCGCCGCCAGCTACTAGCTTTTGGCCTGACTGCCAGCCTACTAGCCGGTGCCGCCCGGCCCGCGCTAGCCCAGGTGCCATTAAACCCCGCTGCCGCCCCGGCCCCCACCGACACTACCCTGCGCAAGTACCAGACGCCGCCCGGCGCGCCGCGCCAGCCCTGGTACAACAGCAAGCTGGTGCGGGCCACGGCGGTGCCGGCCGTGCTCATCGGCTACGGCATCAGCGTGGTCGATGACCACGGGTTTTACTCGTCGTATGATGCTAGGCGCGACATTCAGCGCAACTTCCCCGGCTTCCGCAACCACCTCGACGACTACCTGCAGTGGGCGCCCTACCTGGAGCTGGGCGCGGTGCTGGCCTTCGGGGTGGAGGGCCGCAACGACCGGGTGAACCTGGCCCTGATTTTGGCTAAGTCGGAGGCCATTATGCTGAGTTCGGTGTACGTGGTGAAGCTGGCTACCGGCCACGAGCGCCCCGACGGGTCCGACAACCGCTCGTTTCCGTCGGGCCACACGGCGCAGGCGTTTCTGGCGGCCAGCATCGTGCACACCGAGCTGCGCGAAAAAAGCGTGTGGTATGGCGTGGGCGCCTACACGCTGGCCACCGGCGTGGGCGCGTTCCGGATGCTCAACAACAAGCACTGGCAGGCCGACGTGTTTGCCGGGGCGGGCTTCGGCATCCTCTCCGCCCACGTGGCCTACCTCACCCACCGCAACCGCTGGGGCCGCCACCCCGCTGCCCGCACCGGCATCGGCCTGAATGCGCCCGCCGCACTCCCGCGCGGCAAGTGGCAGTTCACGCCCACCATGCTGCCCGGCAACACGCCCGGCGTGACGGTGAGCTGGCAGGCGAAGTGAAGTCTTGCGAGTGAATGAGCAACGGTCGTCATGCTGAGCGCAGCGAAGCATGACGACCGTTGCTTAGCCAAAAAGCCTGTCTTACCGCTGGTTGCGCAGAATAAAGTTGTGGAACGTAGCTGAAGTGTCCTCCGCGCCCTGGGCCACCAGGGCCAGGCGCACGCCGCGGTCCCAGGGCGGCAGGTAGGTGCCGTTGAGAGTGAAGCTTTCGGTGGGCATGGGCTGCCAGGTAGCGCCGTCGGTGCTGTAGGCGAAGCGGTAGCGCTGGCCGCCCCACACCTCTAGGCGCAGGCTGAGCGTATCGCAGGGCTCCAAAAAGACCGAGGTGAGGCACTGCTGCAAGCCGCTTTTGAGGTGCCATACTTGCAATTGGCCGTTGCCGGCCATGAGCGCCAGCGCGTTATACGGGTCGCCCACCGCCGCCAGGCCGGCGAAGGTATCGACGGGCAAAGCGGCAAAATTGAGGGTAGTAGCCGCCTTGTACGTAGCAGTGTGCGTGCGGCGGGCCACCAGCGCGCCCAGGCGCGAGGGCTCGGCCCCGAGGCGCAGCCGGCCGCCGGCCACGGCGGCCGCCGGGCGCGGGCCCAGGGGCCACTGCCAGTCCAGCCCGAGCGCGCTGCCCGCAAACTCGTCGGCCACGTGCAGGCGGCTGAGGTCGGCGAGGGGCGGGGCCTGCGGGCTGCGGCGCACAAACTCGGGCCACTCCTCGGCGTTCCAGGTAAACTCACTCAGCAGGCCCTGCCGGCCCACAAATTCGTGGCTCTGCTTGAAGTAGGCGTGGTGCAAGAGAAACCAGCGCCCGTCGAGCTCGGCCACGGTGCCGTGGCCGGGGCATTTCCAGGTGTCGTTGCTGTCGAGGATGGGGTTTTGGGCGTACTTCTCCCAGGGCCCCAGCAGCGCCCGCGAGCGGGCCACGCCGGTGGCGTACTGGCAGCCCTTGCCGCAGCAGCTGTTGCCGGCATAAAACATGTAAAACCAGCCGTTGTGCCGCACCAGGGCCGAGCCTTCCACGAGCGGCCCTTCCCAGCGCACGTCGTTGGTAAAGAGCTCGGTAGCTTCGCCGATGAGGGCCGTGCGTTCGTCGTTGAGGCGCTGCGCCCAGATGGGCGTTTCCTGGTAGCACGAGTTGCCGTCCTCCTTCCAGATGAGGTATAAGTCGCCGTGCTCGTCGGGGATGGCAAATCCGTCTATGGAGCCCGCCTCCTGGCCCACTAGTGGGCCGTGGTCGGTGTAAGGGCCGGCGGGGTGGTCGGCGCTGGCCACGGCCACGCACAGCATGCCGCCCTTTTTGCGGGCGGTGTAGTACACGTAGGTGCGGCCGTTTTCCTGGTAAAACTCGGGCGCCCAAAAGTTGGAGCCGGCCCAGTCGGGCAGCTTATCGGGGAAAACGTGGCCCACCAGCTCCCAGTCGAGCAAATTTTTAGAAGTAAAGAGCGGAAACACCGCGCCCCACTCGGCCGAGGTGGCGCTGGCCCAGTACGTATCGCCGATTTTCACGACGGTCGGGTCGGGGTAGTCGCCCGGCAGCACAACCTGGTCGTAAGAAGGGCGGGAGGGAGCCGGGGCGGTGGCGGGCGCCAGCTTGGTCGCTAAGGTTAGTTCTAGTGACACGGTAATAAGCGTAAAATAAGAATAGAAAAAAACCGGGTGGGCGGGAATAGCTTTCCTGGCTGCAAAGCTAATCAAATCGAGTGATTGCAGTGAATAAAAATATAATTTTTCTTGGTGAATGACTGGTGGGTAGTAAGCGGCTCCCACGAATGGCGATAAGACTACGGCAAGCGTATTATCCAAAAATTAGGCCTTCCTAACCAGTTAAAAATTAATGTCGTTAATTAAGCAGAAGTCAGGCCAATCTATTTTTAAGCCGTCTTCTGCTTAATCAAAAATTAAACTATGGCAAGAAGTTATTATATGATGGTAATGAATAAAGCGGAGTAAATGCTTGTAAAGCGCCTGGGTTAATTTTATGATTTATCTCATTTATAATCAGTGGCAATATTTCCGCAATCGTTTCGGCTTAAACCTGCCCGGCCAGAACGGCGCTGGCAACTGATTTCGGGCAGCGCGCAACTGGCCCCGACGAAAAAAAACCGAGGCCGCAACTAGGATAAGTTGCGGCCTCGGTTTTTGCGGTTCACTCAGCCGCAGTGCCCGAAAGCGGGCAGTAGGTGAGCGCTGGGAAGCTTAGTAACCCGGGTTTTGCTCGGCCTGACGCTCGGCGGCGGTCAGGGGCTGGCCGTTGCGGGTGATGCGCTCCAGGTGCGTTTGCGGGATGGGGCGCAGCTTGTGAAAGGCCTGGATGGCGGCCGCGTCGGGGTTAAGAGCGCGGGCACGAATTACCAGCGTTTCGGTGCGGGCTAGGTCTTCCCAGCGGTGCAGCTCGCCGAGCAGCTCGCGGGTGCGCTCGTTGAGCATGAAGTGGATGAAGCGCTCGGCCGTGCTGCCGAGGCCGGCCGGGTACAGCTCCTTGGGGTCGTTGGTGGTGAAGCTGGCCTGGGTGGCCGTGAGGGCCGGGTAGGTGCTGCTCACGTCGCCGCGCACGCCGCCTTCGTAGCGGTAGTTGGCGTTGGGGCGCACCTCGCCGACGCGGTAGGCCGCCCGCTGGCGCACCACGTTCACATACTGCAAGGCCTTGGCGTAGTCGCCCTTGCGGCCGTAGGCCTCGGCGGCGATGAGGTAAGTTTCGCCCAGGCGGGCCAAAATACCGTCGCGGGTGCCGGCCTCGTCGGCGGCGCTGGTGCGGAATGGGTCGGTGTACTTCCCAATCTGCGGAAACTTGTTGCGCAGGCCCACCGCGCCAGTGGGGTCGTAGCCGGGCACCACGGTGCCGGCCGCGTTGCGTACGTAGCGGGCGTAGATGTTGTAGCGCGAGGCGTTGATGGTGGCCTGCGGCACGGGATTTTGGGGCGTGTTCACGACCACGTAAAACGCCGTGTCGCCGACCGCAAACTTGTTCTGGCCCACCTGGGCGGGCGTGGGCGCGTTGGCGGCGGTCCACTTGGGTAGGTTGGTGGCGCTGTTGGCTATCCAGGCGGTTTTCAGCGACTTATAAAACCGCGAGTCGTTGCGCCGGTCGAAGATGTCGATGGCGTAGTTGGTGGGCATGATGCGCCGGAACGGGCGGTCGTTCAAGAGGTCGCGGGCCATGCCGGGCTCGGTGTCGTACTGCAACGTGAAGTACGAGTGCACCCGGTTGCCGAAGCGGCCGGCCAGGGCGGGCACGTTCAGGAACTGCGCCGAAAACAGGATTTCCTTGCTGGTTTGGGCCGCCACGCTGTTGGCGTAGCTCGATATGTCGAACAGCCGGGCGTAGTCGGTTTCCAGGGCGTAGCGCCCGCCGTTTATCACCTGCTCCGAGTAGTAGGCGGCGCTGTCGATGTCGGTGGCTTTCTGGCCGCGCACGTCGGCCACGGCGCTGCCGCGGGTGAGGTACACCTTGGCCAGGTAGTGCTGGGCCGCGCCCTGGGTGGCCCGCCCAAAGTCGGCGGTAGTGGGCGCGAGCGTGGCGGCGGCGTAGCGCAAGTCGCTGATAATGGCGCGGTACACGTCGGGCACCGCCGCGCGGGTGTACTCGAGCTGCACGCCCTCGGTGGGCTTCAGTACCAGCGGAATGGCCCCGTACTGCTGCACCAATTGGAAGTAGTAGTAGGCGCGCAAAAAGCGCAGTTCGGCCAGGCGCTGGTCTTTCTGGGCCTGGGTGCGCAGCGTGGTGGTGCCGTTGATGCCGGGGATGCGGCTGATGCCGATGTTGCAGCGGTTGATGCCGTCGTAGTCGGCCGTCCACACGCCATCCACGAAGCCGTCCGACGAGTTGAGGCGGCTGTCGTAAATATCCCACCAGTAGTAGTTTAGCTGGTCGGCGTAGGTCAGTTCATCCACGCCAAAGTTGAACATGGCGTAGGAGTGCTCGTTGGCAAACTTGTAGCGGGTTTGCTCGTAGCTCGATTTTACGAGGTCTTCCAGCCCCTGCTCGGTGCTGAAGTAGTCGTTGGTGAGCGTCGAAACCAGCTCTTCTTTTAGGAAGTCCTTGCACGAGCTCAGGCCCAGCCCAAGCAGCGCAACCGCGCTAAGGGCGCGAAAAGTAGGGGTAATTTTCATTGGATATAGAGGCGAAGGGGGTGGGAGGAGCGAGCGGTTATCATTCGTCATGCTGAGCGGAGCGCAGCGCAGTCGAAGCATCTCTGCCGGTGAACTAACTTCTTGCGCTAGCAACGAAGCGGTAGAGATGCTTCGACTGCGCTGCGCTGCGCTCAGCATGACAGTCGCCCGCCTTAAAATCAAAAACCGAGGCGCAAACCCACGATGAGGCTCTTGGTGCCGAGGTTGCGGGCCTGCGCCAGCTCGCCCGAGGTGCTGCCGATGTCGCTGGCCTCCGGGTCGAGGCCCCGGAACTTGGTGAACAGAAAGGGGTTAACCGCGTTCACGTAGATGGCCAGGTTGCTGGCCCGCAGCTTGGTGCTGATGGCCGGCGGCACGGTGTACGTCAGCGAGATATTGCGCACCCGCACAAAGCTGCCGCTCACGAAGGGGTAGCCGCCGTTGTTTTTGGCCGCATCCTGGCCGATGGCGGGCCGGGGGTTTTCGTTGCTGGGGTTGGTAGGCGTCCAGTATTCCACGGCCAGGCCGGGGTAGCGGCCGCCCAGGCCCGGCGAGTAGCCGGTGGCCAGCGTTTGGCCCACGCGGGCATACACCAAGAAGCTCAGCTCGAAGGCTTTGTAGGTGAAGACGTTGTTGATGCTGCCGCTCCACTTGGGGCGGTTCGAGCCCAATATCACAAAGTCGTTGGCGTTGAGAATGCCGTTGCCGTCCTGGTCTACCACCTTGATTTCGCCGGGCTTGGCGCCGTACACCTTGGCCGCGTCGGCCTCCGAGGTTTGCCAGATGCCGGCGTTCTGGTAGTTATAATATACGCCCAGCGGCTGGCCGATAAACCAGCGGTTGCCCACGTCGCTCACCGGGCCGGCGGCGAGGCTCACAAACTCTTCTTTGTTGCGGGTAAACACGTAATCGGTGTTCCAGCGGAAGTTTTTGCGCTCCACGTTCACCGTGGTCAGGCCCAGCTCGATGCCGCTGTTGCGGGTAGCGCCCACGTTTTGCAGGATGCTCACTACGCCGCTCACGGCCGGCAGGGCGCGGGGCAGCAGCAGGTCGGTGGTATTGGCGCGGTACACTTCGACCGAGCCGGTGATGCGGTTTTTGAAGAAGCCAAAATCCAGGCCCACGTTCACGGTGCTGGTGCGCTCCCAGCGCAGGTTGGGGTTGGGCAGGCCGCCGAGCGTGTTGGGCAGCGTGCCGGGCGTGGGCGAGTAGCCGTAGGCGGGCGTTTCGTTCCAGGCGTAGGCCGACTGCTGCAAGGTGCCGCCCGTGGTGTAGGGGTCTACCGAGGCCTGGCCCACGGTGCCGTAGCCGCCGCGCAGCTTCAGCTCGCTCACGGCCTCCACGTTGCGTAAGAAGTTCTCCTGTTGAATTTTCCAGGCTACGGCTACCGACGGGAAGAAGCTCCACTTGTTGCCGGGCGCCAGCACCGAGGCGCCGTCGGCGCGCCCGGTCAGGGTCAGCAGGTAGCGGTCCATAAAGCCGTAGTTGATGCGGCCCATCCAGGAGGCCAACTGCCGCGCCGAGTAGGAGCTGCCGAAGCCGTTGGCCGCCGCCTTGTAGGTCGAGCTCAGGTTGTACCACTTCTGGCTGTCGTAGGGCAGGTCGAGGGCGCTCACCGACGAGCCTTCGCTGCGGTCGGCCTGCACGCTTTGCAGCGCCGTGAGGCTCAGCGAGTGCTTGTCGCCAAACTGCCGGTCGTAGAACAGCAGGTTTTCAACCACATACGTGAAATTCTGGCCCTGGTCGTAGGAGGCCGCCGACACCGAATTGGGCCCGCCCGCATCGCGGGCAATGGCCCGCGCCGACTGGAAAGTGCCCGTGCGGTTGTTGCGAAAATCCGGCCCCACGTTCAGGCGGTAGCGCAGGCCCTTCACGAAGGGCAGCTGCACGTCGGCGTAAAAGCTGCCAAAAAAGCGCGTTACGCGCCGCTCGTTAAAGGCGTTATCCTGCTCGCGCAAGGGGTTGTAAATGAGCGGGTCACCGCCGGGGTTGGTGATAAACGCGCCATCCGGGGTGTAGGGCACGGCGTAGGGCAACTGCCCCACGGCGCGGCCGTAGATGTCGGGGCCATAGTTCTGCACCGCGAGGCTGGCGTTAGTCGAGGCGCCGAGCGTCACGATGGAGTTTACCTTGAAGTCGATGGTAGCGCGGGCGTTGTAGCGGGCAAAATCCTGGCCCCGCTGAATACCGTTCTGCTTGAGGTAACCCACCGACATCGAGGCGCGCACCCGGTCGGTGCCGCCGCTGGCGCTGAGCTGGTGGTTTTGGGTGAGCGCGGTGCGCAACGCCAAATCCTGCCAGTCGGTGGTGCGCACCTTGCTGGCGTCGTAAATCGGAATCTGCGTCACGTTGGCGCCGTAGAGGGCGCGCTCCTCGGCCGTGGTAGCGCGGGTAGCCACCACGCGGTTGGCGCGGTCCACCCACTCGTAGCCGTCGGCGATGCCCTCCCAGGCGTTCGGGTCCTTGGAGCCAAACAAGGCAAAATCGCGGGCCGGGTCGGCGTAGAGCGGGGCGTAGGTGCCGTTGGTGCGGTTGGCCTCGCGCTGCACCTCCAGGAACTGCCCGCCGTTAAACAAGTCGAGCGTGCGCGAGGCACGGTCGGCGCTGAAATAGGTGTTGTAGTTGAGCGCAAACTTGCCTTCCTGCCCGCGCTTGGTGGTCACAATCACCACGCCGTTGGCCCCGCGCGAGCCGTAGATGGCGGTAGCCGAAGCGTCTTTCAGAATCTCAACCGACTGAATATCCTGCGGGTTAAAGTCATTGAGGCCAGTGCCTTGCGCCAGCGGAATGCCATCCACCACGTACAGCGGCTCGTTGGAGGCCCGCACCGAGCGGTTGCCCCGTATGCGGATGGTGGGTACCTCGCCGGGCCGGAAATTGCCGCCGGCCACGTCCACGCCCGCCGCCCGGCCTTGCAGGGCCTGGGTCAGGTTTTGGGTTTGCACCTGCTGGATTTCCTTGGCCGATACCGAG
>Ga0182232_1000288_pt1 | contig 13594 bp, 12 predicted proteins | sample G6R1MG_30_FD_155484 | JGI IMG/M metagenome (GOLD analysis project Ga0182232, IMG submission 155484) | Phyllosphere microbial comminities from miscanthus, Michigan, USA - G6R3_NF_07NOV2016_LD2 MG | ecosystem: Host-associated > Plants > Phyllosphere > Phylloplane/Leaf | place: USA: Michigan... | reverse complement strand
TGGCATGGGACCATAACCGAAGCCGGAACCGCATCGCGCATTTCATGACGACGGTGCCTCAGGCATCCATTGATGTACGGACCTTCGACCAGACCTACCTCACGCAACGCATCAGTGAGGCCCGCGCCCGCGGCAAACGTTTGGGCCTGGACGAGGCACCGATCTTCGCCGTCCCACGCAACCGGGCGATCCTGGTCGACGGCGTGCACGTCTATGCGCAGCTTCTCGACTACCACGACCAGATCCAAGAGCAGGGACACGAGACCGAGGCAAGCCACAAACGCGTCCTCCAGTTCCTGCACCTGCATTATTCGGCGACCGACCGCGTGGTCGAGGAGTTCGAGGCGCAGCGCGTCGACTACCACGGTCCCAGGCTGCACGCCGTCTTGGTGACCCCAACCGGGGACGAACGGCAGCGGGTGCTGCGGGCAGTCGCGTTCGCGGTGACGCTGAAAGAGACCATCGAGGCCGCCGGCCGTGACTTCGGCGGCTCCCGCCTCCGAACGCGGGTCAGGATCGGCATCGACACCGGTCGTGCAGTGGCGGTCAGCAGCGGTCGCGGTGCCGACCTGGATCCGTTGTTCCTCGGAAGCCCAGCCAATCACGCAGCAAAGCTCGCCGAAGGCGACCAGCCCGGCATTTACCTCAGCGACCGCGCCCGCAAGATCCTGAACGAGCCTACGGTCGGCTGGGCCTGCGAGCGCTCGACCGCGTTGGCGCAGGACCGCCAATACAGGCACGCGAATGACGCCTACGGCCAAGCCCAGTCCGGCTACGACCCGTCGCCGACCCGGGCACGGGTCCAAGCCGCGGTCCGCGCCCTGAAGTCGGACCTCGACCTCAGCGCCCTAACATCCCCCGAGGCGACGTTCCATTTCCGCCGACACGAGCCGCCGCTGCGGACTATCGATTTCGCCGAGCTGATGCCGAGCCGTTCGATCAGGATGGCGCTGGGCTCGGTGTTCGCGGACCTGTCGGGGTTCACCGCATACGTCGATACCTGCATCCTCACCGGTCGGATCGCCGAGATGACGGCTAACCTGCACGTCATCCGGGGCGAGCTCGCCGCCTGCGCGCGGGACGATTTCGCCGCGAAAAAGATCCGCTTCATCGGCGATTGCCTGCATGCCCTCATCGCCATCGGCACCCGGACGGCGACGGAACCGGTGGCCACGATCGACGCGGCGGTCATGTTGACCGGGGGGCTTCGCTCGTCGTTCGACCTCTGCCGGGGCATGCTGCCCGGCCTCGACGCGATGGGCATCGCGATCGGGGCCGAGTACGGCGAGACGCCGCTCAGCCGAATCGGCATCCGCGGCGAGCGGAGCGTCCGCTGCGCGTCGAGCAAAGCCGTCTCGGCCTCGGAGGCCCTACAGTCCGACCTGACCGGCCGGCAGACCGCCCTCGGACCCGTCGCGCTCGTCAACGCCTCCGTCGCGGTCAGAAGTCGCTTCGGCCGCGGCCCTGTCGAGGACCTCGATCACGCCCGGGCCGAGCGGCTGGTCTCGCCGGTGCGTTCCACCTCGCCGATCAAACCGACCGCCATCTCCTCCGGCCTGCTGATCTCAGGAGGCGCCGCCGCGGCGGGTGCGGTGCGGGAGCGGGGTAGCGGTCGCCATGCCTGAACCGGCATCGCCTAGCTGGCGCGCGGCCGTCGACCAAGTCCGCAGGCGTTTGGCGGACATCCTCGGCGTCGAGCCGACGCCTTTGGATACCCGGGCGCTCGCGTCATACCATCATCGGTTCCGGATCGCGTCCGGCTGGCGCCTCCTGGTCGACTTCGGCGAACGGGAGCCAAGACGGATCGATGTCCTGATCCCGGCAGGGTTCCCCTCCTCCCGGCCGCAGTTCGGCCTTGTGGAGCGGCCACCGTTCCTGACGTGGCCGCATATCGAGCGGGACGGCAGCCTGTGCTTACTCGCCAACATGAGCGAGATCGACCCCGACGACCCCGTCGGCGTCGTGGAACGGTTGCTCGGCAAGAGCTGCACCCTCGTCGAGGACCTCCTCGATGGCGCCATGGTCGAGCGCGATTTCCGGGACGAGTTCCTCACCTACTGGCGGTACGACCGGAGTGCCGCCGACGGGCGTCTGACCAGCATCCTGAGGCTGGAGCGGCCATCTCGCGAGATCCACGTGTGGCAGGCCTCGAACATCCGCCTGTTGGGGGAGAACGATGCGCAGGTCACTGACTGGCTGCGTAACCGGTATGGCCCCGACGCCCTCCGTCGGTCCCGGCTCGAACGGGGGCTGCTGATGTGGCTCGACCGCCCGCTTCTGCCGGCCGAGTACCCGCGGACGGCCCGGGACGTCCTCCAGTTGGCCGACAGGTGCGGCGGCGACGTACCCGGGCTTCTCGCCGACCTCATGTCCGAGCGGCAGGACAACCTCGTCGTGGCGCTTGCGGCCGAGGGACGCTTCGGCCCCGGGATCGTCAGCGTCGCGATCCCGACACTGCGGGATCCTCGCCGAAATCGGGGACGCTCGGCCGCGCCGCTGTTCGACGGCTTCCGATCGTCTCACCTCCCGGAAGGCGTTCTCGCCCGCCGATACCTCGGAACGACAAAGGTCCTCCGGGACGAGCCGAGGCGTGCGGATGCGGCTTGGATCCATGGCCGCGGACACGATCCGCGCACGGAGCGTTTGACGGCCTCGACGGTCACGGTCCTAGGGTGCGGTTCTGTCGGGGCGCCTGTGGCGATCGCGCTGGCCCAGGCGGGGGTTGGACGGCTGTACCTCGTCGATCACGACGAGCTGAGCTGGGCCAATGTCGGGCGTCATCCCCTAGGCGCCGCATTGGTGCGGTCGAACAAGGCGGAGGCGATGGCCGCAAAGCTGCGCGTCGACTATCCCCACGGGCGGTTCGAAGCGTTCCCCGTTTCCGCGCAGGAGATGCTCTCCGCCCACGAGGCCAGCCTCGACAAGAACGATCTCATTGTGTCGTGCATGGGCGACTGGCGTGGGGAGAGCCGGCTCAATGACTGGCACTGCCGGCGTGGCAGGCCGATGCCAGTCGTCTACGGCTGGACCGAGGCACACGCTGCCGCCGGGCATGCTGTCGCGATCGCTCGCGAGGGCGGTTGCCTTCGCTCCGGGCTCGGGCGGACGGGCGTACCTGAATTCAATGTCGTTGATTGGCCTGACGGTGCCGGCACAACCTTCGAAGAGCCCGCGTGTGGGGCTCACTATCAACCTTACGGTCCCATCGAGCTTGGCTTCGTGACGTCGGTCGTTGCGCAGCTAGCGCTGGATTGCCTTCTGGGGAGGGTCACACGGTCCAGCCACCGGATCTACGCGGCGCGTCGATCCTGTTTCGAGGATTGGGGCGGCCAATTATCGGCAAATTGGGCTCGGGAATACGAAGCACACGTGGACGGTGGCGTCATCGTCGAAAGGGCATGGCCTTTGGCATGCTGCGCTGCGTGTCGAACGTAGTTATGCCCACCCAAGGCTCGCGCAGCCAATCAATCGTGCTGATGTCGAAGCTTAGGTTAGGCTGGGTTGTTCTGGGCCTGGTCCGATTGCATCAGCGACTCGATGCGTACGCCGGCTATAGGCTTCGTCAGCAAGCGACTTGTCCCAGCAGGTCCGTCCAGCGGCGGATGCCACCCGTGCCCGCGGCGCGGCTGTCAGAGGCGCCAATCGTTCCCTAGAGCGGTGACCGATCATGTAGCAACGGCCAAGTCGTTTTCGTATCCGGCTGCGGTGAGGCAGTTGCGGCACTCGTGGGGTGTGAAGCGGGTGAAGGCTTCGCGGATGGCGGCCCAGAGGTCCGGGACGGTGCGGGCGGCCGCAGTCCGCAGCAGGTGCTTCAGCTTGGCGAAGACTTGTTCGATGGGGTTGAGGTCCGGACTGTAGGCCGGAAGGTACAGAACCCGCGCTCCCGCCGCCGCGATGGCTTCGCGCACGCCGGCCACCTTGTGGGCTTGCAGGTTGTCGAGGATCACGGTGTCGCCGGGCCGCAGGACCGGGATCAGGGCCTCTGCGACGTAGGTCCGGAAACGTGCGCCGTTCGTGGCACCGTCGACAAGGCTGAGCGCGCACAGCCCGGTGCTGCGCAGCGCAGCGGTCACGGTGGTGGTCTTGTAATGGCTCTGCGGCACGAGGAGCCGGCAGCGCTCGCCGCGTGGAGCCCGGCCGTAGCGCCGGGCCATGATGGTGGCGGCGGCTGTTTCGTCGAGAAAGACCAGCGTATCGGAGTCGAGGTCGGGCATGGCCTCGAACCAAGCCTGGCGGGCTGCTCTCACGTCTGTCCGCTCCTGCTCTGCTGCGTACAGAGCCCATTTTTACGGGTGATGCCGCGCCGGGCGAAGAACCGCGACAGCCCGCTGGTGCTGGTCCTCACGCCGTGCCCAGCCAGGGCATCCCGCAACTCGCGCAGGAAGAGTTGCGGCTCATGCTCGTAGATGGCCAGGATCAAATCAGTCTGCGCCTCGATGGCCTGCGAGCGCTGATCGCCACCCCGGGCACGCGGTGCGACATGCCCCTCCTGCCGGACCCGCGCCGCCCAGCGGCTGACGCTCGATACGCTCACCCCGAAACGCGCCGCCGCTCCATGGCAAGATGCGCCCTCGGCCAAGGCCGAAGCAACGCGCTCCCGAAGATCAATCGATAAGGCTGATGGCATCGGCAAAGCTCCTCAGCTCACCAACACCTCAGCCCAGTTCACGTTGCAAACCGAACGGGTACGGCTCTAAGCGCCTCCATGCGGGCGACCTTCTCGCCGAAACCCATTCTGGCCGAGGATCGTACCCCAAGCCTAAGCTAAACCGCAGTGCAAGTTCGTTGCTTTCCGGCTTGGGCAGGCGAAGCTGACGTAGATCGGATCCTTCGGTACGTTGCCCCGATGTCCATCGCGATCGTCATACAGGCAAATGACGCCTGTTTCACTTTGAAGCGATGTGTCAGCTATGCGGGGAACCAGGGTGTACCTGCGGAAAAGGCGCTTGAGTTCACCCGAGCGAGTTATCGTGTTTCTGGTGGATCGCGCCTCGACCTGCATGCATAGGCGAATGCCGGATGGCGTGCTCTCGGTGCTGCGCCGCCGATTGAGATGGATGAGAATGACAAACGGATCGAAGCCCCAGCACCGGCGCGGCGATTGGATCGTCGGGGAAAGATTGGGTTCTGGTGGGAACGCCGACGTCTTCCAGGTGCAGCATCATGAGAGCGGTTCCGTCGTGACCTGACCGGTATTTGGGACCGGGCTGATTGAGAGGCTACTGCATGGCGACGACCATGGGTAGCCGGAAGGCCAGATCCGGGAAGGTGACAGGCGCAGGTGGCCGGTAGCCCAAGGACGAATGCGGGCGAACGCGGTTGTAGGTATTCTGCCAGATCCCAATCACGGTCTGTGCCTCCTTGAGTGAGTAGAAGATCTCTTGACGTAGGCACTCGTCCCGCAGCTTGCCATTGAAGCTCTCACAATGGCCATTCTCCCACGGCGATCCTGGTGCAATGTACTGGATCTGCGGGCCGGTTTTGGCGACCCATTTCCGCAAAGCCTTTGAGATCATCTCCGGGCCATTGTCGCAACGGACGTTCTCTGGGATGCCATGCAGGCACATCGCATCGGCCAGCGCCTCGATCACACCCAGACTATTGATGCGCCTCGCGACCTTGAGCGCCAGGCAGGCGCGGCTGTGCTCGTCAATCAGCGTCAGGATGCGCAGGCTTCGCCCGTCATGGGTCTGACCCTGGACAAAGTCGAAGCTCCAGACGTGATTGCGATGGAGAGCCCGCAGCCGTACGAAGGAGCCATCGTTCAACCACAACCGGCTTCGTGGCCGATGCTTCTGCGGTACCTTGAGCCCCTCACGACGCCAGATCCGCTGAACCCGGTCCTTGCCCACCTGCCCACCTGCCACCCCGCTGTCTGCAGCAGCGCGGTGACGCGGCGGTAGCCGTAGCGTCCGTACTCGGACGCCAGGGCGATGATGGCGCGGGTCAGCGCATCCTCGTCAGCCGGCACCGTCGGCACGTAGCGTTGCGTGCCTCGATGCTGGCCGACGATCCGGCAGGCATGGCGCTCCGAGAGGCCGTACTTCTCCTGGATCGCGTCGACTGCCTGCCGGCGTCGCTCCGGGGCTATAAGTTTCCCGAGGCGACATCCGCCAGCACTTGCTTCTCCAGGGACAAGTCAGCCACGAGCCGGCGCAATCGCGCGTTCTCCCGCTCCAGATCCTTCATCCGACGGGCCTGATCAATCTGCAGGCCGCCGTACTCCTTGCGCCAGCGATAGTAACTCTGCTCGGAGATCTCGGCCTCCATGCAGGCCAGGGCCAAAGTCTTGCCCTGGGCCGTTTGAACCTCGATCTGGCGCAGCTTCAGAACCACCTGCTCCGCACCCGCCTTCTGACCTCGCTTCATATCCAGCTCCTTCAGTCCTGGCTGATCCTCTCAATCAGCCCGGTCCAAAGCCACCCGGTCAGGTCAGTACCGATCAGATGGGGGACGGGATGCTCGATCATCCGCCATGCTCTCAAGATCGGCGCGCTATACAACTCACTCTCCGTCGGATGCCATCCACGGGCGATGCGATCGAGGTCTTCCGCAATGGTGCGGTACTTCCGAACTTGCTCCTCGGGAGAGGGAAGGGGGCCATTTGCTTGGTTCAGGTCTGAAATGGGCGTGTTCCGGTGCTCCGGCACGCGTCGCGGCCGGTCTGGGTGGGACATTCGGTTGTGGATTTTTGGTGGGTGAGGGCCGTGAGAAGCGCGGTCGGTCTGGCCGGGGCCGGATGCCCCGGCGGCAGCCCCCGATCTCAGAGCCTTGGATCGTTCAGGCTATGACGCCGAGATGCGGGGCTGCGCTTGAGGGTCTCGAACGCGATGCGTTTTCTTAGGATCTCGGCCAGGCCTTCGATGACGGCCTCACGGTCGCCATTGAGGATCGCGCAGAGGCCTTCGATCGCCTCGGCTAGCGGCTCCAGGTCACCGTGATCGTGTTCGTTGGGGGGAGACGCGAACATCACACGGCCTCCCTCTCGATGGCCGGTACGGGGGCCCCGAGCGAGCACGCAGGCGCCGCGTTGTCCAACATGATCCGGTCGACGTCGCTGGCAGAGAGATACCCCGTTTCGGCAAGCCTCGAAGCGATTGCCCGCAACGCCGTCGCTTGTGTCTCCAGCACACTACGAGCCCGCGCGTAAGCTTCACGCAGCCGCTCGGCCACCGCCCCCGCGTGGCCGTCGAGAAGGGAGAAATGCGCATCGCGTGGATCGCTGTAGAAAAGCCCCAGCTTGCCGAAGCCGAACTGGAGCTCGAGGCTGCGAGCCGGCGCCGTGGCTTGGGCCAAATCCGAATTCGGACCGAAGGCACTTCCGATCGAGATGGTCCCGAACTCGATCTCCTCCGCCGCTCGGCCTGCAAGCATCACGGCGAGCACCACCTCGAGCTGCTGCAACGTTGACGTACCATCGATCGGGTACTCGATCTGGGCTAGCCCACCCTCATCGTGAAGCAACAGGCCTACGATCGCTCCGCAGCCGAGCGATCGACTCACGATCGCATGACCTACCTCGTGGATGGCCGCGCGCCGCCGCGCCTCATCCGGCATTGCGAGACGTCCCTCCCGGATCTCAGCCAGGATATCGTCGAGACCGATCTGACGCCCTGCGCGCCGCGCAGCGCCTCTGGCTCGACGGACAAAGGCCTCGACATCGGCGCCGGTCTTGCCACGAGCGGCGAGTGCGAGGGGCGTCAACGACTCTTCAGCCAGCGAATCGGCGCCGAGATGGTGCCGGAAGATCTTGGCCAGGCTGATCGTATCAGGCTTCTCGATCGCGATCTCCCGATCGAGGCGTCCGGCCCTCTTCACTGCCGGATCGATCTTCTCGGGATGGTTCGAAGCGGCGACGACGACGACGCCTGGGCGCTCCTCGACGCCAGCCAGCAGCTCGAGGAACAGATTCACGACCTGGGTCCAGTACTGGACGTAGTCGCCGCGGATCTGCGCACGGTCGGAGATGCCGTCGAGCTCATCGATGAATAGGATGCAGGGCGCCTGGGCGCGTGCCTGCGCGAACACCCGGCGGATCGCCTGCAAGGTTCCGGAAAGGTAATCCGATGCGAGCCATTCTGCGACGGAGGTCGCCACCAGCGGCACGCGGGCGGATTTCGCCAGGGCACGGGCGAAGCTGGTCTTGCCGACGCCCGGGGGGCCAGACAGCAGCAAGCCGCGATTGTCGATGTCGGCCCAGGTGAGGCGGCCGACGCGGTAGGCCTGCAGATCGGCGGCGAGAGCGAGACCCCAGTCCTTGGCTGCCCCATACCCATCGAGTTCCTCGAGCGCCGGACCGGTCTGGAAGTAGTTCGCCCTGGCGGCCATGACCCGGGTGATCGCATTGATGCACGCATCCGGTGATACAGCGCCTCGGAAAGCAATCGGCAGGTCGGCGATGTCGACGGTGCGGACGAGGTCGGGATCGATTCGTCGCGTCGGACGCCCACCCGTCACCGCCTCGATGACAAGATCGAGCGCGCTTTCATCCAATCCGGGAAGGGCGATGCGATGTTCGGCAGCGCGCAGGAGATCGCGTGGCATCTGGCGTGCCGGGTCGGGGGCGACCCCGACGATCGGAACCCGCGCATGGAGTGCGGAGGCGACCATGAGGTTGCCGGCGTCCAGTCTGTGCTCCTTGTTCGAGCCGTCGCGGACGAGCAGGCCGGCCTGGGTCGGCTTCAAAGCGACGGCTCTATTACCGCTCAGATCGATTGCGTGGACACCGGGTCGGAAGGCGCATTTCTCGAGGATGTCCCGCACCGGCTCGACGAGATCGGGCAAATGGGTGGTGAGGACGACGACCGGCGCCTCACGCCGCAGCCGACGGACCAGACCGGCCTCCGATTCGATGGCGCGGGCGACCAGTACCGCCACCGCGGCCAAATCGGCGGGGATGGGCACATGCTCGGTTTTCCTCTCGCCATCGGTCTGCGCGAGAATGAGTTCGACTGGATCGTCTCTCCCGTCATCGGAGTCGAAATCCAATCCAAAATCGCGACTGAGCTTGGCCTTCTTGCGCTCCTCCTGCGTCAGGGTTTTCAGGAACGCACGGGCAAGCGCATCGGACGGGTTGGCGTCTGGATGATGGTCGTTCTGAGGAGTCGAGGACGGCAACATGGCATGATCTCCCAAGGCCGGGCAGCGGCGCCGGCCGTCAGCTGAGGGCTGGATCGGATTCAGCGACGCGGCTGGCTCGACGGGGTCTAAGCGCTCAGCAGGCGTCTGCTTCGAGAGATCACCTGCTTCATAGGCGATAAAGACATCGTAGAACACAACAGGAACAAAAGACACGCCCGCGTCCGAACCCCACGAACTTGTCTGTGGACGAATACGAAGCCTTCGTCGCGACGCTCCGCGCCGCATCGCCACGTGCCCTTGATCCGAACGTCGGAAACGTCTTCGTTGGCCAGGACGGCAGTCCCGTCGTCAACGATCCGCTCTGCGACTATGGGTTCGGTTTGTGGCGCTCGCCGCTGTTACGCCTGCGCAGGCGTCGATCCGCCAGGTTGAGGTTGAGCGCCGCCGCCTGCTCGTCGGTGACGCCTTCCTGCGACCAGCCCCAGACGAGGCCGGTCAGGGTCTACCGATCCTCGTACCCATGCCCCCGCTACGCACATTTCACCAGTTCGCCAAAGCAATGCGGGACGCGGGGATGGTCGATGTCCACCTCTGAGGGCCTTGATATGTCCAGCCCGGGCATGCCGGGCTGTATGTTCCCCGCCGCACAGCCTATGCTGCGCAAACCTGAGAACATCGTTCCAGCTTGGGTGCTACCGTTGCTGCGGTTGCGGAGGAACAACGGAGCCGGTAACCTTGCGCAGGCATGGGCAAGGTTGCCAAGAAATCTATCTCCAGGTACGGCAATGCCGGACGAAGAAGAGGCGGCGGCGGTTCTACTTCTTCACGATCTAGTCTAGGTGGGGAACACAAGCTCGAAATCCCGCGCGGACCTCAGTGTCCACGCGGGCTTTTTAGTTGAACGCTTTGCCGGATTGCCGGGTTGAGATAGTTCTCTTAAATTCCTGCAGTAACGCAGCGCAGACCGTTGCTGCGCCGGGGGTGCCACCGAGCAAGAAAGCAACACGACGCTGGTCTAACGTTCCCGCCTTGCACTCTTCACTCATCTGCCGCGCCAGGGCGGAGCACGCGATGCCCAGCGCGCGGGTCGCCTCGACGGTAAGACCGTTTTCGGCTGACGGGTCCGGTGCGCCAGCGGCTTCCATGAACTGAACAAATCGGCGTTCGTCAGGGTGGATCGCACGATCCTTGAGCCCGGCGGCGGCGTACCTGACAAGGTTCAGGATGCGTTGCGTCTCGTGGCTCAAAATCTTGGCGAAAACCGCTTCACGATCCGGGGCAGACATGGCCGCAGCCTCGCCAGCGTCAGCGATGATCCGGGCCGAAGTCTTGTCCAGTTCGAACGCCCTGATACGTCGCATCAGTTCATCGATCTGTGCTTGGCCGCGCCCGTTATCGATCGCTTCGGCGAGACTGGCACTCAGATTTTCAGGCTTGGTTACGGCTCCCACTGCGGAGGCATCCGACCATATGTGGATATCGTCGCGTGCGTGGGGCGCGAGCGGGTCGATATCGGTGATGACGGCATGGCTCGCGTCGACGGGGAGGCTCGCGAGTTGGATCGCGAAATCCAAGGTGGAGAACAACGAGATGCGAGCATAGGCCGTGTTGGTCTCAGCATCGAGGCCCACGATCACACGATGCCCGAACGGAAATTTGTTCGCTGGCAGCACGGTAGGCGGGTCAAAATCCCACCAAGCAAATCCCGATCCTCGATTGAGCAAGGTATAGTCTTTGAGGGCTTGCAACTCGGGGCGTCGAGCGATTTCAGGGAACGAAACAGCTAGATACGTCTGGGCGATGTAGGCAATCGAGCGCATTCCCTCTTCATTGCCGCCGAGGGTGATCCGCTTGTGGGCCGCTCCTAGATAATAATTCACTTTCCGACCGGGGCCGGCGAACTTGATATCAACGCCCTTCGCTCTCTCCTTGGCGAGCCAGTCTTGAGCCTCTTTTTCCGTGCTGAACGACATCTCTGTGAAAGTCTGATCCCCTTCGGTTTTCTCACCCAGGATCTGGCGGCCTTTGAACTTGCTGCGCTTGGCGCTCAACTCGATTTCTTGCCCGCTCGCAAGATCGGTCACGGAAACAGCCGTTGGGCCGTCCGCATGATCACCGACGACGCCAAGCTGTGCATTGAAGATCGCAAGCTGATCCGAGAGAATTTGCACGAGGTCGGAATAGGCCATGTTGTGCGTCTTGCAATAGATGCCTTTGTTCTCGCGACGTCCCCCAAGGGATGCCGGAAACACGTGCTCCCGCGAGCCTGTCCCCCCTCCGCAAATGATGCACGTCCTGGCCATGAACCGCTCCCCCCGTCGCGCACAGCCAGTCCCTTGCCGGATCGACCTTGGGTGTTGCGGCGCGCGAGGCATAGATTGGGTGGGGAGTAGGCGCCGCCAAGCAGCGTCCCGCGCCATTCCGGAGGCGGACTATCACGCGTTGGACCATCGCACCGCCACGGTCGCAAAAGGCAATCGTCCGACCCGCCTCGACATGGATAGCGAGGTGCGCGCCTTCCTGCTGGATCGCCTCGGAACCGACGACGTAAACCGCATCCGCGTATCGGCCATCGAGCGCTTCGGGCCGGAGCGCGTGCCGTCGATCTCCGCAGTCCATCGGTTCGTGATGAGCGAGCGCGCCGCCGCGGGGAAGCGGAAGGGGCGTCGATGAAGGCGGGAGCCGAAGGCCATCCGCCCGTGGCGATCGGCGGCGTCGAGGTGGTGACGATCCCCCTCGCCCACTACGCCGAGTTGCTGGACTGCCAGCGACGGCTTGCCGTCGCAGGGATCAGCCGCCAGCGCTTCGCCGCTGATCCGCGTAGCCGGGTTGATCGCGACCCGCAGGTACCGGCGTTCCTGGTCGACTGCCTCGGCACCATGCTTCTGAAAGACGCTGCCCCCCGATGTCTGGAGCGGTTCGGCGAGGCACGGACGCCGGGGCGATCGACCATCCAACGCTATTGGCAGCGGCTCGGCCGGCGCTGATCCGGAGCCTTGCGACGGGGCGGAAAGGGGACGATCCTGCCTGCGGCCACAGCGAGGCTGCACTCAGAAGCTGGCCGTTGCCCGTGCCGGCGCGGGGCGGAGCGGGGCGCCAAAGCGCGTTTTTCGGCTTCGCCGACTGATGACGTTGGAACCTGCACGCTGTGCCATCCGAACTTGCGCGCTACAGATGGGTTCACCGCTTAAACGAAGACCGAAGCGCCCACTGCCGCACGGACTGGGTACAGGTTACTCGGCTTGCGGCCAAGCGGCTTTGAAGTCTTCTCGTATGCCATCAAAGCTCGAATGATCGATCCTCGGCTCGTAGGCCGGCCATTCTGCCTTGAACCGCCCGCGAACGCCCTCGTCCATGATCACGCCGGGATGGTCGGCGATGACGGCGTGTGCGTATGCCAGCCATCCGCTCACCTTCCTGCGTGACGATCTCGGGAAGCGGGGGCACGTGCGCTGCGGCGATCTCTTCAGAATCCGCGATGGCTGCCGGATCGAGGTGGCGGGGCTAGTGCTCATCCGCCAGAAGCCCGGTTCGGCAAAAGGCGTGATGTTCATCACTTTGGAAGACGAGACCGGGATCGCCAATCTCATCGTCTGGCCGCAGGTGTTCGAGCGACAGCGAACCCTCGTGCTCTCGTCGAGCCTGATGTGGGTTCGTGGCCGGATCCAGCGGCAGGGGCAGGTTCTCCACGTGATCGCCGAACAGTTGACCGATCTAAGCCCCTGGCTACGCCGGATCGGCGAAGTCGACCTTGCTCAGCTGCCCACGGGGCGCGGTGATGAGGTCCAACACGGCGGCGGTCCCGACCAACGCGGTCCCGACCAACGCGGTCGCGAGCCGGCACCGCCGCCGAGCAGCCCCATCCTCGACGATCGCCGGGCCTCTCGGGTGGACCAGGGAGATTACATGCCCGTGATCCGAGTTCGATCCCGCAATTTTCGTTAGGATCAGAGGCCACTCAGCTTGACCGTGCGAAGGGCCGTCGAGAGTAAAAAGCGACTCCTACCCCACCGCCCGAGAGCGGACTTTCCATTATCGACCCAATCATGTCGTAGCCGACTACCTGCCTTGCCCGTGAAAGCGGACGGTCCGCTGGAAAGTGAAAAACCTGACATCCGCTGCATCCGATCCTCCGGCTCATGGCTAGCGTTCTTGATGCCGCCTTCGCGGCAGATGGAGAACGCCATGCGACTGAGCCTTATCGCCGTTACCCTGCTGGCTGGCACCTGCCTTGGAACCGCCGCGCGTGCCGAGACCGTTGCGGCACTCGTCGGCGATGCCTCGCTGGCGCTTGTCGACACGGCCGCGAAGAAGGTTGCGAAGACGGTGACGATTACCGGGATCGGCGGCAGCGTCCTCGGCATCGACGTGCGGCCAGCCGACGGTATGCTCTACGCCGTAATCTCGGATGGCAGCGTCGTTACGATCGATCCGATGTCCGGCAAGGCCACGGCCAAATCAAAGCTCGACATGATGCTGGCCGCCGGCACCGCGGCGACGGTCGACTTCAATC
>Ga0182232_1000287_pt1 | contig 13597 bp, 14 predicted proteins | sample G6R1MG_30_FD_155484 | JGI IMG/M metagenome (GOLD analysis project Ga0182232, IMG submission 155484) | Phyllosphere microbial comminities from miscanthus, Michigan, USA - G6R3_NF_07NOV2016_LD2 MG | ecosystem: Host-associated > Plants > Phyllosphere > Phylloplane/Leaf | place: USA: Michigan... | reverse complement strand
GCCGCCGTGGATGAGCTCAACCAGTCGTTTGGCAAGGCCGCCCGCTACCGCGCCACCCTGCCGCTGCTGGTCGAGGCTAAGCCGTAGCATCGCTCCGCGCCGGCCAAAACTACCTGGGGCCAAGGGCCATGCCCGCCCGCTGGGCGCAACCCGGCGGGGCCGAATGCAGTTGAATGGGGTAGTTTATACGCACTACCTCTATGACTTTCGGTTCCCGTCTCCTGCCCGTGGCACTGCTCACGGCCTTCACCGCCGCTGCCCAAAACGTGCCGCCGCCCGCCACGCCCTTCAAAATGACGGGCAATATCTACCTGCCCAACAAGCTGCCCGCCACCGACGCCCGCGTAGCCGCCCTAAAGGTGCCCAGCGGCTTCACCGTCAGCAAGTTTGCCGAAGGCCTCGACATGCCCCGGATGCTGGCCATGATGCCCAACGGCGACGTGTACGTGAGCAACCGCGTGAAAGGCACCATTACGCTGCTGCGCGACGCCAACCGCGACGGCAAGGCCGAAGTAATGCGCCAGGTAGCCCAAAAGCCGCATCTGCACGGCCTAGCCTTGCAGGGCAATAAACTCTACATCAGCGCCATCCGCGAGGTGTACGTGGCCGATGTGCAGCCCGATGGCAGCCTCGGCGAGCTAAAGGAGCTGTACCACGACCTGCCCGACGCCGGCCAGCACGCCAACCGCGTGCTGCGCTTCGGGCCCGATGGCAAGCTCTACCTTTCGGTGGGCAGCACCTGCAACGCCTGCGACGAAGACAACCCCGAAAACGCTACCATCCTGCAACTTAATACCGATGGCTCGGGCCGCCAAATAGTGGCCCACGGCCTGCGCAACACCATCGGCTTCGACTGGCACCCGGCCACCAAGCAGCTTTTTGGCATGGACCATGGCATCGACTGGCTCGGCGACGAAGACCAGCAGGAAGAGCTGAACCAGATAAAGCCCGGCGCGGGCTACGGCTGGCCGTCCATCATTGCCGATGGCAAGCACTACCCCGCCAACAAGCCCAAGAGTGGCGAAAGCTACGAAGCCTTCGACGCCAAAAACCAGCGCCCGCTCCTTTTATATAAGGCCCACTCGGCCCCGCTGGGTCTGGTTTTCAACCGCGGCAGCCAGTTTCCCAAAGAATACCAGAACGATGCCTTCGTGACTATGCACGGCTCTTGGAACCGCGCCCAGCCCAGCGGCTACAAGCTGGTGCGCGTGCACTTCAACGCCCAGGGCCAGCCCGAGCGGTTCGAGGACTTCCTCACCGGCTTTCTGGTTGATAATGACAAGTCGGAATTTGGCCGCCCCTGCGGGCTGATTCAGGCGCCGGATGGCTCGCTGCTGATGGGCGACGATGATAACGGCGTGATTTATCGGGTGGCGTACACTGGTAAAAAGAGCTAGCTCTCAATTATATAGCCATCCTAAAACCTGTCCTTGCGAGCGCAGCGAAGCAATCGCACCCGAGCGGCCAGTTCGAGTGTGATTACTTCGTTGCGCTCGCAAGGACAGGTTTATAGCCGCAACTTTTTTGCTAATTTTTGCCTTATTCTTGCGAAATATTTTAGCAAAATGGCCAAAGCAAGAACCGTTTATTTCTGCCAGAGCTGCGGCGCGCAGTCGGCCAAGTGGATAGGGCGCTGCCCCTCGTGCGGCGAGTGGAACACCTACGTGGAGGAAGTAATCCAGAAGGAAACCGCTGCCACCACCACTGGGCAGTGGAAGCCCGCCAGCACCGTGCCCGGCGGCAACACCCAAAAAGCTGCCAAATCGCGCCCCCTGGCCGACATTCGGCACGAGGAAGAACCCCGCATCATCACCCCCGACGGCGAGCTGAACCGCGTGCTGGGCGGCGGCCTGGTGCCGGGCTCCATCGTGCTCATCGGCGGCGAGCCGGGCATCGGCAAGAGCACGCTGATGCTCCAGATTACGCTGATGATGAAGAACCTGCGGGTACTGTACGTGAGCGGCGAGGAAAGCGAAGCCCAGATAAAAATGCGCGCCGAGCGCCTGGCCGACGGCCAGCACCCCGGCTGCTACATCCTGACGGAGACGAACACCCAGAATATTTTCCGGCAGATTGACCAGGTCGAGCCCAACCTGCTCGTCATCGACTCCATCCAGACCATGCACTCGACGCTGGTGGAGAGCGGCGCGGGCTCGGTGAGCCAGGTGCGCGAGTGCACCGCCGAGTTTCTGAAGTTTGCGAAGGAAACCAGCACGCCGGTGCTGCTCATCGGCCACATTACGAAGGATGGCAGCATCGCCGGCCCCAAGATTTTGGAGCACATGGTGGACACGGTGCTCCAGTTTGAAGGCGACCGGCACCTGAGCTACCGCATTCTGCGCACCATCAAAAACCGCTTTGGCTCGGCCTCCGAGCTGGGCATTTATGAGATGCAGGGCACCGGCCTGCGCCAGGTGAGCAATCCATCGGAAATCCTGCTGTCGCAGCGTGCTGAAAGCCTGAGCGGCATGGCCATCGGGGCCACGCTGGAGGGCAACCGCCCGCTGCTGGTGGAGGTGCAGGCCCTCGTGACGCCCGCCACCTACGGCACCCCGCAGCGCAGCAGCACGGGCTTCGACGCCAAGCGCTTGCAAATGCTGCTGGCCGTGCTGGAGAAGCGCGCCGGCCTGCGCCTGGGCCAGCACGACGTGTTTTTGAACATCGCGGGCGGCCTGCGCCTCGACGACCCGGCGCTCGACGCGGCCGTGTGCGCGGCGGTAGTTTCTTCGTTAAATGATTTGCCGATTCGGGGCGACGTTTGCTTTGCGGCCGAGGTGGGCCTGAGCGGCGAGATGCGCGCCGTGCCGCGCCTCGACCAACGCCTCTCGGAAGCCGAAAAATTGGGTTTTAAGGAGATGTACGTATCACAATTCAACGGAAAGAACCTCTCGGAGCAGGAACGCAGCAATTTACGCGTGCAGCCCGTAGGGCGTTTAGATGAGGTTTTGCAGGGTTTGTTTGGCTAGAAACGGAAGCGGCCCGGCCAAAAAAATGGTTGGGCCGCACTAGTATTATTCGTAGCGATTGCAGTTTAGTGCGCGGCGTCTGCTATCTTCGAACCGGGAATTGACTTTTCCCGCGATGCTGATTTGCTAACTACATTATTTTTCTAGGTGGTCGGGAAGGTGCCACCCCGATTTATTTGGTGCGCTATGACTATTAAATTTACTTCTATTCTTACGTGGGCGGCCGGACTACTACTAGCGAGCGCGGCCCCCGCAGCAGCTCAGGCGCCGGCGGCAGCTCAGCCGGGTGGCGTTGCTATTCTGACCGGGCACATCAGCAGCCCGCAGCAGGATACGATAGCGGTTACTATTAAAGACAACCCTTTCGACCCCAAAGAGCGCATCACGTATGCCCGCGTAGATGAGAAGGGCGACTTCCGCCTCAGCGTGCCCGTAACCGGCTCTACCAGAGCCGATTTGGTGTACGGCGACGACGTGGCCGACCTTTACCTTGACCCTGGCACCGACCTCGACGTGCGCTTTAAGGGGAACGATATGTCGGGCACGGTGAAGTTTAAGCCCAACGATATGCCTACTGGCTTTGCCACGAAGCTGCGCAACGGCGGCAACCTCACCGACGAGCAGCGCCACCGCCAGCAGATGGCCAACGCCAATAATTACCTGTCGGAGTTTGATGCGCAGTTCGTGTCCAACGACGGTTTTCAGGTGCTGCCCGACAACATTCAATTGTACGAAGCACCGTTTATCTCCTTCATTGAGTACCGCCTCAAACACGAGAAAAACTTCCTGGAAGACCGCGCGGCCAAGCAGTCTTTTACCATTGATTTTTATAATTATGCCAAGGCAGAGGTTGCTTATTCCAACCTCAACGACCGGCTAACCTTTCAGGACCTGCGCGAGCAGGTGGTGAGCACCGAAAGCCGGCTGGCCATGACGCCGACCTACTACGACTTTTTGCGCGACCCGCTGCTGTACACCGACCCTACGGCCGCCCAAAACGAGCAGTTCCAGGAGTTTTTGCTCAACTACATTCACCACACGGCCGCGCAGCAAAAGCACCTGCGCACCGACCCCGACTTCTATCCGTTTTGCTACGCGCTGGCCAGCAAGCGTTTTAGCGGCGTGCCCAAGCTCATCACGCTGGGCCGCATCTTGCAGGAGTCGTTCCGGTTTGGGCACATCCGGCAGTCGGAGGCCATGCTGGCCGACTACCGCAACCTCGACACCAAGCACCGGTTTTTGGCCACGCTGGAGGGCGATTTTAATAGCCACCGCACTCTGGCCATTGGCGCGCCCGCCCCGGATTTTCGCCTTGCCACCTCGACCGGCGACACGGCCAGCCTGCGCAGCTTTCAGGGTAAGCTGGTGTACCTGAACTTCTGGAAAACGACCAACGGCCTGTGCCTGCGCGACCTGGCCTACGCCCAGGATTTGGCCAAGCGCTTTGAGGGCAAAAATATCGTGTTTGTGAACGTGGCCCTCGACGATGCGGAGCTGCCCTGGAGCCAGCTGGTGAAGGTAAAAAAGCTGCCGGGCGTGCACATGCGCCTGGTGGGCGGCTACCAGTCGGCCACGGCGCGGGCCTACGGCTTGCAGGAAGTACCTACGTATCTGCTTATTGGGGAAGATGGCACCATTCTCAACCCCAAGCCCAAGCGCATGAGCAGCCGGGCGGCGGTGGATGAGATTAACCAGTCGTTTGGGAAGGCCAGCACCTACAGCGCGGCTATTACGCAGTTGTCGCCCGGTGCAGGCGGCAAATAAACCTACGCTTTTACAGCGTGGCTTGGGCAGCGCTACCAGCAGCAAGCTGGTGGCGCTGCCCAAGCTTTTTTGGGTGGCAGCCGCGGTGCAGCGCAAAACATTCGCCGCTCGCCGCCGCTTACCGACCTTTACACTCGTGATGCGCTCCTCCTCTCTTCGCGATGCCCGCTCATTTATGCGCAAGGCCACGCTGCGCCGCGTGGCCAACGGCCTGCAAGTGGTGGCCAGCTACATTGTAAGCCGCCTCACGGGGCGTGCCCGCGCCTGGGGGCTGCCGGTGGCCATGTCCTTTGAGCCCACCACGAGCTGCAACCTGCGCTGCCCCGAATGCCCAAGCGGCCTGCGCTCGTTTACGCGGCCCACGGGGATGCTGCCGGCCGAGCTGTTTCGGCAAACGATGGACGAGGTGGCGAGCCGGCTCTGGTATCTGATTTTCTACTTTCAGGGCGAGCCGTACCTACACCCTGAGTTTCTGGATTTGGTGGCGTATGCGAGCCAAAAAGGCCTCTACACGGCCACCAGCACCAACGCGCACTTCCTCACCGACGACAACGCCCGCCGCACCGTGGAAAGCGGGCTCGACCGCCTCATCATCTCGCTCGACGGCACCACGCAGGAAGTGTACCAGCAGTACCGCGTGGGCGGCAAGCTTGAGAAAGTGCTCGCCGGCACCCGCAACGTGGTGAAGTGGCGCAAGGAGCTGAAAAGCAGCACGCCGCGCATCATTTTCCAGTTTTTGGTAGTGCGCCCCAACGAGCACCAGATTGAAGATGCGAAGGCGCTGGCCGAGGCCCTGGGCGTAGACGACGTGTGGTTCAAAACCGCCCAGATTTATGACTACCAGCAGGGCTCGCCGCTTATCCCAACCATCGACTACTACTCGCGCTACCAGAACAACGGCAACGGTACCTTCAGCCTGAAAAACAAGCTGGTGAACGGCTGCTGGAAAATGTGGCACTCGTGCGTCGTTACCTGGGATGGCAAAGTAGTACCCTGCTGCTTCGACAAAGACGCCGAATATCGCCTCGGCGACAGCCAGCACGAGAGCTTTCAGGCCCTGTGGCACGGCCAGAAATACCAGGGCTTCCGCCAAGCGCTGCTCAAAGGCCGCGACCAAATCGAGATGTGCCGCAACTGCACCGAGGGCACCAAAGTGTGGGGCTGACCGCAGATTCAAACGGATTTCGCAGATACGCCCGCCTGCGGCGGGCTGACTACTTGGACGCAGGAGCGGCTTCGCCGTTTCTTTTTAAGAGTAGGCTGAAGGCCACTCTGCGTTTGATTAGTCAGGCCGCCGCAGGCGGGCGTATCTGCGAAATCCGTTAAATCCGTTTGAATCTGCGGTCTTGAAGCGGCGGTTACTTGGTGCCTTTTACTAGGTTTTTGCCCAGCGATTCTACCTTCAGGATAAACTGGTCTACGTCCTCATTGGCGTACACGCCATAGGCCGAAGAGATGGTGCCCTTGGTGCCGTCGGCGGTTTCGATGGCGTAGAGAATAGCCATGTCGTCGGGGTTGCTTTCACCCTCGAAACGGAAATAGTCCACGATGGTGGTTTCCTCAGGGTCGAAGGTGCGGGCGCTATCGTTGTCCATGGTGGTCAGGCGGCCGTCCTGCACGTTGAAGTCGTGGGTGTAGCCCTGGCTTTTGAGCTTCTTCTCGACCGTAGTCATCGACGTCATTTCTTCTTTGTCCTGCATGGCGGTAGGTGTTTTCTTGGGGTGTTTGGGAAAGGGCCGAAAGCAGGCCGCCCCGGCTATACGGAGCCGGGGCGGAACTAGGTTATGGTCGAGGAATAAGTTTTTGGGCGCGGCGCTAGCGGCCGGCCGCGCGCGCCTCTATGGTGCGCTGCAAGGCGTCGACATCGAGCGCCGCGCCGCAGGCCCCGCCGCAGCCCTTGGCGCAGCCGGCCTGGCCTTTGGCGGCGAAAGTGAGCCACACGCGCCGGCCCAGGTAAAACGCGGCGGCGGCGCAGAGGGCAAGAATGATGAGCAGCTGAGCGTCCATGATGCGAATAAAACTGCGGGCGCGGCGCGAAAGTTTAGGAACCAAGCGCCCTGCGGGGCCGGCGCCACTACAAGGCTCCTAGCATCGCCAGCTTCTTGGTGATTTCGTCCGCATCGTTGGCGCGCATGACGAGTACGCCTTTGGGGTCGAGCAGCAGGTAGGTCGGGTATTCCTCCACGTTATAGCCCGAGATAACCGGCCCCTCGCCAGCCTGTAATTCTGATAGTTGCAAACCCGGCACCCCGTGCTGCCGAATAGCGTGCTTCCACTTGGGCAAGTCGGCTTTGTTTTCCATTGCGATGCCGATAATAGCGAGTTTCGGCGCGTATTGGGCGTGCAAAGCTTTTAGTTTAGGCATCGACTCGATGCACGGCCTGCACCAATGGCCCCAAAAATCGAGCAGCACGTACTTGCCCCGGTACGTGGCCAGCGAATGCTCGACGCCGGCCGTATCGGACACGGTAAAATCGGGCACCGGCCGGCCCACCGTGGGCTGGTTGCGCAGCACCAGCAGCTTCTTAGCCGCCTGCCGGCCTTGAAAGCTTTGCTGCACCCTGGGGGCCAGCTGCTTTAGCAGCTGCTCGTACTGGGCCAGCGGGTAGCCTGGGTTCATCAGCAGTTGCCAGTACAGCAGGTGGGCGCTGGTGCGGGCCGCAGGGTGGACCTTAATGAACTGAATAGTCGCCTGATTGTAGCGCTGCTGAATAGCATTGAATTCAGGCTTGGTTTTGGCCGCTCCAACGTCGTATTTCCAGGCTACCGTGCGGTTGTGTTCGTCAAGCAAGTTGTTTTCCGGCGTGCCCGTTACCCGGATTTTGCCCGGCTGCGCAGAATTGCCCTGCACCAGCAGCTTGCCCGGCTCCGCCCAAAAGCTGGCGTAGCTCGAACTACCCGCGATGTACAAATCTGCCATGCCATCATCACCGGGCGTCGCCACGTGTGTGAACTGACCATTGGCGGCTACCCGCACGGTATCGGTATGACGCGTGCCCTGCCGCGTGTACCAATACAGCAGCGGCTTGTCGCCTAGCCCAGAAACACTGCCCGTAAGCTGGCAGGTTTGGGCAAGAACAGGGCTGGCCAGCAGCGTAGCCAGCCCCAGAGTTAGCAGTGTTTTCATGAGGCGCAAAGAAAGTGCGCTCCAAGCTAGGCCTGAAACCCCTCCTGCCAGTGCTGCTTCATCACGGCCTGCATCTGGTCGTGCACCAGGCCGTTGGTGGCCAGCGTTTCGCGGCTGAAAACCGGGTCGCCATCCTTGAGCCACTGCGTGACGCGGCCGCCGGCCTCGCGCACCAGCAGGATGCCCGCCGCTACGTCGTAAGCGTTGATGTTGAACTCGAAGTAGCTGTCGAAGCGCCCGCAGGCCACGTAGGCCAGGTCGGTGGCCGCCGAGCCCCAGCGCCGGATGCCGCGCGAGTGCTGCGCGTACTCTCTCAAGATGGCCATGTAGGCGTCCATGTGGTCGAACTTGTAGAACGGCAATCCGGTGGCAATGAGTGTGTCCTCGGTGCTGGCGGCGGTGCTTACGCGGATGGGCTTGTCGTTCAGGAACGCGCCCTGGCCCTCGGCCCCGCGGAAGCACTCGTCGCGGCTCACCTCGTAGACTACGCCCAGCACCGGCACCACGCCCCGCGCCAGCGCCACGCTCACGGCGAAGCACGGCAGGCCGTGGATGAAGTTGGTGGTGCCGTCGAGCGGGTCTATTATCCAGCGGAATTCTACGCTCTCGTCGTCGTTGGCCACGGTGCCTTCTTCGGTCACAAAACCCGCCTCGGGGAAGAGTTTTTGCAGGCCCTCAACCAGCATTTTTTCCGATTCTTTATCGACGTAGGAAACCAAGTCGTGCAGGCCTTTGGTCACGATTTTCGACTGGTCGAACTGCGTAACCTGCTCGCGGATGAAAGCACCAGCCTGGCGGCAGAGGTCGGCTACGGATTGGGAAAGCTGGAGAAGGTCGGGGGTCATGGAGAAGGTATTCAGTTGAAAAAGAAATCGTGTGTCATGCTGAGCGCAGCGAAGCATCTCGCGTGGTGCAGTAACTCAGTGCACTAGCAACGAAGCGAGCGAGATGCTTCGCTGCGCTCAGCATGACGGTTAGTTATGGCTTCCGCACCAGCGGCGCCACTACCGCGCCCAGCAGCAAGAGCACCGCCAGCCCTTGCGCACCGCGCCCTATCAGCTCGCCGTAGCGCACGTAAAAGGTCTGCTCGTCATTGAGATGCACCACGCCGCGGCTGGCAGCGGGCACCCAGGTCGGCGCGAGCTGCGTGATGTCGCCCTGCTGGTTGATGAAGCCCGTGTAGCCGGTGTTGGCGGCGCGGGCCAGGTCGCGGCGGGTCTCGATGCAGCGCAGGCTGCCGTAGCGCAGCAGCTGGCGGTAGCCGGGCGAGTCGTGCCACCAGGCATCGTTGGTGCAGAGCGCGAGCAGCGTGGCCCCGTTGGGCACGTATTCGGCCACGAAGTCGCCGTAGATAGATTCGTAGCAGATGAGCGGCGCGGGGCGCAGGGCCGGTGCGCCGGCCGGGGCCGCGTACACAGTGCGCTCGGCCTGGCTGCCATATGAGCCCACAAAGCCGCCCAAGTCAATGTTATTGAGCACGCTGCTGAGGATGGGCGGAATTTTCTCAACCCCCGGCACCAGCCGCGACTTGTGGTAGAGGGCCAGCGGGGCAGTAGCGTTGGCGAAGTAGGCGGTCGCGTTGTACACGTCGTAGTAGCCCACGTCGTCGCGGTAGCGGGCCGTGGCGCTGGCCGCTTCTTTGCTGGGGTAGCTACCGATGGTGGTAATGCCCGTGAGCAGGGCCACGCCGGGGTGCTCATTCAGCCACTGCCGCACGCGCTGAATATCGGGCTGCCGCTCGATGGTACTTTCCCAGTGATATTCCTCCAGGGCCGTTTCGGGCCACACTACAAGGCGGGTTTGGGGCGTGAGCTGCTGCTCCGACAGCGTCAACATGCGGCTTATTTGCTCGGGGTAGGGCACGTAGTTGGGGCTGCCCGCAAATTTCTCGGCGTAGGGGTCAAAATTGGGCTGCACCACTACAACTTCGGCCGTGGGGCCTTTTTCGTGGTACGCGGCACCTAAGGCGTAGGACAAAGCTATGGGCAGTACTACGACCAGCACGGGAATTAAAAATGAGGTTTTTTTGCGCTCAGCATCGCTGTCAGCGTTCCAGGGCAGACCAGCTTCATTTTTAATTTTTAACTCATAATCTTTAATTAAAGACCTAAATACCAGCAAACTCACCGCCCACACCCACACCGAGCCACCCAGAAAGCCGGTGTACTCGTACCACTGCACCCACTGCGGCGCGGCGGCAAAGCCGTTGCCCAGCGTGAGCCAGGGCCAGGTAACGTCCCAGTGCAGGTGCAGCTGCTCGAAGGCCAGCCAGTATACGGGCAGTGAGAGGTAGCCCACGCGGTCGCCCAGCCGCTTTTTAGTTCGCCGGAAGGCCATGAGCGGCAAGCACATGAGCGCGGCATTGAGCACCACGGCCGCGATGCCGCCGCCCAGCGTGCTGTAGCTCACCCACCAGGTAGTGAGCGCGTTCCAGAGCACCAGCATGAAGTAGGTGGTGGCAAAAACCCGCCCTTTGCGCGCGCCTTGCCGCGTGAGCTGCCGCTCTAGCAGCAGATATGGCACCCAGGCCACCAGTAGCAGCAGCGACGGCAAGGCCGCCGGGTGCGGCAGCCAGCCCATTGAGAGCAGCAGCGCGCCGAGCACGGCCAGCACCGGCGGGCGCAGCCAGAAGCTAGTCGGCGTCGTCAAGGTCGGGGGCGTCGGCTGCGTCGTCGTCAGGGTCATCGTATTTGCTGCGTTTCTCGATTTTGGCACCTTCTACTACCAGTACTATCTCGCCCTTGATGGCGGGGCGGGCGGCCAGCGTGGCGGCCAGCTCGCCGAGCGGCGCGGTGAGGGTTTCTTCAAAAAGCTTGGTCAGCTCGCGGCTGACGGAGGCCGGGCGCGCGGGGCCAAACACCTCGGCCAGTTGCGTGAGCGTTTTCACGATGCGGTGCGGCGACTCGTAGAATATCAACGTCCGCGTCTCCCGGGCTAGTTCGCGCAGGCGGGTCTGGCGGCCTTTTTTGGCCGGCAAAAACCCTTCGAACGAAAACCGCTCGGCCCCAAAACCCGACTTTAGCAAGGCCGGCACGAAGGCCGTGGCGCCCGGCAGGCACTCGACGCGCAGGCCGACGGCCAGGCACTCGCGCACCAGCAAAAAGCCGGGGTCGGAGATGCCGGGCGTGCCGGCGTCGCTCACGAGGGCCATGCGCTCGCCCTTGGCCAGGCGCTCGAGCAGGCGCGGCGCTACCTGGTGCTCGTTGTGCAGGTGGTAGGCTTGCAGGGGCTTCTTTATTTCGAGGTGCTGCAAGAGCCGGCCGCTGGTACGGGTGTCTTCGCAGAGAATGAGGTCGGCCTCTTGCAGCGTGCGGATGGCCCGCAGCGTAATGTCTTCGAGGTTGCCGATGGGCGTGGGCACAAGGGTCAGGGCAGCGGCTTCGGGCATAGGGCAAAGGTAGATGTAGCGTAAGCTTTAGCTTGCGAGCGAGCACCGCGAGCAGCGGCGTGCGCAAACGTTGGCGAACGTGGCTGCTCGCAAGCTAAAGCTTACGCTACACCGCGCTACAACCCAAACGGGCGAACCTCAGTAAACTCCCCTACCCATTTGCTAAGCTCCTCCCCCATCATGCCCGTTGACCCCAATAACCGTCCCATCCGCGTCATCAACGACGATACGACCGAAGAAGAATTTGCCGCCGGCCTGCGCATTCCGCACGCCGACCCGCCCAAGAATGAGGCCGCCCGCGGCGGCTTCGGCAACCGCGATGGCAAGGAGGGCTTCGGCACCGACAGCAGCGAGGGCATCACGGCCGTGGCCATGAACGCCCGCACCGACGCCCCCGACAGCGAGCAGCCCGGCGACAACATGCGCACCGCCGATGAGGGCGCCGACCAGCGCCGCAACCAGGACCTGCCCAGCCCCGATGACGAGCGCGACGACGACGGCCGCCGCCCCCACCGTGGCCCCGTCGATGAGCTCGAAGCCGATGACCTACGCAAAGGCCCCGACGAAATGGAAGACCCCCACTCGCACGTGGGCATGGGCCAGATGGCCCCTAAAACCCCGAAACCCATCACCGGCACCGATACCAACGCCGAGCTCACCGACCCCGGTGCGCAGGATTCGGCCATTGACCAAGGCTTTTAATTCAATTATGAATTAGAAATTATGAGTTATGAATTATTGTAACTCAGTTTTTTAATTCATAACTCATAATTTCTACTTCATAATTTCTCCAAATCATGGCAGACAAACATTCCGGCAAACAGGGCGAATCGCACCAAGGCGGCCCCAACGTAGCCCAGCAAGCCGCCGGCACCGGCGAAGACAACGACAAAGGGCGCGACGAGCAAGCCGAAAAACGCTTGCGCGAAGAAGCCCAGGACGCGCCCCACACGCACCCCAACCGCTAGCGGCGGCCACTCGGTACGTCGTTTTCACCTCTCTAACTTCCTTTTTCCATGGCTACCCACCACACTGAGCAGAACCAGGAGTCGCAAACCAATAAAAACCAGCCCGGCCTGCCCGAGCAGCCCAAAGCCGACGCCCTGCCCGCCAGCGACCTCGACGAAGCTACCGAAGAACGCCTCGCCAACGAGGCTGAGGACGCGGGCACCACGCACCCCAATCGCGGCCACAACAAGCCTGACAATGGCAAAGGCAGTTACGCCTAGTCGTTTGCCGAGTAAAAAAATCGCCCCGTGCCGCACTGGCCGGGGCTTTTTCGTGCCGTTTTTAATTGCAATGGAATGAACCGCCGCTTCGCCGCTACCGATATTCACGGCTGCCTCGAAACCTTTAGCCATTTGGTGGAGATAGTGCTACGCCTGCGCCCCGCCGACACGCTGTACCTGCTGGGCGACTATGTTAATAAAGGCCCGGACAGCGCAGGTGTGCTCGACTACATCATGCGGCTCCAAACAGCTGGCTACCAAGTGCATTGCCTACGCGGCAACCACGAGCAGGAACTACTAGCTACCATTCACGGCACGCCCAACGCCAACAATATGTGGAAATCGGCAGCCGAGCGCGACCTAGTGCTAGCCAGCTTCGGGGTGGCCGAAACCGCCGCCATTCCGGCCCGCTACGTGGCCTGGATGGCCGCGCTGCCGCTGACGCTGGAATTGCCCGACTTTGTTTTGGTGCACGCCGGCTTCGATTTTACCCTACCGCCCGTCGACATGCGCCGCGACGAGCACAGTATGCTTTATACCAAAAGCTTCGTTTTTGACCCCTCGCGGCTGGGCGGCAAGCGCCTGCTGCACGGCCACGTGCCCACGCCCGTGGCCGAGATACAGGCGAAGGTGGCCGCCCGCGCCGGCGCCATTGGGCTGGATGCGGGCGGCGTGTATCGGCACAACCCCGAATTGCGCCACCTGGCGGCGCTGAACCTGGATAGCTGGGAGCTGCACCTAGTGGAGAATCGGGAAGCGCCTTACCCGATAAATATGCGGTAAGCTTCAGCTTGCCGTTTTCAGATAAAAATTAGTTTGCGTAGCTGTTTTTCGGCAAGCTAAAGCTTACCCTACTCCTCGTCGTACTTTTGGGGCCATGCAAGCCACTGCCTCTACCCTCGCCCCCGCCGCCTTGCGCGACACCACCGTCTTCTCGCTCATTGAGCAGGAGCGCCAGCGCCAGACCCATGGCCTGGAGCTCATTGCCTCCGAAAACTACGTTTCCGACCAAGTGATGGCGGCGCAGGGCTCGGTGCTCACCAACAAGTACGCCGAGGGCCTACCCGGCAAGCGCTACTACGGTGGCTGCGAAATAGTTGACCAAGTCGAGCAGCTCGCCATC
>Ga0182232_1000286_pt1 | contig 13645 bp, 12 predicted proteins | sample G6R1MG_30_FD_155484 | JGI IMG/M metagenome (GOLD analysis project Ga0182232, IMG submission 155484) | Phyllosphere microbial comminities from miscanthus, Michigan, USA - G6R3_NF_07NOV2016_LD2 MG | ecosystem: Host-associated > Plants > Phyllosphere > Phylloplane/Leaf | place: USA: Michigan... | reverse complement strand
CATTCAGCACACCAGCATCGAGTCGCTGGACTTTATCTCGGCCGGGCCCACGCCGCCTAACCCCTCGGAGCTGATTCTGAGTCCGCGCTTCGACCAGATGCTGGCCGAGCTGCACCGCACCTACGACGTTATCCTGATTGATACGCCGCCCGTGGGCCTCGTCACCGATGGCATCCTCATCATGCGCAAGGCCGACGTGCCCATCTACATTGCGCGGGCCAACTACTCGCGCAAGGCGTTCCTCAAAAACCTGAACCGGATGATGAGCAACAACCAGTTTACCAAGATGTGCACGATACTCAACGATGCCAAGGCCAACGCGGGCTACGGCTACGGGTATGGCTACGGCTACGGCTACGGGTATGGCTACGGCAGCTACGGCATGGGCTACTACGAAGAGCCAACCCAGCCCAAAACCCTGGCCCAAAAGATAAAAGGCATTTTTAGTTAATCCAAGTTAAGTAGCTATTTAAGTGAGTATTAGCGGATTTTGGCAGCGCTTGTTGGGTGGCCCTGCTACCACCGGGGCGGGCTCGCGCCAGGCGGGCCCGCCGCTGGCCAGCCTGCACACCGACATGCACTCGCACCTGCTGCCGGGCCTCGACGATGGCGCCGAGACCGTGACGCACAGCTTGGAGCTGCTGCGTGAGCTGCGCGAGCTGGGCTTTCGCAAGCTGATAATGACGCCCCACGTCATGGGCGATTTTTACAAGAACACGCCCGAGGGCATTCGGGCGGCGCTGGCCGAGCTGCGGGCCGCCGCCGCCGCCGCCGGCCTCGCTGACGTGCAGCTCGAATGCGCCGCCGAGTACTACCTCGACGAGTGGCTGGGCCAAAAACTGGCCGCTGGCACCGAGTTGCTGAGCTTCGGCGGCGAGCGCAAGTACCTGCTCTTCGAAACCTCGTACATGAACGAGCCTTTCAACCTGCAAGCCACCATCTTCGAGCTAAAGGCGGCGGGCTACCAGCCGGTGCTGGCCCACCCCGAGCGCTACACGTATTTCTACGGCCGCCTGGCCGAAATCCGCAAGCTGCGCGAAGAGTTTGGGGTACTGCTGCAGCTCAACCTCAACTCGCTGGCGGGCTACTACTCGCCCACTGCCCGCCGCGTGGCCGAGCAGTTGATTGACGAGCGGCTCGTCGATTTTGTGGGCACCGACACGCACCACCTGCGCCACACGGCCGCGCTGGGTGGCAAAACCATTCGCTCGGGCTACTTCCACAAGTTGCTGGCGCTGCCCTTGCTAAACAGCACGCTATGAGCCACCCCGGCCCCACGCCCAACTCGCTCACGCTATGATTTTTGTAACCGGCGGCACTGGTCTGATTGGCTCCTTTTTGCTGCGCGAGCTGCGGGCGCGAGGGCTGGAAGTGCGCGCCCTGCACCGCGGCCCCGTGCCCACCACCGGCCCGCCCGGCGTAGACTGGGTAGCCGGTGACCTACTCGATACCAGCCTTTTGGGCACCGCTATTGCGCCTGACGTAACCCACGTTTTCCACTGCGCGGGGCTGGTATCCTACGCCCCGCAGGACGAGGACGCCCTGCTGCAAGTGAACGTGGAAGGCACGGCCGCCGTAGTCGACGCCTGCCTGGCGCGGCCAGGCATCCGGCTGGGCTACGTGTCGTCGGTGGCCGCGCTGGGGCCACCGGCCGCCCCCGCCGCCGAGCTGCCCGCCGATGCCGTGCAGCTGGTCGACGAAAAGGCCACCTGGGACCTCGGCGCCAGCCACCCGGCCTACGCCACCAGCAAGTACCTGGCCGAGCTGGAGGTGTGGCGCGGCGCGGCCGAGGGCCTGGCGGCCGTCATCGTCAACCCCTCGGTGGTGCTGGGGCCCGGCGACTGGCACCGCAGCAGCACCCGCCTGCTGCGCTATGCCCACGATGAGCACCGCTTCTACACCCGCGGCCTGCTCAACTTCGTGGACGTGCGCGACGTGGTGGCCCACCTGCTGCGCCTCGTGCTGGAGCTGCCCGCCCGCCCCACGCCCGAGCGCTACATCCTTAGCGGAGGCACCTGCCCGCTGGGCGCCTTTTTGGGCCGGGTAGCCACCGAGCTTGGCCGGCGGCCGCCCACCGTGGCGGTGCCCGACTGGATGGCCGAAATCATCTGGCGGCTCGAACACGGGCGGGCGGTGCTCACGGGTGCGCGCCCGCTCATCACCCGCGACACGGCCCGCGCCGGGCGGCAGCGCATCGAGTACGACGCCCGCAAAAGCCAGCAAGCCACGGGCTTAGGTTTTCGGCCGCTGGCCGAAACCATTGCCTGGGCCGCGCAGGGCCTGAAAACGAACTGGCAAGCGCCCCAAGCGGTTGTATCTTAGCAAATCGCGCGTTAGAAAACCTTTAACTGGCTTCGTATGGCAGGGCAGCGGCAAAGGCCCTTCGGCGCACTTATTGCCTACTTTGCCCTAGTGGCCGGCTATCGTTAAATTGTTACCCTAACCCGTATTAATTCGTGTTTTTATGCGCATGAACGAATCATTTGAAGACCCTAAAGCGGCGCAGAACACGGTGCGCCGCTACGAGCGCATGGTGGCGCACGATGAAACCGCCTTTTTTGACCTGGAAGAGTTTGAAATCATTATTGACTACTATGTAACCAGTGCCGCTTTTGACAAGGCCCAGCAGGCCTGCGAGGTAGCCCTGAATCAGTACCCGTTTTCGACCGAGCTGCTCATCGACCGCGCCCAGATTTCGGCCATGCGCGGCGACTATACTGAAGCCGAACGCCAGATTGCCAACGTCGCCAACCTTGACCCCGACAACGCCGACGTGGCCGTGACGCGCGGCATTATCGCTACCCAGCGCGGCGATTTTAACGAGGCCGTGCGCTTTTTTCAGGCTGCGCTGGCCCAAAACCCCGACCGCGAAGACATTCACTTTAACCTCGGCCTGGCCTACCAGAGCTGGCAGAAATACAAGAGCGCGGCCCGCCACTACAAGCACAGCCTGCGCCTGCACCCCGACAACGAAACCACGGTGCAAGAGCTGCTCAACTGCCTCGAAGCCAGCAACCGGCTGGTCGAGCACGAAGAGTTTTTCCAGCGCTTTACCGACGACGACCCGTACTCGGCCGTGGCCTGGTACAACCTGGGCCAGTACTACTACCGGCTGGAAAAATTCGACCAGGCGGCGGCCGCCTTCGACTACGCCATCGTCATCGACGGCGACTTTCACGACGCGCACCACTGGCTAGCCGATACCTACGTGTGCCAGCAGCAGTACGAGCAGGCCATCAAGGAATTTGAGCTGAGCTACCCGGCCGGCGAGCCCACCGACGAGGCACTGTGCAACATCGGCGAGTGCTACGAGAAGATGCGCAACTGGGAGCAGGCGCGCCTCTACTACCGCAAGGCGCTGGAGCTGAACCCCGAGATGGACGAGGCGTGGTTTGGGCAGGGCGTGCTGCTGGTCGAGCAGGAGCGGCCGTTTGAGGCGCTGCACTTTTTCCGCAAGGCCATCGAGCTATACGGCGAAAGCGGCGAGTACTGGACGGCCCTGGGTGCGGCCGAAAACCAGGTGGGCAACATCGTGAGCGCCCTCGAAGCCTACGAGAAAGCTACCGAGGTAGCTCCCGAAGATGCTACCGGCTGGGTGAGCTGGAGCGCCATTCTCTACGAGCAGGGCCACTACGAGGAGGCCATCGACCTCATCAGCCACGCCGTGGAGCTGCACCCGCACGAGTCGCACTTTCACTACATGTACTGCGCCTACCTGCTGGCCGCCGGGCGCCTGCGCGAGGCCTACCAGGAGCTCGAAACGGCCCTCACGCTCAATTATGAGCAGCACACGCTGCTGTTCGACTACTTCCCCGAGCTGGAGCAGCAGCCCGCGTTGCGGCGGCTCATCGACCAGTTTCGCAAGTAAAGACGCGATTGGGTTTGCCCGCTGCGTATTTTTGTGGCCGCCTGCTCGCCGAGCAGGCGGCCTTTTTATTGGCCTAAACCTCGCGCCGGCTCGGTGGTTAAAGCTGTTTACCTTTCTAGCCGAGCCACGTTTCCCCACTTAAACTTGATGAACTACTCGCTAACGCAGCTGCCCGAGCGCACGCAAAAACCCCGTGAGCAGGGCTACACCATGATGATGGATAAGGGCCTGAGCATCCGGGAGGTAGAAGACTTTCTGGAAGTGGGCGCCCCTTACGCCGACATCGTGAAGCTGGGCTGGGCCACCTCCTATGTGGTGCCTAACCTCAAGCGCAAGCTCGACGTGTACCGCGCCGCCGGCCTGCCCGTGTACCTGGGCGGTACGCTGTTCGAGGCGTTTATCATCCGCAATCAGTTCGACGACTACCGCCGCCTGCTCGACTCGTTCGGGTTGGAGTACGCCGAGGTTTCGGACGGCAGCATCGACCTGCCCCACGACCGCAAGTGCGAGTTTATCCGCGAGTTGAGCAAGTCGGTGAAAGTGCTGAGCGAAGTTGGCTCCAAGGATGCCGAGAAGATTATTCCGCCCTATAAGTGGATTTCGCAGATGCAGGCCGAGCTCGACGCGGGCGCCGTGAAGGTAATCGGCGAGGCCCGCGAGGGCGGCAACGTGGGCCTGTTTCGCAGCACCGGCGAGGTGCGCTCGGGCCTAGTCGAGGAGATTCTGACCAAAATCCCGTCGGAGCGCATTCTGTGGGAAGCCCCGCAAAAGGCGCAGCAAGTATGGTTTATCAAGCTGCTGGGCCCCAACGTGAACCTGGGCAACATCGCGCCCAACGAAATTGTGAGCCTCGAAACCATCCGCCTGGGCTTGCGCGGCGATACGTTCTCCGACTTTATTGATATGGCCAGCGTCGACCCCATGTTTTTGCCCGAAGCCAAGTCGGGTAAGCCCGGCACTTCGATGCCGCGCGGGTAGTGCAGTCCTGCCCCGACCAGCAGCAAAAAAGCCGGCTTCCTACGTGGGAGCCGGCTTTTTTGCTGCTAAGGTGTGCGTGCAATTATTGCTTCTGCACCCTGATAGTTTTTATCAGGCCCGAGGGCAGGGTGAGCTGCGCCAGGTAAGTGCCGATTTTGGCATTGGCCAGCGCGGCCAGCTTGGTTTCGGTGCTGCCGTTGACCGTAGCGATGGTTTGGTCGATAAGCGTGCGGCCCATCAGGTCGGTAATGCGCAGGCGAGCGGTACCAACTTCGGCGGTTTGGATGAGCAGGCGGGTATCGTCGCCGGTGGCGGGGTTGGGGTAGATGCTCAGCTCCGAGGCCAGCGCGGCGCCGCCGTCGAAGCTCACTACTCGCACCGGCGAGTACGAGTCGGTGCCGTCGAGGTCAAGCTGGTGCAGGCGGTAGTAGCGCACGCCGGTCTTACCGGTTTCGGTGTCGGTGTAGGTGTAGTCGAGCTTGGTGCTGCTGTTGCTGCTTTGGCTGGCCACGAAGCCCAGCGTGCGGAACGCTTTGCCATCGCCCGACACCTGCACCTCGAAGCCACGGTTGTTTTTCTCCGAAGCCGTGGCCCACACCAGCTTGGCATTGTCGCCGCTGCGGGTAGCCAAAAAGCTTACCAGCGTCACGGGCAGCGGATTGGTGCGGTCGCCCAGCGTGAGGTAGTAGCCGGGGTCAGAAGGCACATCAGCTTTCGTTACCGTGCGGTCATTCGTATTCAGCGTGCCCACGAGCGGCGTAAACGAAGCCGTGCTGCTGCCCTTGGAGCTAAACAGTATCAGGTTGTTTTCCGCGATGCCGTTCAGTTCGAAAGCGGAGTTCAGGTAGCGAAATACTACGTTGTTGGACGAGCCAGCGGTGCTGGAAGAAGCGCTGTTGTCATCCCCGCTAATAAAGTACTGCCGCTTGATTGGCACCGCGCGCGGATTATTGACGGCCGTGGGCCCAATCAGGGGGTCGCCGATAATGCGCTGCACGGTCACGAGCGTGGCCGGGTGGTTGGGCGTAAGCTCCAAGCCCATGTTGCCAAACCGGTTGGTGGTGCCAGCCACCAAAGGGCCGGTTGCCCGCACTATCCCTTTAATATAGGAGGTAATAGTTTCGTTGCTGTTCGCGTTAGCGTTGATAATGCCGGTGCCGGCCAAGTTCACCACTGAGTTGCCAGTCGTATCAAACTGATAGTTCTGCGTACCGTTGGGGTCGCTGGCGGTTTGCACTACTACCCCATCGATTGCCGATTTGGGCCGGAGCGAGATAGTGTTGGTAGGCAGCATTACGTTGGCCACCGATTTTACGCCCGAGCCCGCGATGATGATGTCGGGCACCGAAAGCTGGCCCGTTACGAACTGATTGCCACCGGCTAGTATCAGCGTTGAGTTGAAGGTAGAGTCGGCCACGCCCGGCCGGTCGGTAATGGCGCCCACCAGGCCCCCGCTTAGCTGCGAAATGTTGCCATACACGTGCAGCACCGCCCCCTGAATGGTCAGCTGCGCGCGCCCTGAGTTGGTGGTGCCTTGCAGGGTGAGGTTGCGCACGGCGTAGTTTACGGTGCGGCTATCCAGTACCGGGAACACGATGTTGGAGCCCGGCGTGTTTTCCGGAATTACCGCGTCGGAAGCCCCGTTGGGGATGCCGTTGCTCCAGTTGGCCGCTACAAACCAGCGGTTACCGTTAGGGCCGGTATTGGTGCTCTGCCAGGTGGTGGTGCCGCCGGGTGCCGTAGTGGGCGGGGGCGTTACGTAGAACGAGGCGGTGTAGGCGGGCACGGTACCGGGGTCGTTGGTAGTCTTCGTAGCACCCGTAGAAGTATTCGTAGCCGTAATTTCGTAGCGCACTTCGAGCGTGTAAGTACCCCCACTCACCAAGCCAGCCAGCAAATCAGCGGTGGCATTATTAACTGTATAGCCACTGCTTGCCGGCAGCACGATAGGGCTAAAAGCTGGCGAAGTAGCCGTTACGGCGGTGGTGGCCAGGTACACACGGTACAGCATCCGGACCCCATTGCTTGGCACGGTAGTGTTGCGGCCAATGACGAAGTCTATCGAAGCACCAGTCAGGGTAAGCGCGCTCGTCCCGTTCAGGTCATACGTGCCCAGTGAGGGAGGCGGCGTCGCGTTGTCGCCTAGCTTGGTGTAGTCAGTAGGGGTAGTATACGGCGGGTCGTTGGCCAAGCCGGCATAGTTAGCACTAGTCGCCGAACTGGCCGTGGGCTGTTGCAGCAGGGTAATGCCATCATTGTACAAGGTGATGATTTGCGCCTGGGCCGATACGCACTTTAGCAGAAGAGCCATCAGCAGGAGCAGTAGTGCGCCCCGCTTTCGGGTAGGAGTAGGTTGTGTGTTCATGAAGCAAACCGTGGAGTTAGTAATAGCGAAAGTTTAAGCAGAAGGGTGGAAGTTGGGGCATATACGAAGCTATAAAAAAGTGGATGAGTGTTCTTAAAAAAATGCCATTGACCAAAAACACCGTTAATAGCTCGTCAGCATACCTAAACAAGGCATTATCTTTCAAGATAATATCTTCAAATATTTTTTTTAAGCGGCGGCAAATATACGTCTCTAATTATAGTTTGTATGCTTTTTATACAAGCTCTTTTTGTTTATTTAGCTCTCCATAAGGCTGAGTTTACTGCCCATTCACTCCCCCATCCGGGTGTATTCCTATCGCGCCAATTGGCCCTGGCTTTACTTTGTGGCCTTACTTACTTCTTCGCATGGAGCTTATCAAGCACTTTTTTGACCTTATTCTGCACCTCGACAAAACGCTCGTCGGGGTGGTACACGAATACGGCAACCTGACTTACCTGCTGCTATTTCTCATTATTTTCACCGAAACGGGCGTGGTTATTTTCCCGTTTTTGCCCGGCGACTCGCTCCTGTTCGTGGCGGGGGCCCTGGCCGCGCAGCCCAACCCCGAAACCGGGCAGCCGCTGCTGAATATCCTGTACTTGATTCCGCTGCTGCTGGTAGCTGCCTTTTTGGGCGATAACCTCAACTATTTCATCGGCGACTACTTGGGGCCCCGGGTTTTTCGGGAAGACTTTAAGCTACTAAAACGCAAGTACTTAGAGCAAACGCAAGCCTTCTACGCCAAGCACGGCGGGCAGACTATCATCATGGCACGTTTCGTGCCAATCGTGCGCACGTTCGCGCCTTTCGTGGCCGGCGTCGGCACCATGACGTATCGCACCTTTGTGTCTTACAGCGTTGTAGGGGCCCTGTTATGGGTAGTGTCGCTCACGCTGGCGGGCTATTTTCTGGGGTCCATTCCGTGGGTCAAGAACAATTTCACGTTCGTGATTTACGGTATTGTGCTATTCTCGGTACTACCGCCGCTGTGGCAGTTCCTGCGCAGCAAGCTGGCCAAAAATTAGCAGAACCTGAGCCGGCGTACTGTGCTGGTGCTGGTTTATCTTCCTCGCATTCCTCCACTCCCACTCATGCGGACTTTTGGGCTCATTGGGCGGTCGCTCGCGCACTCTTTTTCCCAGACGTATTTCACTCAAAAGTTCTACAACCTGCGGCTGGACGACCACCGCTACGAGTTGTTTGAGCTGGCGGCGGCGAGCGAGCTGCCCGCGCTGCTGGCCCAAAACCCTGACCTGGCCGGCCTCAACGTTACGATTCCTTACAAAGAGCAGATTTGGCCTTATCTCACCGACGTAGCCTCGTCGGCCGCCCGAGTAGGGGCCGTCAATGTCATCGAGATACGGGCCGATGGCAGCCTCATCGGCCATAATACTGATTACGTGGGATTTCGCGAGTCGCTGCGCACGTTTTATCCGGTGGCGGCCGAAACGCGGGCCCTCGTACTGGGCACCGGCGGGGCGGCTAAGGCCGTGGCCGTAGCCCTGCGCGAACTGGGCATCGCGCACTGGCTGGTGTCACGCGACCCGCTGGGCCCGCACCTCACCTACGCCGACTTAACGCCGGAAGTACTTGCCGCTCACCCGCTTATCATCAATACCACCCCACTCGGCACCTACCCCGACGTAGACACTTGCCCGCCCCTCCCCTACGCCGCGCTCACGCCGCAGCATTACCTCTACGACCTGGTATACAACCCCCGCGAAACGCTTTTTCTGCAAAAAGGCCGCGCGGCCGGTGCCCAAACCAAAAACGGCTTCGACATGCTCGAACGGCAAGCCGAAGCCGCATGGGCTATCTGGAATGGAGTTAAGAGTTAAGAAGTTAAGAAGTTAAGAGTTTCTACGGCATTGCTCGTGTTGCGATAGCATTGCGACACAGAAGCTTATAGAATTTTTAACTGTTAACTCTTAACTTACTTACCCGACACCTTTTTGGCGATGTCGGCCGTGTGGCGGCCCTGGAAGCGGGCACCTTCCAGCTCGTTGGCGCTGGGCTGGCGCTCGCCCTGGCCGCCGGCCACGGTGCTGGCGCCGTAAGGCGTGCCGCCGGTTACTACCTCATGGCCCATCTGGCCCTGCCAGGCATAGGGCAGGCCCACGATGATGAAGCCGTGGTGCAGCAGCTCGGTGTGAAAATTGCGAATGGTTTCTTCCTGGCCGCCGTGCTGGGTAGCGGTGCTCACGAAGGCGCCGCCTACTTTGCCTACCAGCGCGCCTTTGGCCCACAGGCCGCCGGTGCTGTCCATAAAGGCTTGCATTTGGCCGCAGAGGTTGCCGTAGCGCGTAGGCGTACCGAAGATAATGGCATCGTAGTCGGCCAGCTCGTCGGGCGTGGCTACGGGCACGTGGGCAAAGGCTTTTTGGGCACCGGTAGCGCCCGTTTTGTCGAGCACTTCCTGGGGCAGGGTTTCGGGCACGCGCTTCACTACTACTTCGTTGCTAGCTATTTCGCGGGCGCCTTCAGCTACGGCTTCGGCCAGGTGCCACACGTGGCCGTAGGTCGAGTAAAACAAAACGAGGGTTTTCATGAATGAAAAAAGTGAGGGAGGAAATGGAAAAAATCAGCCGCGCCGGCCGGGGCTGGGCCGGTTTTACCGCTGAATGGGCCAAAAGTAATTACCAACCAATGTACCTACATTACATGTACGCACATTATTAAACAAAAAGAGGCTTACTGCCTATAAGGCACTTAGTATCAAGGCCCTAATTTTACGACTACATTTTACCTTACGCTTATGCAACGTTTGGGTTGGCGGCGGCTTCCTATCAGCAGCCAGGTTGTGCGGGGATAGCCTTTTTTGCTTGCTACTTTTCCTTTACGTTGCGTCTTCTATGTCGAATGGACTACTTGCCGGCCCGGCCCGGAGCCGGCCATGAGCGCCCTTGCCTGGCCCGCCTCGCACGGCCAAGACCTACCGGCGCGCCCCGGCGGCCTCACCGCCAGCCGCCCGGCGGCCCCCGCCGTGCCCACTGAGGAGGAGCTAATTGACGGCTGCCTGCTGGGCCGGCAGCTGGCCCAAAAGCAGCTCTACGACAAGTACGCCGCCCGCATGATGGCCGTGTGCCTGCGCTACGCCCAAACCACGTTTGAGGCCGAAGACGTATTGCAGGAGGGCTTTTTAACGGTGTTTCGGACCCTAGGCAGCTTTCGGCGCGAGTGCCCGCTCGAATTCTGGATTCGGCGCGTGATGATAAACGCGGCCCTGCGCCAGCACCGCCGCAATGCCCCGCTGGTAGCCGTGAGCGACGGCGACTATCCCGAAACCCTGGCTAGCGAGGAGTTTACGTTCAGCAATTATGCCTACGGCGAGCTGCTGGCCGTGGTGCAGGAGCTGGCCCCGCGCTACCGGCTGGTGTTCAACCTCTACGCCATCGAGGGCTACACGCACAAGGAGATTGGCGAGCTGCTCAGCATCTCGGAAGGCACCAGCAAGTCGCAGTACGCCCGCGCCCGGGTCGTGCTCCAAACTAAATTAGCGCGCCTGTCGGGCCAGGCGCGGCCATTATCTTAACTTACACGCTATTATGCACTCGCAACCGCCGCCCAAGGGCAGCTTAGAAGACTTATTTCGCCACCACTTGCTAGAGAGCGAGGCGGCCGCCGTGCCCCCGCGCCCGCTAGTGTGGGAGCATATCGACAACAGCCTGCTACTAGCCCAAAACGAAAAATACCGCCGCCGCCTGCTCGTGCACCGCTGGGGCATGGCGGCCAGCCTGCTGCTAGCCTCGCTGGCCGGCAGGGGCTGGTGGCACAGCCAGCAGGTAGCCACCGCTACCTTGGCCGCCACCACCGCCCAGCGCGAAGCCGCCCGCCGGGCCGTAGCCAATGCTGTGGCTAACAGCCCCTACCAATTAGCCGCAGGCGATGCCCAAAACGCGCCTTTGGCTGCCAGTGCCGGCCGCGCCCAGCGCATAGGCAGCCCTCAGGCCGGCCGCGCCACGAGCGCGGTGCCCGCGCTTAGCAGCCCAACCGCTGCCCAATTAACGAGCCACGACCTGGCAGTGGGCAAAGGCGCTGGCCAGCGGACCAAAAGCCGACTTTTTGCCTCGACTTTGCATGCCTCTTACAACGAGGCGGCCGCCCCCGCGCTGGCTTACGAAGCCGCGCCTCGGCCCGCCCGCAGCGCTTACCAGGCTAGTGGTGCGGCGGCCCCGCGCCCGGCCAACCTTTCGCCTCTTGACGCATACGCTATCGCAGCTACCTCTACACCCTTTGCCAGCGCAGCCACTACCGTACCGGTTGGCAGCCAGCTTATTACTGATACAAATACTGGGCAGCCGGCGCTAACTGATGCCGAAAATGCGCAAGCCACCGCTACGGCCGCTACGCGCTCGGGCGAGGACTTGCTGGCGGGCCGCTTGGCGGCGCTGGCCCTGGCGGTGCCCGCTGGCCCGCCCGCCCAGCTGGTGGCCAAGGAGCTGCTGCCGCCCGCGCCCGGCGAGCTGCGGCACTGGCGCTACGGGGCCGAGTACGCCATCAGCGCGTTTCAGCCCAACATTGATTTTAACCGCAGCAGCAGCGACTACAACACTGCGCTCGGCAGCAATACCGTGAGCCTGACGCGGGCCGCCGCCGCCGAGTACCGCGCCAACTTGCGCCCCGGCCTGGGCCAGCGCCTTACCCTGCGCGCTACGCGCTGGCTGGGCGGGCACTGGTCGCTGACTACGGGCCTGGAAGTAGCGCAGCAAAACGCCTACTCGGCCACGTCGGCGGCCTTCACGGGCGAGCAGCTGGCCGATGCCTCCAGCCTTACTAGTAGCGCGCCTAGCCCTAGCTCCGGTGCCAACCCGACCTACTACGCCCCGCGCGAGCTGCAAACCTCATCGTTCCGCTACCGCTCGGCCGGCATTCCCATTGGGCTGCAATACGACAACCAGGCCAAGGCCGGCGTGTCGTTCTACGGGCGCATCGGGGCCATCGTGGGGGCGCTGCTGAGCGTGCGCAGCGAGGTAGCCGGCAACCCCGAGGCCACGCGCACCTACACCGCATTTTCGGCTAGCTCGCCCTACCGCCGCCTCACGGCGCTGCTGCGCGGCAGCGCCGGCGTGCGCTACCGGCCGGCCGGCCGGGGCTGGGGCGTGCACGCCGGCCCCACCGCCGAGGCCGGCGTGCAGTCGCTGAACGCCGAAACCGACCACAGCTTTTTGCAACAGCAGCGGCCCTACAGCGTAGGACTGGAAGCGGGCTTCGAGTTTGGTGGCAATTTCAAGCCCTGGCCCGCTACCAACTAATTTTTCTTTGGCTTATGCGGCGCTTGGTGTACATGATTTGGTTGGCGGCTCTGCCCCTACTGGCCACGCGGTGCCCCGCCAAAAATAAGGCGGCCACGGCCGCCAGCCAGGCCGCCCCAGCGGCCCGCGCCGACTGCCCGCCCGCTAAGCTTGAAGCCAAAATAGCCGAGCTAAAGACCCAGCCCAAGGCCAACCCCGCCTACGAAGTGTGGGAGTACAAGTACCAAGGCCAGAAGGTGTACCTGATTTCGGCCCCGTGCTGCGACAATTACGCCACGCTCTACGATGCGTGCCTCAACGTGCTGTGCGCGCCAAGCGGCGGCTTCACGGGCCGGGGCGATGGGCTGTGCCCCGATTTCAACGAGAAAGCTACCGACAAAAAGCTGGTGTGGCGCGACCCGCGCTAGCGTAAAATAGTAAATGGGTAGGTGCGTGACTGAGCAAGGTTCTCTATTCAGAAACTTTACTCGGTTACGCACCTACTCATTTGCTTTTCGAGAAACCCAACGGGCCGATTTCGGGTTTACTTAGCTGGCCTTTTCCCGGCCGGTTTTGCCCGTTTCTATGTCCACGTACCAGCTTACTTCTGAATTTAAACCCACCGGCGACCAGCCCCGCGCCATTGCCGAGCTAGTAAAAGGCGTGAACACCGGCGAGCCGGCCCAGGTGCTGCTCGGGGCCACGGGCACGGGCAAAACCTTCACCATGGCCAACGTGATTGCCGAAACCGGCAAGCCGGCCCTGGTGCTGTGCCACAACAAGACGCTGGCCGCCCAGCTCTACGGCGAGTTCAAGGCGTTTTTTCCGCAGAATGCCGTCGAGTACTACATCAGCTACTACGACTACTACCAGCCCGAGGCGTACATCGCCAGCTCCGACGTCTTCATTGAGAAGGACTTAGCCATCAACGAGGAGATTGAGAAGCTGCGGCTGCACTGCACCTCCACCCTGCTCAGCGGGCGGCGCGACGTGGTGGTGGTGGCCTCCGTGTCGTGCATATACGGCATCGGCAACCCCGAGGAATTCAGCAAAAACGTCATCTTTTTGGCCCCCGGCCACCGCTACTCGCGCAATAACCTGCTCTACCAGTTCGTGCAGATTCTGTACTCGCGCACCGAGATGGAATTTACGCGCGGCAGCTTCCGCGTAAAAGGCGATACAGTGGACGTGTTTCCGGCC
>Ga0182232_1000285_pt1 | contig 13663 bp, 17 predicted proteins | sample G6R1MG_30_FD_155484 | JGI IMG/M metagenome (GOLD analysis project Ga0182232, IMG submission 155484) | Phyllosphere microbial comminities from miscanthus, Michigan, USA - G6R3_NF_07NOV2016_LD2 MG | ecosystem: Host-associated > Plants > Phyllosphere > Phylloplane/Leaf | place: USA: Michigan... | reverse complement strand
CTAGGTAACCGTCGCGGTCAGCACCCGTAGCTCAGCTGGATAGAGCGTTGCCCTCCGAAGGCAAAGGTCACACGTTCGAATCGTGTCGGGTGCGCCAATTAATTCAATGACTTAGCCCCTGATCGGCGGCTCCTCCCACATAGATGTCTCACATAGCGACGCCTCACGGCGCATAGCGCAGTGGCTTGCTCCTATTCGACGCCAGCGGATAGCTGCTCCTCGAACTGAGGAGGCGGCCCTGCGAATTTCTTGGATCATCACGGCTGCAGCGCTTGCGCTGGCTGGCGGCTTGTATGCAGCTGGTCCTGGCTCCGGCTACCTGCTGGGCGTTGAATTCGAGTGTATCGACGCGGGGTGGCGACGCGGCCAGGGTAAGCCCTGTGATCGCTTCGAGTGGCGCCGGACGATCCGCTATCGTGTCGACATTGCAAACAACCGTGTGGTTGTTCTTCCGGAGACCGGATGGCTATCCGCCGGACTCGGGATCCTGGCGGATTGCAGCGTCTATGATCGCGACACGTGGCGGTGCAGGGACCGCGGATCGGTTCAGAACGTAGCCGACGGCTTGTACATCCGCTCATCGAGCGGCACCTTGCTGAACGGCTACGAGGAACACGGGTCGACGCGTCTGCGCGATGGCGTTCGCTTCTTCGTTGGGGCACCTCCCCCGGACCCCACTGCCTGGAGGTAGGGGCGAGACGACCACACCATTCTTCCTCAAGGCGTGCGCCGTCGGCAGTTCGCTAACCCGCGCGTTACAGGCGTCCGCGGCTTCCTGCGGGCACGTGCTTCTCGCGGACAGCCGACGAGACTAGCAATAAGGCGGTGGGGTCGGCGATCCAGGCCATTGCGGATAAAATGAATCCCATCCAAGCAGGCAGTCAGCACCCGACGATCGGCTCAGATGTCAGCTTGGATGACGCCCCACCAACGCCTCCAATGGCAGATGAACCTGGAGCTGAAGCTTCGGCAGCTCAACGGCGACGCGTTCCAGGATTTCTTCTCTAGGGTCATGGCCCGGCTTCACGGAGCTGACTTTATCCGGGTTCGCCCTTTCGGCAGCCTAGGCGACAAGGGCTGCGACGGGTACCTCCAGGGCAGCGGCCAAATCTTCCAGTGCTACGGCAAGCTGCATGACGCCGGCCTGACTGTGTCGACGCTCGTCGCCAAGATGACGGACGACTACGTCAAGGCGAGCGTGGCGCTCTCGGCGATCATGAAAGAATGGCACTTCGTCCATAACCTCGTTGACGGCGTTCCCGTCGAGGCCGTCGTCAGGCTGAAGGAGCTTGAGGTGGCAAACGGCCATCACCGATTCGGCATGTTCGGTCCTCCCACCTTCGAGGACCGCATCCTCGCGCTCGATGAACTCCACCTAACCGCCCTGCTCGGTCCGGTCGCCTCGGCCGAGGACAGCCGCAACATGCGGATCGAGGAGGTGGCCGGCCTCATTGAGAAGGTGATGCGCGACATCGACGACCAGCCTCTCGTCGACGCGCCTCCCAACGATCCGCCCTTTGACAAGCTGGACTTTAACGGGATCCGCGGTGCGTGGCATGGCATCCTCGTGAGCGCCACGTCGAACGCTCCCCTCGTGAAGGACTATGTCGACCGGTATCCGGACCCGGAAATGGGGATCCGGATGTCTACGGTCTTCAAGAACCGCTACAAGGAGCTGGATGCGAGCGGATTGTCGCCGAACGCCATCCTCAGCAAGCTGTCGGACGGCATCACTGGCGTCGGCAGCGTCCCGCCCGAGAGGCAGGTCGCGGCGCAGGCGCTCCTGGCCTACCTCTTTGAAGCTTGCGACATCTTCAAGGATCATCCCTCGAAGGTGACCCTATGATCCTGCCTGGAAAGCATCTGTCGCCGAATCGCGCGCTCATCGGCGTGGGGGCGGAGATCCTTCGTCAACTCGACCAGCCGCGCGAGGTGTCCGACCTTTGGGAGCGCGTGCGCTCGGCCCGGGGCGACATCCAGGCGTCCTATCCAATCTCTTTCGACTGGTTCGCGCTCGCCTTGGCCTTCCTCCACGCCATCTACGCCATCGAGGACGCCGACGGCCTGCTTCACGCTGCGGCCCCCGCGCCATGATCGTCTCGATTGACAGCTCGCTCACGACCTTCAAGTCCGTGCGCTTTCATACCGGGCTCAACGTACTGTTGTCCTCGAAGTCGGCCCAGGGCGAGGACCGCAAGACCCGCAATAGCGCCGGAAAGTCTAGCCTCGTGGACATCGTCCATTTCCTGCTCGGCGGTAAGGCCGACACCGGCAACTTGCTCAGGCACCCGCTGCTTAACGATCACGTCTTTCGGGGGACCTTCCGGATCGCCGGACGCGACGTCTCGGTAGAGCGCAGCGGAGCCAAGCATGGGCGGATCTACGTCGATCCAGCTAGTGTCGAGCACTTCGGCCTGCAGGCCAAGCCGGATAAGGAGTCGGGCGCACTTTCAATCTCGAACGAGGCTTGGAAGGATTTCCTCGCGCACCGGTGGTTCGACCTGCCGGCCGTCGTCAAGGGCTCCCCGTTCGAGGAGAGTTTCACCCCGAGCTTCCGTGCGCTGTTCGGCTACTTCGCCCGCCGGCACGGATCCGGCGCATTCGGCCATGTCGAGCGCCAAGCCGAGGCGCAGCAGCGTTGGGACTGGCAATCCAACCTCTCCTACCTCCTTGGCCTCGACTGGCGCATCCCCCGCGACCTGCATCTCGTCAAGCAGCGGGAGGGGCAGCTCGACGAGTTGAAGAAGGCCGCCAAGGGCGGTGCCTTCGGCGCGGTGATCGGGACGGTGGCCGAACTTCGCCCGGCCGTCGTCCTCGCGGAAGCCAAGGCCGCCAGGCTCCGGGAGGAGATCGGCCGCTTCGAGGTCCACGACACGTATCGTGAGATTCTGGACCAGGCCACGCGGGCCAAGGTAGAGATGCAGGCGATCTCGCGCCGTGCCGTGCCCTTGCGGGAGACGGTGGCCCATCTTCGCGCCGCCATCGAAACCGAGCGTTCTCCGGAACGCAACGACCTGAGCCGCCTCTACGCCACCGTCGGCATCGAGTTGCCGGACCTGGCAAAGCGCCGCTTCGAGGATGTCGAACGCTTCCACCGGACCGTCGTGGAGAACCGGCGCCTGCGACTGCGTGACGAGATCGAGACGGCGGAACGCGAACTGGCCGAGGGCGAGATCCGGTTCGCCGGCTTGGACGCCGAGCGCGGGGCCATCCTACGGATCCTGGAGGGGCGCGGCGCGCTGGAGGACTTCGTCGCGCTCCAGACGCGGCTGGCCGACGCGGAGGCTGAGGCCGCCGCTCTGCGGGAGCGCTTCAGGTCGGCCGAGGCGCTGGAAAGCCAGACGACCGAGCTGAGCATGGAGCGGATCGGCATCAAGCGCCGTCTGCAAGAGGATCATCAGCGCCGACGGGATCGCCTCGACGAGGCCATCCTGCTCATCGGCAACGCCATCACGTCCCTGTACGAGGACCGCCAGGGCAAGTTCGAGGTCGAAGCCACCGAAAACGGGCCGGAATTCCGCATCACGATCCAAGGCGATCGCGGCGGCGGGATCTCGAACATGGAGATCTTCTGCCTCGACTACGCGCTGTTCTCGATCTGGAGCACGCGCGGGAAGGGGCCTGGCTTCTTGATCCACGACAGCCATCTCTTCGATGGCGTCGACCCGCGCCAGGTCGCGAATGCCCTCGCGCTCGGAGCCGAGGCCGCACGCGCTTCAGGAGGGCAATACATCGTCACCATGAACTCGGATATCTACGACACCCTGCCCCTGCCAGCCGGCATCGACCGAGAGGGCGTCGTGATGAGGCCGCGCTTGTCGGACGCCGACGAGGGCAGCGGCCTGTTCGGGTTTCGCTTCGACTGAGCCCGCCGCATCCGCCTCAGGTTAGGTGGGGGCGCCAGCGCGGCCGAGACCGGTGGACATCGCCAGGGCCGACCGCTGCGTCGAACAGCTCAAGGCGACCACGGGGGAGTTGGCCGGCAGGCCGTAGCACTGGCGGTAACCGCGCTGTCGAGAACAAGGTCGTGCTGCCGGCTGAGAGGCGGTGGAGTTCGTAGCGCAATGAGCGGCGGCATCGCATCACGGTTTGACCTCATGCGTGTGCCGTTGGCAGCTCGGACACCTGTGTCGTGTAACGCGGGCTCCTCATCTCGAACTTCGTCGACCACGTCCGCTTCTCGGTGAGCCCAGCGCGCGCCGGCACCACGGCCCCCCGCCCGAACCGGATGTTGCACGCGTCCATGGCCGCCATCAGCGGGCCACTGCGCTCGCGATCGAGCCGACCGATGAGCGCACGCGGCGACGCCGCCAGGGGCGTCAGGTCCGTGGTGATGACGCCGGCCTTGCTGTAACGCCACGGCCGGTTGCCCGGAGCCTCGCGCCACGTACGGGCCACGCCGAGCTGCGCCGCCTGGATCAGAACGAGGCTATCGTTCGTCGCTTCCGGCAGCGTCACGGTGGTGGAGACTGAACGCATCGGGTCCCCCCGGTCGTGGGTTGAGGTGTGATAAAAGACCGTGAGTTGGTCGGTGCCCAGGCCCTCGCGCCGAAGCTTCTCGCCGAGCCTCGTGGCGTGCGCGGCCACCGCCTGTTCGACCGTAGCTCGGTCCTCGACGCGGCGGGAGAACGAGCGGGTGACGGCGCAGCCCTTGCGCTGGGCCGGCACGAGTTCGAGGGGTAGGCACGACAGGCCGCGCAGCTCGTGGATGATGCGCTCGCCCACCACCGTCATCGCCTTGCGCACCGGCCTTGGATCGAGGTCGCGCAGATCCGCCACCGTGTCGACGCCCATGGCGGTGATCTTGGCGAGCGACGCCCGGCCGATCCCCCATACCTCGGCCGCCGCGATCCGGCAGAGCCATTGATCGTAAGCCACGGGGTCAGTCAGATCGCAGACGCCGTCGAGGGTCGGCTGCGACTTGGCGATGTGATTGGCGAGCTTCGCCAGGGTCTTCGTCGCGCCGATCCCGACGCAGGTCGGAATGCCCGTCCAGGCCCGCACCGTAGCGCGTAGGTCGCGCGCGAGTTCCAGGCGAAGATTCGGGGCCACGTCCGACAGGTCGAGAAACGATTCGTCGATGGAATAGATTTCCACGCGGGGGGAAAAGTCCCGATACACCGCGTTGGTGCAGGCGCTCATGTCGCCATAGAGGGTGTAGTTCGATGAGAAGACGCGCACGCCGTCGCGCCGGCACTGCTCGCGGATCTTGAAGAACGGGTCTCCCATCTTGATCCCGAGGGCCTTGGCCTCGGCCGTCCTTGCGATTGCGCATCCATCGTTGTTGCTCAGCACGATCACCGGCACGCGGGCGAGCTTCGGGTCGAACACGCGCTCGCACGAACAATAGAAGCTGTTGCCGCCGATGAGCGCGATTGCGCAGCTTATCGGACAAGGCCGGTGCGGGCGATGTGCCAGCGGATCGAGAAGCGGACGACGCCCCAGATCTCGCCTTCAGCCGCCTCTTCCACGGCGAAGGCGAGATCTGGGTTCTCGAAGGCGAGGCGGGCGACGTTCCCCTCGATGTGCAGGCGCTTCACCGACATCTCGCCGTCGATGGCGGCCACCACAACGCTGCCGTTGCCGGGCTTCAGGCTGCGATCCACTACCGCGAGGTCGCGATCGAAGATGCCGGCCGCCCGCATGGAATCGCCCGAGATGTTCCAGGCGAAGGTTGCCGGTGGGTTCGGGGCCAGCCATCGCGGCAGCTCAAGCGCCCCCTCGAGGAAGTCGTCGGCTGGCGATGGGAAGCCAGCGCACAGCGCCTGCCCCATGATGGGGATGCGGACCGCATCCGAAAGGCCGGGGATGAGTTCACGGACGATGTAAGGGCTCACTGGCCGGCGCTCGCTACCGCGTTGATGCCGCCGCGGATGTAGCCGTGCGAGATCAGCCGGTCCCGCTGCATCGTCCGGCGCTCGGCCTCTGTGAGGTCAGCCAACGCGTCCTCGATCGCCCGCACCAGGGCGGCCCAGGCGTCGCCGCGGGCCGCGCGATGATAGGCGAGCGCAATCTTCTCAGCTTCGGACAGACGGATCTCAACAGGCGGCTCGTGGGGAGAAGCGTGCATCTCGCGTCCGGCTCCTGATAGAACATATCAGGAACAAACCGTATCTCGGCCGGTGGTTCAATCGATAAGGCCAAGCCTGGAAAGGCACCGGTGGACGGCTGTGGAGCGGGGGGTAAAAGCGCAATGCCGACGAGGCTTTACCGCTTCCACTGCACGGATGGGCATGACCTTGTGGTCGATCTCCGGGGGCGGCGGATCCCAACGGTGGCGCTGATGCGTGTCCACGCGGAGCAAGTTGCCCTCAACCTGATGGCCAGCGGCGCGGGCTTGGATTGGTCGGAATGGTACGTGGAGGTCTACGACGAGAGAGGCCATGCGGTGCTGGCGAATGCGTTCGCGGAGGTACTGTACGACCGTCGGCCTGGACGAGTTTGAGGAGAGGCGAAACTAGCCGACGATGAGACGGGCGAACTCGAGGCTGCGACGATCCTGGGGCAGTTCGGCGAGGTGCCGGAGGATTTCGCCGAGACGAAGGTCCCGGGGCCGAAGCTCCGGGGCGCATTGCGGATGGCGGTAGGTATGGATCAACGCTTCGGCGCGCTCCTACTGAGTTCCGCGAACAAGTTCGGGCGAGTCGAGTCCCGGCCGGCGCGCGGGCCGGGCACATCTCATTAAGATCGACGCGAGCAAGCCGGGCGCCCGACGTCGCGCGGTCAGTCCCATGCCGGCGCGGGTGACGAGCTGCGGTTTCACTAGAGGCATGAGGATTAATCCGCTCATTCTCTTTGGGGCGGGCAGCCTTTAGTTGGCCTGCGTGTATTCTCTAACGCGTTACATGCCAGAGTACGCCAAGAGTAGAGGGTATGTTTCGGCGCAATACTTTTGCCATAATCGACATCTTGCCATCGAGCATTCGCGATTGATTTCCATATTTCTTCTTGTTTCATGCATTGTGCAAGATCAAATCCGCCGTATTCTCCGAATAATACATTGGTGTCGGCGCAAGTTTCCGCTGGAGTTCTCGTCGGCGGTGTTCTGCCGGGTAGTGTAACCTGAGCGAGGATGACGAGTGAGGCGGCGCTTGCGATGTAGATCATAGGCTCTCCTATTCACGTGATCGGCGGTTGCGTCCAGGACTGAGTGTCCCTTGGCCGCGATGGTCGGCGACAGCTGGCCGCGGTTGATCGACCGTATGCGGCTGATGATCGACGAGGCCAACAGGGCGGCGTCATAGCCGGCCCGCATGCCCTGCGCCGTTCCCGAGGAGCCGGGCCGCCGGGCGCGGGTGGCGCTGTTCGCGCCGGCCAGCGCATCGAACACGTCGGTGATGTCCCGGAGCTGCTCCGGCTTGTCGCGATACAGCACCTCGGCCACGGCCTTGGTCTGCGGGTCGTTTAGGAAGTCGTTGCCGCGCCGGCCGCTGATCTGCTTCGGCTGATTGACCCCGCCGTCGACCGTGGCCCGGTCCATCTCGTCGACCAGCCCGGCCAACCGGTCCTTGGGTGGACGAAGTTGTGCAGTGGCCGGCGGCCGCTGAACTCGGCAACGCCATTCGCAGCGCGAAGGGAGTGCGCCTCCGCGACCTACCGATGAGGGCGGCGCACGTCAAAGCGATCCTCACGGCCTGAACTCGGCTATCGGACTACCCGCTAGTTAGGCACCGACAGGCATCGGTGCCCCTTCCCGCAACTATCCGGCGGCCCGACCGAAACGACCTTAGCACCCCTGCCGTCGAGATCGACCAGGAGCGCACGGGTGGCGACAGAAGGGGCAGTGATCCCTTCCACCGGATGAACTTTGACGAATCGAGCTGGATCGGCGCTACTGACGATCAAGCCCTTCGTCTGCCCGTAGTAGTTCGGCTTGATGCTCATCGAGCCGTCGGGATCAGCCTGGATCAGGGCGTGATAATCCCCTTTGCCATCACTGGAGATCAGGTGGATAACCTGCGAGGCCGAAGCGCCAAACTTGGAGGTCTTACCGATCTCGGCAAACTCGGCCGCGGCCCCATGATCGGTCTTGATGGCGTTCTTCCAACCGGCGGTCCCCTGCGCACCGATGTGAAGACCGTTCATCTGCCCGTCGGGCTTTGAATTCCACTCGCCGGTGACCCAGATCCCATCGACGTTCGTGCCCTTCCAGCCTGCCGCGGGCGCGACAAGGTTTACATCGATCTCCGTGCCATAGACTTGACCGTTAAAGCCATGCTTCGGCGGCACTCCCGACGTGTCGAAGTTCTTTGATGTAAAGTTGGCGCCCCACGCCTGGGCGTTCATCGCAGCCATGTGAGCACCGCCGTAGACCCCCACGGCTGGCGCAATCGTAGATGCGGTCCGCGCAACGCCCAGTACGCCCGAGGTGATGATGAACCCCGGGGTGACGCCGTCGATCTTATTGGCATTCGCGTCTGCGGGGATCTCAATCGAGCCGCTGATCGCTGAAACCACGCCGTAGTCGTTGCCGCCCGGCATCAGCTTCGCCGGAGGGTTGCCGATATCGACGGACAAGCCAGAGTAGGCCCCTCGCCAGCTTGCCCACGGTGGCGATGCAATGGACAGTTTGGTTCGCTCGCCGTCCCGTCCTCCCCCAGGGCTAGTTCGGTTGTCGTTGCTTGGGGTCTCGGCAGGCGCTCTGGCTGGCTGAGGCTGTGCGAATGCACAGGACGCCATGCCTATGAAAATCAGAGCAACTTGCGTTCGCATGTCATCACCTCACGGCCGAAGGGGCTTTCCCCTACCGCTATCGCAGCCGTCGAGAAAGCGGCGCCGTGTGCCGGATGAAGTACCAAGATCAAACAAAAACGCCCCGAAGCCGAAGCCCCGGGGCGCGATACGGATGGCACTGAGCTGGCGGATCGGCGGGGTGACTGTTTCAGGTCGCTTGCTTGCGGCTCGGAGCCTTCGCTGGCGGCGCGGCCTCGACAAGAGCGCCGGCGCGCCCGAGACCGATGGATTTCGCCAAGGCCGACCGCTGCGCCGGATAGCTCGAGGCGACCATGGGATAGTCGGCCGGGAAGCTGACGGGGAAGTCGAGCCCGCTCGGCACGGTCCCGGCGTTCGACCCGGACAGCCCGAGATCCGCCATGAAGCGGGGGCCGTAGGTCTCGACGGCGCGTTTGAACTGCGGGGTCATGTTCGCGCTCATGCCGCTTCGTAGGTGCCGGAGATCACGACGGTCTGACCGTCGGCGGCGGGGTAGGTATTGTCGAAGCGAAGGATCTTCATGCTGGTGCCGGTCTCGCCGATCACGCCCTGAAGCATGACGCCCGTCGTCTGATTCCGGCCGGCGACGACGCACACGATTCCGTCGCCCGTCACGGGCGGGGAAGGCAGCGTCGCGGACAGATAGCCGGACGCCGAGCCGTTCGAGACGATCGCCACCTTGATCCGGAACCAGACCTCCTTGCCGCGCTGGACATACCGGCCTTCCGCGGTGGACGTCGTAATCGCGCCGGCGCCGGTGCCGATGGCGGGGGTGTACGCGGTCCAGCTTCCGTCGGACCACCCGAAGCGCCCGCCGGCGGCCGGCGTCGCGAGGATGTTTCCGCCGGCGTCGGTCGCCAGCTTCGCCACCCGCACGGTGCCGTCGGTCGCAAGGAATCGAAGCTCGATCAAGGGCGCACCCACGTCGAGCTTGCCCGCGAACGCGGCGGCGAACCCGGCAGCGGCGGCGGCTGTGAGCTGCGCCTGGATATATGCGTCGGTCGGCCCGGTCACTGAGAACGAAAGCGCGGGCGAGAGCGCGTCCCGCGTGACGATCCCGTTCTTCAGCTTGCCGTCGGAGCGCCGAACATCTTTGACCGCATCGACGACGCCGCCGAGGACGGCCGAAATCGTGTCGAGCTCGTCGTCGATGCGAATCCCGGGCTGCGACGAGGTCGGGTTCCCGCTCTGGAACCCCTCGAAGCTGAAATCGCGCTCGTATTTGTCCGGATCGGGCATGGCTTGTCCACCGCTGTCGAGGGACAATAGACGACACAATGGAGAAACGCCATACGCCGATAGCCGGGGCCTATTGATCGACCGCTGACACGGTCCCGGCCGCGGCCTCGTTCACGACGACTACGCCGCCAAGCCACGGGGTCACGGCCTCCAGGGTCGTGATGCGATGCTCGATGTTGCTGAACGGGTGCGGCCAGAGCTCGGATGGCAGATCTTCCAGCAGTTCCGCGTGCCGCCCGCGGGCTTCGCCGTCGCGCGAGACGCCGCAGACCACGCACCCATGACGACCCCGTCACGGACGAGGTCGTAGCTGCCGGCGGCGAGGCGGTGGATCTCGTAGGCCATCAGGCGACGTGTTCCCGCCTCGCCTGTCACGCCAGAGCGCCACTGACGTGCTGACCGGCATCGGTTGCCAGATCCGTAGTGGACGATGCTGAAGCCGGGGTGTCGACGGTAGCGCCAGCTTCATACGCCGACATGGTCGCAGACTGGCGTTCGAGCGTTGCTTGCAACTCAGCGTTCTGCTCACGCACCTGACCGAGTTCCACTTTGATACGGTGACGCGCGATAACTTGCGCTCCGATTTCGACGGCGAGGCGATCCTGAAGCGACGTGATGAGTACCATGGGGGTCTTCCCCATGCTGCCACGATGAGGGCTTTGAAGCCGGGCGGAATGGTTCCGCCGGCAGCGGTGAGCTGAACATTCTGTCCCTGGAAGACCATGCTTCCGAAGGAGCCGCGGTTGGCGGCGGCGGTCCCGTTGACCGTCAGATCCCCGCCGACGCCGGCGTTGCTCGACACGTTGAGCGTTCCGGTATTCGTCGTGCCGGCTGTTAGGGTGGCATTGACAGTGAGGTTGCCGCCCACGGTCGCACCACCGGTGACATTAAGGCTGCTGCCAACCTGAAGAATGAATGCCGAGGCAATGCCACCGGGTGCGAGCGCCACCGCCAGGCTCGACAACGACGTTGCCGCCGGCATCGGTCGATATCTTGCCTTCGCGCACGTTCCCGCTGCCGTCGCGCGAGCGCATGACGAGAGGCGCCGATCCGACCGCGCCGTTGCCAGGCTGGAAGCCCGCCATGAACGCCGCGACCGCGCCCCCGTCCTGCGTGCGAAAGCCCTCCTTGAACGGGATCTGGTTGAACGCCCCCGCATAGCCGACGTAGTGGGCGCAGAGCAGGCCGTTGGTCATCACCTCGCAGTTGCCGGTGGTCTAAGTCCCGCGAATGTTGACGTTGTTCGGGATGCCCCCTGAAGCCGTCCGCTCGCACGCGACGTCGATCTCAATTCCGTAGAGCTCGACGTTCTCCAGTCCCTTGTTCGGCTCGTTCGGGATGAGCGTCGGCTTGTTGGTGACGACGAAGTTGCCGCCGAACACCTGGGAAACCCGACTTGGCGCCGCGTTTGCCATGGCCGCGCCGAACACTCCGAGAGCGCCCATGTTCGGATCAGCCGTGCGAGCAATGCCCGCCACGCCAGCCGCATGGATGCCACGCGGATTGCCGTTCGAATACGGCAGATCGACCGTGCCGAGGATTACGTCCGTGACGCCAACTGTGTCACCGCCAGCTCGGCAAGAGCGCGGCAGGCCGCCGACGTCAGCCACAACCCCCGAGTACGCCGTCGTATAAATGGCGAAGTTCGGCCCGACGAAGCTGTTGTCCCCTCGCTGAAAGGCGTTGGCGTTGGCCTGGAGACGGGCGTCGGCGCCGTCAACAAGCGTGCCGGCTGTCGTACCGACATCGCGGAACGCCCCCTGCTTGAGTGCCGGCGGATTCTGGATCTGCGAGTAATCGACGATTCCCGAGCCGACGATCGTGTAGCTCGCGGCCAGGGTCTTCGAGCCGGAGCCCTTATAGACGTACCGGGTCCCGTTCGGCGACGTGATGACGGTGACTCCCTCGACGATCTGTGCCTGCTGCTGCGTCGTCAGTGTCGTCAAATCGCCCGACGCGACGACAGCGCTGCTGACAGGCGGCAGCTGCGCGATCGGCACGAGACCGTTGACGAGATCGGCCTTCAGCCCGAAAGCCGCGGCGAGCGGCCCGGACGCGATCTGGTCGACAATATCGCGGATATCGGTGACGCGCGTGCTGCCGTCCGGCTTGCGCGACAGCAGCTTGCCGTCGGCCTGCTGGATCGCGAGGCCGCCCTGCGAGATCGGACGTGTGGGCGTGGCGCCGGGCGTATTCGAGAAGTCAAACTGCGCCCTGATGAGTTGGTCGACCATCACGCTGCTCCTTCGCTGCCGAACGTCTCATGAAGCCCCGTCAACAGGTCGCCCCGGCGACGGTTGGCGCGTTCCCGGATCTCTTCGGCGAGGTTCATGCTGCGCACATCGTTCCGAAGCAGCGCGGCGTAGGCGAGAAGATCGGGAAGGACGTCCGGATGCCGCTGCGCGCGTGCCGCGTCCGTCTCTGCCCAGTAGATGATGAGACCGCGGGCCGCGTTCATGCCGTGGCGAATCTGCGATCGATTGTAGCTCGCCGGCAGATGCTCGACGGCGCCGGCCAACGCGTGCGTCATGACGCCGAGCAACTCGTCCCGGTCTTCGCTCGAGGGCCGCAGGCCCTTGCGATCATGCACATGAGACCGGAGGGATCGGAGAATGTGGCCGAGTGCCCACGCAGGGTCATTGCCGTTCGCCACCTTCATCAGGTGCGCGCTGAGGTCGAAGATCTTGTAATCGAGATCTTCCTCGTCGCGGGAGGGCGGTGCCGGCTCGTCAAAATCCGGATCGTGCAGATAGTCATGGAAGAGAGCGTCTGTCGCGGGGTTGGCCATTGGCGATCGGGCTTTCATCCGAAGGTCGATGGCTCATCGTATGAGCGGCCCGTGCGCGATAATAGACGCCCTCTATGGGCTGATAATCGCGCGTAAGGCGGACGCTATGGCTTGTAGGGTGGAGGGCCGAGTTTTTGAGGGGCGATATTTTTCTTGCGAGGCCTGATGCCGTTCTGGGAAGGGCGCTGGGACTAGTGCCCAGGGGTAGGGTCCGGCGGGCCACCACCCAGTCATCGGGACGGACGCCGGCCCTTGGCGCACTGCGGTGGGCGAGCGCATAGTCCCGGAACCGCCACGAGGAGCCTGCCCCTATGTGCTTGCCGCCCGACATGCACGCGCACGTCCTGCGCTCCACCCTCAACACGATGGCCGACACGATCCGTCAGGCTGATCTGACACCCGCGCTGACCTCCCGCCTCGCTGCGATGGTGGAGGATGCACAGCAGAGCGCGCTAGAGCTTCAGGAGACATTACGGCCCGTCCCGGCCGCGATTCTAGCGGCGATCCCGCCGAGGCCGTCACGGCGCTTCGTAGGTCACAGCAAGCCCGGATCGAACGTCATCACCCTTCGGGCCGGCTAAGTCCGCTCAGGCGGCCCGGTCGAGGATGCGAGACACCTGGACGGCGGTCCACGTGCCGCCGCGCGCTGTCTTGACGTTCCGGTCGTTCAGCTCGGTCGCCACGGCCCGCATCGAGGCGCCACGGGCCTGCATCTCCCGGATGACCGGCAGCACGTTCGCGGCGAAGTCGTCAGCCCTCGCGGCCAGGGTCTCGCGGCCCTTGGCCGATGCCTCTACCAGGTTCGTCCGATTGCCGAGCACGCCCCGGCCAACCATCGGCGCCAGTGCGGCCCGGGTGCGAGCCGAGATCAAGGCGCGCTCCTTCTCGGCCAGGGCGGCATAGATGTGGAGCATGAAGGGGTCG
>Ga0182232_1000284_pt1 | contig 13702 bp, 13 predicted proteins | sample G6R1MG_30_FD_155484 | JGI IMG/M metagenome (GOLD analysis project Ga0182232, IMG submission 155484) | Phyllosphere microbial comminities from miscanthus, Michigan, USA - G6R3_NF_07NOV2016_LD2 MG | ecosystem: Host-associated > Plants > Phyllosphere > Phylloplane/Leaf | place: USA: Michigan... | reverse complement strand
TACGCGGCCCGCGAAACGATGTGGCTCAAGCTCTACGCCGTCGATGGCACCTTCCACAAGCCGCTCGGCCTGAGCAAAGTGGCCTACGTGGAAGTGCTCAACAGCCAGCACCAGCCCGTGCTGCAAACCCAGGTGGCCCTGCGCGATGCTACCGGCCAGGGCGCGCTCGACCTGCCGGCCACGCTGCCCACCGGCCGCTACACGGTGCGTGCCTACACGAGCTGGATGAAAAACTTCGACCCCGCGTTTTACTTCCAAACGCCGGTCAGCATCATCAACACCTTCGCCGCGTCGGGGCCGGCGGCGGCCCCCGCGGCCCCGGCTTTCGACGTGCAGTTCTTTCCTGAGGGCGGCCAGCTGGTGCAGGGCGTGCCCAGCCGCGTCGCCTTTCGGGTGGCCGACGCGGCCGGGCGGGGCCAAGTTGCCACGGGCACCCTGCGCGATGCCCAGGGCCGGGCCGTGGCGCAGCTGCGCACGCTGCGGCCGGGGCTCGGCAGCTTCGAGCTTACCCCGGCGGCGGCCAGCGCGGCTTACACCGCTGAGCTACGGCTGGCTACGGGCCAACAAGTGGTTGGCAGGCTCCCCTTGGCTGCCGCGCGGGGCTACGTGCTGCGGCTCACCGAGGCCGGCCCCACGCAGCTGCGCCTGCACGTGGTGGCCAAAGGCGCGGGCGCCGAAGCGGCGCGCCTGGCCCTAGTGGGGCACTCGGGCCAGCGCGTGGCCACGGCGCAGGTGGCCCAGCCCGACGCGCGGGGCGAGGTCGATTTTTTGATTGATAAAGCCGCGATTTTGCCTGGCATCTCGCACTTCACGGTCTTTAACAGCCGCCGCCAGCCGGTGGGCGAGCGGCTGCACTTCCGGCGGCCCCGGCCGCTGCCCCTGGCCGTGGCGCCCGGCCAGGCCCGCTACGGCCCGCGCCAAAAAGTGACGCTGCGCCTGGCCCTGGCCGCTGGCGCGGCCCCGGCCCGGGCTTCGCTGGCCGTGTACCAGCTCGACTCGCTGGCCACCGCCGCGCCGGCCGACATCGGCAGCGTGCTCAGCCTGACTTCCGACCTGCGAGGCACCGTCGAAGACCCCGGCTACTACCTGCGCGACTCTAGCCAGGCTGGCCAGCAAGCACTTGATAACCTGCTGCTCACCCACGGCTGGAGCCGCTTTCAGTGGCCCGACGTGCTGGCCGGGCGCCCGCCCGCCCTGCCTTACCCGCCCGAGCTAACCGGCCCACTGGTGCGCGGCCAGGTGCTGACGGCCGCGGGCGCGCCCGCCCCCGGCATCGTGGCCTACCTGGCCGCGCCCAGCCGGGCGGCCCGCTTCTACACCGCCACCAGCGGCCCCGATGGCGTGGTGCAGTTCGAGCCCAAAGAGGCCGTTGGCTCGCGCACCTATACCCTGCAAACCGACTGGCGGCGCGATAGCACCTACCAGATGGCGCTGCTTGCGCCCTACTCGGCGCGCCACGCGGCGCGCCCGCTGGCGCCGCTGAGCTTGGGGCCCGCCCGCGCGGCCGACCTCACGCGGCGGCACGTGCAGACGCAGCTGCAAGCTACTTACTACGGCCGCTACCAGCACTATCAGCCGCCGCCCCGCGATACGGTGGCCTTTTATGGCACGCCGCCGGCCCAGTATCGGCTCGATGAGTATACCCGGTTTAAGGCGCTCGAAGAGGTGCTGCGCGAGTACGTGCGGGGCGTGTACGTGCGCCCGCGCAAGGACGGCATGCACCTGCGGCTGGGCGACGAGCTGCACCACACCCTGTTTGAGGAAGACCCGCTGGTGCTGCTCGATGGCGTGCCGGTGTTCAAGCTCAACCAGCTCATGGCCTTTGACCCGCTGCGCATCGAGCGCGTGGCGGTGTTCACCAACCGCTACTATTACGGCGCGCAAGACTACGCCGGCCTGCTCAGCTTTACTACTTACCGGGGCGACTTGCAGGATTTTCCCCTCGACCCCCGCGCCCTGCTCGAAGCCTACGATGGCCCCCAGGGCCAGCGCGAGTTCTTTGCCCCGCGCTACGACGCCGCCCCGCTTAGTACGCTGCCCGACCTGCGCAACCTGCTGCACTGGCAGCCCGATATTGCGCTGAGCCCCGGCGCCGCGCAGGAAATTACCTTTTTCACCTCCGACCAGGCGGGGCACTACCGGGTGGTGGTGCAGGGCCTGGCGGCCGATGGCCAGGCGGGCAGCGCCGGCACGGTTTTCGAGGTAAAAGCCGCGCTGTAGCGGCGGCTTTAGGGCCGGTGCAAGCTGCTCATCGCTATGCTTTTGCCGGTTCTCGAAGGGGGGTAGCAGCCGATTGGCCAGCACGGCCAGCAGCCCGCCGGCCAGCGGCGCGGCCACGTACACCCAGGCCGCCGCCAGGTGGCCGAGGGCGTGGGTTTGCTCATTCACAACCACCGCGCCGGTGCCAAAAAGCAGCAAAAAAAGCCGTGCCGAGCACTTCGGCCAGCAGGCATTGGGGGAGGGTGGGGAGCGGCTTTTGGGAAGCCCGAAAATAGGCACGCTCGCCCCAGAAAGCGTTCGCTATCAGGCCACAGTGCCGCCGCAGCTAGAGCCCGCGCCCGCCGTGCAGCCGTAGCAGTGCTCATTGACCACGATGGCGCGCTGGGCCAGGGTCGCCGCGTCGAAGTCGCGGATGTGCCGGCTGCCGGGGCTGGCCACGGGCAGGTCGAGCATCTGGTTGAAGTCGCAGTCGTAGAGGCCGCCGTCCCAGCTTACCGAGAGCGTGTCGCGGCACATTACGCCGGCCGCGGCGGCGGGGTTGAAGGCCGTGACGAGCTTTTCCATGTAGCCCGCGTAGTTGCCCGACTCGATGAGGTAGTCGAGAAAGCGGCTGACGGGCAGGTTGGTGATGGCGTAGAGGCTGTTGAATACGATGCCAAAATCCTTGCTGAGCGCCTGCTTGAACTGCCGCTCCAGCCCGGCCTGCGGGCCGGGCATAAAGGCACCGGCCGGGTTATACACCAGGTTCAGCACCAGCCCACTACCGGGCTGGCCGTAGCCCACGGCATTGAGCAGGCGCAAGGCCCGAATGGAGTCGGCAAATACGCCGTCGCCGCGCTGGCGGTCGGTTTTGTCGGCCGAATAGAAGGGCAGCGAGCTGACTACCTCTACGCCGTGCTGCCGAAAAAACTCGGGCAAATCGTGGTACTTCTTGTTGGCTACGATGATGGTTAAGTTGCAGCGCACCAATATTTTGCGGCCCAGCTTGCTCAGTTCCGCCACCAGCCACCGAAAGTCGGGGTTCATCTCGGGCGCGCCGCCCGTCAGGTCCACCGTCGGGATGTCGGTTTGGGCTAGCGCGTCGAGGCAGAGCTGCATCGTTTCGCGGGTCATGATTTCCTTGCGGTCGGGGCCGGCATCCACGTGGCAGTGCTTGCACACCTGGTTGCACATTTTGCCCACGTTGAGCTGGAGCACGGCCGGGGCCACCGGCCGCAGTGGCAGCAGGCCCGCCCCGGCCAGCTTTTGGTGAAACCGGGGCAAGTGCGCCGTGGCCGCCTGCTCGCGGCTGAGCACCGTGAGCTGAAAGGCCGAGTCGGCCAGCTGGTGGCCGGTGGCTTTAAGTGATTTCATGCTAGGAAGTAGGACGTTGCTTCAAAACCCGCGACCCGCGGCAAATAGCTCCCCTACATCGATAATTCCTTGGCTTTGTTCATCATTTGCACGCCGTGCACCAGCGTAGAGCCGCCCCGGATGGCGGCGGCCACGTGCACGGCTTCCATCATTTCGGGCTCGGTGCAGCCTTTTTCGAGCGTATCGGTGGTGTAGGCGTCGATGCAGTAGGCGCACTGCACGGCGTGCGCCACGGCCAGGGCAATGAGCGATTTTTCGCGGGCCGTGAGGGCACCTTCGGCAAATACGGCGCCGTAGTAGGCAAAAAACTTATCAGCAAATTCTTTCTGAAACTCGCCGATGTTGCCAAATTTCTTGAGGTCGGCGGGGTCGTAGTAGGTGGCCATGAGTAGGAGCAAGGAAGGAGTGAAAATAGCCGTAGCAGCTAGTGAGCGACAAGATAACGCCCGCCGCGCCCATCTTTTTACAGTATCGCGCGTTAGGCAACGTCAAAAACCCGTGTTTTTCATTCGTTTATGAGCTACTTAGCCACCACTGCCGACGTGTACCGCCCGGCGGCCCAGGAGCCCCAGGGCAAAACCAGCCCCTGGCCGTGTGCGACAAAACCGCTAGCGCGCTGCTGAGCCTGGGCCGGGACAATATTTTCGTGTCGCCCGCCACGTACTTCTACGGCGGCGGGGGCTGCTGCTAGGCAGGGTTGCGCCAGGCGTCCAAATCGCGGGCCGAGTCTACGTCGGCTAAGGTCGGCAAGTGGGCCACGCGCAGGCCGAGCCGGGCGGCATCGGCCAGGGTATCGGCCAGCACCGTGGCGGTGCTCCACTGCTTATTGGTAAATAAGCTGCCATGCAAATGCTTCATTCCTAGCAAGTAGTATCCGCCATCGATTGCCGGGCCTACTACCAGGTCGTGGGTTGCCAGCTGGTCGAACGCTTGGCGTAGTAAAGCGGCCGTGAGCCCTGGGCAGTCGGTGCCAATGATAACTGCGCGCCCCGCGCCCGCCGCAAAAGCCTCGGCAAAGGCGTGGCCCATGCGTTCGCCGAGCGACCCGGCGGGCGGCTGCACGCGCCAGGGCAGGCCGGGCCATTCGGGCCGGGCCTGCGGGGGGCGGGCGGGCGGCGCGGGGGCTTCGGCCAGCCACAGCGTGGCCGGGATTTGGGCGGCCGCCACGGCGGCGGCCGTGAGGGCCAGCAGCTCGCGGTAGGTGGCGAGCGCGGCCGTGGGGCCAATGGCGGCGGCCAGGCGGGTTTTGACTTGGCCCAGCACGGGCTCGCGGGCAAAAATGAGGAGGTGTTCGAGCGGAGAAGCCATAGTAAAGCAACAAATAGCCGGCTGGCTTTTACAGCTTGCCCTGCCGAATAAGGCGCCGGTAGAGCCGCACCAGATTGGGCTGCGACACGCCGGCCCAGTAAAGCAGCACGAGGAGCGTAAAAATCCCTTGCAGCCGAAAAACGCCGTTGGCCAGGTACTTGCGGGCCGAGGTGGTGACGGCCCGCGGCAGGAGCCGAAAAGGCGCCCGCGCCCGCAGGCGCGCCACCAGCTCCTGGTCTTCCATCACGTGCAGGTCTTCGCGGTAGCCGCCGAGCTGCGCAAACAGTTCGCGGCGCACAAACAGGCTCTGGTCGCCGAAGCGCAGGCACGTGAAGGGCAAGCGGGTGCACCACGCGCTGAAGCGCAAAAACCAATGCCCATGGTCGAAAGCCAGCCGGTAGCAGCCGCTGCCGTAGCCCTGCGCCACGGCCCGGCGCAGGTCGGCCAAAAAGCCGGGCGGCGGGTAGGAATCGGCGTGCAGGAAGTAAAGCACCTCACCTCTAGCCTGCTGGGCGCCGTAGTTGAGCTGGGCGGCGCGGCCCTTGCGTGGGCTGCGCAGCACGGTAGCGCCGGCCCGCCGGGCCTGGGCCACCGTGTCGTCGGTGCTGCCGCCATCCACGACCAGTAGCTCGGGCGCCGGCTCGCCCGCCGTGGCTTGCAGGTAGCGCAGCAAAGCACCGATGCTGGCGGCTTCGTTGTAGGTAGGAAGAATGATGCTAACCGAATTTGACACGGACAAGGCGCAAGCTTTAGGGGGCGTTTGCCGGGCCGAAAATACGCGCTGGGCAACCCGCCGGCCGGCACCGGGGTAGGAGGGTTTACATCGGCTCCCTTGCCTGTTTATGAAGCTGTTTCCCGTTGCTCACCCACTGCTCAAGCGCTTTGACCGCTGGGCCGGCCCGGCGCTGGCCGCCCTGGCCGCGGGCTTGCTGCTGCTCGAAGCCACCCGCCCGCTGCGCCGCCGCACCCGCCCCCGCGCCGAGCGCTGGGTGCGCAACGCGCTGCTGGCGGCCCCCTCGCTGCCCGCCATGCGCCTGACGCTGCTGCCCGCCATGGTGGGCTTGGCGCAGCTGGCTGGCCCGCGCCGCATGGCCCACCGCGCCAGCCGGCTGCCTGCCCCGCTGCGGCTGATGCTGGAAGTGCTACTGCTTGACTACTTGGGGTATAGCTGGCACCGGCTGCTGCACTCGCCGCTGCTGTGGCGGCTGCACCGCGTGCACCACTGCGACCTCGATATGGACTTGTCCACGGCCTGGCGCTTTCACTTTGGGGAGATGCTGGCCAGCATCCCGTACCGCGCCGGGCTGCCGGCCGTGCTGGGCGTGCGGCCGGCTACGGTGTTGGGTTACGAAGCGGTGTTCGAAGCCTTTACTGCCTTTCAGCACAGCAACTGGCGCTTGCCCATCGCCCTGGAGCGCCGGCTGGCCCCGTGGCTGATGACGCCCCGCCTGCACGGCATTCACCACTCTATGGTGCACCGCGAAACCCAGAGCAATTACGGTGTCGTGCTGATGCTTTGGGACGCGCTGCACCGCACCCGTCGCCTCGACGTGTCGCAGCAAACTATTACTATCGGGGTGCCCGCTTACGCTGACCCCGTCGCCCAAACCGTACCGCAGTTGCTGGCGCTGCCCTTGGCCGCGCCGCGCCCCTGGGCCCGCCCCGACGGCTCGGAGCCGCAGCCTACGCCCGCCCCCACGTCGCCGCAGGTGCTGGCCGAGTAGGCAGGCCTTTTAGGCTTGCCGGCCTGTGCTCAAGCAGCTTGGCGCTTTTTGCCGAAAATCATTTTAAATGCTTTCAGCGCTTCGGGTACCGCCAGCACCGCCGCAGCGGTAGCGGCCACGGTAGAAGCCTGGCAGTAAAAGCAGAGTTTTTTATTGGTTTGCCACTCCTCACGCCCAAGCTGCACGTTGGTAACCAGGTCGATGAGGGTTTTGCCGAGTAGCGCTACGGGCAGCCACGGCAGCTGCTGCGCCCGCTCCTGGCCGCCGGCCGAAGCCAGCACCGTCGTGATGCCGCCCGTCACCATCATGGCCGGGGCATCGGGCATTTGCAGGCGCTTGTAAGCGTAATCCGACGCATCGACTTTATCAGAATCGAAGATGGCCAGAGGCGGGTCGGGCAGGTGCCGGATAACGCCCGTCTGGTAGAGCGTCACGATTTGGCCCGCCGCGACGGTAACCAGCGAGAGGCCAATTATCCAGCGGCGGCGCGTGAGGTCGGCGCTGTGGCCCAGGCGCAGCTGGCGCGACAGTTCGGAAGGAGCAAGGGACGGCATACGAAGCAGCATGATACTACTCTGATACGCTGCGGCGAGGAGGCGAGTTGTACGCAAAACCCACGGCACTCGGCCTTTGGGACCCGGAGCCAGGGGGCCAAAAAGGCCTGCCTCCGCACACGGCCGTTGGCTGAGAGTATCTGACTATGGGTAAGATGCCGGGGGCTAGCTCCCGGAAACTTGAGTTGTTGCAATGGCTTCTAGGTAATATACAACTTCATCTATAGTCAGTCGGCCCAGGGCAAACTGACTAAGCGCGTGGCGATGTGACGGATTTACTTCGGTGGGTATACCAAGCTTATAGGAGATAGCGGCCTCAATGAAGTACTGGAGGCGTTTTTCTTGGGCAGGCGTAGCTGGCTGCGCGGGCAAATAAGTCGAATAGGGATAGTTCATACCTTAAAGTTAGTAGGTAGGCGTCAAAGCAGAATGTTTATTTTATCCAATTAATAAAAATAAGCAACTGCCTCTTAGTGCTTGGCCAAAAGCAATAAGCTAGCGGCACAAGCAAAGTGGCTGCCGTGGCCAGCGGGCATCCGAAAAAACCTGACGCCAAGTTGGGGCGGCCAGTGGCATCCGCTAGGCTATTATCAAACGGGGCTGTCGCGTGGCAGCCAAAGCACCGTGCCCCGCACCCGCACCCAGAAGGTGATGCGGGAAATAGCGCGAAGAGAAGCTTCCGGTGCGCCGGCTAGGCTGGGGCCAGCCAATGTAAGCCGCCAGCTTAGTGAGGGCGATTGGCCAGGTGCGAGGCTGGCGAAAATGCCCGAAACAGCCTGCTCAAATTGTCTGGATGGGAGCTAAGGCGGCCCTTGCTCACCACTTGGGCGAGCTGAGTCTAAAAAAAAATAGCTGCCTAATGTTAAGTTTTTCGAGCGACGATTATTCGGTAATGATTGGGGCTGGTGGGGCAATAACTGAGCTATTTGCCAGTTTAATAGCAAGATGCCTAGTATGCTTTGTATTTAGCTAGCACACTAGGGCCATTCTTGACAAACGGAGCGTCTGAAAACGCGTATATGAATTGAGTGCAAAAAAGTAATGCCACACTCACCGCTCGCTTTGGCCTTGCGAAATAGTATTATTTATACTACTTTAGTGGCCTCAGTCAGCTAATGCTATAACGTTTTCCATACCGCAAAACGTCGCGTAGCTTCTTCTCTCATCCATCATTCCCACCCACTAGTACTATGTATAAGTTGCAATTGTCAGGCTGCGCTTGGGTAGTAATAGGCCAGTGCCTTGTGTTCTTACTCCCCGTACTTAAGCTGCTGCAAGTGCCAGTGGTTGCCGACTGGTCATGGTTTGGTGTGCTGGCCCCCATGTGGGGGCCGGGGGCCATATTAGCCATCATCTTGGCAATAGAAGGGGTAGTTGGTGCCGGAAAAAAGTTCCAGGCCAGCTACCACCCCACTCAGATGGCACAGAGCCGCTTGGGTAAAGCGTAAGTAGTAACAGTCAACAGTCTGGGCGGCCTTAGCTGGCTGCCCAGGCCCGTGCTTCGGGCAGCAGCGTAAAGTGCCGCAGCTCGTAAGCCTGGCCGGGCAGGTTCTTTTGGTACATGCCATTAATGGTGATACGGTTGAGCGTATCATTCGCCTCCAGGTGCGCAAAGCGCGCCAGGCCCAGCTTGGCCAGGGGCACCAGCAAGGCCGAGTGGCACCACTCCAGGTCCTTGGGCCGCACCGCGCCGAGGCGGCGGTCGTCGGCAACCCAGCCCGTTACGTGGTGCTGCTGGGCAAGCTGCAACAGCTCGGTAATCGCAGCCCTGAAATCGGCACTGCCCGCAAAGCCCAGCCACTCGGTTTCCAGTACGTTGCGCTGGCCAGGGCCAGTGTGCAGCCAAATAGTAAGGAATGGGTAAGAGGCCAGGGCGGAAGTCATTTCGTTAAGTATAGTTAGGGCTCCCGGTGTACGGTGGCCGGGTTGAAAGCTGGTACGCAAACGGACCAGTATTCGCACTCGGCGTCGAAGGGATTGGAATAGCGCACGCGGGCTCCCGCCCGGATAAGCAGCGACTCTCCGGCTTGCAGTTCAACTACTTCGTCGTCTATCTCGAAGCGCTTGCGCCCCCGCACCACGATAGTTATCTCATCAAACTCGGGGCGTTGGTAGGGTTCGCCCCACTGTGGCGGGGCCACCATGTGCGCCACGCTATACTGGCCGGTGCCGGTGCTAGCCAGCCCCACGTGCTCCTCAATGAGCTTGCCATCGGTGGTGGGTACCCGAAAAGGCTGGGGATTGCGGAAGTAGTTTTTAACGTCGGGCATGAGGGGCAACGAAGACTAGGGGCGAGTAGGGCAGGGGCCGGTAGTATAGCTACGCACCCCGGCGTTGCCGGCGGCGCAGGGGTTGGCGTAGGTTTGGCCGTTGCAGCCGCACACCGGGTTATACTCCATCGTGCACATTCCGTTGGGATTTACCTTGGCTGGGTCGATGCAGTCGGCCGTAGCGGCCTTGGTAAGCGGGCGCTGGCAACCGCCTAGTAGGCAGGTCGCGCTGAGCAAAAAACCCGCAAGCGTGCGAAATAAGTAAGCCATGAGGGCAAAGTAACGATATGGTAACGAAATGGTAGTTGGAGCCGAAAAATTACTCTCGCCTGCCAACCCCCGGATGCGCGCCCCGTATAGCTGCCTATTGCTGGCCGCGGGGCACCCTCGGCCCTCCCTTTTAACACCTCATCACCTTTCTTTTACTTCTCATGGCTTACCGCGAAGAAGATAACAACGCAGGCAAAATCATTCTCGCCGCCCTGGCTGGCGCTAGCGCTGGCATTTTGGCCGGCATTTTGCTCGCCCCCGATAAAGGCTCCGTAACCCTCGAAAACTGGAAAGGCGCTGCCAAAGACTATGGCACCAAGCTGGGCGACCAGTACAAAGAGTACAGCGCCGAGCTTGAAACTAAGTTTAAAGGCCTGACCGATAAGCTCGAAGACCTTGGCCTTACGGCGGGCAGCAGCCTCAACATCGGAGGCAACTGGGACGAAATCAAAGGCAAGCTGAAGCAGCAATACGCTTCGCTGACCGATGAGGACCTGACCTACGCCGAAGGCAAAGGTGACGAGCTACTGGGCAAGCTGCAAGAAAAGCTGGGCAAAGGCAAAGCCGAGGTGACCAAAATCATCAACGACCTGACCGGTAAAGGCAGCGACCTGGCTGACAAGGCCAAAGATGCCGTTAACGAAGGGGCCGACAAGGCCAAAGATGCCGCTGACAAAGGTGCTGACGCAGCCAAAAAAGCTGTTAGCTAACCTCGGTAGGCGCTAATTGCCGCAGAAACAAAAGCCCTGTACCATCGGTACAGGGCTTTTTTGGCTCTGGTCCTAACCCCCGAGGGTGCTTTCCCGTTAGCCTGCTACTTTATTTCTCTTCTCATTCACCTTTTACACACGTTTCACCCATGCCCAAGGACAATGGAAAAGTTATTGTTTCGCTGCTGGCCGGTGCTACGGCCGGCATTGTGGCCGGCCTGCTGCTGGCCCCCGAAACCGGCGACGACCTGCGCAAAAGTCTGCGTGAGGCGGCGGGTAAATGGGGTGGCAGCCTCGGTAAGCTCGCCCAGGATGCCCTGAGCAAGCTGCACCCAACAGAGCCTGGCCACACCAACCCCGACGCGGCCGTAAGCGAGGACCGCAAGGCCGCCGATGCGCTATTTAACTCAATGAGCAGCCCAAATGCCGAGCCCGGCGACCTCACCACCAGTGCCACCGGCAATGGCCGCTCGATAGGTGGCGATAACTATGCCGCTGAAGATAATACCCTTGACTACGACGGTGATGGTAGCGACGGACGCCACCGAGGCTCTGTGTAAGAAGTGATTAGCAGTTAGTAATAAAAAATATTCACTTATTTTTACCATTGCCGTAACCCATTTCACAGCCCACCGTTAAAGACCATACAAACGGCTTAAGTTTCAAACCTTAAAAACGTTGGTCGTAAAATTGCCGATTATAGGAGCTTCTGCTGGTAAGTGGTTTAACATGCCAGTCGTAAAATCAGATAATCTATCGCAAGCTTCTGCCAACTAACTCTGGTTTAGATGTGGTTAGCTGTTTTAAAGAAGAGCCCGGTACCTGATGGTACCGGGCTCTTCGATTTTAAAGGTAAATCGTAGCGCGAACTTGGTAGTCCGCATCCGCTGGTGGGCAGCCAGCGGCACGAACTACCAAATAGGCTTTGCTTTGCTACAGTGCCTCCGGTCGCATTTGAGGGAAGAACAGCACCTCTTGAATTGTGGGCGAGTTAGTCATAATCATGCTCAGGCGGTCGATGCCGATGCCTAGGCCAGCCGTGGGCGGCATACCATACTCTAGGGCGCGCAGGAAGTCATCGTCGAGTACCATGGCTTCGGTGTCGCCGCGCTTGCCAAGCTCCAGTTGGTCCTCAAAGCGCTGGCGCTGGTCGATGGGGTCGTTGAGCTCGGAGAAGGCGTTGCAGATTTCTTTGCCGTTGCAGATGGCTTCGAAGCGCTCGACGAGGCCGGGGCGGTCGCGGTGCTTTTTGGCCAGCGGCGACATCTCGACCGGGTAGTCGGTGATGAAGGTGGGCTGGATGAGTTTGGGCTCGACGTGCTCGCCGAATATTTCGTCAATGATTTTGGCCTTGCCCATGCTGGGGTCGAGGCCCACGTGGAGCTTGGTAGCCGCTTCGCGCAGCGCCGCCTCGTCCATCTCGCCGATGGCCACGCCGGTGTATTTCTCAATGGCCTCAAACATGGTGTAGCGCTGCCAGGGCCGCTGGAAGTTGATGAGGTTGTCGCCTACCTGCACCTCGGTTTTGCCGTGTAGCGCCAGGGCCACGCGCTCCACCATTTCTTCCACCAGGTCCATCATCCAGGCGTAGTCTTTGTAGGCCACGTAGAGCTCCATCTGGGTGAACTCGGGGTTGTGAAACCGGCTCATGCCCTCGTTGCGGAAGTCTTTGGAGAACTCATACACGCCATCGAAGCCGCCCACAATCAGGCGCTTGAGGTACAGCTCGTTGGCAATGCGCAGGTACAGCGTCATGTCCAGCGTGTTGTGGTGCGTCTTGAAGGGCCGCGCCGCCGCGCCGCCGTACAGCGGCTGCAAGATGGGCGTTTCGACCTCCAGGTAGCCTTTGTCGTTCAAGTAGTTGCGCATAGACTGCACCAGTTGCGTACGTTTGATGAACGTTTCGCGCACCTCGGGGTTTACCACCATATCCACGTAGCGTTGGCGGTAGCGCTGCTCGGGGTCGGTAAAGGCGTCGTAAGTAACTTCCTCGCCAGTGATCTCATCTTTCACGCGGCGCACCACGGGCAGGGGACGAAGCGACTTAGCCAGCAATTTTAGCTCGGTTACGTGCACCGAAATCTCGCCCACCTGCGTGGTAAACACGTGGCCTTTCACGCCGATAAAGTCGCCTAGGTCGAGCAGTTTCTTAAACACCGTGTTGTACAGTGTCTTGTCTTCGCCGGGGCAAATCTCATCGCGGTTGATGTAGAGCTGAATGCGCCCCGACGAGTCCATGAGTTCGGCAAACGAGGCCTTGCCCATCACGCGCGACGACATCAGGCGGCCGGCTAGTGCTACTTCCTGAAAGTTATTCAGCTCAGGCCGATAATTGTCGAGGATTTCCTGGGCGTAAAAATTTACGTCGAACAGCTCCGACGGATACGGCTCAACGCCAAGCTCTTGCAGCTGCGTCAGCTTTTGGCGGCGCAGTTGCTCTTGTTCACTTAAATGGACCACGGATGGGCACGGATTAGAGCGGATTTCACGGATTTTGTGGACGATTTGTCCGGGCCGTGTCGGCTTTAAGCACGCTAGCGGCTTCGCTAGTGTACTTGAGCACTCCCGCTGAGGGTAAAAAATGGAGTTGCAAAAGTACGACACGAAAAAAGCCGCCCCGAATAGGGCGGCCTCCATCGTTCACAAAATCTGTAAAATCCTTACTACCGAGCAAGCCGGCAACACCATGCGGCCCGGACAAATCGTCCACAAAATCCGTGAAATCCGCTCTAATCCGTGGTCTAGGCAGCCATTCTGAGCTCGGGGGCGGGCTCGGCACCAAGCAGCGTGGGCTGCACCCGCGTGCGCAGGCGCTCCTGCACAAAGCTGCCCTGCAAATGGCTGGGCAGCTCGCGTACCAGCTGCTCGTAGCGCTCCAGCCCCAGGGCCTTGGCCACGTAGGTTTCGTGCACGCCGTTGAGGTAGCTCACGATGTTGAGCAACGAGCTGTGAAACAGGCGGAAATCGATATCAGCCTCTACGTAGCGCTCAATCTCGCGGCTGGTCTGCGAGATGCGCAGGCGGCCCAGCAAATCGAAAATAGTAGTGTAGCCCAGGCGCCAGGTAATCTGCTGCCAGTGGGCAGCGGTCCACTTATCGAGCGGGCGGCCGGTTTTTTGGCTGCGAATGGCCGTGTTAGGATTAGCCTGCACCTGCTGGCGCACAGCAATAGCTTTTTGCTTGCGGGTGGTGCGCAAAAACTGCCCAATCTGGGCCTGTGCGTCGATTTCCTGCGAGGCAATGTGCAGCCCAGCCTTATAGCCGGCCAGCGGCAGCCGATGAATATTGAAGTC
>Ga0182232_1000283_pt1 | contig 13756 bp, 2 predicted proteins | sample G6R1MG_30_FD_155484 | JGI IMG/M metagenome (GOLD analysis project Ga0182232, IMG submission 155484) | Phyllosphere microbial comminities from miscanthus, Michigan, USA - G6R3_NF_07NOV2016_LD2 MG | ecosystem: Host-associated > Plants > Phyllosphere > Phylloplane/Leaf | place: USA: Michigan... | reverse complement strand
CTGCTGGCAGCGCTCGGTTTCGCGGTCGCGGACGAGGCCGGCGTGGCCGAGAGCCTCGCCCAGGTCGAGGCCCTGCGCTGCGGGCTGGTCCCGCCGCTCCTGCCCGTGGAGGCGCGGCGCAGCGCCCGGGTGCCGGTCCGCGTCCAGGACGGCGCCCCGCACACCCTGGTCTGGCGCCTCGTCGACGAGCGCGGCGCCGCCCGCGAGGGCCGGGCCAACCTGCAAGGTCTGGAGCCGGGCTTCGAGCTGCCGCCGCTGACCCCGGGCTACCATCGCCTCACCGTCCAGGCCGGACGGATCCGGGCCGAATCCTGGGTGATCGCCGCGCCCCAGCGCTGCTGGCGCCCGCGGCCCTACACGGAGGAGGGCGCCTCCGACTGGGGCATGGCCGCGCAGCTCTACGGCCTGCGCTCGGCCAGCAATATCGGCATCGGCACCTATGCGGATGCCGGCGAGGCCGCCCGCGAGGCGGCCCTGCGCGGGGCGGCGTTTCTGGGGCTCAGCCCGGTCCACGCCCTGTTCGGCTCCGACCGGACCAAGATCTCGCCCTACTCGCCGTCCTCGCGGCTGTTCCTCGAAACCCTGTTCATCGCGCCGCGCAGCCTGCCGGGGCTGGCCGGCTCCCGGGCCGAGGCGCTGCTCGCCGAGCGCGCCGACGCGATCACCGCGTTGCGCGAGGCGGCGCTCGTCGACCACCAGGGCGTGGCCGACGTGCTCGACCCGGTGCTGCGCGCCCTCTGGCTGGACTCCCCGGCCCGGGCCGGCACCGACGCGGAGTTCGAGCGCTTCCGCCAGGAGGGCGGCCCGGACCTCGCCGCCCATGCGGTGTTCGAGACCCTGTCCGAGCATTTCCACCGCGAAGGCGCCCATTGGCTCGGCGACTGGCCGGAGGATTACCGCCGCGCCGGCACCGAGGCGGTCCTGGCCTTCGCGGCTGAAAAGGCCGAGGCGGTGGCCTACCACGCCTGGCTGCAATACCTCGCCGACCGCCAGCTCGCCGCGGCCTCGGCGGCGGCTCTGGGTGCCGGCATGCGGGTCGGGCTCTACCGCGACCTCGCGGTGGGCGCCGACCGGGGCGGCTCCGAGATCTGGTCCCATCCCGAGCGGTTCGCCGACCGGGTCTCGATCGGCGCGCCCCCGGACCTCTTGGCCCCCAAGGGCCAGAACTGGGGCCTGCCGGCCTTCGACCCGCTGGAGATGGAGCGGGACGGCCTCGCGGCGTTCCGCGCCCTGGTCCAGGCCAACATGCGCCATGCCGGTGCGATCCGCATCGACCACGCCTTCCAGCTCGCAAGGCTGTTCCTGATCCCGCTGGGGGCCGGCGCCCATGCCGGCGCCTACGTCGCCATGCCGTTCGAGCCGATGCTGGCGGTGCTGCGGCTGGAGAGCCACCGCAACAAGTGCCTGGTCATCGCCGAGGATCTCGGCACCGCGCCCGAGGGCTTCTCCGACGCCCTGATGCGGGCCGGCGTGCTGAGCTACCGGATCCTGGCCTTCGAGCGGGAAGGGGACGGCCGGTTCAAGGCCCCCTCCGCCTATCCGCGCGACGCGCTCACCGCCATCACCACCCACGACCTGCCGACCTTCGTCGGCTGGTGGCGCGGGGTCGACACCGACACCCGCCAGTCGCTGGGCCTCTACGACCAGGATCGCGCCGAGGCCGAGCGCAACGAGCGGGTGGTCGAGCGCCGCCGCCTCACCGAGGCGCTGGCCGGGGAGCAGCTGCTGCCGTCGGCCGAGCCGCCCGAGGCCGCGCCGTTCGAGGCCGCCGCCCGCTACCTCGCCCGCGCCCCCTCGATGCTGACCGCCGTGCAGTACGAGGACGTGGTCTCGGAACTGGCCCAGGCCAACGTCCCGGGCTCCACCGAGGGCTATCCGAACTGGCGGCGCAAGCTCGACCGGGACCTCGTCGCCATCGCCGCCCCCGGGGGACCGCTCGCCAAGCTGGCGGCCTCGCTCTCGGCCGAGTCGCGGGGCCCGCGCTCGGGCTCCGCCCGGCTGGCCGTGCCGCCGCCGCAATCGACCTACCGGCTGCAATTCCACAAGGACTTCACCTTCGCGGACGCGGAGCGGATCGTCCCGTACCTCAAAAAACTCGGGATCAGCCACGTCTACGCCTCGCCGCTCCAGAAGGCGCGGCCGGGCTCGACCCACGGCTACGACATCGTCGACCACGGCGCGATCAACCCGGAACTCGGCGGCGAGGCGGATTTCGTCAGGCTCTCCGAGACCCTGCACGGGCACGGGCTGAAGCTGCTGCTGGACATCGTGCCCAACCACATGGGCGTCGGCGGCTCCGACAACCCGTGGTGGCTCTCGGTGCTCGAATGGGGCTCCCTCTCGCCCTTCGCGGACGCCTTCGACATCGACTGGCAGCGCCTCGGCGCCGGCCGCAACCTGGTGATCCCGTTCCTGGGCGAGCGCTACGGCGAGGCGCTGGAGCAGGGCACGCTGGCGCTGAAGTTCGATCCCGAGGCCGGCGCCTTCAGCGTCTGGCATTACGAGCACCAGCTGCCGATCCGCCCCTTGAGCTACCCGACCATCCTGAACCGGGTGATCGCCGCGATCGGCGCCGTGGACGACGACACCACCGCGGAGCTGCTCGCCATCTCCGAGCGCCTGCGCGCCATGGCGATCGACACCGACGAGACCCGCCGGAAAAGCTTCCCCGAGGAGGCCGAGGGGCTCAAGCGCCGGCTCGCCGAGATCTACGGCGTCTCGACCCTGATCCAGGAGGCCACCGACAGCACCCTGGCGCTGCTCAACGGCTTCAAGGGCCGCCCGGACAGCTTCGGGCCGCTGCACCGGCTGCTGGAGGCCCAGGCCTACCGGCTGGCCCATTGGCGGGTGGCGTCGAGCGACATCAACTACCGCCGGTTCTTCGACGTGAACTCGCTGGCCGGCCTGCGGGTGGAATTGTCCGACATCTTCCACCGCTCGCACGAGACCGTGTTCCGGCACATCCGCGAGGGCCGGATCGACGGCTTGCGCATCGATCATATCGACGGGCTCGCCGACCCGCTGGGCTACGCGCGCGCGCTCCAGGCGGCGGTCGGCCCCGGCTTCTACGTGGTGGTCGAAAAGATCCTGGAGCCCGGCGAGCGGCTGCGGCCCTGGCCGGTAGCCGGGACCACGGGCTACGACGTGCTCAACCAGCTCGACGGCATCCTGGTGGACAAGGAGCGCCAGGGGAAGGTCCGGCGCCTGTACGAATGGGCCTCGGGCTTCGACGAGCCCTACGGATTCCAGCTCCGCGCCGCCAAGGCCGAGATCCTGGAGATCAGCTTCGCCAGCGAGCTGGAGGTGCTGACCTCCGACCTGAAGGAGGTGGCCGATGCCGACCGGCGCACCCGCGACTTCACCGTCAATGCCCTGCGCCGGGCCCTGATCGAGATCATCGCCCGCTTCCCGACCTATCGCAGCTACCTGCCGCCGGAGCTGGAGGAGGGCGAGGTCGAGCCCGAGGACGTGCGGCTGATCGAGGGCGCGGTGGCCAAGGCCAAGCGCTGGTCGGGCCTGCCCGACCGCTCGGTGCACGATTTCGCCGCCGACGTGCTGCTCGGGCGGATCGAGACCACGGGGCCGGGCCGCCCGGACCCGCGGGTGGTGCTGCGCTTCCGCCGCCGGTTCCAGCAGCTCACCGGACCGGTCATGGCCAAGAGCCTGGAGGACACGCTGTTCTACCGGTACGCCTGCCTGCTCGGCCTCAACGAGGTCGGCGGCGATCCGGGTGAATACGGCATCGACGCGGAGCATTTCCACGACCTCCAGATCGCCCGCGCCCGCGACTGGCCGAACGCCATGATCACCACGGCGACCCATGACACCAAGCGCGGCGAGGATGCCCGGACCCGGATGCTCGCGCTCTCCGAGATCCCGGAGGGCTGGGCCGGCGCCTGGGACCTGTGGCAGCGCACGGCGAGCCCGCATCTCGCCCGGATCGACGGCGAGCCGGCCCCCGACGCCAACGACCAGTGGATGTTCTTCCAGGCGATCCTGGGCGCCTGGCCGCTGGAGCTGCTGGAGCGGGACGAGACGGCCGCGATCGAGGATTTCCGCGACCGGCTGATCGCCTACGGCGAGAAGGCCATGCGCGAGGGCAAGCGCCGCTCGAGCTGGGTCAATGTCGACGAGGTCTACGAGGGCGCGGTCAAGAAGCTGTTCTCCGCGCTGATCGCCCCGGGCTCGGACTTCCTGCGCGAATTGCGTCCCTTCGCCCGGCGGCTCGCCCATCTCGGCATGCTCGCGGGGCTCGGCCGGACGGTGCTGAAATGCACCCTGCCGGGCCTGCCCGACACCTACCAGGGCACGGAGATCTGGGACTTTTCCTTCGTCGATCCCGACAACCGCCGCCCGGTGGATTACCCGGCCCTCGAGCGGATGCTCGAGGCGGGCGGCGAACCGGCCGCCCTGCTGCCGCACTGGCCGGACGGGCGGGTCAAGCAGGCGACCCTCGCACGGCTCTTGGCCGAGCGGGCCGAGCGCCCGGCCTTCTACGCCAGCGCCGCCTACGAGCCGGTCGAGGCCACGGGCGCCCGGGCGGCCCACGTCATCGCCTACCGGCGGACCGATCCCGGCGAGGAGGGCGGCGACCTGTTCGTGGCGGTGCCGCGCCTGTTCGCCGGCATCGTCGGCGAGGCGGTCTGGTCCGGCGAGGCCTTCGCCGGCACCCGGGTCGATCTCGGCGCGGGCACGATCTGGCGCGACCTCGTCTCGGGGCAGATCGTGGAGACCGGAGGGGAGGGGGCCGATCTCGGCCAGCTCCTGCGCGACCTGCCCTACGCGGTCCTGCGGCGGGAGGGGTGATCCTCTTCGTCATTGCGAGCGGAGCGAAGCAACCCAGAGAGACGCACCGATCTGGGAACGCGCGCTGCCCTGGGTTGCTTCGCTTCGCTCGCAATGACGCCGGTTGCGCCGACGGGCCCCTCTCGCGGACCTGTCACGCGAATCCACTGAGAGGCGCGTAGCACGGACCTGAACATCCGCCCGCCTCGCACAAGGCACGCCCGCGCCGTTCGGGCGTTACGACCATGGACCAGGAGCCAGAGACCAGCATGAACGCACCGACCACCGCCGCCGCCACCGCCGCTGCGACGACCGGAGCCGTCCTGCCCGCATCCCTGGCGCCCCGCGCCGCGGGGCCGCGGATCTACAACCTGTTCCCGCTCCTGGTCGGGCGCGTCTCCGACTGGGCGGCCGAGCTGCCCCGGATCGCCAGCCTTGGCTTCGACTGGATCTACCTGAACCCGTTCCACCAGACCGGCGGCTCGAAGAGCCTCTACGCGGTGGCCGATCCCGAGCGGCTCGACGAGCGGTTCCGGGACCAGGACGGCACCCCGGACGACGAGCAGATCCGCCGCTTCTGCGCCGCCGCAGAGGCCGCCGGCCTGTCGGTGATGACCGACCTCGTGATCAACCACACCGCCGACAATGCCCGGCTGGTCGTGGAGCGGCCCGACCTGTTCATGAAGGAGCCCGACGGCTCGATCATGCATCCGGGCGCGGTCGATCCGGACGATCCCTCGATCCGCACGGTCTGGGGCGATCTGGTCGAGCTCGACTATCACACGCCCGCCGCCCGGGACGAGCTGACCCGGATCTGGGGCGCCTACGTGGCCTGGCTCCAGGCGCTCGGCGTCGCCGGCTTCCGGTGCGATGCCGCCTACAAGGTCCCGCCCGAGACCTGGCGCGTCCTGATCGGGGAGGCCAAGGGCCGCGATTCCGCCTGCCTGTTCGCCGCCGAGACCCTCGGCTGCACCTTCGAGGAGGCGAAGGCCACGGCCGGCGCCGGCTTCGACTACCTGTTCAACTCCTTCGCCTGGTGGGACCTCAAGAAGCCCTGGGCGCTGGAGCAGTACGAGCGCCTGCGGGTGCTGGCGCCCTCGATCGCCTTCCCGGAAAACCACGACATGCAGCGCCTGGCCGCCGAGATCGGCGGCGGTCCCGAGGCGGTGGCGCGGCACCTGCGCACCCGCTACGCGCTCGCCGCCTTCTTCTCGGCCGGCGTGCTGATGCCGATCGGCTACGAATGGGGCTACCGCCGGGCGCTGCACGTGGTGGAGACCACCCCGCGCGACCGCGAGCATGACACCGGCATCGACATCTCCGCCTCGATCCGGGCGATCAATGCCCTGCGGGCCGAGCTGCCCGCGGCCAATGTCGAGGGCGCGCAGCTGCGCATCTCGGCCCCCGACAGCGACCTCGTGGCGCTCGCCCGCTTCGACACCGGCCATCCGGCCTCGGCGAAGGCGGCCCTGATCGTGCTCTACAATCCCACGGAGAAGCCGGTGCCGGTGGAGGCGGGCACGCTCATCGCCCGGACCGGCGGGATGCTCGGCGCCTTCGTCGACCGGACCCCCGAGGCCGAGCCGATCGCCTTCCATCCCGGCAGCGCCATCGACCTGCTGCCGGGCGAGCTGCGCATCCTGAGCGCCAGCGCCGCCCAAATCGCCCAGCTGCCCGAGCGCGGCACGCCGGACGGGGAGGGCCGTGTGGTGATCGAGGCCGTGAGCCCGGAGATCGACGGCGGCCGCTCGGCGGTGAAGCGCATCGTCGGCGAATCCCTGCGGGTCGAGGCCGACATCTTCTCCGATGGCCACGAGATCCTCGACGCCGCGATCCTGTCGCGGGTCGCCGGCACCGAGGCGTGGCGCGAGGACCCGATGGTCTTCGTCGACAACGACCGCTGGGCCGGGCAATTCCCCCTGGAGCGCAACGCCCGCTACGAATTCACCCTGATCGCCTGGCGCGACCCGTTCTCCTCCTGGGTGCGCGACACCCTGAAGAAGCGCGCCGCCGGCGTCGACATCCGGCTTGAGACGATCGAGGGCGTCACCCTGGTGGAGAGCGCCGCCTCGCTGGCCCGCGGCCGCGGTGCCGGGCGGGACGCGGAGCGGCTCGCCGCCCTGGTGGCGGCACTGGCCGCCGAGGAGACCGGCTCGGCCGCCCAGCTCGACCGGATCCTCCAGCCCGAGGCGGCGAGCCTCGTGCGCCGGAACGTCGAGCGGGTGAATCTGAGCCGTTATCCCGTGACCCTGCCGGTGATCGCCGACCGCCTCGCAGCCCGGTTCTCCGCCTGGTACGAGATCTTTCCACGCTCGCAATCGATGGATACCCATCGTCATGGTACCTTCGACGACGTGATCAAGCGGCTCCCGGAGATCCGCGAGCTGGGCTTCGACGTGCTCTACTTCACGCCGATCCACCCGGTGGGCCGGACCAACCGCAAGGGCAAGAACAACACCCTCAAGGCCCTGCCCGGGGATGTCGGCTCGGTCTACGCGGTCGGCGCGGAGGAGGGCGGTCACGAGGCCGTGCATCCCGACCTCGGGACGCTCGCGGATTTCGAGCGGCTGGTGGCGGAAAGCCACGCCTACGGCATGGAGATCGCCCTCGACTTCGCGATCCAGTGCTCGCCGGACCATCCCTGGATCAAGGACCATCCCGAATGGTTCGAATGGCGCCCCGACGGCACGCTGCGCTTCGCCGAGAATCCGCCCAAGAAGTACGAGGACATCTCGAACGTCCATTTCTACGGGGGCGCCCTGCCCTCGCTCTGGATCGAATTGCGCGACATCCTGCTCGGCTGGTGCGCCCGGGGCGTGCGGATCTTCCGGGTCGACAACCCGCACACCAAGCCGATCCCGTTCTGGGAATGGGTGATCGCCGAGGTCAACGGCCGCTATCCCGACGCGCTGTTCCTGGCCGAGGCCTTCACCCGGCCGAAGATGATGAAGAAGCTCGCCAAGGCCGGCTACCAGCAGAGCTACACCTACTTCACCTGGCGCAACACCAAGCAGGAGCTGACCGAATACGCCCTGGAGCTCGCCGGCGAGATGGGCGAGTACTACCGCCCCAACTTCTTCGCCAACACGCCCGACATCAATCCCTACTTCCTCCAGACCAGCGGCCGGGCCGGCTTCGTGATCCGGGCGACGCTGGCCGCGACCCTGTCGTCGGTCTACGGCATCTACAACGGCTTCGAGCTGTGCGAGGCGGCGCCCTACCCGGGCAAGGAAGAGTATCTGAACTCGGAGAAGTACGAGCTGAAGGCCTGGGACTACGACCGGCCCGGCAACATCCGCGAGCACATCGTCACGCTGAACAAGATCCGCCGCGAGAACCCCGCCCTCTGGGATTTCCGCAACGTGGCCTTCACCGGCGCCTCCAACGACCAGATCATCGCCTACGCCAAGGCGACGCCGGAGCGTGACAATTGCGTGTTCACCATGGTCAACCTCGACCCCAAGAACCGCCAGGAATGCACCTACGAGGTGCCGCTCTGGCTGTTCGGCCTGCCGGATGACGGCGCCGTGGAGGTTGAGGACCTGCTCCAGGGCTACACGTTCGAGCTGCGGGGCAAGACCCACCGGATCGCCCTCGATCCGGCCGAGCGATCCTGCATCATCTGGCGTCTTCGGGCGCCGCGGCGGGTTGCGGGCTGAGCCCGCCCATGGCACCTGACCATGACTCCTGATCCCGACGACGGGCCCGCCCGTCGCCGACACTTGCGCCGCGCGGCCGATCGCCCGCGCCCCGGCCGGTTCCCGCCGCCGGTCCCAGTCCCTTCGACCGACGAGGCAGCGACGCGATGATCGATCGCAGCGACCCGCAATGGTACCGTGACGCCATCATCTACCAGATCCACGTCAAGTCGTTCTTCGACTCGAACGACGACGGGATCGGCGATTTCGAGGGGCTGACCCGGCGGCTCGACTATGTCCGCGACCTCGGGGTCACGGCGATCTGGCTGATGCCGTTCTACCCCTCGCCGCTGCGCGACGACGGCTACGACATCGCCGATTACGAGGGCATCAACCCGTCCTACGGGACCATGGAGGACTTCAAGGCCTTCGTGGCGGCGGCGCACGAGCGCGGCCTGCGGGTGATCACCGAGCTCGTGATCAACCACACCAGCGATCAGCATCCCTGGTTCCAGGCGGCCCGCGAGGCGCCCCCCGGCTCGCCCGAGCGCGACTTCTACGTCTGGTCGGACACCGACGAGCCGTACAAGGACACGCGGATCATCTTCCTCGACACCGAGGCCTCGAACTGGACCTGGGACCCGGTCGCCAAGCAGTATTTCTGGCACCGGTTCTACAGCCACCAGCCGGACCTGAACTTCGACAACCCGAAGGTGCTGGAAGCGGTCATCGCGACGATGCGCTACTGGCTCGACATGGGCGTCGACGGCCTGCGGCTCGATGCGATCCCCTACCTGATCGAGCGCGACGGCACGAACTGCGAGAACCTGTCCGAGACCCACGACGTCATCAAGGCGATCCGGGCGGCGCTGGATGCCAGCTATCCCGACCGGATGCTGCTGGCCGAGGCCAACCAGTGGCCCGAGGAGACCGCCCAGTATTTCGGCGACGGCGACGAATGCCACATGGCGTTCCACTTCCCGCTGATGCCGCGGATGTACATGGCGATCGCCCGGGAGGACCGGCACCCGATCACCGACATCATGCGCCAGACCCCGGAGATCCCGGAGGGCTGCCAATGGGCCATCTTCCTGCGCAACCACGACGAGCTGACCCTCGAGATGGTCACGGCGGAAGAGCGTGACTACCTCTGGTCGTTCTACGCCGCCGAGCGCCGCGCCCGGATCAATCTCGGCATCCGCCGCCGCCTCGCGCCGCTCTTGGAGAACGACCGGCGCAAGATCGAGCTGATGAAGTCCCTCGTCCTGTCGATGCCCGGCACGCCGGTGCTCTATTACGGCGACGAGATCGGCATGGGCGACAACATCTATCTCGGCGACCGCGACGGCGTGCGCACGCCGATGCAATGGACCCCGGACCGCAACGGCGGCTTCTCCCGGGCGAACCCGCAGCGGCTGTTCCTGCCGGCGATCCAGGACCCGATCTACGGCTTCGACGCGATCAACGTCGTGGCGCAGACCCAGTCGCAGACCAGCCTGCTGAACTGGACCCGGCGGATGATCGCGATCCGCAACAACAGCGTCGCGCTGGGCCGCGGCACGATCCAGTTCCTGTATCCCTCGAACCGCAAGGTCCTGGCCTGGATCCGCGAGCACGAGGACGAGCGGGTCCTGTGCGTCGCCAACCTGTCGCGGGCGCCCCAGGCGGTGCAGCTCGACCTGTCGGAATTGCGCACTGCGGTGCCGATCGAGCTCACCGGCGGCACCGAGTTCCCGCCGATCGGCGACCTGCCCTACCTGCTGACCCTGCCGTCCTACGGCTTCTACTGGTTCTCGCTCAGCGCCGCCCGCTCGGGCGCGATCGGCCCGCAGCAGGAGCCCCCGGAGCTGTTCACCCTGGTGCTCACCGGCGGCATCGAGAGCCTGATGTCGGGCCGCGAGCGCGTCGCCTTCGAGCGCACCGTGGTGCCGCCGTTCCTGTCGAGCCGGCGCTGGTTCGGCGCCAAGGGCTCGCGGATCCGGGGCGTGAAGGTCGTCGATTTCGCCGCCCTGAAGGACGGGGACGGCAGCGCCCGCTTCCTGCTGCCGCGGCTGCAGGTGCAGCTCGCCAACGGCGAGAGCCACGAATACTTCATGCCCGTGGGGGTCGAGGAGGGCCGCGAGGACGAGACGCTGCTGCCCTTCGCGGTCGCCCGGGTCCGCCGCGGGCCGCGCACCGGCCTGCTCTACGGCGCGGCCGGCTCCAACGCCTTCGCCGCCTGCCTGATCGAGGACATGCGCCGGGGCACCGAGATCCCCACGGAGAGCGGGCGGCTGGTGTTTGCCACCACCTCGGCCTTCGATCCGGACGTCACGGTGGACGTGGCCGACATCCGCCGGCTCTCGGCGGAGCAGAGCAACACCTCGATCGCCATCGGCTCGAAGATGATGCTCAAGCTCCTGCGCCGCCTGCAGCCGGGGACGCATCCCGAGATCGAGGTCGGGCGCTTCCTCACCGAGCAGGCGGGTTTCTCCAACACGCCTGCGCTGCTCGGCACCCTCGAGCACGTCGCCGAGGACGGCACCCGGACGGCGCTGGCGGTCCTCCAGAAGTTCGTCATGAACCAGGGCGACGCCTGGACGCTGATGCTGGAGGGTCTGCGCCGGGATTTCGAGACCGTGGTGCTCACCCCCGAGAGCGAGGCCGCCAGCCCCGAGGAGGCGTTCCAGGCCCACGGCCCCTGGGCGGACCTGCTCGGCCGGCGCACCGCCGAGATGCACGCCGCCTTCGCCATGGAGACGGACGACCCGGCCTTCGCGGCCGAGCCCTTCGCCGAGGACGACCTGGCGGTGCTGGCCCGGGATGCGCGCCACCAGGCCGAGCGGGCCTTCCGGGCGCTCAAGGGCCTCGTGGATCGCGGCCTCGATGCCGGCAAGCCCGCCTGTGCGGCGCTCATCCAGCGGCGGGCCGAGATCGAGGCGCTGATCGAAGAGCTCACCGCCGAGCCGGCGGTGGGGGCCCACAAGATCCGGATCCACGGCGACTATCACCTGGGTCAGGTGCTGGTCTCCGAGAGCGACCTGATCATCGTCGACTTCGAGGGCGAGCCCTCGCGCCCGGCCGACGAGCGGCGGGCGAAGTCGATGCCCTTGCGGGACGTCGCCGGCCTGATGCGCTCCTTCGCGTACGGGGCCGAGACCGTGATCCGCGAGATCACCGTCCGGTTCGGCGATTCCGAGGAGCGGGCGCGGGACGCCGCGAGCGCCTGGCGCGGCATGATCGAGGCGGCGTTCCTGGCCGGCTACGAGACGGCCGTGGCGGGGACGCGGGCGGCCGTGACCGACCCGGCCACCCGGGCGCGGCTGCTGCGCCTCTGCCTGCTGACCAAGGCGCTCTACGAAGTCGATTACGAGGCCAACAACCGGCCGGACTGGATCGAAATCCCCGCCCGGGGGGTTCTCACCATTCTGGACACGGACGGCCACGAGCCCGGAGAAACTGAATGACGGCGATCGACGAGACCTTCGCACCGCGGATCGACCCGGAAGCGGCGAGCGCGCGGAATGCGGATGTCCCGCATTCCGGGGCCGCCTCGGCGGCGCCGAGCGTCCATCCGGATGCGATCGCCGCGCTCATGTCCGCCAACCATGGCGACCCGTTCTCGGTGCTCGGCCCCCATCGGGTCGGCCCGGACCTCTGGGAGGTGCGCGCCGTGCTGCCCGAGGCGCGGGCCGCCGCCCTGGTGATGAGCGAGCGCACCGTGCCGTTCGAGAAGCGGCACCCGGAGGGCTTCTACGTCGCCCGGGTCGAGGGCGAGGGCCGGCCGCTCTACGAGATCGAGGTCGAGTTCTGGGACGGAACGAAGAAGCGGCGCTTCGATCCCTACGGCTTCGGCTCATCGATCGAGCAATACGACGTCGCGACCCTGCGCGAGGTCGGCACCAACCTGGTCTACCGGATGCTCGGTGCCCAGTCCGGCCAGCTCGACGGCATCGACGGCTTCCGCTTCGCTGTCTGGGCGCCCAATGCCCGCAAGGTCAGCGTCGTCGGCGATTTCAACGACTGGGACGGGCGGCGCCACCCGATGCGCCTGTGGCAGGATGGCGGGATCTGGGAATTGTTCGTGCCCGGCCTCAAGGCCGGCGCCTGCTACAAGTTCGAGATCCGCGGCCCCGACGGCGCCCTGATCCCGCTCAAGGCCGACCCGGTCGCCTTCGCGGCGCAGCACCCGCCGGAGACCGCCTCGATCACCCATGGGACCGGTGAGTTCGCCTGGCGCGATTCCGGCTGGATGAAGACCCGCGGCGCCAAGGACCCGCGCCACGCCGCGATCTCGATCTACGAGGTCCATCTCGGCTCCTGGGCGCGGGTGCCGGAGGAGGGCAACCGCTACCTCACCTACAAGGAGCTGGGCGAGCGGCTGATCCCCTACGTCAAGGATATGGGCTTCACCCATATCGAGATGCTGCCGATCACCGAGTTCCCGTTCGACGGGTCCTGGGGCTACCAGCCGGTCTCGCTGTTCGCCCCGACCAGCCGCTTCGGCACGCCCGAGGATTTCGCCGCCTTCGTCGACACCGCCCACGAGGCCGGCATCGGCGTGATGCTCGACTGGGTGCCCGGCCATTTCCCGCTCGACGCGCACGGGCTCGGCCTGTTCGACGGCACGCATCTCTACGAGCACGCCGACCCGCGCCAGGGCTTCCACCAGGATTGGGGCACATACATCTACAATTTCGGCCGGACCGAGGTTGCGACCTTCCTGGCCGCCAATGCCCGGTTCTGGCTGGAGCATTACCATCTCGACGGCCTGCGCGTGGATGCCGTCGCGTCGATGCTCTACCTCGACTATTCGCGCCGGCAGGGCGAGTGGATCCCGAACCGCTACGGCGGCAACGAGAACCTCGACGCCATCGACTTCCTGCGCAAGACCAACGAGGCGACCTACAGCCACGCCCCGGGCACGATCACGGTGGCGGAGGAATCGACCTCCTGGCCGGGGGTCTCGCACCCGACCTACACGGGCGGCCTCGGCTTCGGCTTCAAGTGGAACATGGGCTGGATGCACGACACGCTGAAATACGTGTCGGAGGATCCGATTCATCGCCGCTACCACCACCACAACCTGACCTTCGGGCTGCTCTACGCGTTCTCGGAGAATTTCATCCTGCCGCTCTCCCACGACGAGGTCGTGCACGGGAAGGGCTCGCTGCTCGGCAAGATGCCGGGCGACCGCTGGCAGAAATTCGCGAACCTGCGGGCCTATTTCGGCTTCATGTGGGGGCATCCCGGCAAGAAGCTGCTGTTCATGGGCGGGGAGTTCGGCCAGGAGCGGGAGTGGAACCACGACAACAGCCTGGACTGGCACCTGCTCGACGATCCCCTGCATAAGG
>Ga0182232_1000282_pt1 | contig 13798 bp, 15 predicted proteins | sample G6R1MG_30_FD_155484 | JGI IMG/M metagenome (GOLD analysis project Ga0182232, IMG submission 155484) | Phyllosphere microbial comminities from miscanthus, Michigan, USA - G6R3_NF_07NOV2016_LD2 MG | ecosystem: Host-associated > Plants > Phyllosphere > Phylloplane/Leaf | place: USA: Michigan... | reverse complement strand
CCAGCAGATCGTGGCCTCGACCAACCAGCAGCAGCTCGGGATCGAGCAGGTGATGCAGGCGCTGCACAACATTCGGCAAGCGGGGCAGCAGAACGCCGCCGGCACTCGCCAGGTCGAGGCCGCGTCCGCCAACCTCACAGAGCTGTCACAGACGCTGATGGCTCTGGCCGAACGCTACCGGCATTGAGGTTGGCCGCGATCATACTGGTCGCCGACCTCCCCTGCTTGGATGGCTCCCTCGGAGTAAGCGCGGGCCTGTGCGATAAATAGGTCGATCTGCACGATCCCTTGGTTGATCACTGTGATCAGGTCGGTGTTGGCCTCGTCGATCTGGACCTTACCGGTAGGCTCCCGCCCTCGCAGGTCGGCCAGCAATGCTGTCATCTCGTCCCGCTGCTCGCGTAGGTTCGCGAGGATCACCTCGGCACGCGCAAATTGAAGGCTTGTCGCTTGGCCGCTGGCGAGCATCTCCACCGCCGCGACATCGACCTGGGCGAGCGCTGACCCCTCCTCACCTTTCTAACGTAGTGGGACGATGCCTTCGTTCATGATCCTGTGCCTGCGGGTAGTTGGTCCCATATTAAACCGACGTCGTCCCGGCACATTTAGTACACGCCTGGAGTGCGACACCGTCAATGGTCGCTGCCATCAAGAGGTTTCGACCCTATTCTCTGCCTGCGACGCCCGCCGCTTCGCTTTTAGTTCGCGCTCCGCCCAGAGCTAGAACTCTAAGTCATAACCGGTAGGACGGTGGTTCCGGTCTCACAGATCGTAGGCACGCTCCCGAATCGCATCGAGTAAAATCATCGGCTCGGTCGCACATGCAGCGCGCTGATCCGAACTCATTCGCCACTCTCACGTGTGGATAGGCGTCGAAGGTTCACCCCTCCCGTAATTGGGGTCAATGCGTTGAGATATCTGCTGAATTTCACTTCGAGGCGGGGTCACAGTCGGCGCCGATCATGACCACGCCTCTATCTCGATTTTCGCATTCTGAATAGAGAGTTAGCTAAGTTTTTGCCGGGGTCATGCTTCGAAGCCGATTCACACCCGTGGGCGGCCGTTGCTTCGAGTTGGCTCTCTGGGGGCTCCGAAAACCGGCAAAGCCCCCTCTACGCCCCGGAATTCGCTCGCTACGACAGGCTTGAAGAAGATCCCTCCGTCGTCTTCGACCTGCCGACCGGTCCGGAAGAAATCGTCATGGCCGACGAGGCTCGGACGCTCTCCCCCCGAGGCCGATGATGCGACCGGGAAGATCCTGCCGGTCGGCACGACGCGCGACTGATCCAGCGCCGTGAACGTCCTATCCTCCTCGGATCACCCTGATCTCGAAGACCCGTTCTTCTCATATACTCGACTGCGACCTTTGCGTCACTTATAGACTTCCCTCCAATTATTCGATGACTGTGAGTTCGGCGTACACCGAAGACAAAGACGCGATCCGTTCCAATTTCGTTAAACGAAAAACGCACGGGCCGCCGTCCTAGCAAATGATTTCTACATGCATACGACCCCGTGCAAGTCACTATCGTGCACTGGAGAGCGAACGCGTGAATTCTTGATCCCACCTGCTTCGCGTGCCGAATTCCCGGTGTTGAGAACGAGCCTGTCCCAAGAGGGTGCCCGAGACGATGAGCGATAATCTCGATTATGCTTCTTCGGCACCATGGCTTCTCCCCTCTCGGTCGAGATGCGGATGCGGAAGATCCCGACAGCCCAATTCGGGTTGTCGTTCCGGCAAGTCGTCATGAGGCGACGCCAACGCCCAGCAGATCAACCGCAGGGTCTCCTGAACAGGCCACTCGCCCAAGCTACCTGCTGAACGCTTTTTTCCTCATGCATAAGTTTTATTTGGATATTTAGACCCTTGAATTCTTCGAACAATGCCGCAGATCACATCGCGATTTCAATGCCCGATAAATTCGATGCACGACGATACTTCCGATTTGCCCGCATTTTTTCCGGCCGCTCTCCGCGCTTCGAGGGTCGGAACATGGGAGACGGATTTCGCGCGTGACGTGACCGCCTGCGATGCGACGGTCGCCGCCATGTTCGGTATCGATCCGGAAGAGGCCGCCGCTGGTCTTCCGCTCACCCGGTACGCTGCGGCGATCCACCCCGATGATCAGCACCTCTTTGCTGAGACCGTCGAGCGCGTCTCCCGCACGGGCGGACTATTCGCCCTAGAGTATCGCACCGTCCCACGTGTGGGGCTGCTGTGCTGGGTTATGGCGCGGGGTCGCTACGAGACCGATCTAGCGACCGGCGATCTCTACGGACGAGGCATCGCCATCGATATCACCGAGAGTAAGTCTACCGGGCATGCGGACGATCGATTGATCTACCTGCCTGTGCCGACCGGCGACAGCCCCCTGGAGCGAGCAGTCTCGCACGCGTTGGAAGCTGGTGCTGCGGTCGATCAGATCGGCGGATTGGAGGCCCGAACGCTGCGGGCTAAAATCAACGAGGTACTATGGGTGATGGGCCGCATGCTGGCACGGATGATTAGGTTCCGCCACTAGAAGCCTAGAACCTGTCATAATTTGTCTTGATCTATCGATATGGCGAGGCAGACAACGCCTCTGAAGCTGTTGGTAGGCTGTTCGTAGCGCGTAGAAACCGTCCGTCAGGTCGTCATGAAGCCGAGACATCGTATCGATGACTTCTAGAGCCGACGCGCGCCGCTTTGTGAGAGTAAGGTCGCGAGCGAGATCCGGATAGACTGGGCAACCCGCCGCCCACGTGGTCCACCTCGTGGCCAGTCACCCGTGTATGGCTACGGTCGCTTCAACCCTGAGGTGGTAGTGGCGATCGCGGTGACTGCGTACTCTCGCTTCATGAACCGGCTCGATGCTCCCCCGGTGCTCGACCTGCAATTCCTCGTCATCTATCTCGGCGAGGGTCTGGGGGTGGCTCTCGCACACATCGCCGGTCAACATGACTTGGAGGACGATGAGGTCCGCGCCGTCCAGGTGACGATCGAGGGCTTGATCCTGGTATACCCGTAACGGAAAGAACCAGCCGCGCTCTTCGAGGTTGTACCTTCACAGCCATCGAGGAGTATGGATGCACTGGAATGCATACGAACGAGTGACGGCGAAGGTGTCCTTGCCTCTGCATGAGGACCCCATCTTCCACGCTCGTGGCTTGATGTGGGGAAACCCAGCAGGCGTCCAGGCGGTGATCGACCACCACGACATGGACCTGGAGGAAACTGCCGTCGTCCGCGAACTCGCGACCCGAATTCCCTATGGGTGGCGGTTGGGGGCACGAGGCGGTGATCTGGGTCAAGACCTTACTCCTCGACCCCCGGCATAAGGGTAGCCTAGCAACACGGTGAAAAACGTCGCAAAGGCTATCTAGTGGAGTGAAGGCGACGGAAGAGTCCCTCATGGGCTTCCCGTCGCGGTGATGGTGTGCGAGTCCGGGGCATGCGCCCTGGGATCATCGTCGAGGTAAACGCTGCGGACCGTGCCTGGCTCGAAGCCATCATGGCGGACCGCAACAGCCCTCAGAAACACGTCTGGCGCGCTGCGATCGTGCTCGCCACGGCTGACGGGCTCGGCACGAACGCGGTCATGCGCCAGACCGGCAAGAGCAAGACCGCTGTCTGGCGCTGGCAGGAGCGCTTCGCTGAGGAAGGCGTGGACGGGCTCTTGCGCGACAAAACACGTCCCTCGCGCATCGCGCCGTTCGGACCCGAAGTGGGCGAGCGGATCGTCGCCCTGACGTTGGCCGAGCCACCGGGCGAGACGACCCAGTGGACCGGGCGGGCCATGGCGAAGGCGGCAGGCGTGAGCCTTTCTTATGTCCAGCGCGTCTGGCACTCGCACGGGCTGCAGCCGCACCGCATCCGGACCTTCAAGCTCTCCAACGATCCGGCTTTCGCCGCCAAGGTCCGCGACATCGTCGGGCTTTACGTCGACCCGCCTGCCCATGCCGTCGTGCTGTCGATCGACGAGAAAAGCCAGATCCAGGCTCTCGACCGAACGCAACCGGGACTGCCGCTGAAAAAAGGCCGGGTCGGCACCATGACGCACGACTACAAGCGCCACGGCACGACGACCCTGTTCGCCGCCCTCGACGTGCTGGATGGCAAGGTCGTCGGCCGTTGCATGCAACGCCATCGCCATCAGGAGTTCATCCGCTTCCTCAACGCCGTCGAGAAAACCGTCCCGGCCAGCAAGGCCATGCACGTGATCCTCGATAACTACGCGGCCCACAAGCACCCCAAGGTCATCGCCTGGCTGGCTCGCCACCCGCGCGTCACCTTCCACTTCACCCCAACCAGTGCGTCCTGGCTGAACGCCGTCGAGGGCTTCTTCGCTGCCCTCACCAAGCGCCGGCTCCGGCGTGGCACTTTCCTCGGCGTCGTCGATCTACAGACAGCCATCAACCGCTACCTCGCCGAACATAACCTCGACCCGACCCCCTTCCGCTGGAAAGCCGACCCAGACACCATCATCGCGGCCGCAGCACGGGGGCATCAAACGTTGGATTCAATCCACTAGCTGGACATAATGGTATCAACTGCTCTGCCAGTTCATGCACCCATGATCTTCGTCACGAATTCTCAAGGAAGAGCAACCTTCGTCAGCCCAGAGTGGACAGAGCACACCGGCCAGTCCCTGGCAGACGCGATCGGCTTTGGCTGGGCGATGGTCGTGCACCCCGACGATCGCGAGATCACCAGGAAGCTCGTCGCCGATGCCATCCAGGCGCAGAGCCCGTTCACCGTTCGCTACCGGCTCATGGCCCGCGAGGGTAGATGCATATGGGTCACGGCTGGCGCGATCCCCTCGTTCGGGCCTCCGGACCAGACCTTCCTCGGCTTCCTCGGCTCGATCACGCGTATCGCCGAGGCAGAGACCACGGGATTGCAAGCCTACGGTTCACTTGGGCAGTTCGTGGTGCCACCGCGGCCCCACGTACCACCACCCGGCTCGGCTCTGGAACTGGCGGCCGACCTCCTGCTCATGGCCCACTCCCTCGTTACGAACGCTGGCGTGGCACGCATGCGCCCGCCTATCGAGGAAGCGCTACATGCGGTCGGCGTCGAACTCGCTCGGGTCGAGCAGAACGGGAGCGACGCGACCCAGTTCCACTGATCGATCGACCGCGTCACCGTATCGAACCGCTTCAGGTCGGGATGATCGCGATCGGTCCGATCGACGGTACATTGTGACCAAATTGGATATTTTATACCGGTACAGGAAATAGAAAGGTATTAAATTTACTATTTGCAATATCTTGAGCGTGTGGCATTTTTTGGCGCCTGGAAACGCGCCAGGAGCGTTATTTGTCAGACGACTCACCTGATCGCAGCGAGGACCAGGATACTCAGGCGATCCGTTCTCTCCGACGCATCGCCGCGACGCTCGGCTTGCCCGAGATGGATTTTCATGAGGGCTCCGCGGCGCAGACCGACCTCGATGACGCGTGCGAGATGATGCGGATCTGGGATAGTCTGAGACATCGAGCGGACCGCCAACAGGTGTTGGCTTTCGCGCGAGCCGTCGCGATGGAGCGTATGAGCGGGCCGCACGGCTGAGCTCTACGGTTCGCTGGAGGATCGCCATAACCCGCTAGTATCCGCACCGGACGCGTTGCGGATCGCAGTGCGGACCATGTCGCGCTTGCACGCGTCCCGGTCGGTGAGCAGAGCCTCCAGGGACGCCTTATGCTCGGTTTCGTCGACGACGGGGCCACGGGGCCGAAGAGACGGCCCAGGAATTCGATCTGTCCAGCGATACCTGAATTGTCGATGCGGCTGGCATGCCGCCGACATCCATCAGCCTACCCTGCGTGCGGCCTCGCGCACCTGTCGGGTCGCCACCTCGACGCGCCCGCTGGCCTTGGCGATGGCCTCGACGCCGATCGCGATGCTCGCCGCCCCCCGCGAAGCCGTCTGCATACTACCCGACATCTCGCGCGTGACCGCCGACTGCTCCTCGACCGCGGCAGCAATCGCTGCCGAAACCTCATCCAAGGCTCGGATCGTGCCCTGGATTGCGCCAATCGCCTCGACCGCATCCTTCGCCGCCGCCTGGGTCGCACCGATCTCACCGCGGATCTGATCCGTCGCCCGCGCCGTCTGCTCGGCCAACGCCTTCACCTCGGTCGCCACGACCGCGAAGCCCTTGCCCGCCGCGCCTGCCCGCGCCGCCTCGATCGTCGCGTTCAGCGCCAGCAGATTGGTCTGCCGCGCGATGCCGGAGATCATGGTCAGCACATCTCCGATCTGCACCGCCCGGTCGCTGAAACTCGCGACGATGCCCCCGGTCCGGTGCGTCTGCTCGACCGCCTCCCCCGCCATGCGCGCGGCGTTGCAGACTTGCTGACTGATCTCCCCGACAGACGCGGACAACTCCTCGGCCCCGGCCGCCACCGCCTGGATGTCGTCCGACACCCGACCGACCGTGGCGGCGGCATCGGTGGTCTGATGGGTCACGTCCTCGACCGCCTGCCCGATCGCGTCGAGGTCGCCACTGATCGCCTGTTGCGCGTCCGCCCGGAGGTGTCGCTCCAGAACCTGTGCGGTCACATCGGTGGCGAACTTCACCACTTTGGTCACGCGCCCGTCCGTCCCTGTGATCGGGTTGTAGGTCGCCTGGATCCAGACCTCACGGCCGCCTCTGGCCATGCGTCGAAACTCGGACGACTGGAATTCGCCGTGGGCCAGCGCCGCCCAGAACCGACGATAGTCGTCGCTCGTGCGATCGACCGCGTCCACGAACATGCTGTGGTGGCGACCTCTGACCTCGTCGAGGGTGTAGCCCATCGCCGAGAGGAAGTTGGCGTTGGCGTCGAGGATGGTGCCGTCCGGCGTGAAGGAGATCACCGCCTGCGAGCGATGCAGGGCGGCGATCTGGCCATCGAGGTCGAGGCTGTGGGTCTTCTGCATGGTGATGTCGGAGGCGATCTTGATGATCTTCGACACGCGCCCGGATCGGTCGCGCACCGGGTTGTAGCTCGCCTGGATCCAGACTTCTCGACCATCCTTGGCGATGCGCTTGAACTCGGCGGCCCGGTAGGTGCCGCAGCGCAGAGCGTCCCAGAAGGCGAGGTACTCGGGGCTGTCGCGATGGGATGGTTCGACGAACAGGCTGTGATGCTGTCCCTGAACCTCCGCCAGGGTGTAGCCCACGGCATTCAGGAAGTTGGCGTTGGCGGTCAGGATCGTGCCGTCCGGTCGGAACTCAATGATTGCCTGAGACAGGCCGATCGCCCCGAGGGTCGCGCGCGCGTCGTCGTTGCGCATCGTGAACACGGTCGTCTCCTTTTCCTGCTTAATTCGAGACTGATTTCACGCGAAATATATTAAACAGAAGTGAATTCACGGCGCTCTTGATGAAATCTATGTTGTACTTAAGACTCGCCAATACAATATTATATGTTATAGAGAGGACGCTATCTGTGACCATCGGTTGCATCGATTGACTGATTTCGTGTTTGGGCTGTGAAAAAAGTGCCATGAGGCTTAAATCACGCCGCTTGAAAATCACGGAACTGTGTCTTTGTCGATTGACTAACGTTTCTGCCGAACGCTCAGCCCCATCTACGTCGTTGGCAAGATCGAACCGGACGACGAAGACGAGAGCGAGTTTCAGAAGACGGCGACCGTGAACACTTCGAATTCGACCGTGCGGCGTTCATTTTCGTACAACGAAAATCGCACGGGATGGTCGCGGGAGCCGTCAAACGCTACGGGTCCAGCTTGTCGATGATCGGCACTTACCGATCGTGCCCCCCAAGTTTTCGCCCTGAGGGTCCCTAGCCTACGCTGACCCCACGATGAGCATCCAGTTCCGCGCCTCGGCCACACGGTCCTCATCGGAGGTCATAGTCATATCGGCGATCAGCCGGTCAACGATATCCCGAATGATCTCATCATCAAGGCCAAGGCCGTGCCCGAAGACTTGCAAACGCCTGATGAGACGCTGGGAAACGATCCCATGATTTGGGTCAATTTCGTCGAGCATGCTCGCAATCTCTCACCGAAGGCTCCCGCGAAACTGCGGTTCAAGCAGCAGGCGGCTGCGCTGGCCCAACCAACGCAGAAAACAGAGCTGAAATTTACAACATTCGAATATATGGTACGGTTTCGTACCGATTTGGACAGAATTCAGCTCCTGCCAGGGACCACCATGCAAATAATATGCATTCAAATGTATTATTTGCACGTCTTTTATGTAACACTTTTGCATAAATATTATGTGCTACCTTTGTAAAATTGTCAACCGTAACCGAGCGCTGGCTGTCGAGGGACCTCGTGCGCTCTCGCCCGAAACAGGCGAGCCCCGTGTCCCTCCTCCAGCAATCAGACGTTCGCAACAAGCTCCTCCTGGCGCTTTCGCCGGATGATTTCGCCAGCCTGCAACCCGCGCTTCGGGTCCAGTCGATGCTCCTGCGGCAAGTCTTGATCGCACCTCATACCGCGATCGAGGCAGCCTACTTCCCCGAGGAGGGCTTCGTCTCCGTCACCTTGGATGGTGAGAACGGTCGGGTGGAGATCGGGATCGTCGGGCGAGAGGGCGTGGTCGGGGCAAGCCCGATCCTGCTAGGCGACGGTCGCAGCCCTCACACCCATTTCGTCCAGATGGGCGGTCGCACGCTGCGTGTCGATGCGGATGTGCTGCGCACCGCAGTCGAAGGGCGTCCGGCGCTGCGGCTCCTCCTCCATCGCTACATCCAGATCCAGTACGTTCAGACGGCCCAGACAGCGTTCACCAATGCACGGGGGAACACGGTGACCCGCCTCGCCCGGTGGCTGCTGATGTGCCACGACCGGATCGACGATAACATGGTCACGGTTACACAGGACTTCATGTCATTCATGCTGGGTGTCGAAAGGCCGGGAGTGACCGCATCGCTAAGAGCGTTGCAGAAAGACAGCTTCGTCCGTAAGCACCGGGGTAAGGTCGAGATCCTAGACCGCGATGGCCTGCTCGACCTCGCCGGAGACAGCTACGGTGGAGCAGAGGTGGAATATGCCCGCCTGATCGAGGGGCGTTCCGAGCCGCTCGAATGATCGTAGCTGCTAGTCTGGGACCTGGACAGACGGCGTTGTTGAGGTCCGTCTAACTGCGCTTCGGCATCCTAAGCTCGGCCGCGTCGCATACTTGGCCTCACCCAGATCGCAGCCCCGTCAATCGCGTCGTCAGCGTGCACGTCACCCCGTCCGGGGGATAAGCCAGCACCACATCGCCGCCGGACAAGCCGCGTTGGATCAAGCGCGAGCCAAACCCCTTGCGGGTCGGTGGCGTCACCGTGGGACCGCCCCGCTCCCGCCACGTGAACCGGAACGCAGCCTCGGCGCCGACGCCTTCGATCGACCAGTCGATGGACACGATCCCCCCCGGTACGGACAGCGCCCCATACTTCGTGGAGTTCGTGCCAAGCTCGTGCAGGATCAACCCCAGTGAAAGAGTGGTCGAGGGGCCAACGGACAGGCTCGGGCCACTGAGGTGAAACCGCACCCCGGTATCGTCGTGCAGGTCGAGGGCGCCATACACGATGTCGCGCACGTGCGCGCCGTCGAGGGGTCCAGCCAGGAGGATGTCGTGCGCCTTGCCGAGGGCGGCGAGAGCGTCGCGGGCGGCCTCGATGTTCGGCGCGTTGCGCAGGGTCTGGGCCGCTATAGCCTGCACCAGGGTGAGCGTGTTCTTCAGCCGGTGGCTGAGTTCACGGTTGAGCACGTCCTGCTGCGCATCCGCGTCCTTGCGGATGCCGATATCGCTGATGGCGACGACTGCGCCGACCAACTCTCCATGTCCGTCCTTGATCGCCTCCCCGGCAATCGCGATCCAACGCCGCTCGCCGTCCGGGCGCTGGTACTGCACCTCGATACTGGAACGGTCGCACGCGCCACTGCTGATCTGAGCAAGGGGATACTCGCTGGCGTCCACGCGCCGACCGTCCGCATGGTAGGCGACGAAGTCGCTGTAGGCGTTGCTGGATGTTGCATAGAGGGTGTCGTGGCCGAGTATCTCTGCCAGACGCCGGTTGCCCATGAGAATGCGGCCGGACGGCGCTTCCGCCAGTAAAATACCGATCGGCACGCTCTCCATCACGGTGAGCAATTGTGCCTGTTGCGCCCGTGCGGTGCGCTCGACCTTCACCCGCTCCGTCGCGTCGAGGAGCAGCACGGTGAACCTGTCCGGCCCGAGCTTCTGCGCCCGTCCCTCGAACCAGCGGTCGAGCTTGCTCAGATGACGTGTGAACGTGATCGGCTCGCCGGTCTCCACGACCTCGGCGAATTCCTCGACCCAGGCATCTTCGACATCTGGGAGCATCTCACGCATCGTGCGACCGACCGCCTGCTCGGGAGAAACTCCGACCAGCGCCCCCCAGGCCGGGTTGACCTCGACGTAGCGCCAATCGGTGATCCGCCCTCGGGTGTCGCGGATGACCTCACCTACGACAAAGCCTTCGCGAAGCTGGGCGAACAGGCTGCGCCAATGAGTAGCTTCCGCCACGCGCGCCGCCTGCGCGGTGCGCAACCGCTCGTTCTGCTGACGGTCGTGCAGCATCATCGTGACTTGCCGGGCCAAGCGGCGCAGGCCGTCCGCCTGCCGGTTGTCCAGGCCACCCGGTCGAGGCTGGTGGTCGATGACACACAGGCTCCCGAGTACATGCCCGTCCGGCCCGCGCAAGGGTGCTCCAGCGTAGAACCGGATGAACGGCTCGCCGACAACCAGAGGGTTGCCCCGCGTGCGCGGGTCAGCGGTCAGGTCCGGGATGACCAGGAGGTCAGGCTCGGCGAGAGCGTAGGCGCATACTGAGGCGTTGAGGTCGGTCTGGCACGCGGGGAAACCGACCCGTGCCTTGAACCACTGCCGATCGGCCGCCACGAGCGACACCAGCCCGACCGGCGTGGCACATATGAGGATCGCCAATTGCACGATGTCGTCGAAACTCTGCTCCGGCGGGGTGTCGAGCAGGTTCAATGCATCGAGCGCACGGAGGCGATCGGCATCGCGGATGAGGGAAAGCTCGGCGGGATCATGCATGACCGGGAGCACGCTCGTTCGCGCGAGTTCAAATCCCACGGTTAGGCAGGTATACCAGATATTTGAGCATGGTCGCCAACAATCGCTACCGGTCCCTGGCGCAGCACCTCCGTAAGACGCCGAGGGCGATGTCCCTCCCGGTCGTTGCCAGCGACGAGCATTGTTACTGCCTTGGCGAGCGACCGGTGGATGCCCCGACCTAGCCCGCAAGCCATTCTGTCGCACAGCACCGATTTCAACTTGAGCCTGTTGATCCCAAAATTGGTCTGGAGTGGCTTGCTCGTGTCTGTTGCGCTCGTGGTCATGCTGGTTGCGGCACTCGGGGCCGTCGCGCTCACCGTCGCGGCCTTACCGGCCCTCGATCGCTTCATCAGATGGTGACCGATCACCCATGAAACTTTGGGGCCTCATCCCCGGTTGATCGCGGCAATTCAGTCGGAGATCGCCGTCATGGAATTCGTAGTGATGGCGGCAGGGATCGTTGGAGCGGGAGCGACGCTGGCGTTCATGATGCCCGGCCTCGACTCCTTCTTCTCCTGGTAAGCGAATTGTCATGAGGCTGTGTCGATCGGCCCTGGAAAAGCTTAGATGATGCAGCGTGTTGAGGTTCGGCACCCCATTGCTTCTCGACATGACGGTCTCCCGGACAGGGATTTTCGCGAAAGCCATCGTTGAGGCTCCGCTAACCGTCCACGATCAACGTGTACCCTAAGGCCGCATCACGTATTTGGCCCTATCGCCGTGTAGAACGGCATCAGGCCCCGTCAGCCCGTGATCAGATCGGGCGGGCGGGGCAACGCTTTGGATGCTCTCGTGACGGCCACGCTCCCCCGTTCTGATGCACTTCTGCATGACCCGCTTGTTCAGGCCGAGCGGCAAATTGTCGAAGCTGAAGAGCGGCGCAAACGACAGATGCACGTCCTGTCCAGCCTCGCCCAGGGCTCGCCCGCTCGGATCTATGCCGAGACGTCCTGAGCGAGATCGAGCGATCCATCGTGCTCAGCCGCATGCACCAAGAGCTAATCCGGAACCTCCTGGGGTGATCGACACGCGCCGTTCGGAAATCTAAGCGATCCTACCAGCGGCTTGATCGATGTGCTGTCCACGAGGAGCCAGATCATCTCGGAGCGGCTTCCGAGCATCATGGCCGGTGGCTCCCCGACCATAGCCACTCATGCCGCGATGAACTCAGGCGGCGACATGTGAGCGAGCGTATCCTCGCTCTGAGACTCCGGCTTTGTCGATGCGACGCGCAGGTTGGTCATGAGCGGGATACGCCCCCGGTCCGAGGTACGTTTCAAGGCTCTTGAGCAGGGTGAAGGCGACCTTAACCGAGTGTGCGCCAGCTAACCCTCGACCTTGAACGCACGTTGCGGACCTGAGCATTCACGACGGTTCCGGTGAGCATGCTGCGTGTGCAACCTCTACAGCCTGACTCGTCCCCAGTCCGAGATCGGCAAGGCGTTCAGCGTCGATCGTGACGACACCGGCAACCTACCGCCGCTGCCGGGCATCTTTCCCAACACCTTGGCACCCGTGATCAGCATGCGCGACGGCGCCCGAGCCCTATCGATGATGCGTTGGGGCATGCCGTCGCCCGCCTTCGCCTTGAAGGGAAAGAAGGTCGATCCCGGCGTCACCAACGTGCGGAACACCGGATCACCGCACTGGCGCCGCTGGCTTTCACCCGCGCACCGTTGCCTCGTGCCGTTCACGAGCTTCAGCGAGAACGAGAAGGCCGCGGATGGCTCGCATCCTCCCGTGTGGTTCGCTCTCACCGAGGATCGGCCCCTCACCTGCTTCGCGGGCATCCTGGTCGAGGGCTGGCAGAGCGTGCGGAAGGTGAAGGACGGCGAGACGACCGACGACCTGTATGCCTTCTTAACTACCGAACCGAACGCGGAGGTAGGCGCCGTGCACCCGAAGGCGATGCCGGTAATCCTGACGAAGCCGGAGGAGTGGGCGACGTGGCTATCGGCACCTTGGCCAGAGGCGAAGGATCTTCAGCGACCACTGGCCGATGATGCCCTCGTCGTCGTCTCCCGAGGCGCACGCCGGGATGGGCTAGACGACGCGGATTAGTGGTGCCGGGGCTGACGAGAGAGCGCGGGCCCTGCCCTGCTGCAACTATCCGTTAACTATAACCGCCGAGGTAGCTGTCAGCGATCGGCTGGGGGCTGAGCGTCGAAAGAGCAGCACCGAGACCCGGATGTAAGGTCTCGCGGTGCGGCCTCGTCGGCGCAATCGCACCAAGCCCGCACCTAGAACACTAGGGCGGGCTTTTCTCGACATATGGGGCGATGGGGCTGTCCCAATCCATGTTGGGCAACCCCGCTTCTGGCCGCATGGCCTAAGAGCAGACCTTGATCACCACGGTCACGCCCCTCATCGCAAGGATCCGCGCATGACCATGAGCTAGGTACGCGAAAAAGGACCATCCGAGCGTCCGACCTGTTCCCGGTCACCGAGGACACGGCGTCCCGATGCGATGATCTGGATCACCTCCCGACTATCGCATTCCTGTCGAGCGAGGACCTCCAGGTCGCGCAGGTAGACGATCACTGGCTGGCGCACGTATGCGTGCTGTCGGAGAACAGGCTCGACCTTGGCGGTGACATGCTCGGCAAGCGCGTCCCAGAACTCAGGAGGCTTCGCGGACTCGTCTCCCATTCGACACGCTCCTTCTGCGAAGTGCGACCTCGTTAGCCATGAGTTCGGAGGCAAAAGCCCACAGCCAACGGGACCGCCCGATATGGATCCGGTTCGGCCGACATAGCGGATGGGGA
>Ga0182232_1000281_pt1 | contig 13811 bp, 9 predicted proteins | sample G6R1MG_30_FD_155484 | JGI IMG/M metagenome (GOLD analysis project Ga0182232, IMG submission 155484) | Phyllosphere microbial comminities from miscanthus, Michigan, USA - G6R3_NF_07NOV2016_LD2 MG | ecosystem: Host-associated > Plants > Phyllosphere > Phylloplane/Leaf | place: USA: Michigan... | reverse complement strand
CGACAGCGTGACCATGGACGTCACCCTCATCGTCCCCGTCGCCATGGAAGAGAAGCTGCGCTTCGCCATCCGTGAAGGCGGCCGCACCGTCGGCGCAGGCGTCGTCGCCGCCATCAACGAGTAGTCGATAGGGCGGCTCGACCGCCCGTCTTCCTGACGATGCGACGCCGTGGGACCCCCGTCCCACGGCGTTTGCTTTTTCACCGAAACAACCTGCAGAATCCCGGGCGGTTTGCCATTGCGGCCCGGCGCGGGGCGGTCTATAGCAGCGCCGCGGCGATGAACGCGTCCCGCATAGGAGTGTAGCTCAACTGGTCAGAGCGCCGGTCTCCAAAACCGGAGGTTGCGGGTTCGAGTCCCTCCACTCCTGCCATTTGGCCGCTGCACCAGGTTTTGCTCACGTCGTTTCCCAGATTTTGATCAGGCCGTCTCTCGATCAGCCGGTGTCCGGTGCAGTCGACAAGCACCGGGACTTGCGTTAGAGCGGTCGCCTTCCGAGATCGATGAAAGCTGTCGGGGCGGGTTCGGGTGCGAACCGTCGCACCGTGTTTTCCGATCCCCGGACCGTTCTCCCTGTTGTTGGCGCCATGGCATCGAACGAACCCTCGAAGAAAGCGGATCTCGCGCGCACTCCGCAGCGCGGCACCGCCACGCCGACACCGCCCCGGGCGACGCCGCCTGCGCGGCCGGCTCCCAAGCGCGTCGGGCCCGTGGAATTCCTGAGTCAGGTTCGTGACGAGGGCCGCAAGGTCACGTGGCCGACCCGCAAGGAGACCGTCGTCACCACCGTGATGGTGTTCATCATGGTGGTCGTGGCGAGCCTGTTCTTCACGGTGGTCGATCAGGCCATGCGCTACCTCGTGACCCTGATCCTCGGGGTCGGGACCAACTAACCCCTCGGACCGGGCGCGTTCCCGCGACCGGCCGACCGACGTCAGGATTTGGTGAGAACGTGTCGAAGCGCTGGTACATCGTCCACGCCTACTCGAACTTCGAGAACAAGGTCGCGCAGTCCATCAAGGATCAGGCGGCCCAGCGTGGCCTGATGGAGCTGTTCGACGAGGTCATGGTTCCGACCGAGAAGGTCGTCGAGGTCCGTCGCGGACGCAAGGTCGATGCCGAGCGCAAATTCTTCCCCGGCTACGTCCTGGTGAAGTGCGACCTGACCGACGAGGTCTACCACCTCATCAAGAACACCCCCAAGGTCACGGGCTTCCTCGGGGCCGACAAGTCGAAGCCCGTGCCGATTCCGGATTCGGAAGCCGAGCGCATCAAGGGCCAGGTGGCCGAGGGCGTCGAGCGCCCGAAGCCCTCCGTATCCTTCGAGATCGGCGAGACCGTCCGCGTCTCGGACGGTCCGTTCGCCTCGTTCAACGGCACCGTCGAGGAAATCGACGAGAGCCGTTCGCGCCTCAAGGTTGCCGTCTCGATCTTCGGCCGCGCCACCCCGGTGGAACTCGAATACGCCCAGGTCGAGAAACTCTGAGTTCTCGTTCGCGATCGATCCCACACGATCGATCGCTCTCTTTCCGGCGGGCCCCGCGCCCGCCGTGAAACGCCGTTGGCGGATTTCGGTCCCCCGGCACCACGCGCGGAAGGTCTGCCCGGTTCGCCGCCGGGGCTCACGGGACCGCACCGCGACCTGCAACCGCCCGCTCCATCCGCGCTGAGGCCAGCCGGGTGCCGGGCATTCTCTGGGAGCAGTCCCTATGGCAAAGAAGATCACGGGCTACGTGAAGCTTCAGGTTCCGGCCGGTGCCGCGAACCCGTCGCCGCCCATCGGCCCCGCGCTCGGTCAGCGCGGCCTCAACATCATGGAATTCTGCAAGGCCTTCAACGCGAAGACCTCTCAGATCGAGAAGGGCACCCCGATCCCGGTCGTGATCACGGCCTATCAGGATCGCTCCTTCACCTTCGAGATGAAGCAGCCCCCGGTGACCTTCTTCCTGAAGAAGGCCGCCGGCCTGAAGATCGGCAAGAAGCCGGCTTCCGGCTCCAAGACCCCGGGCAAGGGCCCGACGGTGGGCAAGGTCACCGAGGCACAGCTCCGCGAGATCGCCGAGCGCAAGATGCCCGACCTGAACTGCGATTCGGTGGATGCCGCCGTCGCGATGATCCGTGGCTCCGCGCGGGCCATGGGTCTCGACATCGTCGCTTAAGGGGAGGGCACCATGGCACACGAAGGCAAGCGCATCCGCGCAGCCCGCGAGGGCATCGACGCGCTCAAGCTCTACTCCATCGACGAGGCGATCAAGCTCGTTAAGGAGAAGGCCAGCGCCAAGTTCGACGAGACCGTCGAGATCTCGATGAACCTCGGCGTCGACCCGCGCCACGCCGACCAGATGGTCCGCGGCGTCTGCAACCTGCCCAACGGCTCCGGCCGGACCGTGCGGGTAGCGGTGTTCGCCCGCGGCGCCAAGGCCGATGAGGCCCGCGAAGCCGGTGCCGACATCGTCGGCGCCGAGGATCTCCTCGAGATCGTCCAGGGCGGCAAGATCGAGTTCGATCGCTGCATCGCGACCCCGGACCTGATGCCGCTGGTCGGTCGCCTCGGCAAGGTGCTGGGCCCGCGCGGCCTGATGCCGAACCCGAAGGTCGGCACCGTCACCATGGACGTCAAGGGTGCCGTCGCCGGCGCCAAGGGCGGCTCGGTGGAGTTCCGCGTCGAGAAGGCCGGCATCGTTCACGCCGGCATCGGCAAGGTCTCGTTCGACGCCGACAAGCTCGTCGAGAACATCAAGGCGTTCGCCGACGCGGTGAGCAAGGCCAAGCCGGCCGGCGCCAAGGGTCAGTACGTCCAGCGCGTCGCCGTGACCTCCTCCATGGGTCCGGGCGTCAAGGTCGAGCCGGCCACGGTGCTGCCGGCCTAACCGCCGCGGAACTGTCCAAACGTCTGGAAACGCCCGGCCTCGCGGCCGGGCGTTTTCGTTTGGGACCTACGCCCGCCAGAACGGTCGGCAGGCCTCGCATCGGACATCCATTGGATTCAGGCCGACCTCCCGCATCTGCTCGGGCTCGAGCGCACCGAGGGCTCGCCGATGCCGCCAACGCCCGTACCAGATGCGGCAGCGTGCACGAAAACCAATCCGGGCGGGCGTCACGCGGGCCGAAAGGACGGGCGATGCGGTCAGAGCGGAGGGTGGCATGGCAGATCTCGACGAAGCCGCCTTCGAGAAGGCTTGCCAAGCGACATTGATCCGATCATGACTCGGATCAATCGAAACATTGATCTCGGATCAATTTTGCCCATGACCGACTATCGTGCCTTCGCCGACGGCTTGGCCGAGGATATCGCTAGGGGACGGCTTGCACCGGGAGCGCGCCTGCCGCCGCAGCGAACCTTCGCCTATGCTCACGGCATCGCCGTCTCGACGGCGAGCCGGGTCTATGCAGAGCTGGTTCGGCGTGGCCTCGTGACCGGCGAGACCGGACGCGGGACCTATGTCCGCTTCCATGACGGCACACCAAGTCTCGCCTTCGCCGAGCCCCCTGCAACGGCCGTCGATCTCGAACGCATCTACTCGGTTCTTCCGGATCAAGCCGACAGTCTCTCGCGTACAATCGCCGAATTGCTCCGACCTGATTGGCTGGCACAAGTCGCCGCCCCCGTGGCGGCGGCCGGAGATCCCGAAGGCCGCACGATCGCGGCCCGCTTCCTCGCTCGCTCGGGCTGGACGCCTGCCGCCGACACCCTTCTGTTCACGGGCAATGGACGCCAGGCCGTCGCCGCCGCCCTCGCGGCCCTCGCGCCGCCGGGGGAGCGGATCGGTGTCGAGTCGATCACCTATCCCGTCGTGAAGGGGATCGCCGCGCGCCTCGGCATCACACTGGTACCTCTTGGCCTCGACGAGGAGGGCCTGTGCCCCGATGCCATAGCGCAGGCGCACCGTGCCGCGCCCCTGCGGGGGATCTACCTTCAGCCCTCCCTGCACAATCCCCTCGGGATCACCATGGGGCCGGAGCGCCGGGCGGCCATCGCGGCGAGCCTCGAAACCCACGGGCTCTTCGCCGTGGAGGATGCGATCTACGGCTTCCTCAGCGACGCCGTCCCCCTGGCCGCCCACGCCCCCGACCGGACGATCCTCGTCGACAGCCTGTCGAAGCGGGTGGCTCCGGGCCTCACCCTGGGCTTCATCGCGCCACCGCCGTCCCTCGTCGACCGGACCGCCCTGTGCGTCCGCTCAGGAGGCTGGGGGGCCACAGGACTACCCTTCGCCGTCGGACTGCATCTCATGGAGTCGGGTGAGGCAGCTCGAATCGGGCTGGCGAAGCGGGCCGATGCCCGCACCCGTCAGACGCTGGCCCGCAAAACCCTCGACGATCTCGTCCTGCGCGGGGACGACCGAGCCTATCATCTCTGGCTCGCCCTGCCGGAGACGTGGCGGGCCGAGACCTTCGTGGCGGCCGCCGCACGGCGGGGGATCGCCGTGACACCTGCGAGTGCCTTCGCCGTCCATCCCGGCCATGCGCCCAACGCCGTGCGCCTCGCCCTGGCCGCGCCGCCCTGCGACACCCTCGTGACGGCTCTGAAGACCCTCCGCCAGCTCGCGACCGAGGGCGACGACAGCCCCATCGAGTGAGCGGCCCGGACGTCCGTTCAAAGGACCGTGAGGACCCGCCCGGCAAACGTCGGAGGAAACAAGAAATCGCGCCACGAGGGGGACGCCTTCGCGCGGCGCTGTGCTAGATACGGGTCCATGCGATGCACCCTCTCCGTCTCCTCGAAGCGACGCATTCTGTGCGTCTTTCCCGCCTACACCCCGTCCTTCGGGACGTTCGCGCACGCCTATCCGTTGATGGGCGGCGTCAAAGCGTTCATGCCGCCGCAAGGCCTCCTGCTCATTGCGGCCTACATGCCCGAGAGCTGGGAGTACCGGTTCGTCGACGAGAACATCCGGCGGGCCGGGGCTGAGGATTTTGCCTGGGCCGACGCGGTGTTCGTGTCGGGCATGCACATCCAGGCGCCCCAGATCCGGGACATCTACGCGCGGGCGCACGCCGCCGGTAAGGTCACGGCGCTGGGCGGTCCCTCGGTGTCGGGCTCGCCCGAGCAGTACCCCGAATTCGATTACCTCCACATCGGCGAGATCGGAGACGCCACGGACGAACTCGTGGCGATCCTCGACCGCGACGTGTCGATTCCGGCGGCCCAGGTTCGCCTCGAGACCAAGGAGCGCCTGCCGCTCTCGGACTTCCCGGCCCCCGCCTACGAGGCCGCCCCGCTCAAGCGCTACCTCATCGGCTCCCTGCAATTCTCGTCGGGCTGCCCGTACCGCTGCGAGTTCTGCGACATCCCGCAGCTCTATGGCCGCCAGCCGCGTCTGAAGAGCCCGGAACAGATGCTCGGCGAACTCGACGCCATCATCTCGCAGCCCGGCCACCCGGCGGTGATCTACTTCGTCGACGACAACTTCATCGGCAATCGCAAGGCGACGAAGGACATGCTGCCCCACCTCGTGGAATGGCAGAAGAAGCACAACTACCCGCTTCAGTTCGCCTGCGAGGCGACGCTCAACATGGCGAAACAGCCCGACATCCTCGAGCTCATGCGCCAGGCCAACTTCATGACCGTCTTCGTCGGCATCGAGACGCCGGAAGAGGAGGCGCTCGCCGGCATCGACAAGAAACACAATGCCGCCGTACCCATGTACGAGGCCATCGAGACCCTCAACAGCTACGGCCTGGAGGTGACCTCGGGCATCATCCTCGGCCTCGACACCGACACAGACAGCTCCGAGCAGAAGCTCATCGACTTCATCGACAAGTCGGCCGTGCCGGTTCTAACCATGAACCTGCTCCAGGCCCTGCCGAAGACACCCCTATGGGACCGGCTCACCCGCGAGGGGCGCCTCACCCACGACGCGGCGCTCGAATCCAACGTGCTGTTCAAGCGGCCGCACGACGACGTGGTGGCGAGCTGGCGCCGCGCCATCGCCCATGCCTACGAGCCGGCCAACCTGTTCGAGCGCTTCAAGTATCAGGTCGAGCGGACCTACCCGCACCGGATCAAGACGCCGGTGAAGGGCAAGCTCACCCGGACCAACCTACGCCGCGGCCTGATCCTCGGGTTCAACATCGCCCTGCGGGTCGGCGTCCTGTCGGATTATCGCGGTGTGTTCTGGAAGGCGGCGGGGCACGCCCTGCGCCGCGGGCAGATCGAGGCGGTCTTCAACATGGGTTTCGTCGCCCACCACCTCATCCGCTTCACCCGCGAGGCCCTGCGGGGCGAGCACAACGCCTCGTTCTACGCGGCGAAGGCGGATGCGGCCAAGCAAGTGCGGACACCGTGGTGGCAGGCCGCCCGCAAGTTCCTCCCGACCTAGCCACCCGCCCTTTCCGCGGGTCACGGCCTCCCGCGGGAGGGGAACGGGCGGGCGTCTCGGAGCCCGAACGGCGTCAAGCGAAATCGGCGGCTGCGGCGGAATAATCGCGCCTGGCCCCTTGGCAGGCTGCTTGCAAGGTTCTATAGACCGCGCTCAACGTTTCATACGCGGGAAAGGAATCGGCTGATCTGTCGGTTTCCAGCGTGAAAGATCCCTGGGCAACCAGGTGATATGGCCGGAAGGCCTTGAAGGGCGAAAGCTCTTCCAGGCTTCGTCCGGCCATGTCCTGTCCGAGACTGCAGGCGCCGGGTGACCGGCTTAATTCTCCAGCCTGCACAGACGGGGAAGACCGAATTCAACATCCTCGCGTCCCCGGCGATTCGCCTGGGGTCGAGAGGCATCGGTTTGAACCATCTCACCCGTGTCGTCCACCCGTTCCGGGGGGCGGTAGGGGACAGGGCCGTGAAGCGTCGTCCAGGACGTTCCGGCTTCCTCGAGCCGAGTTCCGTCCCGGGCGGCATGTGCAACCGGCGGGCCCATTCTCGGGTTCCGCCAACCGGAGAGAGCCCCAGTGGACAGGACAGCCAAAGCTGATCTCGTCTCGACGCTCAACGGCGTGTTCGCGAACACGTCCGTCGTCGTCGTGGCCCACTACAAGGGCCTCACGGTCGCCGACATGCAGAAGCTGCGCACGCAGATGAAGCAGGCCGGTGCCACCGTGAAGGTCACCAAGAACCGCCTCGCCAACATCGCTCTCGATGGCACGGACGTCGCCTCCATCAAGCCCCTCCTGAAGGGTCCGACCCTGCTCGCCTATTCGAGCGATCCGGTCGCGGCCGCCAAGGTGGCGGTGGACTTCGCCAAGGCCAACGACAAGCTCGTGATCCTCGGCGGCGCCATGGGCACGACAGCCCTGAACCCGGACGGCGTGAAGGCCCTGGCCTCGCTCCCGTCCCTCGACGAACTGCGCGCCAAGATCGTGGGCCTGGTCCAGGCTCCCGCGACCAAGATCGCCCAGGTCGTCAACGCACCGGCGGCCAAGCTCGCCCGCGTGTTCGGGGCCTATGCCACGAAGGACGAGGCCAAGGACGAAGCGGCCTGACGCCGCATCGTTCTTCCCAAACCATCCGTTCAAACCGATTTCTGAAGGAATACAACCATGGCTGATCTCGCCAAGCTCGTCGACGACCTGTCCTCGCTGACCGTTCTCGAGGCCGCCGACCTCGCCAAGATGCTCGAAGAGAAGTGGGGCGTCTCGGCTGCTGCCGCCGTCGCCGTCGCCGCTGGTCCGGCCGCCGGCCCGGCTGCCGCCGCCGAGGAGCAGACCGAGTTCACGGTCATGCTGACCTCCGCCGGCGACAAGAAGATCGAGGTCATCAAGGAGGTCCGCGCGATCACCGGCCTCGGTCTCAAGGAAGCCAAGGACCTCGTCGAGGGCGCTCCGAAGGCCGTCAAGGAGTCCGTCAACAAGGAAGAGGCCGAGAAGCTCAAGGCCCAGCTCGAGAAGGCTGGCGCCAAGATCGAGCTCAAGTAAGACCGTTCGGTGGGCCGGCTCGGCCCACCACCTTCCGTCAGGCTCGCCCGAGCCTGACGGCACCGAAGGCCCGCGGGTTCGCGCCCGTGGGCTAACGTCGCTTCCGGCGACACGACCGGCCCGGCGACGGGCCACGAGATTTTCAGTTCGGGAGGACGGCGTCCGGCGGGGCGCGTCCATCGCCTGGTCGCGGGAGGCACGAGCCTTCCCCGGGCATCCGGTACGCGGGACGTAGGAGCGAGGTCACCCATGGCCAACACGCTGGTCGGTCGCAAGCGCATTCGCAAATTCTTCGGCAAGATCAAGGAAGTCGCCGAGATGCCGAACCTCATTGAGGTTCAGAAGGCATCCTACGACCAGTTCCTGATGATGGACGAGCCGGAAGGCGGGCGGGGCGACGAAGGCCTGCAGACCGTGTTCAAGTCGGTGTTCCCGATCTCCGACTTCTCGGCCACCGCCCTGCTCGAGTTCGTGAAGTACACGTTCGAGCAGCCGAAATACGATGTCGACGAGTGCCGCCAGCGCGGCATCACCTTCGCGGCGCCCCTCAAGGTGACGCTCCGGCTCATCGTGTTCGACGTCGATCCCGATACCGGCGCGAAGTCGGTCAAGGACATCAAGGAGCAGGACGTCTACATGGGCGACATGCCCCTGATGACGGAGAACGGCACCTTCATCGTCAACGGCACCGAGCGCGTCATCGTCTCCCAGATGCACCGTTCGCCGGGCGTGTTCTTCGATCACGACAAGGGCAAGACCCACTCGTCGGGCAAGCTCCTGTTCGCCGCCCGCATCATCCCGTATCGCGGCTCCTGGCTCGACGTCGAGTTCGACGCCAAGGACATCGTCCACGTCCGCATCGACCGCAAGCGCAAGCTGCCGGTGACCTCCCTGCTGTTCGCCCTCGGGCTCGACGGCGAGGAGATCCTGTCGACGTTCTACAACCGCGTGCAGTACGACCGTGACGGTGCCGACTGGCGCGTGCCGTACGATGCCGAGCGCCTGAAGGGCTTCAAGGCGTCCGTCGATCTCATCGACGCCGAGTCCGGCGAAGTCGTGCTCGAGGCCGGCAAGAAGCTCAACGCCCGCAACGCCCGGCAGATCGCCGAGCGCGGCGTTCAGTTCCTCAAGGCCACGGACGAGGACCTCATCGGCCAGTACATCGCCGAGGATCTGGTCAACGCCCACACGGGCGAGATCTGGGCCGAGGCCGGCGACGAGATCTCCGACAAGCTCCTCAAGAGCCTGGAAGAGGTCGGCGTCACCGAGCTGCCCGTGCTCGACATCGACCACATCAACGTCGGCCCCTACATCCGCAACACGCTCGCCGTGGACAAGAACTCCGCCCGCGAAGGCGCCCTGTTCGACATCTACCGCGTCATGCGTCCGGGTGAGCCGCCGACCCTCGATACCGCCGAGGCGATGTTCCACTCGCTGTTCTTCGATTCCGAGCGCTACGACCTCTCGGCCGTCGGCCGCGTGAAGATGAACATGCGCCTCGACCTCGACGCCGAGGACACCGTACGGACCCTGCGCCGCGAGGACATGCTCGCCGTGGTCAAGGCCCTGGTGGACCTGCGCGACGGCAAGGGCGAGATCGACGACATCGATCACCTCGGCAACCGCCGCGTGCGCTCGGTGGGCGAACTCATGGAGAACCAGTACCGCCTGGGCCTCCTGCGCATGGAGCGCGCCATCAAGGAGCGGATGTCGTCCGTCGACATCGATACCGTGATGCCGCAGGACCTCATCAACGCGAAGCCGGCCGCCGCCGCCGTGCGCGAGTTCTTCGGCTCGTCGCAGCTGTCGCAGTTCATGGATCAGACCAATCCGCTCTCGGAGGTCACCCACAAGCGCCGCCTCTCGGCGCTTGGCCCGGGTGGTCTGACCCGCGAGCGCGCCGGCTTCGAGGTGCGCGACGTGCACCCGACCCATTACGGCCGCATCTGCCCGATCGAGACGCCGGAAGGCCCGAACATCGGCCTCATCAACTCGCTGGCGACCTTCGCCCGCGTGAACAAGTACGGCTTCATCGAGACCCCCTTCCGCAAGGTGAAGGACGGCATCGTCACGAAGGACGTCGCCTATCTCTCCGCCATGGAGGAGGCGAAGTACTACGTCGCGCAGGCCAACGCGCAGATGGACGAAGCCTTCAAGCTCACGGAAGACCTCGTGGTCTGCCGTCGCGCCGGCGACGTCATCGTCGTGCCGCCGGACCGCGTCGACCTCATGGACGTGTCGCCGAAGCAGCTCGTCTCGGTGGCCGCCGCCCTCATCCCGTTCCTCGAGAACGACGATGCGAACCGCGCCCTCATGGGCTCGAACATGCAGCGCCAGGCGGTGCCCCTCGTCCGCGCCGACGCGCCTTTCGTCGGCACGGGCATGGAAGCCGTCGTCGCCCGCGATTCCGGTGCCGCCATCGCGGCGCGGCGCACGGGCATCGTCGACCAGGTGGACGCCACCCGTATCGTTATCCGCGCCACGGAGGAGGCCGACGCCAACAAGCCCGGCGTCGACATCTACCGCCTGCAGAAGTTCCAGCGCTCCAACCAGTCGACCTGCATCACGCAGAAGCCCCTGGTGCGCGTCGGCGAGGCCGTGAAGAAGGGCGAGATCATCGCCGACGGTCCGTCGACGGAGTTCGGCGAGCTGGCTCTGGGCCGCAACGTGCTCGTCGCGTTCATGCCGTGGAACGGTTACAACTTCGAGGACTCGATCCTGCTCTCCGAGCGGATCGTGAAGGATGACGTGTTCACCTCGATCCACATCGAGGAGTTCGAGGTGATGGCCCGAGACACCAAGCTCGGTCCGGAAGAAATCACCCGCGACATCCCGAACGTCTCGGAAGAGGCCCTGAAGAACCTCGACGAGGCCGGCATCGTCTACATCGGTGCCGAGGTCCATGCGGGCGACATCCTGTGCGGCAAGATCACCCCGAAGGGCGAGAGCCCGATGACGCCGGAGGAGAAGCTCCTGCGCGCCATCTTCGGTGAGAAGGCGTCCGACGTGCGCGATACCTCGCTCCGGGTTCCCCCGGGCGTGACGGGCACCATCGTCGAGGTCCGGGTGTTCAACCGCCACGGCGTCGACAAGGACGAGCGCGCCCAGGCCATCGAGCGCGAGGAAATCGAGCGTCTCGCCAAGGACCGCGACGACGAGCAGGCGATCCTCGATCGCAACACCTATGCGCGCCTCGCCACCGTGCTCATCGGTCAGGCGCCCATCGCCGGTCCGAAGGGCTTCAAGAAGGAGACCACGCTGAACCGTGAGCTCCTCAGCGAGTACCCGCGCTCGCAATGGTGGCAGTTCGCCGTGATCGACGACCGTCTCATGACCGAGATGGAAGCGATGCAGAAGCAGTACGACGAGTCGAAGAAGCGCCTCGAGCAGCGCTTCCTCGACAAGGTCGAGAAGCTGCAGCGCGGCGACGAGCTGCCCCCCGGCGTGATGAAGATGGTCAAGGTCTTCGTCGCGGTGAAGCGCAAGATCCAGCCGGGCGACAAGATGGCCGGCCGCCACGGCAACAAGGGTGTCGTGTCGCGGATCGTGCCCATCGAGGACATGCCGTTCCTCGAGGACGGCACCCACGCCGACATCGTGCTGAACCCCCTCGGCGTGCCGTCGCGCATGAACGTGGGCCAGATCCTCGAGACCCACCTCGGCTGGGCGGCGGCCGGTCTCGGCCGCAAGGTCAGCCTGGCGGTGGACGCCTACCTTCGCAGCAACGACATCGCGCCCCTCAAGGCGGAGATGGAGGCGATCTACTCGCCGTCCGAGCTCGAAGGCCTGTCGGATGAGGACATGGCGGAGGCGGCCAACAACGTGCGTCGCGGCGTGCCCATGGCCACCCCGGTGTTCAACGGTGCCAAGGAAGCCGACATCGAGCAGATGCTGGAAATGGCCGGTCTCGACCGGTCGGCCCAGTCGACCCTCTATGACGGCCGCACGGGTGAGCCCTTCGACCGCAAGGTCACCATGGGCTACATCTATATGCTGAAGCTGCACCACCTCGTGGACGACAAGATCCACGCTCGGTCGATCGGTCCGTACTCCCTCGTCACCCAGCAGCCCCTGGGCGGCAAGGCGCAGTTCGGCGGTCAGCGCTTCGGCGAGATGGAGGTCTGGGCCCTCGAAGCCTACGGCGCCGCCTACACCCTGCAGGAGATGCTTACGGTGAAGTCGGACGACGTCGCCGGCCGCACCAAGGTGTACGAGGCCATCGTGCGTGGCGACGACACCTTCGAAGCCGGTATCCCGGAGAGCTTCAACGTGCTCGTGAAGGAGATGCGCTCCCTCGGCCTCAACGTCGAGCTCACCTCGTCGAAGCAGACCGCCAACGACCAGATCGAGCCGCCCGCCGAGGCGGCCGAGTAACTACCGCATCACGCTCCCGCGCCGGCTCCCAAGCCGGCGCGGTTCGAGCGGGGAGGGGAAGCGCCTCTCGGACAGACCACGGCCAGCGGCGACTGAGGCAGTCGCGGCGCCGACTTTACGTTTACAGCACGCGGTAGCCCCTCGGCGGAGGGCGCGCCCCGTCAGCAGGAGTTGATCCATGAACCAAGAGGTCATGAATCTTTTCAACCAGCAGGCTCAGCCCCAGAGCTTCGACCAGATCAAGATCTCGATCTCGTCCCCGGAAAAGATCCTCTCGTGGTCTTTCGGCGAGATCAAGAAGCCCGAGACGATCAACTACCGTACGTTCAAGCCCGAGCGCGATGGCCTATTCTGCGCCCGGATCTTCGGACCGATCAAGGACTACGAGTGCCTGTGCGGCAAGTACAAGCGCATGAAGTACAAGGGCGTCATCTGTGAAAAGTGCGGCGTCGAGGTCACCCTCGCGCGCGTGCGGCGCGACCGCATGGGCCACATCGAGCTTGCCGCCCCCGTCGCCCACATCTGGTTCCTGAAGTCCCTGCCGAGCCGCATCGGCCTCTTGCTCGACATGGCCCTGAAGGACCTCGAGCGGATCCTGTACTTCGAGTCCTACGTCACCATCGAGCCGGGTCTCACCCCCCTCAAGGAGCGCCAGCTCCTGTCGGAGGAGGAGTACCTGCGCGCCCAGGAGGAGTACGGCGAGGACAGCTTCACCGCCATGATCGGCGCCGAGGCCATCCGCCGGATCCTGCAGGAACTCGACCTCGACGGCATCGCCGATTCGCTGCGCGAGGAGATCGCCACCACGACCTCCGAGCTGAAGCCGAAGAAGCTCCTCAAGCGCCTGAAGATCATCGAGGCCTTCCAGATGTCGGGCAACAAGCCCGAGTGGATGATCCTCACCGTCGTGCCCGTCATCCCGCCGGACTTGCGTCCGTTGGTGCCCCTCGACGGCGGCCGCTTCGCGACCTCCGACCTCAACGACCTCTATCGCCGCGTCATCAACCGCAACAACCGCCTGAAGCGGCTGATCGAGCTGCGCGCGCCCGACATCATCATCCGCAACGAGAAGCGCATGCTTCAGGAGGCGGTGGACGCGCTGTTCGACAACGGCCGGCGTGGCCGCGTCATCACCGGCGCCAACAAGCGTCCCCTGAAGTCGCTCGCCGACATGCTTAAGGGCAAGCAGGGCCGTTTCCGCCAGAACCTCCTCGGCAAGCGCGTCGATTATTCCGGCCGCTCGGTCATCGTGGTGGGTCCGGAACTGAAGCTGCACCAGTGCGGCCTGCCGAAGAAGATGGCCCTTGAGCTGTTCAAGCCGTTCATCTACGCGCGCCTCGACGCCAAGGGCTTCTCGGCCACCGTGAAGCAGGCGAAGAAGCTCGTCGAGAAGGAGAAGCCCGAGGTCTGGGATATCCTCGACGAGGTGATCCGCGAACACCCGGTGATGCTTAACCGTGCGCCGACGCTCCACCGCCTCGGCATCCAGGCGTTCGAGCCCAAGCTCATCGAGGGCAAGGCGATCCAGCTGCACCCGCTGGTCTGCGCCGCGTTCAATGCTGACTTCGACGGCGATCAGA
>Ga0182232_1000280_pt1 | contig 13813 bp, 7 predicted proteins | sample G6R1MG_30_FD_155484 | JGI IMG/M metagenome (GOLD analysis project Ga0182232, IMG submission 155484) | Phyllosphere microbial comminities from miscanthus, Michigan, USA - G6R3_NF_07NOV2016_LD2 MG | ecosystem: Host-associated > Plants > Phyllosphere > Phylloplane/Leaf | place: USA: Michigan... | reverse complement strand
AGGATCTCGATATCGGCGTCGAGGGCGAGTACATCCGCACCGCGCTGAACAGCGGTGTCACGCCGGACATCTCTAAGAATTCGCTGCGCTACGTGAATGCGCAGGACGCGGCGCAATTCCGGTTCCGTGTGCAGCGGGATTTCTAAACGCGGCCTCTCCGCGCTCCACCCTGAATGCATTGGCAAAAGGACTCGGTCGAAAGGCCGAGCCCTTTTACTCGTTTGAATTCGAACGCCTGTGCCGATCGATTTTTAAGCACTTAAAACTTATTTTTATTGCCCATCCAACCACGTGCTGTACAAATAATTTAGCTCCTCGGAGGCTCTTTGGGCCGCTGAGCGGGCGATGGCTGTGGTTTTGGTTTCGGCGGGCTCAGGTACCGGAGCAGGGCGAATCCAACCCAGAGCTTCAGACCCATAAGACTTCGCCGACCGGGAAACCGGTCGGCATTTTCGTGTTGGCGCCTCGGTGTCGAGACCCTGATCGCAGCCGCCGGAGCCCAGCAGGCTCCCGCCCGGGCTCATGGGTCTTGGCTTCACGGTGACGGCGCTTCGAGCGTTCTCCCTTTGATCAGGCCCGTGGGGCCGAGCGTTCATGGCAGCGCACGGTATCAAGCATCGGCGGCAGTCTTCACGGGACTATCCGATTGAAACGGAATTTATAAATTCAAATTCACTCAAAGACCGAAAGAATTATTCCGCAAGAAAAGATAGAATTTAATTCGTCACCGTCGCACTGTGTCCTCCCGTCGCCGACACGCGACAGCAGATACAAGAGATCGAGTCATGAAAAACCTTATCCTGGCTTGCTCGTTCGGCACCATGCTGATCTCGGGCTCCGCCTTCGCGCACGAGTCCGCCGCGCAGATCGATCCCAGCCTCATCGTCCGGACGAACGGGAGCGGTCTCGACGCGTGGTCTTCCTCAGAGGGGAACGATAAGGCGGGCGGCATGTGGGAGGGCGCGACCGGGTACAGCGCGGCCGTGCCACAGCAGCCCGTCTATACCGGGTCGGTTCCGTCGAACCGGCAGTGGAGCCACCTCAACACCCGCACGTACCATCGCAGCGCGCCGTCCTACTGACCTGTTGGCTGGTCGCCTGCCGCAAGCGCCATCTTTGTGACGCGCTCTCGCACGCCGAATCGGCCTCCACTTCGGCAAAGAGCGCTCTCAGGCGGCAGGCGACGCCAGCCCTTCCACGGTACTGACCGCCGATGCCGCAGCCCTCACACGGCTTCGGTCCGGGCGACACCGGGACCGTTTGGGCCGCAATCCTGGAACGGCCAGAGCAGGGTAACACAACAACCGGTCCCGTCGCTGGCGAGATCGAAGTCCGCGCTGTGGAGCCGGGCGATCGAATCGACTAGGCTCAATCCGATCCCGAATCCGCTCTTGTCGGTCCTGAATGCACCGCGTCGGTAGCGGGTGCGGACGGCAGTCAGCTCTTCGGCGGGGATACCGCAGCCGGTATCGGTGACGCGGATGGCCATGGGATTCTGCAGGAGCGCGACCTCGACCCAGCCGCCGGACGGGGTGAACTTCAAGGCGTTGTCGACCAAGTTGCTGACGGCCTCGAAGATCAGGCTGCGGTCGCCCTCCACCTCGGATGCGCCGTCAGGCCGCTCCCACCGGAGCTGGATGCCCCGTTCGGCCGCAAGCGGCTCGTAATACTCTACGGCATCCTCCAGCAGCCGGCTCAGGTCGACCTGCGTAAAGCCGGATCGGCGCAGGCGATCCTCCATCTCGGAAATGCGCAGCAAGGCCGAGAACCGGACGACGATCGACTGGACTTCGGCGAGCACATCCTCGTTGCAGGCACGGAAGGCCTTGACACTGTCGGCCTTGCGCAGGGACCGCTCCAGCGTGCCGATGACCCGGGTCAGCGGCGTCCGCAGATCGTGGGCGATGTTCTCATTGACGCCCTTGATCTCCAGCATCAGCCGCTGGAGCTGGTCGAGCATGTCGTTCACCACGCGGGTGAGATGGGCGAGGTCGGCCGAGACGCCGCGCGTCGGCAGCCGTTCGCTCAGGTCCCCGCGCATGATGCGCACCACGGCCGATGTGATCGCGTCGTTCTGCCGGAGCGATCCGACGCCGAAGATCACGGCGCCGATCAGGCCGATGACGATGGTGGCCGCCATGCCCCACGAGAAGGTCTCGACCAGGGCGTTCTCAAGGGACTGGAGATCCTTGGCCGAGCGGCTGACCAAGACGGACTCGCCGCTCGGGAGTTGGGTGAGCTCGCTGAACAGCGTGCGCGTCCCGTGCTCCGTCTGCTGCGTCAGGACGAAGGGATGGCCGATCGGTGCCGTCGCCGGGTAGGGGATCGGCGCACCGGCGCGGCGCGCGTGATCTGGCCCGAACAGCACGAGCGGGCGCCCACCCTCCGCGAAGTCCTCCGACGCGTCGATGCGCTCGCGCAGGGCCCGGGGCGGCAGGTTCAGGAGGTGCTTCGACTCCCATTCCACCCATTCGAAGGCGGCCTTGCGGCCGTAGCTGCGTGTCTCGACGTACAGGAAGCCGCACAGGGCGAGCGAAGCGCCCCCGAAGGTCGCGAAGAACAGGCTCGCGACCCGGAAGCCGCTGGTGCGGCGGACGTCAAGAAGGCGCACGGAGGATGAAGCCCGTGTTGCGCACCGTGTGGATGCGGGGGTTCAACCCATCGGGGTCGAGCTTCTTGCGGATCTTGCCGATATGGACGTCGATGACGCTCGACTGGTGGTTGAAGCTGTAGCCCCAGACCGACTCGAAGATCATCTTGCGGCTCACTAGCACGCCGGCGTTCTGCATCAGGAACTCGATGATCGCGAACTCCTTGGGCAGCAACTCGACTTCGCGACCGGCGCAGTGCAGGACCCGCTCGATCAAGTCGAGGCGCAGGTCGCCGACCACCAATTCGTTAATCGTCTCGGCGGCCATCTTGCGGCGGGCCAGCGCGTCGACCCGGGCGGTCAGCTCGATGAACTCGAACGGCTTGGCGAGGTAGTCGTCGCCGCCGGCGCGCAGGCCATCGACGCGTTCGTTGACGGCCGAGAGTGCGCTGAGGATCAGCACGGGCGTCGAGACCTTGGCGGCGCGCAGCTTGGTGAGCAGCGACAGGCCGTCGATCTCCGGCAGCATGCGATCGAGGACGATCACATCAAAGTTACCTTCCAGCGCCTTCCGCAGACCGGTTGTCCCGCTCGGCGCCTCGTCCACCTGAAAGCCGTATTCCGTCAGCGCCGAACCGATCTCGGCGGCAACGCGGCGATCATCCTCGACGACCAATACACTGGGCATTCTTTTTTCCTTCTTATTTTGTATCTGGTTGTCCGATTTGGTCTCCTGCGGCTTTGCAGGGGAGCCGGGATTATCCTCTCCGGGCGCGCTGTCAAATGGCGGTCGGTCTCCGTTGGTGGAATGCGTCATTTGGCCGGCAAAGCTTACGAGATCGTGATTGGGCTGGCTCATGCTCCTCACTCCGCACTGGCCCACTCGGAGAGCTTGGCGGTCGGCGCCTTCGAGACGGAATCGCCCTTCGGAACGACCCGAGCACCGTCCTGGAGGGTCGCCGGGGGGTTGAGGACGACCGTGTCGCCACTCTTCAGCCCCGTGCGCAGCTCCAGTCGGGTGCCGAGATCGCGTGCAATCGTGATCGGGCGGAGCCGCACCGTGTCGTCGGGCTGCACCACCGCGACGCGCGTCCCCGTCGCATCAAAGATCAGCGCCTCAGACGGCACGGTCACGCGGGGATGCGTGCGCGGCACCGCGAAGGTCACGGCGACGTAGAGGCCGGGACGCAGGATCCCATCGGGATTCTTCACGTCGACCTCTGTGTCGAGGGTCCGCACGGAGGAGCGCAGGGCGACCGAGCTGCGCGAGACCGTCCCGTCGAACACGCGATCCGGCATCTGCGCGATGCGCACCCGAGCCTGGACGCCGTCATGGATGCCCACCGCCGCCGATTGCGGCACTTGGACCGAGACGCGCAGGACATCCGTACTATCGATGGAGAAGAGCGGCGTCCCCCCGCCGGAATCTGCATGCACGAGGTCGCCGACATCGACCATGCGGGCGGTCACGACACCGTCGAACGGCGCGACCACGTTCTCGAATGTGGTCAGCGTCCGCAACCGGTCCACTGTGGCCTGCTGCGCCGTGATGTTCGCCTCGGCAACCTTCACCTTCGCGTCGGCAGCGGTGAGGGCCGCTGTGGCCGTCAGCATGCCGGCCCGGGTCTGATCGGCGTTCTGCTTGGAGGCCCAGCCCTGTCCGGCCAGCGTCGAGGTTCGGGCATCGGTGGCGTTGGCCAGCGTGACGTTGGCCTTAGCCTGCTCGACATCGGCGCGGGCGACGGCGAGTTGGGCCTGGAATTGGCCGAGCTGGGCCTCGGCCTGGCGCGCCTGCTGGTCGAGGTCGGGGGCGGCGATGCGCACGAGCAGCTCGCCCTTCTTCACCCGCGAGCCGATATCCACCCGGCGCTCGGCGATGTAGCCGGTGGCGCGGGCGAAGATGTCGGCATGGTCGAAGGCCTCGGTCTGGCCCGGCAGGGTCAGCGTCATCGGCCGATCGTCCTCTGTGGCCGACAGGGTGCGCACCTTCGGGATGAAGTCGGCTGTCTCAGCCTGCGTCACCAGCGAGGCCTGATAGGTCTGCCAATGGTGCCAGCCACCGAGGCCGAGAGCGCTTCCGAGCGCCAGGGCGGCAACCAGGAAGGGCCGCTTGCGCGGGGGCGGCAGGTCGGCATGCGCCAGCGTCTCCCCTGCCCCGTCCTGCCGCAGGGGATCAATCTCGACGGCGTGGTGATGCGCCTGCTCCGTGGCTTCGTGGGCGTCGAACGCGTGAGCGTCGGGATCTAGGCGCATCAATAATCCTCGAGGGGCTTGATCGGGCTGTGTCGGAGCAGGGTGTAGAGGAGCGGGACGAAGAGCAGCGTCGAGAGCGTACCCATGCCGATCCCGCCCATGACCGCCCGGGCGAGGGCAGCGTTCTGCTCGGCGCCTTCGCCCGACCCGATCGCCATCGGGATCAGGCCGAGAAACATCGCCGAGGCGGTCATCAGCACCGGCCGCAGCCTTGTGTGGCCGGCCATCAGGGCGGCCTCACGCGCCGAGCAGCCCGTGGCCTCCCGGTGCTCCTTGGCGAAGGTGACGAGCAGGATCGAGTTCGCGCTCGCCACGCCGACCGACATGATCGCCCCGAAGAGCGCTGGGATCGAGAAGGCGGTGCCGGTGATGAACAGGCTCATCACGATGCCGCAAAACGCGAGCGGCAGCGCGGCGATGACCACGAAGGGATCGACCCAGGTCTGATAGTTCAGGACGAGCAGCAGGTAGACCGCCACCAGCGCGATCCCGAGCCCGATCTCGATCCGGGTGAAGGCGCTCTCCATACTCTCGATCTGGCCGCGAACCAGGATCTTGTCCGGGGCCGGCAGCTTGGCCTGCGCGTCGGCGACGATCCCGTCCACGGCGTTGCGGACGCTGCCGAGATCGGCGTTCTGGACGTTGGCGAGGATGTCGAAGGTCGGCTGCTGGTTGACGTGATTGATCACCGTCTGCTCCGGCTGCCGCTGCATCGTGGCGATGTTCGACAGCAGGATTGGAATGCCCGGCCTGTCATGGCCGGTGGCATGGACCGAGACCGGCGTGTTCATCAGCTGGTCGATGTCGGCATTGCGCCATTCCGGCGTCTGGACCCAGAGCTGGTAAGGCATCCCAGACTTCGGATCGGCCCAGAAGTTCGGGCTGACCTGGAAGGAGCCCGACAGCGAGACGTTCATGTTCTGCGCGATCGACTGTTCGCTGACGCCCATCTCCGAGGCGAGCCTGCGATCGACGTTCACTGACATCTGCGGCGCATCGACGATCTGGTGGAGGTGGACGTCGACCGCCCCGCGGACGGCCGAGATCTTGCGCACGAGATCGCGCGCGACGGCGAGATCGTCGGCGTCGTGGCGTCCCGACACCTGCACGTCGATCTGGGCGATCGTGCCGAAATTGAGGATCTGCGTGATGATATCGGAGGGCTGAAGATAGAAGACGTCGTCCGGGAAGGCGTCACGCAGGACCTTGCGCAGGCGCGCCTCGTAGAACGAGATCGGCTTGTGCTCGCCCTTCAGGTTGATCAGCATCTGGCCGTCATTGTAGGCGACGAACGATGCATCCATGAATGCGAAATTGTAGTTCGAGGCCGGCAGACCGATATTGTCCAGTATGAGTCCGAGCTCGTCCTTCGGGACGACCTGCCGGACAACGTCCTCGACCTGCGCGAACCGCTTCTCCGCCTGCTCGATCCGCTGACCCGGGCGGGTGCGGATGTGCAGCGTCATCTGGCTGGACTCGATCTGCGGGAAATAGTCCTGCCCGACGAAGGGGAAGATCGCTGCGGTCAGCGCGAAGACGGAGAGCACGCCGCACAGGGCGCGGCCCGGGTGGCGGAGCACGGCGGAGAGAAGGCCGACATAGCCCGCGTGGAACCGCGTGAAGCCCCGCTCGAAGGCGCCCCGGAAGGCGAGCGCGCCGCGCAGCGGATACCGGAACACCCAGCGGAGGGGACGCGTCACGAAGGTGAGGCCCCGGCCGAGGATCGAGCGCCGCCGCGGCGCCACCCCGTCGACTGCCGGCTCTGCGCCGCCGTGATGCCGGGCGTATTCCGGGGCGACGAGGACGTCGATCAGGATGGCGACGAGCGTCCGCGACAGCAGGTAGGAGGTCAGCATCGCGAACACCACCGCCTCGGCCTGCGGGACGAACAGGTAGCGGGGCGCGTCGGTGAGGAAGAAGACCGCCGAAAAGGCCGAGCAGATCGCCAGCGTCGAGATCAGTGCTGGCTTGGCGATGCCCGCGACGCCCTCGACCACCGAACGCCGGAACGGGAAACCCTCCTCGAACATCCGGTAGGTGTTCTCGATCGCCACCGTGGCGTCGTCCACCAGGATGCCGACCGCGAGGGCCAGCCCGCCCAGCGTCATGACGTTGATGGTCTGCCCGATGGCGACCAGGATCGACAGGGATGTCAGGATGCAGAGCGGGATCGAGACGAGCACCACGAGGGTCGAGCGCCACGAGCCCAGGAACAGCAAGATCGCGAGGCCGGTGAGCCCGGCCGCGATCACCGCCTCGCGCACCACGTCGGAGATGGCGTCCGAGACAAAGACCGACTGATCGAACAGCGGCGTGATCGTCATGCCCTTCGGTGCGGCGGCGTGGATGTCGGGCAGGGCGGCCTTGACGGCGTTCACGACGTCCAGGGTCGAGGCCGCGCCGTTCTTCAGCACCTGCAAGAGGACGGAGTGATGGCCGTCGGCGCGGACGATGTTGATCTGCGGCGGAGAACCGTCCCGCACCTGGGCGACGTCTCGCAGCAGAATCGGCTGGTTGTTCTCGACCTTGATCGGGATGCGGTTCAGCTGATCGACCAGAAGCGGGCTTGAATTCAGCCGAACCGTGTATTGCTGCGTCCCGATCTTGGCGAGCCCGGAGGGAACGACCAGATTCTGCTTGAGCACCGCATTCAGAACGTCGAGCGGCGTCATGCCGATCGCGCGAAGTTTGGCCGGGTCGAGATCGACCATCACCTGACGCGGCGCGCCGCCATATGGGGACGGCAGGGTCGAGCCTGGCACCTCGGCGAGCCGCCGACGGGTTCGGTACTGGGCGTAATCGAAAACCTTCGTGAGGGGCAGCTTGGACGACGACAGGGCCATCTGGATGACCGGCACTGACGATGCGGAGAACCGCATAATCACCGGCGGTTGCACCCCGGGCGGCATACGCGAGCGGATGGCGTTCATAGCCGAATCGACCTGTGTCATCGCGAGATCGATACTGACCGCCGAATCGAAGTAGATCCGCTCTGTCACGGTACCCTGGATCGAGGTCGACTCGATCCGCCGGATGTTGTTCACGTTGCTCGACAGCGAGAACTCGCTGTAGTTCGTGATGCGCTGGACCATGTCGGTCGCGTCGAGGCCGTTATAGGTCCAGACCACCACCACCACGGGTATATCCACGGATGGCAGCACGTCCTTCGGCGCCACCGCAATCGAGCCGATGCCTGCGAGGAACATGAGAACGGCAAGAACATAGAAGCTCTTGCGGAACTTCAGGGCGAACCGAACAAGATCCATGCGGCCAATCGTACTTTTCGCCCGAGTCCTGCGGATCTCCGGGCCCCGTCTTTGGCCTCGGTTCAAGATGGCAGAATGAGGCTTGCAGTGTGGATGATAAGCGGGCTCATGCCGTGCTCCACAACGATATAAGTTACTCTCGACAGTGCTTCGAATGAATTCGCTCTTACATCTTGAAGCAATTTTTAGTTTGGAAAAAAGAAGCGATCGATCTTTCAAAAATTGCGGCGCGGGTGGCGCTCGTGTCCCCGGTGCCTGAGCCACATACGGGCAACGGATTTAGGTGGTGAAGATAATTTCAAAGACTATAATATTCTTTATTTTTTAGAGCCGTATTCATTTGTGCTCCGTCGAGCGGGGCTCGTAGATTGGATGTGTCGCATAAACGATCGCGCAGCCGTCAATCTTTGTCCCTGCGGCGCGACAGATTCGTAGCATCAATGCGCAGCACAACTCGATGACGCAGAAGCTGGCGCTTTCCATATGATCTAGCCCGAGCCAGAACGTTAATTTGCGCGATCAAATGACCCATGATTGGGGCCGATATGCCAGATAATACAGTCTAAAGACATATTAAACGCTAATCTTTGGACCATGAGACTTTTCGGTCGTGATTTTTCGAGATTAATTGATGATAAAACAGCGAGCAACAGCAGTCTTTATTTTCATTACCCTATCCGGTCTCGTCACCCCAGCCTGGTCCGAGAGCGAAATGCCTGCTGGCGGAGCATTCATGAGTAGCTATACATTGGACCCCTATTTCGATCCACGATCACAATATTCCCAGCGTCATTCGCTTGGCGACATTCGCGGACAGCCCATGCTGGCAGAACCGCTGGGCGCTCAGCCGCCGTGCGCGCTCTTCGATAAGGTCTGCGCTGACAGGTTTGAGCGGACACGGCACCATGCTTACCCGTAGGGGTAGGATGCTTGCCGTCTGAACGCCGACCATCCGCTCTTCGCGGCCCCAGGCTGAGCGCTGTAAAATCTTTCACACATGTCCAGCACAGCGAAGCCGATCGGACGGAAGATGCTACAGCGCCGGACATGTCCGCTTTCAAGATCCGGTGCACGGCCGTTGAACGACTGGAATGGGCGCCAAGCAGAATGTCGGGTTCTGCGCGCGATGGCGATCCGGCATGACGTACTTTGGCCGAAAGCTGCCTGTCCGCTTCGGAGGAGATCAGTCAATAAAGCTGACGCGCTCTTCGCGACCCATCCCTGTTGGAAAAGCGCGACACAAACATATTTAGAATGCGGGCGTGTCTGCTCGCGAAATAACTCGACAGAATCGAACGGATATATCTGAGATTTATTTAATACTGCAGTGTGAGCAATCGATCCGCAATCCGCGCGGCCATGTTCGTATCATGTGTGACGAAGAGGATGGCGAGACCTTGCCGTTCGCTTGCCTCACGCAGTATCGCCACAACCTCCATTTGGTTATCGGTATTAAGCCGCGACGTCGCCTCGTCCGCGAATAGGAAGAAGGGATCGAGTAGCAGCACACGTGCATGTGGTTCGGCGTCGAAGCGTCACCGCTTTCACAAATGGACTTAAGCTGTTAAATCCAATCCCAAATCTGCCCATGAGGTGGGGTCTCGGTCGGCGCCGATCGTGATCCCACCGTTACTCTAATTTTTCCCCTCAAAACAAGAATTGAGCTGCATTTAGTCCGAGCTACCCTTCGACGCTGATCCACACGTAGGCGCGTCAATCCGCAACTTCAAACGAACCTCGTCTCGACTTGTTGATTGTCTGCACGGAGGATTTTTCCGGCGACCAGGCGCAAGGCCCGAATGCCAGCGCAGCAGCGACGCCCTTCCCCGAAGTCCCACAGCCTCATCAGCGTCGTCGCTTGAAGGATCGCCTCTATCTCCCTAACAGGCGCGGTTCTCCGCGTTCAGAACACTGCTCGACCAGTTACCAACTGCATCAGCCTGTCCACTCGCCCGTCGCTCAGGTGCTCGGCCACGTAGGCCAACCCCGACTCGCTGCAGGCTCGGTTCAGCCCCTCGTCGCCGTGAAGCGCCGCGATCGACCGCGCCAACCCCGCCGACGTGTCGGCCACCAGCTCTGCGAGCGGCTCGGGCAAATCCAGCCCCTCGGCCGCTGCCGGCGTACACACGCACGGCACCCCTGCCGCGAGGCTGTCGAGCACCTTACCCTTCACCCCCGCCCCGTAGGCCAACGGCGCCACCGTCAACCGCACCCGGTCGAATACGGACGCGAGCTCGACCACGTGCCCGACCGCCTCGACTCCCGGTCGCACCGTTGCCAAAGCCCGCAGGCTGTCGGGCATGCCGCTGCCGACCAACAGGCACGGAATTTCTGTGTCGAGCGCCGCTACCGCAGGCATCACGGCCTCGATCAGAAACCGGGCTGCATCGACGTTGGGCCGGTGCCGGTAGCCGCCGATGAACGCCAGCCCCCGCCGTTCTGAGTACGGCACTTCGGTCGGGCGCGGTACCACCGCCCAGGGCACGACGTGCACCGTCTCGGCGGGAATTTTTTGGCGCAACAATGCCGCCTCGACGGTCGAGTGCGTGATCACCGCATCCGCGGCCCGGGCCGCCGTCAGTTCCAAGAAGCGCAGGTGCTCGGCGTAGCTGGCTAGATCCGGTCTACCCTCGACCTCGGCCTGCCTTGAGGTACGCAGATGATGGAGGTCGGCGACGCTGTAGACCAGCCGCGCGCCTCGCTGGGTATCGCGCACCAACTGAGCATAGCGCCCAGCGGTGTCGACCCGGTGCAGGTACACCAACGCGAAGGCCCCGGCGTTACGGCGTAGCACTTCTTCGACCGTGGCATACCAGGGATGGAGGCAGCAGGTGATGCCTTCCGCCTCTAGGCCCGCGCCGTCAGCCCACAGGTCGGCTGGTACGAAGCTGACGGCATACCCGAGCCGCTGCAAAGAGCGCATGTGAGACAGGATCGCGTTCGATCCTGCGTCGCGCTCTGGGGAGGGCATCACGGCATCGATGACCAGCGCGTGGGGCCGAGCTTGGCTGGCGACATGCTTGCCGTGCTGCCCAGCGCGCGTGTCGCGCAGACGCTGCGCCTGATCGAGCAGGAAGGCCAAGCGTCGATCGCGTTCAGCGTCATCGACAGGCTCGGCCAGCGCATGTCCAAGCCGCTCCTGCAGATCCGCATCGAACGCGGTGATCGGATCGAGGGCCCGAGGTGAGCCCGGCAGCATGGTGCCATCACCCTCACGGCGCACCGCGATGGTACACCGGGAGAGCGCGGGCAACGCACCGTCAGGAAACGTGAAATCAAAGCCATGTCGGCCGTGACCGATGCCCGCGCGCACGAGATCATCGCGGGGCCGGTCGGCCAGGCAGCGGCCGACCACCCGGCCGTCGACCGAGACGAACACGCTCACGGGGGTGTCGGGCGCAGCGGTGTCCTGCGCCCAACCGATCATCTGTTGGCGCGATAGCCAATCGAGGTGCCCACGCAGCGCCATGGATCGTCCTCAGCGCGGCGCGGGATCGGATCGACTTACGCAGCTGCGGCGATCGCTGCCTGGATCTGCAGCGTGCCGATCACCGCGCCGTCGGCCGACCGACGGACTTCGACTGTGTGCGCGGCCTCGGGTGCCAGCGGCAACTCAAGATCGAAGGCGTGATGACCGTCGCCGATTCCAGCGGTTTCCAGATCAGCTCGGTAGATCTCGGCGCAGGCCATAGCGACCACGGCGCCATCGACCACGATGTCCAGGCACACCGGTCCGTCCGGATGCGCGAGATCCTGGGCCCATCCGGCGATGCGGGCCCCGTCGCACAGATCGAGATGGCCGAGCAGTTCGCCGAACACCCGTGCGGGCGCCGCCGGCAGGCCAGCGCGCACGGCGAGGCTGCGGCGCACCACTTCCAGGGCGTAGCCGTCCGTAACTCGCGGGGCGCAGTAGATGGCGGCAACCGGCCATACCGGCCGATGCGGGTACAGGGCGCGGTAGCTCGCGGCGTTGTGGAAGATCGCCCGGCCGCCATCGTCGACGAAGCTCTCGGCCCGAGCTCCTTCAGCGAGCAGCACATCGTGGCTGTCGAGCTCGACGTGCCAGTAGGTGACGCTCTCGACGCGCTCGGCCTTGACGATGGTGACGCCGTTGACGAGGTGCTCGGCCGGGATCAGAACGTCGTCGAGGTACAGCGCATGATCGGGCGAGATCCACAGGTCGCGAGTCGGGATGCCATCGGCTAGCGCCCCGGCCTTCACGCACACCGGCAGCACAGCGGGGTTGGTGTTGGCGAACCGGCCGATGTAGCTGCGCGTGCCGATCCAGACGATCGGGCGGTGTGCGGCCGACGCGGTCACGACGACATCGCCGATCGCCAAGGCCTCGACCGCGATCTCGCCTCGATCCGTCAAGATGCGGGTTCCCGTGCAGTAGCACGGAGCGTTATTAGCGGGCGGGACCGGGTTTGTCGGGTTCCCCGAGTTCGCCGGGGTAAAACTTCCGACCGTGTTGTCGTCGGCCGTAAAAGTGGTCCTCGTCGCACCGGCCGGGGGGGTCGATCCATACAGCTGGGTATTGGATAGAACATAACGATATGATCCAGCCGTCGTATTCCCAGGCGGAACCTGAGTGCTCGTGAACTGGATCATATTTGAATTGTCGTACTGCGTCGCGGTCAGGGTCGCAGAGGTATTTGCATAGCCAGTTGGGGCGTTGGCGCCGTAGGTGAGAGTAACCGTATCCCCCGGCTGCGTGACACGGCCCGTGACAGAAACCGAGTACGTCGACACGTCGTCGATTCTAAATGACGCCGCAGCGCGACCATCATCGGTCCCGAAAAAACCTGCCGCGAACGTCGTGTTGTTGAACTGAATTGGAAGTGCCATCGTTGAACGCCCTCATCCCCATATTATTTTGTTTTGCAAGCAAAAGACTTTATCTAGCTCCACAGACGATAGCGGCCGACCAGACCAAACGCCTCAGGCGACTCTTGATTGGCCTCGGACCTGCACCATAATCAGTCATGAAACAGCAGCTTGGAATAAGCAATCCGTAGGTTAGCCTAATTATCAAAAACGTGACCTGACAATATATTTCCTCGACGAAATGTGTCGGGTAAACAACACTTGCTAGATTGTATCGATACGTCAAAGAAGTTTCGGAAAATTCCATCGGGATGATTCGGCAACATCCGCGGGGAAATGCGCTCCATCACCGTCATTTGCCGCTGAGTCTGAGACCACGCTCCGGTCAGCAATCAGAAAGCACAAGCCGCCCCCTCGGCACGTCCGGATTATGGCATCACATAAAAAATTAGCGGCAGGCCACTCCCACATCGAAGAGCAGCACACTGATCGGGGGCGCTCGGATTGGCGCAATATCTACGTATTCATAGCAATAAATTTGAATATAAATTTAAAAAACGCGATTTCTAAATCTACAACATAAATCTTAAGCAGATGCATATACACCCATATAAGCATCATAAGCCCTTTAATATCATTGTTAGCTTTCATAAGCATCAATAAATTCGCGATATTCAGTGAAAAATTTACCTAACAGATAGTATCTGGACACAACTATACTTACGTCAGAACACGGTCGTGCACATCGTAGCAGATACACCGCCAGTCCGGCGCTCGAGCGCTTTGTTACCGGACGTAAGTATATGCCGAAGCAACTGATACAGCTGGGCCGGTGACACCACTGAAGGCGGTCAGCACCTTCTGGACCTCGGTGAAC
>Ga0182232_1000279_pt1 | contig 13815 bp, 7 predicted proteins | sample G6R1MG_30_FD_155484 | JGI IMG/M metagenome (GOLD analysis project Ga0182232, IMG submission 155484) | Phyllosphere microbial comminities from miscanthus, Michigan, USA - G6R3_NF_07NOV2016_LD2 MG | ecosystem: Host-associated > Plants > Phyllosphere > Phylloplane/Leaf | place: USA: Michigan... | reverse complement strand
AGCCACGGCTCTCGGTTTTCCAGACGTGGGTGATGTCGTCGGTGGTGCCTTCCTGGCGCATCAGGCGGCGCAGGCCGTCGTAGAGGCCCACCTTGTCGTACAAGAAGTCGAAGTGGCCCTTGGTGAAATAGGTGCCGTACTCCTTCGGGTTGTAGGCTTCGCCAATGAAGACGATGCCGGGCCGCACCTGCTTTAGCTGCGGAATAACCCAGGCCCAAAACTCGACAGGCACCATCTCGGCCATGTCGCAACGGAAGCCATCAACGTCTTTCTTAGCCCAAAAGACTAGGATATCCTTCATCTTTAGCCAGGTATCGGGGATGGGCTCGAAGTAGGTTTTGCGGCCGTGCTGGTAATCGACGCCGTAGTTGAGCTTGATGGTCTCGAACCAGTCATCGACGCTGGGGGCTTCCGTAAAGACATCGTTGCCAGTGGCTTTGGCCGGAAACTCCTGGTACTTGCCATCCTCGCGGGGGCCTTGCAGCGGGCCTAGGGGGTTGTAGCCGGCGGGTACTACAAAGTGCTTGCCGGGCACGTAGTAGTAGTTGTTGTTGGGCGCGAAGGCTTTAGATTGGTCGTCTTTCGTGCCCAAGTCTACCACGCCGGCCGGCTTGGAGGTGGACTTGTAGGAGCGCGCTACGTGGTTGGGGATGAAGTCGATAATAACCTTGAGGCCGTGGGCGTGGGTGCGCTTCACGAGGGCCTCAAACTCGGCGAGGCGGGTTTGGGGCGTGGTGGCTAGGTCGGGGTCCACGTTGTAGTAGTCGCGGATGGCGTAGGGCGAGCCGGCGCGGCCTTTCACTACGTCGGCATCGTCGGCGGGTAGGCCGGGGTAGGGCGTCATGGTGGCGTGTTCGAGCACGCCCGTGTACCACACGTGCGACACGCCTAGGTCCTTGATTTTAGTGAGGGCGAGGTCGTTGATGTCGTTGAACTTGCCGCAGCCGTTTTCCTGGATGGTGCCGTAGGTTTTGTTCAGGGCTACTTTGTTGCCGAACAGGCGCGGGAGCATTTGGTAGATAATGAGCTTGTTATCTACCGGGGTTTCGGCGGTGGTGTTCGGGTCGTTGAGGGTTTGGGCCACGAGGGGAGAGGCTATGGCGGCCAGCAGCAAGCTGGCCGCCAGGGTGAAAAGTCTCATAAGCAGGGTCTACTTACGCAATTCTACCACCCAAGCCGTGTGCGCCGGTACTTTCAACGTCTTCAAATCGGAAATAACCGCCCCGCTTACTACCTCGGTCCCGGTCGAAAAGCCCTGCGTGCGCTCGGCGTAGCGCGTGCCATCCACCGTTTTTTCCTCCTTGCTATTGTTGGCAATCACCATCACGCACGCCCCCTCATTGTACCGGAAATACGTGTACACGCCATCCTGCGGCAGAAACTGCATGAGCTTGCCCGAAGAAAGAACCGGGTGCGATTTCCGGTAATTCGCCAGCTTGCTCACATAGTCGAACGCCTCGCCCGCCTGGCCCGGCCGCGACGTGAAGTAGTTCTTCTTATCGCCGGCCCAGCCGCCGGGAAAGTCCTCGCGCACCTTGCCATCGGGGTCCGAAAAGTTCTTCATCAGCACCTCGGTGCCGTAGTAGAGTTGCGGCGTGCCGCGCAACGTCAGGAGCCAGGCAATACCCATCTTGTACTTGGCAAAGTCTTCGCCAATGACCGAGTAGAAGCGGCTCATGTCGTGGTTATCCAAGAACGGTACGTTGCGGGTGGCGTCCACGTACATCCAGTCGCCTTGTAGCGAGCGGTAGAGCTTGGTGAGGTCGCCGCTGTTCAGCGCGTCGCTGATGCCAAAACATATCTGAAAGTCGAGCACGCCTGGCAGGTTCGACTTAAAGCCATTGACGGGCGGGAAAATATTCTGGGCAAAAAACGCCTGCTCGGCCTCCGTGCCCTCCCAGGCCTCGCCAAACAGGGCCAGCTTGGGGTACTCGTCGGCAATGGCCTTGCCCCAGGCCATCAAGAACTTAGGCTCCGAATACGGATACGTGTCGATGCGGTAGCCATCGAGGCCCGTTGTTTCGACCCACCACAGGAAGTTCTGAATCAAATACGTAGCTACCAGCGGATTGCCCTTGTTCACATCGGGCATGGAAGTGTCAAACCAGCCATCGTTGAAGAGCTTATAATCGCGCTTGGCGGCGTAGGGGTCGTTGAGGGGGTAGGCGTTGTAGTTGCTCCGCGTGAAGGTGGGGAAGGCGTGGAACCAGTCGGCCGCCGGCTTGTCCAGAAACAAGTGGTGGTAGCTGCCCCAGTGGTTGAGTACGATGTCCTGAATCACCTTAAGCCCCTGGCCGTGTGCATTTTTTACAAACTGCACGTACTCGGTATTCGTGCCGTAGCGCGGGTCTACCTTGTAGCAGTCCGTGACGGCGTAGCCGTGGTAGCTCGCCTTTGGCATGTCGTTTTCGATGATGGGCGTGGGCCAGATGGCCGTGACGCCCAGCTGCTTGAGGTAGCCGAAGTGGTTTGTGATGCCCTGGAGGTCGCCGCCGTGGCGGGCGTACATCGAGTCGCGGCTCATGCGCGGGGCGCGGGTGCCCTTCACGATGTCGTTTTTGGGGTTGCCGTTCGAGAACCGGTCGGGCATCAGGAAGTAAATAAAATCGGCCTGCGTGAGGCCCTGCACCCGCGCCGGGTCCTGGTTGCGGGGGCGCAGCTCGTAGTTGTAGGTAAAGCTTTTGGCCCCCTTAAACTGCAATTTGAGCTGGCCGGGCTGCGCCTGCGGGCTGATGGTGAGGTTCACCAGCAGGTAGTTCGGGCTTTCGAGCTTCTGAAAGCCGTCGAGCGTGACGCCGGGGTAGGTGGCCAGGCTCACCTGGCTGGCGGCGATGCCGGGCGCGTTCACCAGCAGCTGCACTTGGGGGTTTTTCATGCCCACAAACCAGTTGGTGGGGTCGATGCGGGTGATGGGGCTGGCTTTGACGGCGGGGCGGGCGGTAGCGGCGGCCGGGCCGGGGGCCGGCACGCCGGCCAGCACCAGGGTGGGCAGCAGGCCGGCCGCTAGGGCCGCCGTGCGCAGCAGGGAAGAAAATGAGGACATAGGGTAGGGAAAGAAGCAAAAAGATAACGCCCGACAAAGTACGGCAAGCGGCTTCGGAATCGTTTTCGGAAAACCATTTTTGCCCGTACTTGCGTCGCCAAACTCAATCTATACGTAGGCGCAAAAGCTTTTTCCCGGCTTTCCTTTGCACCGTTCCACACCTCTAACCGGCAGGCTCCTACCTGTCATTTTCTTTTCGCATGGCATTTCAATTTAAGGCCCCCGCGCCGGCCGCCAAGTATAAAACGCCCGTGGCGTACTTCTCGATGGAGTTTGCTCTCGACCAAGCCCTCAAAAGCTACTCGGGTGGCCTCGGCTTTTTGGCTGGCTCGCACATGCGCTCGGCCTACGAGCTCAAGCAAAACCTCATCGGCATCGGCATCTTGTGGACCTACGGCTACTACGACCAGGTGCGCGACGCCGACCAGAGCATGAAAGCCGCCTTTATCGAGAAAAACTACTCGTTTCTCGAAGACACTGGCCTCGTGTTCCCCATCATTATCCACGAGGCCGAGGTGCACGTGAAGGCGTATTACCTGGCGCCCGAGACGTTTGGCACGGCGCCCATGTTCTTCCTCACCACTGATATTGAGGAGAATGACTTCATTTCGCGCACTATTTCGCACCACCTCTACGACCCCGACACGGCGGCCCGCGTGGCCCAAAGCATGCTGCTAGGCATCGGCGGCGGCAAGCTGCTCGACGTGCTGGGCCGCCAAACCGACGTGTATCACCTTAACGAGGGCCACGGCCTGCCGCTGGCGTTTTACCTCTATGAGAAGCACGGCCGCAACCTGGCCGAAGTGCAGAAGCGTCTGGTTTTCACCACCCACACGCCCGAGCTGGCCGGCAACGAGGAGCACCCGATGGCGCTGCTCCAGAAGATGTCGTTCTTCTGCGGCGTGCCTGAGCAGGAGGTGCGCGAGGTGGCCCGCGTGGCCGGCGACTCGCTCAACTACACCCTCACCGCCCTGCGCTTTGCCCGCAAGGCCAACGGCGTGAGCAAGGTGCACGGCGGCGTGGCCCGCGAAATGTGGGGCCACTACGAGGGCATTTGCCCCATCATCTCCATCACCAACGCCCAAAACGGCACCTATTGGCGCGACCCGCAGCTGGCCGCCGCCCTCAAAGGCAAGGATGATACCGCCCTGCTGGCCCGCAAGAAGGAGCTGAAAAAGGAGCTCTTCAAAACCGTGGCCGACCAGACCGGCACGCTGCTCGACCCCGAGGTGCTGACCATCGTGTGGGCGCGCCGCTTTGCCAGCTACAAGCGCGCCGACCTCATTTTACGCGATTTCGAGAAGTTCGAAAAGCTTGTGACTAACGACGAGCGCCCCGTGCAGGTTATCTGGGCCGGCAAGCCCTACCCGAAGGACTTCGGCGCGATTGATACGTTCAATAATATCATCAAAACCACCAAAGACCTGAAGCGCTGCGCCGTGCTGGTTGGCTACGAACTAGGGCTGAGCGCCGAGCTCAAGAAAGGCTCCGACCTGTGGCTGAACACCCCACGCTACCCTCGCGAGGCCAGCGGCACCAGCGGCATGACCGCCGCCATGAACGCCTGCGTGAGCGTGAGCATCGCCGACGGCTGGATTCCGGAATTTGCCAAGGATGGCGAAAACTGCTTCATCATCGAGCACGCCGACGAGAAGCTGCCCGAGCAGGAGAAGGACACCATCGAGGCCAACACGCTCTACCACGTGCTCGAAAAAGCGGTGGCGCTTTACTACGATAAGCCGGCGCAGTTCACCAAAATCCGCAAAGCGGCGATGAAAGACGTGGAGCCTACGTTTGAGAGCGGCCGCATGGCCAAGGAGTACTACGAGCAATTATACAAGTACGAGCAATTATACAAGTAGCCCGCTACTTCATGACCGCAGATTCAAATGGATTTAACGTATTACGCAGATACGCCAGCTTCGCTGGCTGACTGCTCGCTGTTCAAGTCTGCTTTGTTGTTTAAAAGCCGCCTTCGGGCGGCTTTTTTCGTACTACCAGTACAGGTGCGGCTTAGCTGAAGCGTGTAAACTGCCTACGCCAGCTTATTCAGCCCGCGCAGCGGGCGTATCTGCGAAATCCGTTTAATCCGTTTGAATCTGCGGTCATGTGTGGTCGATATACAGTAATTGCTCCCGCGCCGGCGCTTGCCAAGCGCTTTAATGCCAAAGAAGCGACTAGCCCCGCGCCCAACTACAATGCCGCGCCTTCGCAGGCGCTGCCCATCATCACCAACGCCGCGCCCGGCCAGATTCAACTCGTGCCCTGGGGCCTGGTGCCCTCGTGGAGCCGCGACCCGGCCGGGGGCCCCAAGCCCATCAATGCCCGCGCCGAAACCCTAGCCGAAAAGCCGAGTTTTCGACAGCTGCTGGCGCGGCGGCGGTGCCTAGTGCTGGCCGACTCATTCTACGAATGGCAGGCTACCGAGCGGGGCAAGATTCCGCACCGCATTTTGCTGCAAAGCGAGGAGCCCTTTGCCTTCGCTGGGCTCTGGGATGAGTGGGTCGATAAAGCCTCGGGCGAGGTGCATCCTACTTTCACCATCATCACGACTGAGCCCAACGAGCTGATGGCCAAGCTGCACAACCGGATGCCCGTCATCCTGCCCGGCCCCGACGCCGAGCGCGCCTGGCTGGCCGACGACCTGAGCGCCGCGCAGCACCAGCAGTTGCTGGTGCCGTACGACGCGGCGCTAATGAAGGAATACGCCATTACGACGCGGGTGAACTCGCCCGCGCACAACGATGCGGAAGTGCTGGCGGCGGCCTGATGTAGGGTAAGCTTTAGCTTGCCAGCGAGCGTAGTGAGCAGCCACGTTGGCAGATGTTTGCTTACGCCCTGCTCGCTGCGCTCGCTCGCAAGCTAACGCTAACGCTACAACGAGGGCTTCACTTCAAACGAGAAGCTAGTGCTGCCCAACTGCCCATCAGGCGTGAGGCCCTGCGTCACGACGAGGTAGCGGCCGGCCTGGTCGGAGGTGAAAAACTCCAGTGTTTGGGGCTTGTTGGCCAAAATAGTGACGCTGGGATTCCAGTAGAGTAGGTTGCGCAGGTCGGGCAGGCGGCTGCGCTGCTGGGCTTCGCTGTCGTAGCGCGGGGAGTAAAACTCGCGTGGTACCTGCAGGGTTTCGTACTCTTCGAGCAGGGCGTGGGTGCTGAGTGGGTAGCCGGCCAAATCGCCCTGGTAGGTGCGGTAGCTAACCAAGCCATCGTACACCTGCGACCCCAGAAAATAGCGGCTGGCCATTACGTCGAGGGTATTGATTTTCAGCGGGTCAAAGGCCATTAGCTGGTCGAGGTCGAATACGGGTAGGCCGTCGAGCAGCGTCAGCGGGTTTTCCTGCAGGTTGAGGTGATGGGGACGGTCAACGACCATAAAGTGGAAGCCGTCCTTGCGCTTGCGCACCAGCACGCCGGGCACGTACTCGCGCATCACATCTTCCAGCGAGGGAAAGCGGGTGTAGTCGTCGAGGCGGTAGCGCTCGTCGGCGCGGCCATAAAAGGCCACCGTATCGGTAGGTGTGGGCTGGTAGCGCGGGGGCACCGAAAAAACGCGCTGCGCCTGTAGCTGCACATGGCGCTCGGCAAGCGCGGCGGCCAGGCGACTCGATAGCGGCGGCAGGCCGGGCGCGGCCGCGCCTCCGCCCGCCGTGAAGGGACTCACCAGCTCGACGCGGTAGGTGCTGTCGCGCACCGAGTTAGTTTGGAGCACCAGCTTGCGCAGCCCATACGTGTGCGGCAGCTCAAACTGCACCAGCCCATCGGGGTGGCTCACGGCAGTGCCAAACCAGAACGAGCGACCCGGCAACGACAAATAAGCCGGCACACCCGCGGCGGGCGCGCCCGTAGGCTGGCGCACCCGCCCTTGCAGGACATAGCCATTTAGCTCGGGCGCGTAAGTGCTGGCTGGCGCCTGCCCAGCTAGTACCTCGGGCCACCGAAAGCGCCGCCAGCCCTGCGTCAGCATCAGGTTGTCGGCGGCCTGCTGGGCCACCGCGCTCGAATCGCGGAAGTAATAGCCCGCATCCTCAATAAAGCCCTTCAGGTCGGCAGCCAGCAGCAAGTAGCTGCTAATGTCGGCCGGCGCGGTAGCCGACAACGTATCGAGCCGGTACACGGCCATCGACAGTGCGGCTGGCTGGGGGGCGCTCACTTGCAGGCGCACCGCGCTGCGCGGCCCATACGCCGCCGCCGAGGCGCTGCTCCGCACCGCCAGCCTATGCGCAGGCCGCCGGAAGTACAGCCGCTCGGCCACCGGCTGCCGCCCGCTGAATACCGTGAGGTGCGTGATGCCCGGCCGCAGCCGCTGCTTGTCGACCACGAACGTGGCGCGGCCACCTGCCAGCACAGCTTCGGTGGCCAGGGTTACCTGGTGGCCAGTGTGGGCCAGCAGGCGCAGTGGCGCGGCGGGCTGCGCAAGCTGCGCCTGCACGGATATAGTAAGTTGAGTAGGGGTGTCATCGGCCACGAGCAGGCTGTAGCCCTGCTCGGCCACGGCCGGCAGCTTCTGGCTGAGCACCGCGCCGCCCGGCAGGCGCACGGTGGCGGTGTAGGCCGCGCCGGCCGCCGCCGGCGTGAGCAAAAAGCTGCCCAGGCCAAACTTTAGCGTCTGAAACGTGGTGACGGTAGCGCCGCCCGCATCGGCTACGGTGCCGGTGGCGGCCACGCTGTGGCCCAGGTGGTCAGTTACTTTGAATGCTACCCGGCCGGGCAGGCCACGCACCAGTTGGCCGCCTTCGGCAAAAAACTGCACCTCGTAAGTGGGGCCGGGCTTAGCGGTGGTAGTGGCGGCCGGGGCCGCCATACTGGTATTCACAACCGTGATGGGGCATTGGAAATAGAAATCCGGCCCGGCATTTTTCATCCAGTTAGTATAAGCGCGCACCACGTAGCGGCCGGTAGCCAGCTCAGCGGGTAGTTCGAGCGAGCCTTGGCCCATGGCCCGCTCAAGCGCTATTTTGGCTTGCACCACGGGCTGCTGGGCGGCATCCAGCACCTCTACATAAGCCACTTTGCTCATGGCTAGCGGCCGGTGGTAGGTCCCATCCACGGCGTAAGCCTTGAGCCACAGCGTTTCGCCGGCCACGTAGGCGGGGCGGTCGAGGTGCAGAAAAAGCTGCTCGGTCGGGGCTTGGCGCTGGTACCGGCCTAGCTGCCGGCTTAGGGTAGCTGCTGAGTCGGGAGCCTGGGCGCGGCCCGGCAGGCTGGCCGCTATAGCCAGTGCGAATGACAAACTCCACGCTTGGGAGGCAAACAAACGAAATGGCGGGCGCACGGGCAAGAACAGGTGTAAAAAAATAGGAGGCAGAGCAATAGTGAGACGGAGCACTTTTACCAGAAGCTGGGTTTGGCATTGCTGCCGTTGGTGCGGCAGTCTACGCAGGCGGTGGTAGAGCCACTGTAGCCCAGCGTGTCGCCGTGTACCGGGTCCATTTCGATGTCAATCGGGGTGTTTTCGGGCGCACTGTACGTGCGGGTATGCGGATAGCTGAGGGTTTTGGCGCGCGTGATAGGGTCAAAGAACAACTCAACTCCCTGGGAGCAATTTTGGTAATAAGTGCTGAACTGCCAGCCGGTGGGCAATCGTAAATCGGCGTTATTGATGAACAGCCGGGTACTCTGCACGGTGTGTGCCCCTATAAAACCCAGCACGGGCTCGGTCGCATTGTCAACGCGGCGCACGTTGCCCGTGAGCTGCGAGGGCAGCGGGTCGTTGACCCCGCCTACGGCCTCGGTATTCTTGCGCAGCAGCTCGTAGTACGCAAACTCCTCGGGCGTTTGGGCATACTGGCTCACCAAGACGCTATAGCGGATTTTGAAGCGCTCAGAATTGGCCGATAAATCGAGTACGTTAGCATCGAACAGCGCATCCTGGCTAAGCTGCGCCGTACTTAGCTGCTTAATGGCGTTGCGTCGCTCGGTGTGCCAGCAGGTGTAGATGGGCGTAGTGCGGGGTTTCATCGCCCTCCGCAGGCGGTCGTACTCCAGGTAAGACTGGTAGGCTGAGTTGAATTCCCACGTTTCAACAAACCCCCAGCGGTAGTAGCGCGATGCCTGGGTGGCGTCGTGCGTGCTAAGCAGCAGCTGCACCTGATTGGCGTTGAGCCGCCACTTGAGCTGGTCGATGGGTGGCGTTATTTTGAGCGGCACCAGGGCCGACTCGTAGCTAATATTGCGGGCACTCGTGATGTGCAACTGGTACTGGCGGGTGGGGCTGAGGGCCAGACTATCCGACTGGTAGCTACCGTTGCCGAGTTCCGTTAGGGCGTAGCGCACCCCCGTATTGTCGAGAATAAAAAGCTTGGCGCCTTTTTCGGTAGGGGGCGTAGCGGTGGCATTTACGTTGGTGGTGCGGCTGAGCTTGACGCGGGTGCGGCCATTACCATTGATAAATCCATCAACCACGAGGTAGCTGGCAGGCGCGTCGACCACGGCGGGCATATAGGGCTCGACGCAGCCCGCCAGTGCCAGCAAAGCAAGGGCCGCCGCAAGGCGGGGAAATAGGATAGACCGGGCGTGCATAAATAGGAAGATAGGAAAAGAGCAGAAGGTAAGTTAGGTAGTAATGCCGTAGCGCCGCTCTGCTAGAGCAAGCCTACCAAAAGCTAGGTTTCACATTGGTGCCCCGCAAGCGGCAGTCGGCGCACGCAGCACTAGAAACAAGAAGGCCTGCCGTGTCTTGGCGAATAGCCACGATATCTGGCCGGCTAAAATCTAAGCCAGCAACGGCTTTGCTGAGTGTGCAGTCGCGGTAAGGCGTATCGTAGGCCAAATTATTGAGCAGCGGCAAATCCTGGCGATTGATAAATAGGCGCTGCTGCTGCACGGTGTGCGCGCTTACAAAGCCGAGTACGGGCTCGGCTGGGTTGTCGAGGCGGTGCACGTTGCCGGAAAGCTGGGTGGGCAGCGGGTCATTGACCCCGCCCACAGCTTCCGTATTCTTGCGGAGTAGTTCGTAATAGGCAAACTCAGCGGGGGTTTCAGTGTACTGACTTACCAGTGCGCTGTAGCGAATTTTGAAGCGTTCGGTGCGGCTGCCAAGGCTAAGTAACTGTAAATCGGTGATAGCATCCTGACTAAGCTGGGCCGTGCTAGCTTGTCTGATAGCGGAAGGCCGCTCGGTGCGCCAGCAGGTATAGATAGGCGTGATGCGATAGTCGAGGCGGCCGCCTCGGTATTCTAGCTCCGACTCAAAGGCGGACTGAAATTCCCAGGTTTCGACAAACCCCCAGCGGTAGTAGCGCGATGCCTGAGTAGCGTCGTGCGTGCTAAGCAGCAGCTGCACCTGATTATTAGCTAAGCGCCAGCGACACTGGTCGATGGCCGGGGTGATTTTGAGGGGCACCAGGTCGGAGGCGTAGGCCACGCCGGCGCTGGTGGTGAGGCGCAGCTGGTACTGGCGGGCGGGGCTGAGCAGCAGGCTGTCGGAGCGGTAGCGGCCGGGGCTGGTTTCGGTCAGGGGGTAGCGCGTGCCCGCATCGTCGACCAGGGTGAGGCGGGCGCCCCGCTCGGGGGGCGGGGCGCTGGTGGCGGCCGTGTTGGTAGTGCGCGTGAGGCTGATGCGGGTGCGCCCGTTGCCGTTGAGGAAGCCATCGACTACGAGGTAGTTGGCGTTGGCATCCAGCACAGGCGGCATATACGGGTCTACGCACGCCGCCAGTGCTAGCAGCAGCCCGCCCGGCGCACTCCAGCGCAAAACAGAAGCAAGGAAGCGGCGCATAGTCTAAAACTTAAAATTGTAAGTAATAGTCGGAATCGGCTGCCCGAATATCGAAAGCTGGTACCCTTTTATCTGCCCGCCTTGCGACTGAAAATAAACCGAATACGGATTGCGCCGTCCGGTTAGGTTGTACACGGCCAGCGTCCAGGAGCTGTGGGCCAGCTTCTTGATTTTGTGGTTACCCTCGAAGTTGACGGCCAAATCGACGCGGTAGTAGTCGGGCACGCGGTAAGCGTTGCGGTCCGAGTAGTACACGCGGTAGGCATTGTCGATGTAGTACTTGGCCAGCGGCAGCGTGATGGGCCGGCCCGTGCTATAGTTGAAATTGAGCGCCGCGTTGAAGCGCCGCGAGAAGCGGTAGTTGCCCACCAGCGTCACGTCGTGAGGCTTGTCGTAGTTGCTGGGGTACCAGCTGCCGCCGTTCACCACGTCGGTGGGCGTGTTTACCTGCACCAGCGAGCGGGCGTAGGTGTAGCTCAGCCAGCCGTTTATCTTGCCCACGTTTTTGCGCAGCAGCACCTCCACGCCGTAGGCGCGGCCCTCGGCGTTCACCACATCGGTTTCGAGGTTGGGGTTGAGCAGCAGCACCGCGCCGCTCTTATAGTCCAAAAAGTCGTGGATGCGCTTGTAGTAGCCTTCCACCGAAAACTCGACGGTGTTCTGCTTGAAATTGTGGTAGTAGCCTAGCGCGTACTGGTCGCCCACCTGCGGGCGGATGTACTTATCGCTCAGCTTCCAGCTATCAGTGGGCGACACTACCGTGGTGTTGGTGAGCTGGTGAATGTACTGGCGCGTGCGGGTGTAGCTGGCCTTTACCGACGAGTTGGCCGTCAGCTCGTACTTGGCCGACAGGCGCCATTCGGGGCCGCCATAGCTGGCCAGCACCTGGCCACCGGCATAGTCGGTGGTGCCCGTGGCGGTGCTTTGGCTGCGCGAAAGGCCCGGCAGATACTCCGTGACCTGGCGCGGCCCCAGTGCCTGAAAAAATGAGTAGCGCAGCCCCAGCACCACCGCCAGGCGCGGGCTGATGTCGAAGCGGTCGGCCGCGTACACGGCGCTTTCCACCGCCCGCTCGTGCTGGATGAGGGTGGGCAGCAGCAGCGACTTGTCGCCCAGCGGCTGCTGGTTGCCGGGGGCCGTGTTGTAGAGCAGCGAGCTGGCCCCAAAATCCAGCGTGTGCTTGGCGTGCAGCAGGTAGCTACCGTTGGCTTGCAGCGACGCCTGGCTTATCTCATAGTCAAAAGTCGAGGCCGCAAATTCGTTGCGCGTTGTCTTTAAGTTGAAGCCGTAGCGGCTATAAGTACCCGTGAGCGAGCCCGCCAGCTTGGGGCTGAAGGTGTGCTTCCAGCGCAGGCTGGCGGCCGTGTTGCGGTACTCGTAGATGGTGTCGCTGGCCAGCCGGAAGCGGTCGTGGCTGAGGTAGCCGGTGGCGGCCAGCGAGTTGTTGGGCCCCAGGTCGTAGGTGAGGTAGGCGCTGAGGTCGTAAAAGGAGGCCGCGCTATTCTGGAGCGCCGGGCTGGGCACCTGGTGCAGCAGCCAGTCGGAGTAGGAGGTGCGCCCGCTCACCAAAAAGGCGCCTTTGCCGCCCCCCAGCGGCCCCTCTAGCGCCAGCCGGCTCGTGAGCAGCCCAATGCCGCCCGAGCCGCCAAACTTCTGGCGGCTACCCTCGCGGCCCTCTATCTCCAGCACCGAGGCCAGGCGCCCGCCGTAGCGCACCGGAATGGCACTTTTGTAGAGCTCGGCCGACTGCACCGCGTCGGGGTTGAAGGCCGAAAAGAAGCCGAACAAGTGGGCCGGGTTGTAGATGGTGGCGCCATTGAAGAGCACCAGGTTTTGGTCGGTGCCGCCGCCGCGCACGCTAAAGCCCGTGCTGCCCTCCCCGATGGTTTTTACGCCGGGCAATGCCGTTATTACCCGCAGGATATCGGCCTCCCCAAACACCGTGGGCACTTGCTTGATAACTCTGATATCAAGCTTCTGCACGCCCATTTGCATGCCGCGCACGTTGCCCTCTTTTTGGCCCTGCACCACTACTTCGCGCAGCGAGGTTACGTCGGATAGTACTTCTAAGTCGAGGTTGCCGTTGGCGTGCACCCAGATTTGCCGCCGCGTGGGGCGAATACCTATCCCCCGAATGTTGAGATTGTAGCGGCCCACCGGCAGCGTAAGTGAGTACGCGCCCTGCTTATCGGTGGCCGTGCCGATGTTGGGAACCTCCACGAATACGGCCACGCCCGGCACAGGCTCCTTACTCATGCGCACCACGCCCGTCAGCGTGGCTCGCCCGTTGGGCGGCGCGGCCTGGCGCGGCCCTATCTCATACACCCTAAACTCGGAGCTGCCTACCTCGGCCGCCCGGCCGGGGCGCGCTGGGGCCAGGGCCACCCCGGCCGCGGGCGGTGGGCTGCCACCCGCGGCCGGGGCATCCGGAAAGAAGCTGTCTGCCAAGCGCGTTTGCAGCGGGTAGCCAGGCGTAATGAAAACTCGGTTGGTGGCCTCGTCGATGGCAAAGTGCAGCGCAGAATGCTCAAAAATTTGCCGCAGCACCGCCACCAGCGGTAAGCCATTGGGCTGCGCCTGCACCACTACACTGTCTAGCGCTGCTGGGTCGAAGTAAAAGCGGTAGGGCGTTTGGGCCTCTACGCGCTGCGCAAACTGCTCGAAGCGCAGGTTGCGGAAGTCGCCGCTGATAGGTGGCGAGCCTTGCTGGGCGAGGGCGGGGTAGCTGCCGGCTAGTAGCCCAGCCAGCAAAATGCGAAAGTAAAGTCGGGTCATAGCAACCAGGCAAGCAAGACAGAAAGAGCGGAAGGCCAAGTAGCTGGTGCCGAGCTTAGGCGCGGGCGAGCCAGCCGCTGGCTACTGGAGCAGGGTGTAGTAATAGCGGAGCGCTTGCACGGCGGCAGTTTCACGTTGCGCGGCCGAAAAGCGCAGTTTTTGCTGGCGGGCGTAGCGCTGCACTTCCGCCTTGTGCGCTGGCAGCAGCGCCAGTAGGTCTTTGAGGCGATTGACTTCTACCACGGTGCTGCCCGCGCGCGCCAGGAGCTTGTCAGCCT
>Ga0182232_1000278_pt1 | contig 13825 bp, 10 predicted proteins | sample G6R1MG_30_FD_155484 | JGI IMG/M metagenome (GOLD analysis project Ga0182232, IMG submission 155484) | Phyllosphere microbial comminities from miscanthus, Michigan, USA - G6R3_NF_07NOV2016_LD2 MG | ecosystem: Host-associated > Plants > Phyllosphere > Phylloplane/Leaf | place: USA: Michigan... | reverse complement strand
GTCTTGGCCATCGGTCCAAAAATGTGGCCCTCGACACCGCTCATCGTGAACAGCGGCAGGAAGCCGACGATGATGATGATCGCCGAGAAGAAGATCGCCCGGTTCACCTCGACGCCGGCGATGGCGATGATGCCGAGCCGCCCCTCGAGTCCCCCCGGCGCCTTCTGACCCTCGGAATGCTCGGGCTCGGCGAGGTGCCGGAACACGTTCTCGACCATGATCACCGTCGCGTCGACGATCAGGCCGAAATCGATCGCGCCGAGCGACAGGAGGTTGGCCGAATCGCCCCGTACCACCAGGATCAGGATCGCGAAGCCCAGCGCGAACGGGATCGTGGCGGCGACGATGATCGCGCTGGTGAGGGACCCGAGGAACAGCCACTGCACGATGAACACCAGTACCACCCCGAAGACGAGGTTGTGCATCACCGTGTGGGTCGTGGTGTGGATCAGGCCCGAGCGGTCGTAGATCCGCTCGATCTTCACGTCGGGCGGCAGGATCGTCGAGTTGTTGATCTTGTCGATCTCGGCCTCGACGCGCTGCAGCGTCGGGAGGCTCTGGCCCCCGCGGCTCATCAGCACGATGCCCTCGACCACGTCGGACTGGTCGTCGTGGCCGACGATGCCCAGGCGCGGCGCGTTCGACACGCGCACCTCCGCCACGTCCCGCACCAGCACCGGCGTGCCGTTGACGAGGCTGATCATCGTGTCCCGGATGTCGTCCATGTCGCGGATCAGGCCGATGCCGCGCACCACCGCGGATTGCTGGCCGACATTCAGGGTCTGACCGCCGACGTTGATCGAGGCGTTGTTCAGCGCAGTGGTCAGTTGGACCAGGGTCAGGCCCTGGGCCTGGAGGCGGTTCAGGTCGACTGCGACCTCGTATTCCTTGGCCTTGCCGCCGAAGGCGGTCACGTCGGTGACGCCGGGGATCGCCTTGAACCGGCGCTGCAGCACCCAGTCCTGCAGGGTCTTCATGTCCATGGGCGAGTAGCCCGCCGGACCGACCAGCTTGTAGCGCATGATCTCGCCCACCGGGCTCGTCGGCGAGATCTGCGGCGTGGCGCCGTTGGGCAGGGCCGGCGCCTGCGACAGGCGGTTGAGCACCCGCTGCAGCGCCTGCTCGTACGTGTATTCGTAGTTGAACTGGACCTTGACGTCGGACAGGCCGAACAGCGAGATCGTCCGCACCACCTGGGCGTTCGGGATGCCGGCGAGCGCCACCTCCAGCGGAATGGTGATGTAGCGCTCGATCTCGTCGGCGGATTGCCCCGGATTCTGGGTGATCACGTCGACCAGCGGCGGCACCGGATCGGGGTACGCCTCGATATTGAGCTGGGTATAGGCGCCGTAGCCGATGCCGAGCATCACCACGAACAGCAGCACCACCAGCACGCGCTGGCGCAGCGAGAAGACGATCAGGCTGTTCATCGCCCCGGTTCCCGCTCAGGACGCCTTGTCGCCGGTGGCTGCCCGGTCGATGAACAGGGCCCCCCGGGTCACGATCTGGTCACCCGCGTGCAGGCCGTCGACGACCTGCGCGTTGTCGCCGTTGATGACGCCGAGCTTGATGTCCCGCGCCTCCACGGCGCCGTCCTGGCGGGCCACCCAGACATGGGTACGATCGCCCTCGTACACGATCGCGGCGACCGGCACGCTCGGGCTAGGCTCGCCCTTGCCGGTGATGATCGTAAAGGTGGCAAACATCTCCGGACGCAGCACCCGGTCTGGGTTGTCGACCTCGCTGCGCACGGCGAGGCGCCGCGTGGCCGGGTCCAGGCTTGCCGCCATGTAGTTGACCCGGGCCTTGAACACCCGCGCCCCGAAGCCCGCCACCTTCGCCTCGACCTCCTGGCCGATGCGGATCTTCGGGATCTCACTCTCGCGCACGTTGGCGACGAGCCAGACCGTGGACAGGTCGCCGATCACGAAGACCGGATCGCTGGAGGCGGAGAGGTACTGTCCGGTCCCCACCTTCCGCTGGACGATCGTGCCGGCGATCGGCGCCCGGATCTGGGTCTCGGGGCTCAGGCGGCCGTTCTTCTCGTAGGCGGCAATCTCGGCATCGGACTTGCCCAGGAGCCGCAGCCGGTTCTTCACGGCGTCGAGGGCCGCCTCCGCGGTCTTGAGATCGCTCTGCGCGGCGATGACGTCGTTCTGCGCCGATTGGTAATCCTTCAGCGCCACCGCGTGGGCCTGGAACAGCTCCTGCTGGCGCGCCGCGATGGTCTGGTCGAGCTTCAGCAGGGCCTGCTGCTTCTGCAGGTTGTTCAGGGCCGCCTGGTAGTCGTTCTGTGCCTGGACCATGTCGGTGGCCTCCAGCGTCAGCAGCACGTCGCCGGCCTTCACGTCGTCGCCTGCCCGGGCCAGAACCTTGGTCACCCGGCCCGAATAGGGCGAGACCACCGGCACGTTGTCGTCGTCGTTGAGCGCGATGCGCCCCTCGGCGGAACCCTCTGGGCGGAACACCTGGGTGGCCACCGGCAGGATCTCGAACGCGGCGCGCTGCTCCTTGGTCGGGCGGAACACCCGCTCGACCGTGCCGGCCTTCTCAGCCTCGATCCCCGCATCCGGGTTGCCCGATCCGAACAGTCCGGCGACAACGCCCGAGGCCGCTTCGCGGGCGCGGTCCGAGACGGCCAGCGCCAGGCCGCCTGCGATCGCAACCAGCAGGAGGATGATGAGGGGCCACGGCGCGCGGCGCCTGCGCGCGGACGCGGCGCGGGCCTCATCCTGTTCGAGCGGATTGCGGGCGTCCATGCGGTTGGTCTTCTAGGGCCGGGCGAGGAACCGGGATGGCTGACGAGGACGGGCTTCGCCCCAGACCCCGGCCGTTTCATGGTGATCGGGGTCGCTTGTCGAGGCGTGCCGTCCGGGCGAAGCCGGATTGCACCACGTGCCTAGAGCAAAGCTTGGCTGATCCGCAATCGATCGGGGGGCCGGGTCGCGAAACCGTGTGGCTCCGTCTTCCTTCGCCGGGATTTGTTACAATATGACAACGCTCGCGGGCCAGCAGCCCGACCCATCCCGCAGATCCGATCGAAGAATCCGCCATGACCGACATGAGTTCTGCTTCCGCCCCATCAGGTTCGACCACCGGCAAGATTCCGGTGACCGTGCTGACCGGCTATCTCGGCGCCGGCAAGACCACGCTGCTCAACCGGATCCTCACTGAAAATCATGGCAAGCGCTACGCCGTGATCGTCAATGAGTTCGGCGAGATCGGAATCGACAACGACCTTGTCGTCGGCGCCGACGAGGAAGTGTTCGAGATGAACAACGGCTGCGTCTGCTGCACGGTGCGCGGCGACCTGATCCGGATCATGGACGGATTGGTGAAGCGCCGGGGCAAGTTCGACGCGATCATCGTCGAGACCACGGGGCTGGCGGACCCGGCTCCCGTCGCCCAGACCTTCTTCGTCGACCAGGATGTCGGCGACGCCGCCCGCCTCGACGCCGTGGTGACGGTGGCCGACGCCAAATGGCTGTCCGACCGTCTGAAAGACGCGCCAGAAGCGAAGAATCAGATCGCCTTCGCGGACGTGATCCTGCTCAACAAGAGCGACCTCGTTTCGCCGGCCGACCTCGACCGGGTCGAGGCCCAGATCCGCGGCATCAACCCGCTCGCCACGCTCCACCGCACCCAGAACTGCGCCGTGCCTCTGGAGGCCGTGCTCGAGCGCAACGCCTTCGACCTGGATCGCATCCTCGAGATCGAGCCGGAATTTCTGGAGGAGGGTCACCACCACCATCACGATTCTGAGATCCAGTCGATTTCGGCCCGGATCGATGGCGAGGTCGATCCGGAGAAGTTCATGCCGTGGATCTCGAACCTCACCCAGGTGCAAGGACCCGACATCCTGCGCTGCAAGGGCATCGTCGCCTTCCCGAACGAGCCGAAGCGCTTCGTCTTCCAGGGCGTGCACATGATCCTCGACGGCGACGTCCAGGGCGATTGGCGCCCGGACGAAAAGCGGATCTCCCGGGTGGTGTTCATCGGCCGCAACCTCGACCCGGTGGCGATCCGCGAGGGGTTCGAAGGCTGCCGCATCTAGGACTTTAGGAGCCGGCGCGACGCGAAGCCGATTCTCAACCATTGGATGTCATGGACTCCGTCTTGCGGGCCTGCGTAACCGGCCCGCGGAGTCCGCGTATCCATGGCTCACGCAGCAGCGCCCGGCATTCCGGCCCCGGCGGGATTTGCCGCCGGGATCCCGCTCATCGGGGTCATCCACACGCTCGCCAAGGGGCTGTTTGCCGCCTTCATCTTCTTCGCTTGCTTCGCGTTCTCGGAAACCTCGCCCTACGACGCGGTGGCGATCCCGACGATCCTGCTGTGGCTCTGCCTCGGCGTGCGCCTGCACCGAGGGGCGGTGCCGCTCTTGGCGCTCCTCCTGCTCTACCTGGGTGCGATCGTCATCGCCCTGTTCCCGTATTTAAACGAAGAGTTTCCGGTCACTTGGACGATCCAGCTGATCTACCTCGTGGTCACCTGCCTGTTCTTCGCGATGTTTTTCTCGGAAGACACGCACGCCCGGATGGAGCTGGCGCTCAAGGCCTATACGGTGAGCTGCGTGTTCTCGGCGGCCCTCGGCATCGTCGGTTACCTGCAATGGCTCGGGATCGAGGACCTGTTCTACAAGTACGATCGGGCCTCGGGCACCTTTCAGGATCCGAACGTATTCGGCTCGTTCCTGACCCTCGGTGCCCTCTACCTGATGCACGGGCTGCTGACCGGCTCGACCCGCCGCCCGCTGGTGTCGCTCGCCGGCCTGCTGATCATCATGGCCGGCATCTTCCTATCGTTCTCGCGCGGATCCTGGGGCGGCAGCGTCGTGGCCGTGCTGCTGATGGTCGGCTCCGTCTACGCCGGCAGCGGCTCGATCCGCCTGCGCCGCCGTATCGTGCTCCTGACGCTGGCCACATTGGTGCTCGGCACGATCGCGGTGATCGGCCTCCTGTCGGTCGAGCACGTGCACAAGATGTTCGAGACCCGGGCGGCCCTGACCCAGGACTATGACCAGGGCGAGACCGGCCGCTTCGGCAATCAGGTCCGGGGCCTGGCGATGCTGCTGGAGCGCCCGTTCGGCATGGGGCCGATGCACTGGCGCCTCGTCTTCGGGCTGGAGCCGCACAATTCCTATATCGGCTCCTTCGCCAATGGCGGCTGGCTCGGCGGCGTGGTGTTCATCGGCCTCGTGCTGATCACGAGCTTCGTCGGCTTCCGCCTGCTGGCGCGGCCTTCGCCGTTCCGGGCGCATGCCCAGATCGTCTGGCCGGCACTCCTGATGTTCTTCCTGCAGGCGTTCCAGATCGACATCGAGAAATGGCGCCACGTCTACATGATGCTCGGCATGGTCTGGGCGCTGGAGGCGGCCCGGCTGCGCATGCCCCGGATCGGCGACATCGGGAGCCCGCGTGATGCCAACGTGATCGCGCGCGGCGCCAAGCCCGCTTGAAACGCGGCCGCGGCCGGGTCATCGCTCCTGCGAGGACGCTGGCGATCGCCAAACGGCAGATCCGCTCCCGGAGGCGGTCGGTGAGAGCACACGCGAACGATGAAGCGGCGCGGCTCGCGGCCCTGGACGCCCTGGGCATCGTCGGCACGCCGACCGAGCCGCATTTCGACGCCGTGTGCCGTACCGCCCGCCGGCTGTTCGGCGTGCGCAGCGCCTTCGTGGGATTCGTCGACGACACCCAGCTCTGGTTGAAGACCCCGTGCATCGATGTGCCGACCACAAGCCCGCGGGAGCTCGGGTTGTGCGATCACACGATCCGCAGCGATGCCATGCTGGTGGTGCCCGACACACGGGCCGATCCGCGCTTTCGTAAACTGCCCGGGGTCGCCGCGCCGAACGGGTTCCGATTCTACGCCGGCATCCCCCTCAGCCTGACGCCAGGGATCCGGATCGGCACCTTCTGCCTCATCGACCCGGAGCCCCGGGAGGGGCTTTCGGAAGCAGATGCGGCGGCGTTCCGCGACCTCTCCGAGATCGTAATCGCCCATCTGCGGCTGACCGAGGCCAATGCCAAGCGGAGCCACGAGATCGCGCAGGCCGCGATCCGCGAAGCCCTGATTCGGGAGCAGCATCGCGAGATCAACGCGCGGTCCGAGGCCCAGGCGGCGGCGAACCATCAGCTTACCATGGCCGAGCAGCTCGCCAGCGTCGGCAACTGGCGCGTGGATCTCGCCGACGGGCAGCCGGTCTGGTCGGAGAGCCTCTACGAGATCGCCGGCCGCGATCCCCGAGGACCGGCGCCGGCGCTCTCCGAATTTTCGCAGATCTATCACCCCGACGACCGGGCGCGGCTGGAGGGGATCGTCACGGACGCCATCGCCAGCGGCGCGAGCTTCGATTTCGAGACGCGGCTGTTGCGACCGGACGGCGAGATCCGCGACGTAGTCGTGCGCGGCGTATGCCGCGGCGAGGGCGCGGTGACCGGGCTCATCGGGGTACTCATCGACGTGACCGAACGGCGGCGCGCCGAGGATGGGGTCCGCCGCAGCGAGTTGCGCTACCGTGGTTTGGCCGAGACCTTGCCGCTCTTGATCTGGACCATGCGGGTCGGTGACGGACAGGCGACCTACGCCAACGCCCAGTTCCAAGCCTATTACGGACCGATCGGGCTCGATCGGGCCGACCGCCTCGCCCGCAACCACCCGGACGATGCGGCCGCCATGGAGGCGGCGTGGCGCGAGGCGATCGAGACCGGGATCGGCTATACCGGCCAATGGCGGATCCGGCGCCATGACGGCGTCTACCGGTGGCACAAGATCTCGCTGATCCCGATCTACCTCGATCCCGAGGACGGTACCGTTGTGGAATGGCTCGGCACCGCGCTCGATGTCGACGACATCGTCACGGCGCGGCTCGCCGTTGAGGAGGCGCGTGGGCTCTTAGGCATCGCCCTCGATGCAGCCGATGCCGGCACCTGGGACTGGGACATGCGCACGGGGTTCGCCACCCTGAGCCTTGAGAGCGCACGCATGCACGGTCTGCCGGATACCGGCCGAGCCCATACGATGACCGCGGCGGCCTGGACCGCACTTCTGCATCCCGAGGATGCCGGCGACGTCTGGAACGAGATCCGGCGGGCGGTGGAAAGCTCGTCCGCCTTCGTGGCTGAATTCCGGGTGGGCGAGCGCTGGATCTATGCGCGCGGGCGCACGCAGTTCGGGCCCGAGGGCCAGCCCCAGCGCATGGTCGGCCTGCATCTCGACATCACCGACCGCAAAGCGGCAGAGGCGGCCCTGCGGGAGGCGACCCGGGATGCGGAGGCAGCGCGGGCGGAAGCCGAGCGGGCCAGTGCGGCCAAGAGCGAGTTCCTGGCCGCGATGAGCCACGAGATTCGCACTCCGCTGAATGGCATCCTCGGCTACGCCGACCTGCTCCTCCACGAGAGCGCCATCCAGGACGAGGATCGGCGCCGCCTCGAGTTGATCCACAGCTCGGGGGCGGCCCTTCTCACCGTGGTCAACGACATCCTCGATTTCTCGAAGATCGAGGCCGGCGAGCTGACCCTCGACCCGGTCGGCTTCCCACTGGTGGCGATCGTGGACAGCACGGTCTCGATCGTGCGGGGCAGCGCGCTCCGAAGCGGGCTTCGGATCGACGCGCAGATCGACCCGGCGCTCCCGAGCGTGGTGGTGGGCGATCCGGGCCGCTTGCGGCAGGTGTTGCTCAACCTGCTCAACAACGCCGTGAAGTTCACGCCCGAAGGCTCCGTCACCGTCACGGTCCAGCGGGAGGGCGAGGGCGTGGCACCGGATGGGGGCCCCGGCGATGTGGTCCGCTTCGCCGTCACCGATACCGGGATCGGCATCGCGCCAGCCCAGCAGGAGCGCCTGTTCAAGCGTTTCAGCCAGGTCGACGGCTCGATCAGCCGGCGATTCGGCGGCACCGGCCTCGGCCTCGCGATCTCCCGGCACCTCGTCACGCTTATGGGCGGCGAGATCGGTCTGGAAAGCCGCGAGGGGGAGGGCTCGACCTTCTGGTTCCGCCTGGTACTGCCGCGCAGCACCGAGGCCATCGATGCGCTCCGCCTCGGGACAGCGCCCTCCCCTCCGCCACCGGCCAAGGCGGCGCGTGTGGTCCCGGCTGGGCCGCCTCTGCGGTTGCTCCTGGTCGAGGATGTGCCGCTCAATCAGGAACTCGCCTGCGCGGTCCTCGAATCGCAGGGCTATACCGTGGAGGTGGCCGGGGACGGTGGGGAGGCGATCGCCGCCGTGGGCCTCTCGGTGGCCGAGGGGCGTCCTTACGACCTCGTGCTGATGGACGTGCAGATGCCGGGCGTCGACGGGCTCACTGCAACGCGGCGGATCCGGGCCCTCGCACCACCTGCCTGCGACGTCCCGATCGTGGCGATGACCGCGAACGTGCTGCCCGATCAGGTCGCGGAACTGCGCGAGGCCGGGATGGACGACCATGTCGGCAAGCCGTTCCGCCGGGCCGACCTGTTCGCCACGATCAGCCGCTGGACCGCCCCCGGCGCGCGCCAGCCGGCGCGCCAGGACGCGCCGCTGCGCACCACGCCGGTCGACCCCGCAGTGCTCGATGCCGCCGTGCTCACCGATATGGAAACAAATTTCGGCACGGACCAAGTCGGCGCACTGCTGGATTTGCTCGCCAATGAGCTGTCCGAGCGATTTCGTCCGAGCGAGACCGACCGCCTTCAGATCGCCCACGATGCCCACGCCATGGTGGCGGCGGCCGGGCTCCTGGGCTTCGTCGGGCTGTCGAGTTTGTGCCGCGAGGTCGAGGCCGCCGCCCATGCGGGCGCCGACCTCCTTCCGCTGATCCGCCGCCTGGAGGTGCAGCGCGCGACGGCCCTCCGGGCGATCCGCCAGCTGCGAGCAGCCTGACGCTGCTCTACGGCTCCTCCGCCTCAGGCAGAGGATCGCCGGTCCAGGTCGTGGCGAAGGCGGCGAGCTGGCGCGCATCCGTGAAGGCCGCCACGGTCACGTCGCGTTCGGCGGGGATCGCCCCCGGATAGGGGGCGAGCAGCACGCGAACCCGGGCGAGGCGACCGCCGGGGGCGTTCGCCTCGATCCAGGCCTGTGCCTCCGGGGTGAGACGCTCGGGCCCGTCCAGGGCTCGGGCATCGGCACGCAGCACGACCACATAGGTGCCGAGGCTCGGATCGGCCTGCTGCACCGCCTTGACGATATCGATCACGGGCTCTCCGCGAAGTCGTTGATCTGCACCTGGGCCTGCGCCGTGGTGAAGTTCGGGATGTCGGCGAAGATCTCCTCGCCGTGGGCGGAAGCAGCCTTCTTGAAGGCATCGACGGATTCGAAGGTCAGCAGCGCCATGACCTGGAACGGGGCCGGACCGCCATCCGGCGTGCCGACGCCCTTGACTACCTTCGCGTCGTGGAGACCCAGAGCCGACCAGCGCTCGCGCACCAGCGGCATGTGGTGCCCGAGATAGTAGGCCATGTCGAAACTCGGGCCGGCCGGATACATCACGCTGACCAGGATCATGCCGTCATCCTCCCTGTTGCGGCCCCGTATCGTCGGGGTGCCGGTGACATCTCAATGCAGTTTCACCCGCGACTCGGTCTGGCGTGTGAGTGCCCGGGCCAGGGCGTCGAGCGCGGTCTTGACGCTGCCATGGAGCGCCCGCTCGTGCATCTTGTAGAGCGAGCGATACATCATCCGGGCGAACAGACCGGCGATGAGCATGTTCTTGCCCCGGACGAAGCCCATCAGGCTGCCCACCGTCGAGTACTCGCCGAGGGAGACCAGCGAACCGAAATCCTTGTACTTGAACGGCTTCAGGGGCTTGCCGTCGATCTTGGCCTGAATCTGGACGATCAGGTGGCTGGCCTGCTGGTGGGCCGCCTGGGCCCGGGGCGGCACCGGCCTGTCCGAGCCGGCCTCGACCAGGTAGGCGCAGTCGCCCATCGCGAAGATATCCGGGTCGCGGGTGGTCTGCAGGGTCGGAGTGACCACGAGCTGGTTGGTCCGCGTGGTCTCCAGGCCGCCGATGCCCTGCAGGAAGGGCGGCGCCTTCACGCCGGCCGCCCAGACCACCAGTTCCGACGGGATGAAGGTGCCGTCGGCAAGCTGCACGCCGTCGGCCCGCACCTCGGTCACCCGCGCCTGCACGCGGACGTCGACGCCGATCTTGTGCAGCAGCTGCATCACCTCGGCGGAGAGGCGCTGCGGCACCGCCGGCAGGATCCGGTCGGCGGCCTCGACCAGGGTGATGCGGATGTCCTTGCTCGGGTCGATCCGGTCGAGCCCGGTGGAGACCACGTGACGGAACGTCCGGTGCAACTCGGCGGCGAGCTCGGTGCCGGTGGCGCCGGCGCCGATCACGGTGACGTGGAGCTGGCCGGGCCGGACCGGGCCGGCCTGGGTGTGCGCCCGCAGGGATGCGTTGACGAGACGCTGGTGGAAGCGCACCGCCTGATCCTGGGTGTCGAGCGCGATGGCGTGCTCGGCGACCCCGGGCGTCCCGAAATCGTTGGTGGTCGAGCCCACCGCCATCACCAGGGTGTCGTAGGGCACCGAGCGCTCCGGCGTGACCTCGCGCCCCTCTGGGTCGTGGCTCGCGGCGAGCCGGATCGTGCGGGTCTCCCGGTCGAGCCCGGTCATGCTGCCGATCCGGTAGCGGAACCCGTGCTTGTGGGCGTGGTGCAGGTAATCGACGGCGTGATGGCCGATATCCAGGCTGCCGGCCGCAACCTCGTGCAGCAGCGGCTTCCAGATATGCGTGCGGGCCCGGTCGACCAGCGTGATATGCGCACGCTTACCGCGCCCGAGCTTGTCGCCGAGCTTCGTCACCAACTGGAGCCCGGCGGCCCCGCCGCCGACCACAACGACGCGATGCAGGCCGGACTCGTTCTCGACGGGTACCATCGACACCCTTTCTTCCCACGGGCCTGGATTGACGCCCCGGCCGGATTAAACGCCTTGGACGTCCGCTTGCCACATCTGCCTGCCAAGAGCACGTCCCATCCGCGCCCGCGCGACGAGAGCACGCGCGACCGTTGCATGTGGGAAAGCCGCCTCGGCCTCAGGCCGCGGGGGCGCCGGGCTGGCGCAGGGGATGGGCCTCGGCGACTTCCGGCAGGGTGAGGCAGGCTTCGGCGATTCGGGCGACTGTCGGGTAGGCCGCCGTGTCAATTCCGAAGATGCCGGTCCCGACCCAGAGGCTGACGAGGCAGAGGTCGGCGTGGCTCACCGCGTCGCCTTGGCAGAAACGGCCGGTGCCCGGCTCGGTGGCGAGCCGGGTCTCCAGGGTCCGCAGCCCAGTGTCGAACGCGTTGCGCAGGAACGCCAGCATCCGGTCCCGGGGCAGCCCGTATTCCTCCATCAGGAATGTCCGCACCCGTGGCACGTAAAGCGGGTGCGTATCGCAGGCGACGACTTGGGCGAGCGAGCGAGCGCGAGCCCGGGCTCGCGGCTCCTCGGGCAGAAGGCGCACGCCGCCTCGGGTCTCCTCCAGATAGTCGAGGATCGCCAGGGATTGGGTCAATGGCGGCCCATCGCCGTCGAACAGGGCCGGCACCGCACCCTGCGGGTTGATCGTGCGGAACTCCGGCTTGTGCTGGTCGCCGGCATCGAGATCGATGAAGGTCTCCTCATAGGCGATGCCCTTCAGCTTCAGGGCGATCCGGACCCGGAAGGCGGCGGCCGAGCGCCAGTTGCCGTACATGTGCATGGTGTCGAAATCTCTGATTGGCTTGATCGATCAGGCCTGAGTTCGTGGCGCGCTGCAAGGGGCGGCCCAGCCATCGGGGGGCGACAAAGGAGGACCGGCAACCCATATCGGCGGTCTGTTCCGTAGAGGCCCCACGATGCCCGATCAGCCCGATGCCCGCGCCTTCATTCCCCTGGGAATCGCAGTGCTCACTGTCTCGGACACACGGCAAATTGCGGATGACCGGTCGGGCGACACCCTGAGCCAGCGCCTCACCGAAGCCGGCCATCGGCTGGCCGCCCGGGCCATCGTGCCGGACGAGATCCCGGCGATCCGCCAGCAGGTCCAAGGGTGGCTACGCGACCCGGCGGTGGACGTGGTGATCACCACCGGAGGCACCGGCTTCACCGGCCGCGATGTCACGCCGGAGGCGCTGGAGCCGCTGTTCGAGAAACGGATGGACGGTTTTTCCGCGGTGTTCCACCGGATCTCGTACGACAAGATCGGCACCTCGACCCTGCAATCCCGGGCCACTGCCGGCGTCGCGCAAGCAACCTATCTGTTCGTGCTGCCGGGCTCGCCCGGGGCATGCCGCGACGCCTGGGACGGCATCTTGGCCCAGCAGCTCGACTATAGGCACCGCCCCTGCAACTTCGTCGAGATCATGCCGCGGCTCGACGAGCATCTGCGCCGCGGGGCGACCGTCACGGCGTGACCGCGTTGCCCTGCTTGCGCCGCAGGACCGAGTGCCTGCGTCCGTAGAAAAAATACACGACCAGACCGATCGCCATCCAGATCACCAGGCGCAGCCAAGTGTCGAGGGGCAGGCCGGCCATCAGCAGCAGACAGAACAGGATCCCCAGGATCGGCACCACCGGCACGGCCGGCACCCGGAATGGGCGCTTCATGTGGCGGTCGGTGCGGCGCAGATGGATCACCGCGCCGCAGACCAGGATGAAGGCGGCCAGCGTCCCGATGCTCACCATCTCGCCGAGGATATTGATCGGTACCAGCGCCGCCACCAGGGCGACCACCCCTCCGATCAGGGCTTGGCTGCGATAGGGCGTCTGGTAGGTCGGGTGGACATGGGCGAACAGCTTCGGCAGCAGCCCATCATTGGCCATGGTGAAGAAGATCCGGCTCTGGCCGTAGAGCAACACCAGGATCACCGTCGTCAGCCCGGTGAGGGCCCCCAGCTTGATCAGCAGGGAGAACCAGCCAATGCCGATCACATCAACGCCTTTGGCGATCGGATCCGGGACGTTCAGCTCCTTGTACGGCACTAGGCCGGTCAGAACCGCGGCCACGAGCACGTACAGGATTGTGCAGACGGCGAGCGAGCCGAGGATGCCGATCGGCATGTCCTTCTGCGGCTTGCGGGCTTCCTGAGCGGCGGTGGAGACTGCGTCGAAACCGATGAAGGCGAAGAACACCACGCCGGCGCCGCGCAGGATGCCGCTGTAGCCGTATTGCCCGAAGGTACCCTCGTTCGGCGGGATCAGCGGACTCCAATGCGCCGTATCGACATGGCCCCAGCCGAGCGCGATGAAGGCGACCACCACGGTGAGCTTGACCGCCACCATGATGTTGTTGAACCGCGCCGATTCCTTGGTGCCGCGCATCAACAGGAGCGTGATCAGGGCGACGATCACCACCGCCGGTAGGTTGAACAGGGCGGTGCCGCCGCCGTCGATCGCCGTGCCCGGCGCATGCGCGAACCGAGCCGGAATTGCGATGCCCACATCCTTCAGCAGGCTCGTGACGTAACCCGACCATCCCACCGCCACGGTGGCCGCGCCCATGGCGTATTCGAGGATCAGGTCCCAGCCGATCAGCCAGGCGAAGAACTCGCCCAACGTCGCGTAGGTGTAGGTGTAGCTCGATCCGGCCACCGGGATCAGCGCGGCCATCTCGGAATAGCACAGGCCGACGAATGCGCAGGCGATGCCGCCGAGCACGAAGGACAGCATGATGCCCGGCCCGGCATATTGCGCCGCTGCCGTGCCGGTGAGCACGAAGATGCCGGCGCCGATAATCGCCCCGACGCCCATAGCGGTAATCGACAGCGCGCCGAGGGATTTCGAGAGCTGCTCCTCTCCCTCGCCGCTCTCCAGGATGTCGTCGACGGACTTCCGCCCCATCAGGCCTGAGGAGTCCATCGGCGCATCCTTCCTC
>Ga0182232_1000277_pt1 | contig 13829 bp, 6 predicted proteins | sample G6R1MG_30_FD_155484 | JGI IMG/M metagenome (GOLD analysis project Ga0182232, IMG submission 155484) | Phyllosphere microbial comminities from miscanthus, Michigan, USA - G6R3_NF_07NOV2016_LD2 MG | ecosystem: Host-associated > Plants > Phyllosphere > Phylloplane/Leaf | place: USA: Michigan... | reverse complement strand
CCTCTTTGTTCGCCTCTAGTTTCTATTCTCTATCCTCTATTTTATGTCAACTACTACCCTACGCGGCCTGCTGCGCGAGTATGCGCCCGCGCCCCTCAAAACCCTCGCCCGCCGCGCCTGGCAGCAGGTGGGGCCGCCGGCGGCCACCCCGCGCCCGCGCCACTTATTCGTGTTTGGAGGGCGCACGCAGTACTGGGCCGGCATGGGCCAGGAGCTCTACCGGCAGGAGCCCGCGTTTCGGGCCACCGTGCAGGAGTGCGCCCGGTATGTGCGCAGCCAGGGCGGCCCCAATCTGCTGGAGCAGTTTGAGGACAAGCCCGAGGCGGGCTACCTCACCGAGGAGCGCCGCATCTACTCGCTGATGGTGGTGCAGCTGGCGCTGGTGGACCTCTGGCGGGCCAAGGGCGTGGAGCCCGACGCTTTCATGGGCATCAGCGTGGGCGAGGTGGCCGCCATCTACGGGGCGGGGGGCATCAGCCTGCACGAGGCGCTGGGCACGGCGCGCATGGGCGTGGCCTCCAGCACGCTGGAGCCCCTGCACACGGTGCTGACCGTGGCCGCTTCCCACGCGCAAGCCAGCGAGCTGGCGGGCCGCTGCCCCGTGCCGCTGTTTGTATCGGCCGTGGCCGAGGCCCAGCGCTGCTACGTGGTGTGCCTGGCAGCCGACGTGCCCGCCGCCAAAGCCTACCTGCGCCAGCAAAAGGTGAGCTGCCACGAAATGAAGGCCGCCCCGCCCCTGCCCCCCTACCACACCAGCCTGCTGAACCGCCACCTGGGCACGCTGCGCCAGGCCATGCCCGCCATGCAGCCCCAGCCCCTGGCGCGGCCGTGCTACCTGGCCACGCTGGGCCGCCTGGTGCCGCCAGGCACCGTGCTCGACGGCGATTACATCATCCTGACGCTACTGTATCCTTCGCAGATACACGCCATCGCGCAGGCGGCCCGGCAAGATGGCTATCAGCTGTTTACCTCGCTGGGCACCTACCCGTTTCCCTTCATGAACGAGCGGGCGCAGCAAGCCTTCATGGGCGGCGTAGAGCTGCTGACCATGCTCAACGCCGACACGCCCGAGACGACCACCTTTGCCGCCCTTCAGCAGCAGCTGGCCGGCTACGGGCTGGTGCGCCCCACGCCCCCGGCGCGGCCACAGCTTCCGCTGGCCGGGTTTTTGGCTAAGCTTTCGTTGAAAGACGCGGAGTTTATCGACAACCCGCACCCCACCTTCGATTATTTGCGGGCGCAGGGGCCCCTGCATTTTTTGCCGGCCGAGCAGGGCTGGCTGGTGCTCGGCACCGACCTGGTCAACGAGGTATTGCGGCAGCCGCTGGTGTTTTCGAGCACGGTAAATGCCGAGTTTGATGACCAGCTGATAGGGGCCGACCCGCCGCTGCACACCAGCAACCGTACCGCCACGCAGCCTTATTTCCTGCCCTCGCAGCTGGCTTCGGTAGCCGACTTCACAGCGGCGACCGTAGCGGCGCTGGGCAGCGGCCTCGCCGGGCGGGATTCCTTCGATTTTATCACCGAATTGGCCATTCCGGTGGCGCAGGCGGTGGTGTGCCAGCTGCTGGGCTTGTCGCCCGCCGAGCAGCAGGAGCTGGCGGGCCGACTGCCAGGCCACGCCTACTCGCTTGAATACCTGGAGCCCCTCACCCATTACTTCGCCGAGTACTTCGAGCAGCGCCAACCCACCGACGAGCCGCTGCTGCTCAACCAGTTGCTGCGGCGCGTGCGCCAGGGCAGCCTGGCCTTGCCCGCCGCCATCAACCTGGCCAAAACCATGTGGTTGGCGGGCATTCCGACCAGCAGCATGCTCATGAGCAGCACTGCCCACTACCTGCTCACCTACCCCCATGTGGCCGACGAGCTGAGGGCGCAGCCCGAACTGGTGGAAGCCTTCGTGGAAGAAATGCTGCGCCTGGAGCCCCCGGTGAATTTTATCTGGCGCCGCACCGGCCAGCCCACCACGCTGGGGGGCCACGCGCTGCCCGCCGGCAGCCTGGTCATCCTGGCCATCGCGGCGGCCAACCGCGACCCGGCCCGCCTGCCCAACCCCAACGAGCTGGATTTGCGCCGGCGGCCGGTGCGGCACCTGGCGTTTGGTGGCGGCCTGCACGCCTGCATGGGCGCGCACCTGGCCCGCCTGGAGGTGCGCATCATGGTGCGCTGGCTGCTGGCGCAGGGCCCGGCCCTGCACCTCACCCGGCCGAGCATCCTGCCTAGCTACTACCCCAATTTATACTTCCGGGCCCTGGCCCATTTGCCCCTCACGCTTCAGCCTTCCGTGCCCGCCGATGTCAGCTAGCTCCACCCCCGTCGTAGAAGTAGCGGGCTTATCCAAAAAGTTTTGCGGCCAGCTGCGCACCTCGCTCTGGTATGGGCTGCGCGACATTGCGGCCGAAGCCTGGCCCCGCCGCCGGCGCGGCGCGGCCACCCTGCGCCGCGCCGAGTTCTGGAGCTTGCAGGATGTCTCCTTCGAGCTGAAGCGCGGCGAGGCGCTGGCCATTGTGGGGGCCAACGGGGCCGGCAAAAGCACGCTGCTCAAGCTGCTCAACGGCCTCATCAAGCCCGACGAGGGGTCGGTGCGGCTGGTGGGGCAGGTGGGCGCGCTCATCGAGCTGGGCGTGGGGCTCGACCCCGTGCTCACGGGCCTCGAAAACGTGTTTGTGCGCGCCGCGCTCATGGGGTTTTCGCGCCGCAGCATCGCACCGCTGCTGCCCGCCATCATCGAGTTTACGGGCCTCGGCGATGCCATTATGATGCCCGTGCAGTTTTACAGCTCGGGCATGGTGTCGCGCCTGGCCTATGCGGTGGCGGCGCACCTGCACCCCGACATCTTGCTCGTAGATGAGGTGCTGGCCGTGGGCGACTTCGACTTTCAGCGCAAGTGCATCAACCACATGATAGGCTACCTGGCGGCCGGGGGCTCGCTCATCCTGGTTTCGCACCAGCCGCACCACATTCAGTCGATATGCCAGCGGGGCCTGGTGCTAGACAAGGGCCGCATCACCTTCACGGGCACCGCGGTCGAGGCGCTCGACTATTATTTTTCGCAGCAGCTGGCGGCCAGTGCCGCCAGTGCGGCCAGCGCCGTGAGCCAGCTCAGCGAGGCCCGGCCGGTGGCCATCGAAAACGTGACGCTCACCGGCGCCGAGGCGGGCCCGGTCGTGCAGGTGGGCAGCGAGGTGCTGCTCACACTCACTTATCAGGCTTTTCGGCGCATCGAGCGGGCGGGCTGGGGCTACTCCATCCATACCAGCGATGGCAACGTGTGCATTACGGGGGCCTACTGCCCGCAGCTGGTGGTGCTGCGCGAAGGCCAGCACACCTTGACCTGCCGCCTGCCGCGCCTGCCCCTCACCGCCGGCGACTACCTGGTCAAGGCCGTGGTGTTCGAGTTTGAGTCGCTGCACCCGTTTGCGCTCTGGGGCTGGGAAAACTCGCCCAGCCGGCTCCGGGTAGTCGATGCCCCTAGCCTGGAAAACAACGCGCAAAAGATGATACAGCAGCTCATTACCATCGAAACCGAATGGCCGCAGTAAGCCCCGCCGCGCTGGACGACGCGATAGCGCGGGGCGTGGCCTACCTGCACCAGCACCAGTACCCCAACGGCGAGTTTTGTGCCTATTGCGCGCCCGACGCGCCTATGCAGGCGTGGTGCCTGCCCGACAGCTCCATCTTCCCTACGGCGCTCATCGCGCACTGCCTGCTGCCCCTGGCCGGGCACCCGGCCGCCGAGGAAACGCTGGCCAAGGCCGCCGCCTTCTTGCAGTATCAGGAAAACCACGGCGGCCTCTGGAACCACTTCACGGTGCTGCACCGCCTGCGATACCTGTGCCCGCTCGACGTGGACGACACGGCCTGCGTGTCCGACTTTTTGCGCACGCGGGGCTTCGACTCGCCCTACCCCGCCAACGTGCCGCTGCTGCTGGCCAACCGCGACCGCCGGGGCCTGTTCTACACCTGGTTTGTGCTGCGCCTGCGCTGGCAAACCAACCGCACCTATTGGCGCGTAACGCTGCCCGAGCTGCGGCGGCCCCTCCAGAGCCTGGCCTTTTGGCTGGGCGGCGAGGGCAGCCGCGGCGATGTCGATGGCGTAGTAAATGCCAACGTCTTATACTACCTCGGCGACATCCCCGAAACGCAGCCCGTCATTGCCTGGCTGCTGCGCATCATTGCCGAGCAGCGCGAGGGCGACTGCGACGTGTGGTACCGCGACACGCACATGGTGTACTACTTCATCTCGCGCAATTACTTCCGGGGCATCACCCAGCTGGCGCCCGCCCGCCAGCCGGTTATCGACCGCATCTTGGCCGCCGCCAAGCCCGATGGCCGCCTGGGCGAGACCGTGGTGGACACTGCCCTGGCCGTGTGCAGCCTGCTCAACTGGCGCGCCGCGCCGCCCGAGCTGGGGCCGGCCGCCGAGTTTTTAGTGCGCACGCAGGGCGCGCCCGGCGAGTGGCCGCGCTGGCTGGTGTACTACGGCGGCCCCAAGCGCCTGCTGGGCTGGGGCTCGGAAGAAATAACCACGGCTTTTTGCCTCGAAGCCCTGGCCCGCTACCGCGCCTCGCTGGCCGCGCCCGCTACCAGCGAATGAGCGTCTTCACGTAAAAGCGCAGCAGCTCGCGGTATACGCTGGGGTGGCGGCTCAGGGCCAGCGACTGCCGGATGCGCTGCTGCGCCAGCGGCCAGCTGCGGGTGTCGCGCAGCACCCGGTAGGCGCCCCCAATGCCGAGCAGCGCGGCCCAGCGGCGGGCCGCGTTGCCCACGCGGCGGCGGTGCTCGGGCGGCAGGTGCGCCTCGATGCGGGCAATGGCGCGGCCGGTTTCGGGCAGCACATGGCCCAGGCGCTCTTTTTCTTCGGAGATGGAGCCCGAGCGGCCCCGGTACTCGGCCAGCAGCGCGGGCGTATAAGCCACCGGGTAGTGGCGCGCGATGCGCACCCACATCTCCCAGTCTTCGCTGCAATCGGTGCCGTAAAAGCCGCCCAGCTGCTCGTATACCTCGCGGCGCACCACCGTGCCCGCGTATTGCAGGCACTGCGCCTCGGCGAGGCGCAGCAGCCAGTTTTGCAGCACGCCCGCGCGCGGCTCCAGCGGCCCAAACTCCTGGGTGCGGCGCCCGGCCTCGTCTATCGAGGCGTAGTGGCTGAACGCGGCCCCCGCCTCGGGGTGCTGGTCAAAAAGGCGACCTATTTCGGCGTAGAAGCCGGGCAGCACGCGGTCGTCGCCGTGTAGCAGGTGCACGCGGTGGCCTTGCGCCCGGTTGAGGCACGTTTCGAACGTACGCAGGCTGCCCACATTGGCCGGCTGGCGGTAGTACTGCACCCGGCCCCCACCCAGCTCGGCCACCAGGGCGGCCACGTCCGCGTCGGTGCTGGCATCGTCCACCACTTCTATCTGCATCAGGGCGGGGCCGGGGTCTTGGGCGAGCACACTGCGCAGCGCCTCGCGCAAAAAAGGCGTGCAGTTGTAGGTCGGCAGCATCACCGACCACAGCGGGCGCGTGGCATCGGGGGGCCGGGCAGCTATCTGGGGAGGCGTGGCCAGCGCCCGAACGCCCACCTGTTCAACTACTTGCATACTTAGTGGCACGCCAGACGCGGAGAGCCTTTAATTTACGTAGTTAAATATACCAAAGGCCGGGCTTATTGGTAGCCGCGGCCGCCCTTTGGGCTGGCCCCGGCCCTACGGGCCCGCACCAGCCCGGCCGCCCCTAGCGGGTCAAAACCCCTGTTTTCAGACCCCGCGCCAGCAACTGGCACAAGGTCGCCTCGACCCAGAGCAAGCTCAAACGCCCCTTTTGGGCTGGCCGCGCCCCCTTGTCAGGTTGGGCTTGCGGCTAGCAGCGCACGGGGCTACGTCCAAAATAATATCATTATTTTATAAAATAATAAAAAGCGCCGGCAATAATAAATAAAAATAATACAATTATTAACAACGTTGCAAAATATTTCACTAGTCTAAATAACTCATTCGGATAGAAAAATAAGCAATACAGCTAAATATAGATGCCTTTCATTTTTCATAAAAATAAATTTGGCTCAGCTAAGCACACTACAACACAATTATTCATTCTTCTATGAATTTCTGCAAAATAGCACTCATTCTGGGCGGCGGGCTACTGGCCGCGCGCGCTGGCCGGGCCGCTACCTTCACGGTTACGACGGTGGCCGACTCGGGCACGGGCTCGTTGCGGCAGGCCATCCTCGACGCCAACGCGGCGGGGGCCGGGCCACACACCATCGCGTTCAACATCCCAAGCACTTTGCTCACCGGCCCATTTGGTGGCAAGCGGGCGCTGCTTGCGCTGGCCTCGCCACTGCCGGCCATCACGGTGGCGGGCGTCACCATCGACGGCACCACCCAAACCACCAACGGGGGCGACACCAACACCGGCACGCTGGGCACCGCCACCACGGTGGGCACCGACGCCCTGGCGGTGGCGGCGCTGCCCCGCCCCGAGGTCGAGCTGAGCCTGCCCAACAGCGCGTCGGCCGCAGCGTCGCTGCTTACCATCCAGGGCACCAGCTGCACGGTGAAGGGGCTGGCCATCCACGGCGGCGGCGACGGCGGCAATGGCGGCGGTGGCGACCGCCGGGCCGGCATTCAGCTCGATACCAATGCCAACGGATTTTTGATTACGCAGTGCATTATTGGCAGCACGGCGCTTTCTTTCTCTTACCCTAGCGATGGCACGCAGTGCGCGGTGTTTGGCATCAGCGTGGGCAGCGGAGCGGGCAGCGGCACCATCAGCAACTCGCTCATTGGCTTTACCGGCAACTCGGGCGTGTTCGTTATCAACAACTCGACCACGGCGGCCGTGACTATCGCGGGCTGCCAGTTCAACCAGAACGGCTACAACGTGGCCGGGGGCGATGCCATCACGCTGGGCGGCTCGGCGGCCCTGCCGGTCGGCCCCGTCACGGTGCGCGGCAACCTCATCACGGCGCCCAACTCGAGCGGGGTGCAGCTGGAGGTGGGCTCTACGGGCGCCACGACTATCACGAATAACTCGCTGCTTTCGTGCGGCCTGGGTGGCAACAGCACCAGCAGCTCGCTCGAAGGCTCGGCCATCTGCTACCTGCACCGCAACAACACGCGGGCTGGCAGCAGCGGCGACGTTATTTCCAAGAACATCATTCAGGACTCGGAAGCCTCGGGCATCGTGGTGGGCTACTACCAGCAGGCCGTGCAGATTACTCAAAACCAGCTTCACGGCAACGGCTCGCTCAGCATCGACCTCATCGACAACAGCGCCGCCTACCCCGGCAATGCGACCACCACCGATATGTATGGCAACGGCGACGGCGTGACGCCCAACCGCAACAACGCCACCACGGCCACGGGCAGCTACGCGGCCGTCACGGCCAACTCGCCCAACGCGGGCATTGACTACCCCATCTTTACCACGGCCACGCTCAGCGGCACTACCCTCTCGGTGGCCGGCTACGTGGGCACGGCGGCGGGCCAAACGACGTTTGCCGGGGCTACGGTGGAGATTTTTGAGGCCGCCAACGATGGCAACAACAACGGCCCCGTGGTGGCCAGCACCGCCGCCAGCGTGCCGCACGGCGAGCTAGGCCGCTATTTGGGCACGCTCACTGCCACCAGCACGGGCAGCTTTAGCGGCACGCTCACGGTGAAAGACCTGGCGGCGGGCAACCAGCTGGCCGCCACCGCTTGGCTTAGCACCAAGGGCACTTCGGAAGCCTCTAACCTGATAACCGTGGCGGGCACCCAGCCCCCTACGGCCACCGACCTGACCACGGCCGTGCTGCAAAACACGGCCGCCCGCACCGACCTGGGCGTGTCGCTCCAGGGCACTACCACCACCTCGGGCGCCTCGATTACCTCGTTCACGATTACTTCGCTGCCGGCCGCGGCCGCTGGCTCGCTCTACTACAACAACGGCACGGCCATCAAGCCGGTGGCGGTGGGCCTCAGCATCCCGTACGCCAACCGGGCCAACCTCTCGTTTGACCCCGCCGCCGGCTTTTCGGGCAATGCCGTATTTGGCTACACGGCTACCGACTCGAACAACAAAACCAGCGACGGCAACGCCACGGTGACCATTCCGGTGAACAACCCGCCCACGGCCAATAATATCACCAACGCCACCCTTGCCAACACGAGCGGACAAACGGCCATCAGCTCGCTGCGCGGCACCGACTCGGACGGCACGGTTACGTCGTTCACCATCGCGTCGCTGCCAGCTTCGGGCACGCTTTACTACAATGGCACAGCCATCAGCGCGCCCCTGACCATTTTGTATGCCGATGCCGGCAAGCTGTCTTACGCGCCGGCCAGCGGCTACAATGGCCAGGCCGTATTCACCTACACCGCCACCGACAACGACAACGGCGTGAGCGCGGCGGCCAGCTACACCATTCCGGTGGGCACGGGCGCGGTGAGCGGCAACCAGGCCCCCTCGGCCACCAACGTTACCAACCCCAGCATGGCCGCCGATGCCGGCACTACCACCCTGGCCGCGCTAGCCGGCACCGACCCCAACGGCGACGCCACCATCGCGGGCTTCACCATCACGACCCTGCCCACCAGCGGCACGCTTTACTTCAACGGCGACGTGGCCAAAGCCGGCACGGTAGTGCTGGCCAACCAAGCCAACCTGCTGAGCTTCAAGCCAGCCGGCCAGGGCACCTACACCTTCCGCTACACCGCCACCGACAACCAGGACGCCACTAGCGCTACGGCGGCCACCTTCACCATTCCGGTGGCCGCGCCACTGCCCGTGGTGCTGGTAAGCTTTGAGGCCCGACGCACCGCGCAGGCCGCCACCCTCAGCTGGGCCACGGCCTCGGAGGCGGGCAGCGACTATTTTGCCGTCGAAAGCAGCGCCGATGGCCAAACCTTTGCCGAAGTGGGCCGCGTGGCCAGCCACGGCACCACCCCCCAGGCCCACACCTACCAGCTCGTCGATGCCAACCTGGCCCGCTACGGCGCGGCGCTGGTGTACTACCGCCTGCGCCAGGTAGACCTGAATGGCGCGGTGGCCTACTCGGCCGTGCGCACTGTGGCCGTGCCCGCCGCCCCCGGCGAAGGCCGGGGCCTTGGCGCCCAGGCCTACCCCAACCCCGCCCCCGCCGCCAGCGTGCAGCTGGCCCTCGTGGCGCCTGCCGCCGGCGCGGCCACCCTCAGTATAGCCGACGCGCTGGGCCGCCCGGTGCTGGTGCGCCAGCTCAGCCTCGAAGCCGGGGCCAACAGCCTGGCTTTGCCCGAGGCCGCCCAGTGGGCCAGCGGCGTGTACGTGCTGCGCGTGGCGCAGGGCAGCAGCTACCAGACCATCAAGCTGGTGCGCGAGTAGGCGCGCCCGCAGCCCCGCACAAAAAAAGCCCCTGCACGCAGGGGCTTTTTTGTGCGGGGCTGCGGGCGCGCCTACCGCGCCACCGTGAGGCGCTGGGTAGTGGGCGGCTGGCCCGCAGCCTCGTAGCGCAGCAGGTAGGTGCCAGCCGCTACCGCGCCTACGGCTATTGTGGGGGCAGCCGCCCCGGCGGCCACGGGCTGCGCCAGCACCCGCCGCCCAGCCAGGTCGAGCAGCACCAGCCGCCCGGCGGGCTGGCCAGGTAGCAGCGGCACGGTCAGGCTTTCAGTGGCGGGGTTGGGGTAGGCCGGGGCAGGAAAGGCGGCCGACGGGCGGGCCGCCAAGCCCACCTGCACAGGCGGCAGCGGCGGCTCGGCCAGCACCCGCCGCAGGCCGGGGATGCGAACTTGCAGCACCGAGGCCAAGCCACTACTGCCATCTGCCCCACCTAGCACAAAGCTGGAATCGGCCGCCAGCGGGGCTATTGAAAAAGCTGCAAACGTTGTACTAGGCACCGTGTGCTCTTGTAACAGCTGCCCGGTAGCCGATAAGTGCAGCATCCTCACCGAGTAGTTGTTGAACTTAGTGATGTAAACTGCCCCTAGCAACGAGCCATCGGCCAGTTCCAGCCCTTGGCTAAGCTCGGGGGGGTAAAATCTGAAAGAGTTAGTAGGTCGGTAGACATAAGTCCACTGCTCCTGCAGGTTTGCATCGAGCCGCGTGAAGCCGCAGGCGGCGACGCCCGCGCTGTCCAGCAGGCTGACCACCAAAAAGCCCCCGTTGCGCAGGGCGCGCACGCCCGTTACCAGCACACCCACACGGGCGGGCTTGCGGGCCGGAAACTTGCGGCTCGTGAGCGAGTCGCCTTGCTGGTTGGCTTCCAGCACCAGGCCGTAACTACTCACCCCCACCGAATCTACATTCCAAGTGCCGGCCAGCAGCAGGTTGCCGCGCACCGTGTACACGGGTCGGAAAAAGCCGAAGGTGCGCCCAGTGACTGCCCCGCCCCCACCGCGATTGCTGGCGTAGATGCGCCGCCATTTCACCTGCCCTACGCTGTCCACTTTCAGCAAACTGGTAATCGGTATGGGAGCCGCCCCACTCGATATGGCACTGATATACATGCCACCATCGGGCGCTTCGGCCAAACCCTGCGCAAGTCCATAGGCGCTGCGCGAAGTATATGCGCGCGCCCAGCGCAACTGCCCCTGCCGCGTATAGGCATACAAATGCACGCGAACAGAATCGGTGAAAGCAGTATGTAGTACGCGCACTTGCCCGCGCCGTGTAGGCACGATAAAGGTGGCTTGTGCGGCTAGAGAGCCTTGAGGTGTGAACCGAGTAGCAGCCAGCGAAGCAAAGCGAGCCGTATCGCAGCTACCGCGCCGTATCCAAACCAGGCCGGTGGGGGTCGTGGTTGTCACGTTGTAGCTGCCGTTGGGTAGGGTAACCCGGAAAAGCAGGGCCGAATCCGGGCTGATTGCGGTTAGTCCCCCACGGTAGAGCAAATTCACTCCCTGCTGGGGGATAGTTTGGCCTTGCTGCTGCTGACACACCAATTGCTGGGCCAGGGCGGGCCGTAAACTGGCAACCAGCCAGCCTACGACGACGAAGAAAGTCCGCATGGCGTTTGGCCTAATGAGAGACTACAATGCGTTGTTGGCGCTGCACCTGCCCATCGAGCACCAGCGTGAGCTGGTAGAGGCCGGCCGGCCAGCTTTGCACGTTCACTTCGGCCTCGCCCTGCCGGGCGGGCAACGCCTGGCGCAGCACCACGCGGCCCAGCGCGTCGTAGGCCAGCAGCTGGGCAGTGGGGGCGCCGGCGGGCAGCGCATAGGGCACGTGTAACACATTGCCCGCCGGGTTGGGGTACGCCGCCAGTAATTGCGCCGAAGCAGCGTGGGCCGCCAGTACGGTCGCTTGGGCAGGAGAGGCCGCTGGCCGCGTGGTAGTGGCTGGGCTAGCCGGCAGCACGCAGGTGCAAGCCGGCTCATAGGCGCGCAGCAGGCGGCAGGCCACGCGGGCCGAGGTAGTGCCCGAGGCGGCGGCATGGCTCAGCAGGGTGCGGCTGGTGGCCGCCAGCGGGCGCAGGCTTGGCAGGAAGCTACCCATCTGGTCAGTGGCCTCCGTCAAATTCAGGTACGCCTTCAGCTCGTCATTGGCCGGGGTGCGCTGCCGCAGCCAGCCAAGCAAGCGGCTGGTGTTGGGCTGGTCGTGCTGAGCCCGGTAGTACTCTAGCAGCTGCAAGCCAATGGCCAGCTGGTTGGGCAGTGTCATGGTGCCGGGCACAGCTAACCGGGCCTCTAGTAGCGGCAGGTGGATTGCCTGCGCGGGCTGGCGGCGGATACTCTTGAGCAGTTGGTCTTGCTGGGCCGCGGTTAGCCCTATCCTGCTCAGGCTGTCTAGCTTGGCAAGCAGCGTGGCAACGCTTAGTGATAGCACACCGGGCTGATACTGTCGGCTATTCACGCCCGGCGCGGTGCCACCGCAGGCATTGAGTGGACTGCTACCGTCTAAATTTATTCTGGTAGGCCCCGGCCCGGAAGGGCGCACATTTTCATTGGAACTCAAGCTAAAACGCATGTAATCTAGCCTATTGGTGCTATTACTTGGATTGTCGTTTACCAATGGTTGATGATTGCCGCTCATCCAATAAGCAGGAAACTCGTTGCCATTGCCTGAGTTATTTAACCCAGTTGTAATCACGGCCATATCCTTGAGCCAGATGCCAATCGGGTCCGTTACGGTGCTGTAGACATCGTTCAGAAACGAGTTGCAGCGAATGGTCGCGGTGACGGTCGCGCCGAAGTTTTGATTGCCCCAAGGATAAAAGACCACATCGGCCGCGTTGTTGACGAAGAAGTTTTTCGTAATGCTGATGTTCGCGCCGTTGTGGTCGTCGGTCAGCGAGGCAATGCCCTCGTCCAGGTTGCGAAAGGTATTCCCGCTCACCGAGCCACTAAGGCTGCCCCCCTGGCTGGGATAAAGGTCGATACCTACCCGCAGGTTGCCACTGGTGCTCAGCGGGGCCGGCGCGCCTTCGATGGTATTATCGGCGAGCAAGAGGCTGTAGTCACTGGTATAGATGCCGGCGGGGCCACCGTGCTGCGTCTGCACCGTGCCACTAGCGGGCACGGTTAGGTGGTTGGCCAGAAATTCGGGCGAGCCGACCTGCGGCACATTCCAGGCCGTCATGGCGGCCCAGCCGCAGGTGCGGAAGGTATTGCCAGTGAAATGGCCCCGGCCGGCCGTGGCGTATATCCCGAAATACGTCAGGTCGCTAAACGTATTACCGGCAAAGGTGGCCGCGTCGTAGTTGCCCCCGAATACCGCATTGCGTTGGTAATCCTTTTCCGCCAGCAAGATACCGTAAAGACCATCCTGAAAAACGCACCCCATCGCGCCTGCTCGTGGTTGCGCGTTTTTATTACTAGAGAATTCGTACAGCCCCACGGTGTTATGCAAGAAGTTGGTATCAGCCAGGTAGTACTCGTTGCCGGCGCGGCTATTGACGCCGGTTTGCGCCCCGCTTATCTGGCTCCGAATGCCATTGGCCGCCTCGGTGCGGATAGTGCCTTTGCTGTCGAGCCACACCCCGCCCCACTGCGCCCCGGTGCAGGAGGTGCGCAGCGTGGCTCCGCTCAGCTCCAGGCCGGCACGCTGCACTACCAGGGTAGTCTGGTCGGTATCGGCGCTGGCATTGTTATAAGGCAGGCCGCTGGCCCCATCTACCAAGAACGTGGTGCCGGGTCGCAGCTCAAAGGTGCCGTTTTGCAGGTGCACGGTGCCGCGCACGTGGTAGGTGCCATCAAATACCACCCGCCCGCCATAGGGGGCCGCGCTGGCGTCGATAGTCGTGATGCTGCCCAACAGGCCCAGGTCGGCCGGGCCGATACCGGGCGGGGCCACGTAGGTAGCCGCCGCGTTTTGGGCATACACATTGTTTACCGTCACGGTAGCCTGCGAGGTATAATCCTGGCCGTTGATGGTTACAGTCAACATGTAGGTCATCGTCTGAGTGGGGGCCACCGTCAGGTTGGGCGTGTTGGCCAGCGGCGTGCCGTCGGGCAGCGTCCAGCGGTAGGTAGCGGCTACCAGCTCGGGCATGGGGTCCGTACCCAGCGTTACGCTGCTGGGGCCGGGGCTGCCGGCGCAGCTCCGGCCTAGCACCACGTCGGGGCCGGCCTCGGTGAGGGGGCTCAGCGTTACGTTGTCGATGAAGTAATAGGCTCCATCCATAGTGCCTGGCCCGTCCGGTTTATATTGGTTGGCATTGCCGTCACCAAAATAACCAACTACAATCCGCAGGTCAGGCGTATTGGCCATTGCGGCGGTAGCAGTGAATACGCCCCCCACGCGCTGCCAGTTCAGGCTGTCCGGTATATTTTGGGCCGGTGGATTCGCCGTTTTGGGATGATAGTAGCGCGGGTTGCCACTGATGGTAGGTGTACGAGGAATCCGCCCCAGGGTATTGGCAATCGGGAAAGCGGGCCCGCTGCTGCCGGGCT
>Ga0182232_1000276_pt1 | contig 13851 bp, 14 predicted proteins | sample G6R1MG_30_FD_155484 | JGI IMG/M metagenome (GOLD analysis project Ga0182232, IMG submission 155484) | Phyllosphere microbial comminities from miscanthus, Michigan, USA - G6R3_NF_07NOV2016_LD2 MG | ecosystem: Host-associated > Plants > Phyllosphere > Phylloplane/Leaf | place: USA: Michigan... | reverse complement strand
CTGAAGGCCGGCACCCCGGTCTACGACGGGGAGGGGGCCACCTGCCCGGCGGAAGCCTCGGGGATCGTCGGGTTCTGCACCCGGCCGTGATGGCAGCGGGTGGCACGTTCTTCCTCTCGAAGGCCGTGGGCTCACCCCTCTCCCCGCAAGCGGGGCGAGGGGAATTCCGCCTGCACGCCCGAGTGAAGGCTAAAGCCTGCGCCACCGTGCAAACGATCGGAAACCCGATAGGAGCGGCCCCGATCAGCCGCCGGTCTCGTGCAGCCAGTCCAGCATCCCGGCGGCGGCGGCCCGGCCGCCCGCGAAGGCGCCCTGGAGCAGGTAGCCGCCGGTCGGGGCCTCCCAGTCGAGCATCTCGCCGGCCAGGAACAGGCCCGGGCGGGCGCGCAGCATGGCGCGGCCGTCGAGGGCGTCGAGGCGCACCCCGCCGGCCGTCGAGATCGCCCGCTCGATCGGGGCCGAGCCGACGAGGTCGAGGGGCGCGGCCTTGATCAGCCCGGCCAGCGCCTCGGGCTCGGCCGGAAGGGCACCGGCCGCCTCGCGCAGCAGGCCCGCGGCCACCGGCGAGAGCCCCGCGGCCTTGCGCAGACGGGTCGCGGTCGAATCCCCCGGCCGCGCCTCGGCGAGGCGGCGGGCCAGAGCGTCCCGGGTCAGGTCGGGACGCAGGTCGACGATCAGGCGGGCGCTTCCCCGCGCGGTGATCGCCGTGCGCAGGACGCGCGACAGGGCGTAGACCGCTCCGCCCTCGATCCCGGTCTGGGTGATCACCGCCTCGCCCCGCACGGCCGTGCCGTCGCAGGCGAGTGCCACCCGCTTGAGCGGCGCGCCGGCAAAACGCTCGCGGAACAGGTCGGACCAGGCCACCGCGAAGCCGGCATTGGCCGGCTCCAGGGGCGCGACCTCCACGCCGAGCCCTTCGAGGAGCGGCACCCAGCGCCCGTCCGAGCCGAGCCGCGGCCAGCTCGCCCCACCGAGCGCCAGCAGGGCTGCCCGGGGCCGGATCTCGACCGCGCCATCGGGCGTCTCGAAATGAAAAGACCCCTCGGCGATCGCCGTGAGCCGATGGCGGGTGCGGATCCGGACGCCGAGCCGGTCGAGCCGCGCCAGCCAGCCCCGCAGCAGCGGCGACGCCTTGAAGCTCGTCGGGAACACCCGTCCGCTCGACCCCACGAAGGTCGGCTCGCCGAGTTCCGCGCACCAATCCCGCAGCGCCTCCGGGGGGAAGGCCGCGATGGCCGCGTCCAGATGGCCGGCGGGATGGTAGCGGGCCAGGAAATCCGCGCGCGGCTCGCTGTGGGTGAGGTTGAGGCCGCCGCGCCCGGCGATCAGCAGCTTGCGGCCCACCGACGGCATCCGGTCATAGACCGTGACCGCACGGCCGGCCTGCGCCAGCACCTCGGCCGCAGCCAGCCCGGCCGGCCCGCCGCCCACGATGGTCACCTCTTGGGCGATGTTGTGTGTGTCGTCCGGCATCCGCCTGGAGAGGGGCAGACCGCCTCTGCCTGTCAAGCCGGAAGGGCTGGGGGGAGGCGGGACGCAAAGGCGTGCGCTACGCGCCGTGCAGGTTCACCCGTGAAGCTGTAGGAACCAAAATGCGACACAGATAGGTTCTTCTCCGTTCTCCGCCTCGCGGAGATGGACGACCTTCGTATCCGAGGGCCGTCGGCGCACTTATCCCTCTCGCCGAGCTGTCCATTCCACACGGATGCGGACGGCCGTGCAGCTCGGACCAAAGGTCAAGATACGTGGGCCCTCCCATCGCCGTCACCGGGATCCAGGCGCAGCCAGCCCCCGCCGCCGCCCGGGAGCGCCTCAGCCCCCTCGAGATCCGCGCGATCGTGTTCGGCCTGATGACCGCGATGCTGCTCGCGGCCCTCGACCAGACCATCGTGGCCACCGCGATGCCGACCATCGGGCTCGCTCTCGGCGATGCCGCAAACCTCCCCTGGATCGTCACGGCCTACCTGCTGGCCTCCACGGCGGTCACGCCGCTCTACGGCAAGCTGTCCGACATCCACGGCCGGCGGATCATGCTGCTGATCGCCATCGCGACCTTCGTGCTCGGCTCGCTCGCCTGCGCGGTGGCCCCCACCATGGTGACCCTAGCGCTCGCCCGGGGCCTCCAGGGTATCGGCGGCGGCGGGCTGATCGCCCTGTCGCAGACCATCCTGGCCGACATCATGGCGCCCAAGGAGCGGGCGCGCTACCAGGTGGTGATCGCCGGCGTGTTCGTGGCGGCCTCGGTGGCGGGCCCCCTGCTCGGAGGCTTCTTCGCCCAGCACCTGCACTGGTCGCTGATCTTCTGGATCAACCTGCCGATCGGCTTTCTCGCCTTCGCGCTGACCAACGCCAAGCTGAAGCTGCTGCCGCGCAACGAGCGCCGCCACACGCTGGACTATCCCGGCGCGGTCCTGCTGGTGCTGAGCTCGACCACCCTGTTGCTGGCCCTGAGCTGGGGCGGCGTGCGCTATCCCTGGGGCTCCGCTCCGGTGCTCGGCCTGCTTGCCCTGGCGGCGATACTGGGCGGCGGGTTCGCGGCCCGGCTCGCCACGGCGGCCGAGCCGCTGATCCCCACGGAGGTGCTGAAGGACCGAGTGGTCTACAGCGCCACCCTGTCCGCCTGCTTCGCGATGGGTACCTTCATCGGCTTGACCATCTACGTGCCCATCTTCCTGGAGGGCGTGATCGGGCTCACCGCCAGCGAGTCCGGCGTGGCCCTGGTGCCGCTGATGGTCGGCACCGTCACGGGGGCCACGCTCTCGGGCCGGTCGATGCTGCTGTTCCGGCACTACAAGCGCCTGCCGCTCGCCATGATGAGCCTCAGCATCGCCTGCTGCGCCGTCATCGCCCTGGAGGGGCGGGCGCTGCCGTTCTGGCTGATGGAGGTGCTGTTCGCGCTGCTCTCCATGGGGATCGGGACGATCCTGCCGCTCTCCACCATCGCGATCCAGAACGCGGTGGCGCCCCACCAGCTCGGCATCGCGACCGCGGCGATGAATTTCTTCCGCTCGCTCGGCGGCGCGCTGATCGTGGCCGCCTTCGGGACGATCGTGCTGGGCGGCGCCACCGGGACCGGGCACGATGTCGAGAGCCTGATCCGCGGCGGCGATCCCGCGCAGCTCGCCCTGACCTTCCGCTGGGTATTCCTGGCCGCCTGCTTCGGCCTGGTGGCGGCCTTCGGGTTCCTGGCGCTGATGGAGGAGCGGCCGCTGGGTGGATGCAGCCTACCGACGATGAGCGGGGAACCGGCGCCAAGTGTCCCTTCGGAGCCGCCGCAGGCTGTTTGACAGCCGGCTGTCAGTGACCGCCACCCACTGCTTTGCGCCCCGCATAAGACCGAAGGGCATGCATGAGCACCGACCTCCATTCCGATGTCGCGGCCTTGCTGGACGCGTACGTCGCGGAGCAGATGCGGCCATGGCAGGACACGGGCTTCAGCACCGCTATCCTGAATAATCACCTTCGATATCTGAATCGGTTCTCTTCGATCGGGGTGTTCCAGATTTCCGGAACCGCTGTCACACTGCTGGACGACCCCTCCAATCACATGATGCACCCCGAAATACATATCGCGCGTTCATTGCTACTGGGGTCACCTCATCGCAGCGCTCCGCGCTTGTCCCGTCGGCCGGGACAGGCTCATCGCCGTCGATATTCAGGATCAGGCTGGGGGTCCGGTCTTCACGTTCCAGAAGCCTGCGGACCAGCACAACCTGCTCCTGCCGGACGTCGATCTCATCGGCCTCGATTATCTTGCGGCCGCCCCGCGGGACCACCTCGGCTACGCCGACAAGGCGCCCGTGGCGACTTCCTGCGGATAGACCACGAGCAGCGGCCACATCACCGCGGATGCGGCGCGCGCCTTCGCAGGGCGGCCCGAGGTCGATATTAGGCTGACCTCCATCGTGCAGTGCGATCCGGAAGCTGAATAGCTGCTGTGCGCGGAGGGGTTCGGCACCGGTCCGCGGGACTGGGACTTTACCTTTTGCGGCAAGCCCGCCCTCTCCCTAGAGCGTGTTATTGAGTTTTAGCGCGGACAGCGTTCAGAATAAGCGCTCGATCACAGGTTTCCAAAGGGCTCGCAGCCCTTTGGCCGGGTTCGGGGGCGGAACCCCGAGCGCAGGGTCAACCCTGCACCCGCAAAAGGTCATAGACTTTTTAAAACCAAACTTTTCCCCAACATCGATAAATTTATTGCAAATTTTGCCCAATAGGCAGTCATTAATACGCTTTAGAAGACAACAGCGCGCCCTGTTCCCGGCCAGCCATCATCCTGAAGAGCAAATGCGTGCTGATGCAATACCGCAGTGACTGCGTCGTGCACTATTACCCCGCTTGATCGACGACCGAACCATGCTTGACATCACGGGCGAAGATTAGGTCGTTGCGATCACCTCGGACGAGCGGCAATCCTTGGGTCTGTACGTGCCGATTACGGCGGCCGGGACGCATTTTGTCGAGACCGTGCTTTGCAAGGTCGCCTCCCTCACCTATAGGGATGCCCTCCTCAAGGCGTATGCCGACCGTCTTCGGTAGGGCTCCGACGTGTCCAGGCCTGCGCCCATCGCACCGAATCATCCGGTTCCGTCGGGACGACTGGCGCGGCCAGGGACGCTTCAGCATGGCACAGATAACGGATACGCCTTACACAGGCCTTATGTACCAAGACTTCATCGCGCGGCTCGTCGCCGAGCGGGAAGCGCGGACCTACCTAGAGATCGGCGTCCAGAACGGGATCAATCTCTCCAAGATCGCCGTCCCGTCCGCGTTCGGCGTCGATCCCGGATTCGCCCTGACGGTCGATCCGATGGCCGGGAAGGAGTCCCTCCGCCTCTACCGGATGACGAGCGACCGTTTCTTCCGCGACCATGCCGCGGAGGTCCGTTCCGCCGGTCCGCTGGATTTCGCGTTCATCGACGGCATGCACCTGTTCGAGTACCTGCTTCGGGACGTGTACAACACCGAGCGGTTGTGCGGTCGCGCCGGCCTGATCACCATCCACGATTGCCTGCCCTTCAACGGTGAGATGATCGAGCGGCAGAACAACATGTCGAGGCGGACGCCCGGGCCGTGGGCCCCGGCGTGGACCGGCGATGTCTGGAAGATCCTCCCCATCCTCCGGAGATATCGTCCGAACCTCCAGGTGATCCTGGTCGATTGCGCACCGACCGGTTTGGTGTGCGTCACCAATCTCGATCCGTCCTCGACCGTCCTGGAGGATCGATACCTCGACATCGTCGCGGAGTATCACGCGATGCCCAACGACCGGGCGGCGCTGGAGGCCTTCTTCGAGACGCAGCAGATCGTTTCGGCCTCTGCCCTGCTGGCCAATTTCGGCCATTCCCTCCCGTTCCGGATCTGATCCATCCAAAGCGATGGGCCCGGCCTCGGCATTCCGGGGGCGGCCGCCGCGCCCTGATCCGCCTCACCCGTTCTGCCCGCAGCCGCAGCCCGCCGCATGCGCGCCGCCGACCCAGCGCGAGCCGCGAATCACGCGGCAGAAGTTTCGCTTGCGGAAACCCGGCTCCTTGTCGGCGATGACGTCGGCCTTCACGTTCCCGAAGGTGGTCTCCGGCTTGTGCCAGATACCGTTGTAGAAGGCCTGGATGATGTAATCCTTGAACTCCGGCGTGCGGGGGTAAGCGGCCACGACCGCCGCGCGCTCGGCGTCGGAATAGTCCCCGTAGAGCAGGTCGTGGGCGCCTGCGGTTTCCGGGACGCGGACACGCTCCGGCGTGCCTTCCGACGACGCGTCGGCACGACCCCGGCGGAGTACCGGCGGCGGTACGCCCGGCCGTGCCCTTGAATCGCCCGGTTCGCCCGCTTAATTCGCTCCCATCGGCTGCGGGCCCCTCTGGCGGGCGCTGTTCAGCGCCCGTGATGTCGGAGCCGATGCTTTCCTTCCGGAATCAGCATCAGGTCCCGCACATGATGGACGTTCTCACCGTCGAATGGCTCGGCAAGCCATTGTGGATGTGGCTCGGCTTCCACGTTCTTATCGCCTGCCTGCTCGCCTTCGATCTCGGGCTGCTGCACCGGGACAAGGAGCATGAGATCGGCGTGCGGGAGAGCCTGCTGCTGACCGGCTTCTACTTGTCCCTCGGCCTCGCCTTCGGCGGCTGGATCTGGTGGTATCTCGGGCCTCAGGCGGGTGAAGAGTACGTCACCGGCCTCGTGGTCGAGAAGTCGCTGTCCATGGACAACGTCTTCGTCATCGCCATGATTCTGGCCGCGCTCGGCATCCCCCGCGCCGCCCAGCACCGGGTCCTGCTCTGGGGGATCCTGGCCGCCGTGCTCCTGCGCGGCCTGATGATCGGCCTCGGCGCGGCCCTGGTCCACCAGGTCCACTGGGTGCTGTCGCTGTTTGCCGCCTTCCTGATCTTCGCCGGCCTGAAGATCCTGTTCTCGGGTCCCGAGGAGGAAGGCGACTTTCAGAACAGCGCGATCGTGCGCTGGATCAAGAAGACCTTCCGGGTCACGCCCGAGCTGCATGGCCAGCATTTCGCGATCCGCCGGCCCGATCCGGCCACCGGCCGGAAGGCCCTGTGGTTCACCCCGTTGGCCCTGGCTCTGGTGCTGGTCAACGGCGCCGACGTGATCTTCGCCGTCGACAGTGTGCCCGCGATCTTCGCGATCACCACCGACACGTTCGTGGTCTACACCTCCAACATCTTCGCGATCCTGGGGCTCCGCGCCCTATATTTCGCGCTCGCCGCGATGGTCGACCGGTTCGCGTATCTCAAGACCGCGCTCGCCTTCATCCTGATCTTCATCGGCGCCAAGATCGTTGTCGCCGATACGTTCGGGCTGATCCACGTGCAGCCCTGGGTCTCCCTGGTGGTGACCCTGTCGTTGCTGGCGATCGGCGTGCTCTACAGCCTGTGGCGCACCCGCAGCGACGCCCCGGCCCCCGCGGTCTCCGGCTCAGCACGCCAGGAGGCGGGCGCCCACCGCGCCTAAGGTCCAGGTTTCAAAGGGTCGAGACCTTTTGCGGGTTCGGGGCAGAGCCTAGTGTCTCGGGGGCTCCGCCCCCGAACCCCGCCAAAGGGCTGAGCCCTTTGGAAACCACGGGATTTTCAGCCTCGTGTCGGCAGGGCGGCGATCAGGTCGCGCAGGGTGGTGATGGTCGAGGCGTCGGCCACCCCGTCCACCCGTGCCTGGCGGAAATGGCGCTGGAACGCCGTGACGACCGCATGCGTGCGCGCGTCGAAGACACCGGTCAGCGGCAGGTCGTAGCCGTAGAGCGCGAACATCGCCTGCAGCGCCTCGACGGGCTGTCCGGCATCGCCCTGCGCGAAGAACCGTCCGTCCCGCAGGCGGGCCGGCGGCACGCTGTGGCCGACACCCTCCGCGGCGAGGCGGTCCCACGGAAACGTCTCGCCCGGATCCTCCTTGCGCTCGGGCGCCACGTCGGAATGGGCCAGGATCCGCTCGGGCGGGATCGGCCAGCGTTCCAGGATGTCCCGGGCGAGCGCGATCACCGCGGCGACCTGCGCCTCCGGATAGGGCGGCAGCCCGCCGGCATGGCCCGGATGGACGATCTCGATCCCGATCGAACGGGAATTGAGGTCGGTGACGCCCTTCCAGGCGCCCCGGCCCGCGTGCCAGGCGCGGCGCGCCTCGGGCACCATCTGGACGATGCCGCCATCCTCGAACACGAGATAGTGGGCCGAAACCTCGCTCAGCGGATCGCGCAGCCGCGCCAGGGCGGCGGCCCCGCTCTCCATGCCGGTATAGTGCAGGATCAGCATGTCGGGGGGAGGGCTGCGGCGCTCGCCATGATTCGGCGAGGGCGCGACGCGGCGGGCGAGGGGGCTGTCCGGGACGAGGCTCACCGCTACCCGCGCTCCTGCACGATCCGGTCGTAAGCGGCGTTGATGGCCGCCAGCCTCTTTGTGGCGATCGTCACCGCCTCGGCCGGGAGGCCCCGGGCGAGCGCCCGGTCGGGATGGTGCTCGGCCACCAGCGCCCGGTGGCGTGCCTTCACGGCCGCCTCGTCGGCGTCGCGGTCGAGCCCGAGCACTGCGTAGGGGTCGTCCGGCAGCCGCACGTGCCGAGCCGCGATGCGTTGGAAGGCGGTCTCGTCGAAGCCGAAGATCCCCGACACGGCGCGCAGGTAGCGCTCCTCGGCCTCGTGGAGGGCCCCATCGGCGCCGGCGATCTGGAACAGGCCGTCGAGTACATCCTCGAGGAGGGCAGGCTCGTCGCCGAAGGTCGCCGCGAGTTGGCGGGCATAGGCTTCGAAGCCGCTGGTGGTTTTCTTCGCCAGATCGAACAGGCGCTCGACGCCAGCCCGCGCCGAGTCTTCGACGTGAACGACCCGGCCGAACGCCTCGACCTCGGAGGGCAGCACGACGCCGTCGGACTTGGCCATCTTGGCGGCGAGGGCCACCAGCCCGGTCGTGAACACCACGTCGCGGGGCGTCGGCCCGAAGGGTGCGCCGATTCGGTCGACCAGGAAATGGCCGGCGACGCCGCCGATCAGCGCCCCGAGGGGACCGCCGACGGCGAGCCCGAGCCCGGCACCCCCGAGCTTGCCCCAGGGCCCCTGAGGCTTGCCCTGCGGCTTGGCCTCCTGGCTCATGGGCGGGGCGATCCCGAACGGGATCGTGGACTCGGTGCGATCATGGTCGACGGCTTTGCGTCCCGCGCCGGGGACGCGCCCGGCCGGGGGCCGGGATAGCCGCTCCTCAGGCGGCGCGGAAGGGCCGGGACGCGCCCGGCCCCCGCTCTGGGCGCTTTAGCGGCAGTAGATGTTGCCGTAGGCGTCGCGGTAGGTGCCGTAGGGGCAGCGCGGCGCGGTCGAGGCGCCCACGATGGCGCCGCCGGCACCGCCGATCGCGGCACCCGCCAGCGCGCCGCCCGCCCGGCCCGTGGCGGCGGCGCCGATGGCCGCACCGGTGAGCGCGCCGAGGCCGGCGCCGCCCAGAGCCCGGTCCTCCGGGGTGTTGCAGGCGCCCAGCGACAGGGCGGCGATGGTGGCGAGGGCGGCTGCGGTCAGCTTCTTCATGGTCCCCTGATCTCCCTTGTGCATCCGGTCCGGCCGTCGGCCGTGATCGTCGCGGATCGCGGTGAGCTTAGCAGCAATGCAATGCCTGCCATACGGCTAAGGTTCCACACGCGGCGACGGAGTTGCACCATCTTCCCGTCTCGCCCTATGCCACCGGTGTGAGACGACGCTCCGGCCGGGGCGCCGCGGCGCCATCCCCGAGGGTCCCATGTCGAGAGCCACCACGATCGTCCGCCGGGCCGCGGTTCGCCCCGACCGCGTCGCCGATACGGTGAGCCTCGACCACGCCGCCCGGGCGGCGGCCTCCGGATCCCTGGTGGCGGAGGGCGGCCTCGGGTTCGATGTCGCGCTCGTCAAGGCCGCGGCGCTGGAGGACGGCGATGCCCTGCGTCTGGAGGACGGCCGCCTCGTGGCGGTACGGGCCGCCCCGGAGGACCTCCTGGAGATCCGCGCCGAGAACCCGGCCCGGCTGACCCGCCTGGCCTGGCAGCTCGGCGGCAATCACGTCCCCGCCGAGATCGCCGCCGACGTGCTCTACGTCCCGGCCTCGCCGGCCAATGCCGAGCTCATCCGTGGGCAGGGCTGCACGGCGAGCCCGGTCTCGCGCCCCTTCCGGCCCGAGCGCGCGGCGCACGACCACAGCACCTGTGGGCACGACCACAGCCACGACCATCACGGGCATGATCACGGGCACGCGCACCAGGATCACGGGCACGGGCACGACCATGGTCACGATCACGCCGATCACGGCCATGACCACGCCGAGGCCCACGACCATGGCAAGAGCCACGACCATGGGCATCCCGGGCACGTCCACGGCCCCGGCTGCAACCACGACCATTAGAAGCCAGCCAGCCGGCCGGACCGGCTCCCACGGCGTCCGGACTCCCGCGCGAAGCCCCCGCCGCCCCGGCGCACACGCAGCGCCCGTGGCCGGCGCGATCCCCGGGTTGGGAGATCGCCGGATCGCTGCGCAGCGCCCGATGACGCGGCGGGAGGATGGCGCGCCACGATCCTCCCGGTTTCGCCCCCCGCCTCGGCAGGCCTCGAATTCTCCCGCCGAAGACCAGCCGCGACGAGCCTTCGGATCGCTTAAAATACCGGGGTTTCGAATAAAGATGATCTGATATTTTGATCGATCAAATATTAAAATCGAACTTTTCAGACACGGCACCATCAGCCCATCGCCGCTTCCAGATCACCAAGTGTTGCATCAAGATCACAGACTCTGAGCTAAGCTTTCGATACGACGCCCAGGAATTCATTTCTTGGACCACCATTCCATGCGTAAGATCATTGCGTCCCTGACAGCCTTTACGGCGCTCACCACCGCCGCTGCCGCAGCAGATCTGCCCCGCCGCGCGTATACGCCCCCGCCGCCGCCCGTTCCGGTCTTCTCCTGGGCCGGGGCGTATTTCGGCATCAACGCCGGTTACATCACCACGACCAAGGACAGCGTGACGACGGCCGGCGTGTTCCCGGGCAACACCGGCGTCCGGGTCGGCAACCGTCCGGCCGCGCTGGGCCTGCCGCGGGACGGATTCACCGGCGGCGGCCAGCTCGGCTACAATTTCCAGTTCACGCCGGGCTTGGGCTTCGTCGCCGGCGCCGAGGTCGATCTGGCCTATACCGACCTGAACCGCACCCGCAGCACAACCGGGCGCCTCGGCGGGATCAGCACCTTCCGGCAGATGGGCGACTCCCTCGGGACCGTGCGCGGGCGCGTCGGCTACGCCTTCGACCGCACCCTCGTCTACGCCACCGGCGGCTTCGCCTATGGGGCCGAGACCTATCGCGGCGTCTTCCAGACGGCAGCCGCCCAGCCGAGCTTCTACGGCAGCAGCTCGCGCGTCGAGACCGGCTACGCGGCCGGCGGCGGCATCGAGTTCGCGCTCCCCACCGATTCCGTGTTCAACGTCTTCCACTCCAACGCGGTGACCCTGAAGGGCGAGGCGCTGTACTACGATCTCGGCCGCCGCACCGTCCCGCTGGTGGCGGTCGGACCGGGCGTGGGCGCCTACGCCGCCCGCTTCCGGAACGAGGGCGTGCTCGGCCGCTTCGGCTTGAACTACAAGTTCGGCAGCTAGAGCCTTCGCCGCGGAAGCCTGGTCGATCCAGGTTTTCCGGTCCGAGCGGCTGGCGCGATGCGCGAGCCATCAAGGGCTTCGCCTGAGATCGTCGCGATCGCTGGTGGGCTCTTCGGGGACCGACGGACCGTCGATCGTTAGGCCCTCGCGCATTCCGCGGGGCGATGCGGCGCGGGTTCGCCCGCGCCGTCCGTTTGCCGATCCCTCGGCCGCGGCATTCCCCGCCCGATCAAGCTGGTCGCCCGGTCGAAGGCCGCCCCAGGAGCCATCTCCCGGGCTTTTCCATTCTTCAGAGCCGCTTCGGCACCGGCCGCCGGCAATAGGCGCGGGCCTCCGTCTCCGCCAGGCCGTCCTGGGCTGTCACGCATTGGTCGAGGGTCAGCCCGATGCTGGCCGCGTAGGGCTCGTTCGGCGACAGGGCGGCGCGGGCGAGGCTGGCCAAGTAGAACAGGAACGCGGCCGCCGCGACGAGCAGCGCGGCCACGAGCGCAAGGTTCAGCATCCGCTCCAATCCCGGCGTCGCCGAAGGACCGTGCGGCCTCACGGGAAGCCCACGAGCAGCTGCGCCAGCGCGAGGAGCACCAGCCCCGCGCAGATCAGCACGAGGGCGGTGCGATCGAAGCCGCTTCGGCGCATGGCGGTCCGGCCTAACACGCGCGGCGCGGCGGGACGCTCACTGGAGCAGGCCCCACAAGCCTGTGGCCAGGCCACAGGTGAGTGACACCAGCGCGGCGCCGAGCAGCGCGCGATCGATGCGGCGCGCGACCCGATCCTCCTGTTGAAATTCGACCATGGCGCGCCTCCCTCGAACCGAAGACTGGCGGCCGCCTGTTGCTACCCTGTGTCGTGGTGCCAGCGCGGAGTGCCATGGGCGCGAAACCGCCGCAGACGGCGACGGGGATGCGCCCGGCGCGGCGGCACGGCGCAGGAACACCCCGGGCGGGCCCCCCGTTGGACGCGTATCCCAACGCGAGACCCCGCATGACCACCGATCCGCTGCACAAATACCCGCGCCCGCCGTTCGAGGCACAGCCTCAGAGCTTCCCCGGCAAGACCGGCCGGATGGCGCCCGAGCCCGATCACGGCGAGAACAGCTACAAGGGCTCCGGCAAGCTCACCGGCCAAGTCGCCCTGATCACCGGGGGCGACAGCGGCATCGGCCGTGCGGTGGCGATCGCCTATGCTCGCGAGGGCGCCGACGTCGCGATCTCGTACCTGCCCGAGGAGCAGGCGGATGCCGAGGCCGTGAGCGGCTGGATCGAGAAGGCGGGCCGGCGCGCGCTGCTGCTGCCGGGCGACCTCAAGGACCCGGCCTACGGCCGCTCGATCGTCGCCCGCACCGTCGAGACCTTCGGCCGCCTCGATGTGCTGGTGAACAACGGCGCGTTCCAGCAGCCGAACCAGGGCTTGGACTCCGTCGAAGACACCATCTTCGAGGACCATTTCCGCACCAACGTGTTCGGCCCGTTCTACGTGACCAAGGCGGCCTTGGCCCATCTGAAGCCCGGTGCCTCGGTGATCTTCACCTCCTCGGTGAATTCCAAGCACCCGATGCCGTCCCTCATGGCCTACAGCGCCACCAAGGGCGCGCTCAGCAACATGGTGCTGAGCCTCTCGCAGCTCTTGGCCGAGAAGGGGATCCGGGTGAACGGCGTGCTGCCCGGCCCGATCTGGACCCCGTTCATCCCGTCCGGGATGAGCCAGGATTCGGTCAAGTCCTTCGGCGACCAGGTGCCGTTCGGCCGCCCGGGCCAGCCGGCCGAGCTCGCCTCCGCCTACGTGATGCTGGCTTCCGAGGATAGCAGCTACACGTCCGGCGCGCTGATCACCGTGGCCGGCGCGATGCCGGTGTTCTGATCGCGGACCGCACCCGCGTCCTGCATCGGGGGACACCGCCAGACGCCTCACGGGGCGGTGTCCCACATCCGCGCACTTTTCGCAGCTCGCCCGTCCATGGTATCGACAGAGCCTCCTCCCTGAACCGCCGGATGACATCGGCCGCGCCCCCAGGCGCGGTGCGCCTGCGGGATACGGGTCAGCATGGATCTGGCACACGTGACGGCGGCTGAGACTTGCGGCACACTTCCGGGTTGGCGGTTCTCCGTCGCCCCGATGATGGACTGGACCGATCGGCATTGCCGCGCCTTCCACCGCACCCTGTCGGCGCGGGCGCGGCTTTATACCGAGATGGTCACCACCGGCGCGGTGCTGCACGGGCCGCGCGAGCGGCTGCTCGGTTTCTCGACGCTGGAGCATCCGGTGGCGGTGCAGCTCGGCGGGTCGGACCCGGCCGAGCTGGCGCAGGCCGCGCGCATCGCCGCGGATTTCGGCTACGCCGAGATCAATCTCAATGTCGGATGCCCCTCCGACCGGGTGCAGGACGGCCGCTTCGGCGCCTGCCTGATGCGCGAGCCCGCCCTGGTCGGTGATTGCGTGGCCGCCCTCAAGGCCGCCGTGTCCGTGCCGGTGACCGTGAAGTGCCGGATCGGTGTCGACGACCAGGATCCCGAGGCGGCCCTCGACGCGCTTGCCGACGCGGTCGTGGCCGCCGGCGTGGACGGGCTGATCGTCCATGCCCGCAAGGCCTGGCTCCAGGGCCTGTCGCCCAAGGAGAACCGCGACGTGCCGCCCCTCGATTACGGCCGCGCCGCCCGGCTGAAGCGGCGGCTCGGCGCCCTGCCGGTGGCGGTGAATGGCGGATTACGCGATCTCGCGGCCGCGCAGGCGCGCCTGGCCGAGGTCGACGGTGTGATG